>VFQQ010000802.1_pt1 | contig 53246 bp, 83 predicted proteins | sample 3512341 | NCBI WGS metagenome assembly VFQQ01 (sample SAMN10412373, study PRJNA504923) | tailings metagenome | isolation source: Relicate 2 Philex TSF1 revegetated site | place: Philippines: Tuba, Benguet | collected 2017-08-29 | reverse complement strand
CAAGCCTGGGTTTCGACAGGGATTGCACTGGATGGCTGTCCAAAACATTGCCCATTCAAGGCGCACATGTACATGTCGAATTTCCCGTCTGCAGGGGATCTGGTGATGGACGTCTATCTGCGCCGCATGCTCTGGCGCTTCAGGCGGCACGGCAAGGGTGCGTGGGTACATGGGCGTGGGGGTGGCGCATACGTATGGGCAGTGCAACTGCAGTGCCTGAACTGCTGGCGCGGCGGCATGCTGCCGCGTGCCAAAGCCCTATCCGCGCAGGCCTGGCTGTCGAAAAGTTGAAGAAGGTCGCTTGAGCGGCACGCCGTTGTGCTGCTCTGTTGCAGCTGGTATGCCTCAGAGCAACTCAGCCTTCTTGGCCCACTGTCCCTTCAAGCCTGAGAGCCACACCTTTTCTCCGCAACCCGCACCCCCTCTGCATGCAGGCCCGGTTCGCTACAAGCTGCGGGCCTTCGAGCCGTACATGCAAGCGCCCTCCATCACCGCTGGACCAGAACACAGCCGCCTGGTGGTGCGCCAGTGCTGCCGCTACGGCGGCGGCGGCAAGGGAGACGCGCTGTGCGAAGCGGCATATGGCTCGGCAGCTGTGCTGCTCGAGGACGGGCCAGCCGCGCTACCAGTGCCGTCGGTTGATGAGGCTTCGGGCGGCTGCCAAGCGGCCATTGCGCCACGGGCGGACCAGCCACTCATGGCGATGCTGCTCAGCCTGTACCGCGGCCTCATGCCGGCGCGCGCGCTGCGCACGACGCGGTAGCGCCATGCTGTGCCCATGGCGGCCTGCTAAGCTGCATGTCTTTGATATGATTCTTTTCAGGAGGCCCATTGATCCCCTGCAATTTTCGCAATCTTCCGGGCGCGCCCTCTGCTGAAAAGCACCGCGGTGCTCCGTACGTCCTGCTGCATTCTCCTACAGCTGTCTCCCAGTTCCTGCGTGCACGCTCAATCTTGCCTTGCCACTCTACACCCACGCTGTCACAAGCCCTCAAGCACCACTGCATCCACCTCTATTCCTTGCATGCACCAGTTGGTGTTCAAGCCTATCTCAACTCGTTGCAAGCGTTACGATACACAGCCTCTTTGTAAACAATTGGAGCTGAAGGGTCGCTGGAGTACGCTGGAAAGAAGCTGGGGGTAATTGTGGCAGGCAGATCGTTCATTGCTGATTAGAAGGCCGGCAGAACTGTACACTGAGGTTGCAGAAGGAAAGAATGATGCATTGTGCTCTCTTACTAGACCCGGACGCGCAGATATGGCATGGCACTGCTGCTAGCGGCGCTCAGCGCAGCTGGGGCGCTACGGCAAGCACCGCCTCCAGCATGGCGCCACCCAGCTTCATGCTGCGCTCAGGCGACCAGCCCTGCACAGAGGGGGGCCACGTGTTGCATTGCTGAGATTGGGATGCGGGCGGCACGGCGGCGGATGCTATGGTGGTTTGCACGCTACAGTGCTTGCCAAGGCTCCGAGTGAGCATCAAGCCAATGCAAGCGGCCGCACAAGTTCAGACCCAACTGTTGAAAATCGAAAATCTGCCAGTTGGCGGCCGAAGCAACCCAGCACAAATCCCCCCACAGTATACGAATGTGACCCATAAATCTCCCACCTGCTCCGGGCAGGGCAGGTTGGCATTGTCCTTCTGCGGCGGTGGGAACAAACACGAGTGGCACGGCCGAGTTTCAGTTTCAGCCCCCTGAGGTCTGGGGGGCACACTGTCAATGCCAGGGCAGGCCGCCAAACAGTACAGCACGCCAGCACAAGTGGAGCAAGCAAGCGCAGTCAAGGCATGCCAGCAGAACGAAAGGGCACACCAGCACACTTGAAGCCAATCAAGCATAAGCAGCCAAGGCCATGCACTACACAGACAAGCTAGCTAGCTCTCACGAAAGGCATCTCGAGAGTAACGGCCAGGCAGTCAAACTTCTGGCCAATCTGCAGCAGCAGGATGGCAGGGGCAGCAGCCGTGGCACAGCTCAGTTTGAGGCTGTTTGTGAAACCATAAAGTTGAAGTTGAGCAGTGCCCCGGGACCGGGCAGGTGGCTCAGGCATGCGGTGGCAGAGAGAGACGCATCTTTCACTTGGTGTGGGTTTGCCAGCTCTGCGGTATGCCCTCCATTCCCGCCACCCATGCAGGTGCCATGCGCACCTGCTTGCTGCAGAGCGACAGGTTGGCGGTGTTGGGAGCCGCAACGGGGTAGCCATACTTTGTCTGCGCATGGGCCACAAAGGCTCGCTTCCAGTTAGCAAGTTGGCAGGGGAGACCTGGGTTGCATATCACCACCACCATTAGCAGCAGCAGCAGCAGCAGCAGCCCAGCGCAAACAGAACAGTAGTGCCCTGCCCAGTGGGCTGCAACAGGATCCCAACCGAGTGCTAAACAGCATGCGCGCTACATCGCTTGCCCGGTCATCGCACCTGGAAGTCGGCCTAGCGTGCTGTCCAAGTGCTCTACGCAGTCAGTACTGACACAGCATGCATGCTCTGATCGCCTTGCCATGCATGCTTTATCACCTAACCATCGCACCTGGAAGTCAGGTGAGGCGGCCTTGAATGCGTCGCAGAAGGCATCATGCAGGCCGGCCAGGCGGGGGCCCCAGCGAGGGATGCCCTGCGAATGGATAACGGCATGTGAGGCGGGTGGGTGGTGCTGGGTGGGGTTTGCATGGCAGTGGGTGGCGCAAGAGCGAGCGGCACTCCCAATAGGCTGTGCTCGGTGCCTCCCACGCGCACTGCACTGGTTTGCAAGCGCTGGCCCACCTGGTTGCCCGCCACAAAGACATAGGGCAGCTCCTCGTCGCCTGCATGGACAGATGGACAGATAAAGTGCAGTTGGACAGATGGACAGAAAACGAGGCACTGTTGGACCAGTTGCTGGCATGGCATGGTAAGCGCGTCTGGCCGCATGGTGCGGCGGATGCCTTCTGTCTGGTCAGCTGCTGACTGCAGTGCTACAGCCGCAGCACCACCGCCACCAACCGGGACGGCAGCAGCGCGGCGCACCGTGCACGTCCACCAATGCACAACAGTGGGACAACAGCAGAGCAGTGCCATGCACCGTGCATGTCCACCAGCGCCGCTGCCACCAATACACAGCAACTGAACACAGCAGCACCATGTCGCACCGTGCACGTCCACCAGCAGGTCGCAGCCGACCTCCTCCATCTCGCGCAGCACCAGCAGCACCTGCGGGAGAAAATAACGAGTTCATTTCAGGGCAGGTAGGTGGAACACACGTCTTGGCTCTTGATCCGTGTGGCACCGCATGGCATACATGCCTGGGCTCTCGTTCGCAGAGCGACGCAGCCCAGCCCAGCACAGGACGCCTCTGGATCTCCTCTGCTAAAGGCAGAGCAAAGCCGCAACACAGCACAACACATTGCAGCGCAGCACAGCGCAGCGCACCTCAGGGCTCTCCTCAGCGGAGGGCGCAGCACAGCACACCACACCACACCACAGCGCAGCGCAGCACCCACCTCAGGGCTCTCCACAGCGGAGGGCGCAGCACAGCACAGCACAGCACAGCGCAGCACAGCGCAACGCACCTCAGGGCTCTCCTCAGCGGAGGGCGCCGCCCACTCCCTGTTCAGGTTGGCCCCTGCCGCGTTGGTGCGCAGGTGGCCGCGGAACACGCCGTCGGGGCCTGCACAATATGGGGCCAGAAGAGGGCTCAGCCTGAGGAAGGCAACCTTTCATAGTATTGCCATGCCTGCGTGAATGGCCGCGGAACACGCCGTCGGGGCCTGCACAACGAGAGGGCTCAGCGGGAAGAAAGTGTGCACGAGGTGCACAAGTAGCGCCTGCACTGCGTAGGCACAGGAACAGTGCACAGCATGCCTGCTCTGGCTGCTGCGGACGGAGGCGGCATGCACGCATGGCACGGAGCGGCCTTGGTGCACACTCACACATGCAGGGCACCACACAGGCATGAACAGCCAATCACGCATGCAGGGCACCACACATGCATGCTGGGCAGCACACAGCCCCAAGGCACTCACACATGCAGGGCACTACGTAGAAGACGGTGTCGCGCAGCAGGGAGCGAGACACGGGGTCTGCCCGGTCCAGCAGGCGCCGCAGCATGCCCTCCACAAACCACTCTGCTCGGGAGGGGGTGCACGGCAGGGCAGGGTGGGAGTGGGTGGGGAGCAGATGGGGTGGGGTGCGGATAATACAGAGCAGCATGCCCTCCACAAACCACTCTGCTTGCAGAGTAGCGAGGGAGGAACGGGAGGGCGGTAGGGAGCAAGGGAAAGCACAGTGGAGCGCGACTGCAATATTGAGGAGCAGACAACAGGGTCGCGAGGGCGGGGTGGGGCAGGGTGGGATCGGGTGCGGCAGCCATGCACGGTCGGTCGACCAGCGTCGTCTCCAGCCGCCCGCCGGCAAGCGCGCCTGCCATGCTTTCACCCAAGTGCCGTCCCAGCAAGCGCACCCGCCATGCTTATACGCACCTGCCATGCTCTCCCCGGGGTGCTGGCGCGCCACCGCCCACCAAGTCAACCAACCGTACAGCCATCCCCGCTCTCCAGCTGCCGCCCCCTCGTACGCACCTGCCATGCTTTCACCGGGGTGCTGGCGCGCCACCACCCAGATGCGGCGCTTGCCCTCGCCCTCGCGCCCCACGCGCAGCAGGTCCAGGTCGTGGCCATCCAGCGTCTCGCCCTGCAGGGGGGTTTGGAGCGAGGGCATTGCACAGATACATCATGTCATAAAAGGGTACCGTCCTGATCGTTTGTTGCCTCGCCCTGCAAAAGGTTGTATCGAAAATCGAACAAGGGTTGGTGGGTCGCCGTGAGCACAACAGCCCCGCGCTCACCAGCATTTCCAGGGTGACGTCCTCGTAGCACTGCATCTCCGCCACCAGCTCTTGGTGCCGCTCGTAGCTGCAGGGTGGGGGCCAGGGTGGGGCGGGTGGGGCAGCGGAAAGTGGGTGTCGAGGAGTGACAGGCAACATATCGCAAGGTAGGCATGCATGCCGGGTGCTCAGCCCACAGCGGCCCACAGTGCATGCTGCTCCTGTGCGGCTGCTCACACTCCGCCAGCATGCACAAGACATGCAGGGCGCGTTAAGCACTATAAGTGCCTACGAGGCCCAAATGCCCAACACCAAAGCAGCTGCTGCACCCAAGCATTTCTTTGTGTGTGTTGCTTGCCTGTAGGGCGCGGAGTAGGCGTGGTATGGCCTGTCAACGCACCGTTACCTGATCAATGACACTCCCAACATTGAAATACGATGACGAGAAGCCTTGCCTGTAGGGCGCAAAGTAGGCGTAGTACACACTGGCCTCTCTTAGCGCACACATCCTTAACCGTTTAAATTACGCTCCCAACAAACAGCAAAAAACCTTGCCTGTAGGGCGCAAAGTAGGCGTAGTACATGTTGCCCTTGGCCGGCACGTGCGTCCAGCTCAGCACGCCGGTCGCCGCATCATACGAGGTGGGCACGCGGAACCAGTGCTTCCTGAGGTTGAAGGCATGGCAGGCAAAGAAATCAGGTTGATAAGCCGCTGCCGGTGGTGTCCTGTTTGAGATCACATGCATAAATGGCTGCTTGCGTCGTACGAGGTGGGCATAGAACCGCACATCAGCGGTCGCCTGTATCTATCATCAAGTGCTGTGAGCGCTGGCCGGCTGTGTCAGCGGCTCTCACTTGTCATAGGAGGCACACACTGAGTAGCCCTTCCAGGCGGAAGGGTAGGAGCACTGGCCGGCGTTGAGGATGCGCACCTGCGGAGAGGGACGGGCACACGGACAGGCAAGGTGGGAGAGCCACCAGCATGCTTGAATCAGCGTGCCTGGCCTGCCTCATGCCGAGTGCATCATGAGCACAGGAAAAAAACAAGCAGTCGCATTCGAGCGCACGGGCGAAGATGCCGCCAGCGTGAGGGCGGCCCAGCCAAGCAAGCTCACATTCAGCGTTTCGTCGGCGCAGTTGGACACGCGGAAGTAGAACCATTGACTATGTTCGCGCTTGTCGGCCGCGCAGTACGGATCTGTGGGCAGGCGTTGAAGGATGTGCATGCTAGCTTGACCAGTTGGCAAGGTGATGCCTGGGCAGACACAAGGCAGCAAGCATGCAGCGCTCTGCCGGCCATCCCTCCCAAATGCTTGCCCCCCTGTCGCCCACACACAGCTACATAGGTTGTTCTTGTCAGTTCCTACCAGGGTAGCACTTGCTCCGGACTTTGCAAAGCAGCTGCATGGGCTGCTATTGTTCCCAGCTCTCACGCACCCGGGTGGATTTTCAGCTCCACCTCGTGCGTCACATGGTCCAGCGGGTTGGTGATGCGCACCACTGCGGTGCATGGGGATGAGCATGCCAGGCGTGCCCTGTACTTACTAACTCGAGCAGGCTGGTGATGCGCACGACTGGTGGCAATGGCGAGAGCCAGCGGGGGAGTGGTCCTTTGCAGCTCTGCGGCACTACGGCTGAACACAGGCCTGGCCTTGTCACCCCATGGAATGCTTACCGTCCACGTTGCCGCTGTCGTAGTTGCTGTTCACAAACACGCCAACGGTGGAGCGGCCGCGGCAGCTGCGGTTGGTGCCCTCGCTGGCCCAGCGCCTGTGGGAGGGAGACGGAAGGGGTAGCGGTTGGGCAGGGTGCGGGGCACGTGCGAGGGCTGAAGGCAGCTGCTGAGCTGTGCAGCGTGTGCAGTATACGCTGACTGTGTGCCAGCATCGAATCAAGTACAATTACTGGCGGAATCAAGTTGGAAGAGCAGTGCTTGCCCTCGGAAGGCTGCATTACATGCAGCGGCGGCAGCGGCGCCCGTGGCGGCAGCGGAAGTGCCCACCCACTCACTGGGTCTCCGCCTGCTGCTGCACTGCGGCTTGTGCAGCCATACCGGCACGTCCTAAGGGCCGTAAGGCACAGCCTCCTCCAGCGCGCAGCGCCCTCGCTCCCACGCCTGCCAGAGCGCCCACGGACGTCAGGCGGGCAGACAGCAACTGCATTGCAGACAAATATACTGATCAGCGGGAAAATGCCGAGCCCCAGTGCCTCTTCTCGGCCAATTTTCATGGGCCGCCTGCGCCCAGCTGTGCTTCGCCGGCCTTTTCGACTGGTCCATTGCACCGATCGCACAATCAGCACACGATCCGATTCTGTGAAACGCGACAAGGCGCCTGCGGCACACCAGCTGCTCTTGGGCCAATCGACTCGCTTGGCTGGGGCGCCCGGCGACCGGCAGCTGGTCAGGACTGGAACCGCGATCCAGCAGCATCTAGCAGCAGGCGGCTCCCGTTGCACCTGCCGCCGCCGCCGCCGCTCGGCTGCCGCCATGGACGCGCAGGCGGCGCAGAGCCTGCGTGCCGTGGTGCACGACTGCCTGGCCAAGCACATGTGGGTAGCTGCTTTGACACCTTTATTGTTTGATGGGTGGGACACGTGCCCGCTCAGGCTGCCCACGCACTTCCAGCAGCCGTCGCCGCCGCGGCAGGCGCATTTGCTTGTCAGAGCAGCGTTGCCTTGCTTCAAAGAACATGACCACACACGTGCCAGGAGTGCATGTTAACCTGACGGCTGTTGTTCTGCACGCTGCAGGTACGAGGCGGCTGCCTTTTTTGCCGACAAGCTCGTCACGCTCAGCGGCTATGCACCAGCTGAGGTGTACACGCTCGCGCAGGTGCGCACCTTGCCTGATGCAGCGTGCGATGCTGGCGCTTGTGACGTTATGCTTGCCCCACTGCAATCGTCATTCTCGCTGCTGCTTGATGCATGTCAGCCGCCGCCAGCTGGACCTCTGAGCTGCGGCGGGAGCTCCGCTTTCAGCAGTCGTTCCACCACCAGCAACTGCTGCTGCTGCTGCTGCTGCTGCTGCTGCTGCTGCTGCTGCTGCTGCTGCTGCTGTGTCATTGCGCCACCTGCACCAGAATGACCTGCTGCTGCCCCGCTCCATGCCTCCCCTGCCGCCGCAGGCCTTCTTCTGCTCCCGCCAGTTCCGCCGCTGCCTGCAGCTGCTGCGCGGCACGGAGCTGATAGAAAAGGACCTGCGCTTCCGCTACCTGGCGGCACGGTGAGCATGTTGGATGGATCCCCAGTTCTGCTCTCAGCGTACATCGCTTGCACGCACTTGTTTGGCTCCCAATGCATTATGTAGGGCAATGTGACGCACATTGCACGCAGTGTTCTGAGCAGCTGGGTTCACCCCCATGTCGTCCCTGGCGCCTGCAGGTGCCTGGCGGAGTGCCGGGAGTGGGAGGAGTGCCTCACAGTGCTGGGAGGCCTGGTGAGCGCTTGACCAGGATCTTGTCAGATAACAATAGCCAGCTGGTTGGGGTGTTGCATACAGGGCTGCCATGCTGTTCCGTCCCGTGCTGGGCGGGCATGTGAGCCCTTAGCTGGAGCTGTGCGTGCTTGCAAGCCGCTGTGAAAAGGAGGTTGCAAGCCTGCCCAGTTGCTCAGGGCTGTTCTCTCCCTTTCAAGATTTCTTTCTTTTTCTTCATGTTCATATTCTTCTTTTGCCCTTCAGGATGTGGAGGAGCCGGAGCAGCTGGCGCTGCCGCTGCCGCGCCCCGCCGCGCCGCCTGGCACAGCGGGCATCAACTACTTTTCGGTCGTGTGCCTGCTGCGCGGGTGCGTGATACGACTGGAAATGTGTGCTGCGCTCTGAACTCGCGTAGTGTGGGGAACTGGTGGGCACATGTGGCGCATGCGGACATGACAAGGAGGCGTCTCTCAACCGCTTGCATCTCTGCAGCCGCGTGTAGGAGGCGCTGGAGAACGCACTCACTTGGCCTCCCTTCAATGAAAAGTGCCTTGTTACTCCCCTTTCCTCTGCAGCCGCGTGTACGACGCGCTCGATAACGCATTCACTTGGCCTCCCTCCAACATACACTGTCTTTCCATGCATATGTTCATAGGTTTCCGCAGCCGCGCGTACGATGCGTTTGCAAACGCACTGCTGTGGCCACCGCTCAAATGCACAATGCTGTTTTAATCCCTCTTCCTGCATTAATCCCTCTTCCTGCAGCCGCGTGTATGACGCGCTGGAGAACGCGCCCCGGGCGGTGAAGTGGTACCGCGCCGCCCTGCAGGCCGACTCCTTCAACTACGAGGTGGGCTTGCACGCTGTGCAGCGTTTCTGCTGTGAATTGTGGTCGGTTTCTGCTGTGAATTGTGGTCGGGTGGTGCAGGCCAACCCCTTCAACTACGAGGTGGGCCGACTCCTCCCGGCAGCTGGTGCAGAGACATTCATTTTACTACCTTATGGTCTGCGATGTCACGGCGCTTTGGTACGCCCGCTTTTCTCCAGCCGCACTCCACCAGTGCACACCTCGTTCCTCGTAACTGCAGGCCTTCCAGGCGCTCGTTGGCGGCCACAAGCTGAGCAACGGCGAGGAGCTGGAGCTGATCGCGGGGCTGGACATCCCGCCGCAGCACGTGAGTTTCAGTCAACACAGCTGTGCCCGCTGCGCTTCTGCTGGGTGCTAGTTAGAGTTGTCCTGGCCAGTGGAGCTGCAGCTCGCTTCCCAGCTGGAGTTTTGCTGCTGCCCATCCTGACTCGACCTACTCATTCCTCACTCCATCTTTGTTGTCCTGCAGGGCTGGCTCCAGCTGCTGCCCACCCCGACTCCACCCTGCCTCCCCCCGCTCATTCCTCCATCCCTCCTTGCAATCACACAGGGCTGGCTCAAGCTGCTGTACACCCTGATTCCACCCTGCCTCCACCCGCTCATTGCTTCATTCCCCGCATTCCATCCCCCCTGTTTTCTGTCCCGCAGGGCTGGCTCAAGCTGCTGTACACCAGCCGCTGCAAGATGTACGAGCAGGGAGGCTCCATTGAGGCCACGCTTGCAGCCCTCGAGGCCGAGCCTGCCACCGCCGCCCAGCAGCAGCAGCAGCAGCAGCAGCAAGTTGGCGCGAGCGCGGGCGGCGCCGCGCAGCCGGCGACGCAGCAGCAGCAGCAGCAGCAGCAGGGCGGCAGCAGCAGCGGCGGCTTGCAGACGCCTGGCAAGGCAGCAGCAGGAGCAGCAGCAGCAGCAGCAAGCGGGCCCCAGCCCATGGCGCTGAGCCCGCTGCCGGCAGGGGCGCCCAGTGGCACAGGCGGCTGGGGCCTGGGTGACAATCTGGACGTCATTGCCTGCCGAGCAGACTGGCTGTACCACAGGTGGGCTTGGGGCTGCTGGTTCTTTGAACAATGCGCAGGGGCACTCATGCCCGAGTGCCTGGGTCGCAACCTGCATTGCATTTTTTTGATCTGCAAATGCACATTTGGCCTAACCTGCAGGGGCGCGCATGCGGAGTGCTACGCACTGACCGCAGCAGCGCTGGAGCGGGATCCCTATGCCGCCGCCTGCCTGCCGGCGCACCTTGCCTCCGCGCTGGAGCTGCGCAAGAAGAACGAGCTGTTCCTGCGGGGCCACAAGTGAGGAAAATGATTTCACAAATGCTGTATCTGTCTTGGCGCCAGTGGATTTGCGGGTTTGTGAACTGAACTGCACAAGAAGAACGAGCTCTTCTTGAGGGGCCACAAGTGAGCAGTGGGCTTTGTTTGGTGCATCACACAGTTGCTCGATCTGTTCTGGTTCTGGCGTTGTTGAAGTTGTGCAGCCGCTGGAGCTGCGCAAGACGAATCAACTCCTTCTGCGGGGGCACAACTGAGCATTGGTTTCACTATGTGTGTCGCCAGTTTCACCACCTGGCCGCTCTGACGAGGCAATCCGCTGTCCACACGGGCTGGTGGAGGAGCACCCGATCAAGCGGCATCCTGGTTTGCTGCTTGTTCCGACGGCTTACTGGCATATTACCAGCTAGCGGCTCTGACAAGTGAACAAGCGACTCATTGCCCCACCATTCAGGCTTGTGGAGGAGCACCCCGACCGAGCGGTGTCGCTGGTTGGCTTGCTGTCCCAACAGCTTACTGACGTACTACCAGCTGGCAGCTCTCACAAGCAACGCATTGCCCACCCACACAGGCTGGTGGAGGAGCACCCCGACCGAGCGGTGTCCTGGTTTGCGGTGGGCTGCTACTACATGGCCTGCCAGCAGTACGAGGCGGCGCGGCGATACTTTGGCAAGGCAAGCCCTGCTGCGTGTGTTGTGTTCGTAACCTGGTTTTGTTTGGTTGTTTGTTGTTTTTGGAGGCGGCGCGGCGCTACTTGGGCAAGGCGAGCACATGGCTGTGTTGTGTTGTGTTTCTGCGTGTGTGCCCTGTGGGGTGCTGGGTCTTGGCAGAGAGTGAGCCGGCTTGTCGAATTGCTGCTCGTGCTGACTTCGACGGTTGGCTGTGCTGGCAAGTGAACGCATTCTGAACTCACTGTCAATTCACCACATCCCTGGGTGTAGGCTACCGCCCTGGACCGCTGCTTTGCGCCCGCCTGGATTGCCTTTGGCCACGCTTTTGCAGCGCAGGACGAGAGCGACCAGGTGGGGGCCTGCAAAGTTGTGGGGCTTTCAGAAAGTTTCAGATTTTCCGTTTGGAAAGCTCGGGATGCCAGGCTGTGCACACTGCCCATCACTGATACAGCGCTCCCCTCCTGCTCCCCTCTTCCGTGTACAGGCCATGGCTGCGTACCGCACCGCGCACCGCCTGTTCCCGGGGCTGCACGCACCGCTGATGGGCATGGGGCAGGAGTACCAGCGCATGAACAACCTGGGGCTCGCTGAGCAGTGCTTCTCGCAGGTGGGGTGTGGTGGGGCGGCGTGGTCTACCCGTTGGCTGAGGCTGTTAGCCCACGCGCCCCGGTTCAGTACTGACAGGTCCCCGAACCAAGGTGGCCACCTCGCTGCCAAACGCATGCCGCCCATCGCCCTCCTGTCAAACCTCATTTGCCCGCTCGGCTTTGTGCCCACGACTACGCTTCCTCCCTACCCCCACAGGCCGCCAAGCTGTGCCCCTCCGACCCCCTGGTCGCTCATGAGCTAGGTGTGCTGGCCTACCGCAACCGCCAGTACGAGGCGGCGGCGGGCTGGCTGCGCCGCGCGCTGGCGCTGGTACCGGGCGGCCGACCCACTCCCAGTGAGTGGGGGCGGTGGATCTTTGTTAGTTTCACTTTGAGAGTGTCAGTTCATTGAGAGTGCCAGGTAAGGTTGCTGGCTGCACTGCGCGCTGGTGCCCGGCAGGCGGCCCACACCCAGTGAGTGCCGAGCAATGGGTTCGTTGGTAGGGCTGAATTGAAGGCCGAGAGGCGGCGCTGGTTGCTCTGGGCCGCATGCTGCGCATGCCCTCAAGCTCGCTTTTTCACTTCCGCTTTGTTTTGCGCTTCCCCTGTGCAGCCTGTTTGGTTAAAGCATCAGCATCTGCTGTGCATGTGTGCACTTCAAACTCACTTCGTCGCTATTCCCCCTGCGCAGACTGGGAGGCCACGCTGGTTGCTCTGGGCCACACGCTGCGCAAGCTGCGCCAGTGGGACGCCGCCATTGACTGCTACCAGCAGGCGCTGGGGCTGAAGCCTGGCCAGGTGCGCCTGATTTGTTCTGCATCTAAGTGTTGTTTGTTGGGTTGTTCAAAATACCAGTTGCCCATGGACTGCTATCAGCAGGCGCTGGGTCTGAAGCCAGGGCAGGTGCGTGCTCATGTTTGTACCTGGATTGCCGGCTGTTTGCTGATGCACAGAGGCCACAGTCTGCGTTCTAGACAAGGGAGGAGAAGAAGAGAGGAAGAGAGCTAGCTGCATTGCCATGTGACATGCCCATGCCCACATGCCGCCATGTGCCTTCTATGCCACAGCCGGGTACCTACTCGGCCTGGCCTATCCCGCACTCGCTATGAAAGCAGGCGTTGCCCTGTAAATTCTGCTCCAGTCAGCCCTCCGTTCCTCCTGGTCTCAGTTGCAGCCGGGCACCTAATCGGCCCTGGGCTACTCGCACTTGCTATGAAAGCATGCGTTGTCCTGATTTGTCCGCACACATCTGCCCTCCATTCCTCTGGTCTCGTTGCATTGCAGCCGGGCACCTACTCGGCCCTGGGCTATGCACACCACTTGAAGGGGGATGTGGACGCGGCCATCGAGCAGTACCACAAGGTGAGCAGGGCAATCGTACGGTGTGTCTGCTGTGCCGTGCCATGTTAGTGTGCGACTGGACCATTTGCTGATATGACATAACGATTGCTCGCTCCCTGCCCATCTCGCCCCACACAGGCGCTGGACCTGCGCCCCGAGGACGCCTTCACCGCTCCCCTGCTGGCTGCTTATCCTCCCACTCGACAACAATCCCACTCAAAGCTGCCACTTCCATTGTTCTGCCGCAGGCGCTGGGCCTGCGCCCCGAAGACGCTTTCACCGCGGAGATGCTTGCGGAGGCGATGGAGGAGAGCAGCGCCGCGTTCCAGGCCACGCTGGAGCAGATGTGATGCCATTGCGGCGGCTGGAGCAGCATGCGGCAATGAGAGTGTCGAGATGTAGCTGGAGGTGCAGCCATGGAGAGCGGGCAGACGCAGCGGCAGCAAACCTGTCAGCAGCAGGCGCTGCCATGAAGCGGATGGCAGGGGGCTGGAGCGGATGCAGCCAGGAGGACTGGAGCAGTCGTGGCGGCGGCTGGAGCAGAAGTCATGCAATGTCGTTCTGGCAACACAGGCTGCAACATGGGCTGCCTTATGGCCTCGCCTCTCGCCTCTCCTCTCTTGCCGCTTCTCTGGCCTGGCCCGGGTGCCCCGCCAACTTCTGCAGCACACCCGCGCCTTAGGTGCGCTGCCGCGATTCAATCGCAATGTTACACACGTGGCAATGCTCGAAAGTGGAATCACCAAGGAGCTGATGGCTCCAACTGCATGCCAGCGCTCTGCAGGCTCAGGTCATGGGTACGAACGGCAGGCTGGCTAAAGAGAGCCCGAAGAATCGCATGCTACGAGTGCTCCTGTCGGGCTGCCGTCAGGGCTGCTCTTCGCTTGCTGCTACCATCTTAATGCCGTTGGCATGAGGCTGTGCCAGCTCCCGAGGGTGGGCAGTTGCCGCAGCAACAGCAGCGTCACCAGGAGGGCCAGCATGCGAAGCTGCATGGTTGGGGTGTGCTGCATCTCCAGACGCATGTGCAGCAGCAGCTGCCGCATGCTTGCTAGCCGTGTCGACTGCGGTGCCGGCTGCAGGTGCCTCACTGGCGCGCCGTGCTGCAGGGACAGAGGCTGCAGGCGTTGGCATCACCGCTGCACCATGCCCAGCTGCAGCTGCTGTGTGTGCTGTGATCGCTGGAGCATGGAAGCCGCTGTATAGCTCAAGTGGAGCATAGCCCTCCTCAGGCCGCCGCTCCCGCCAGGCGATACAGTCGTCTGCCCAGGCCGGGCTGACATAGTGCAGCCCCGGCCGCGCCACAGCACTGCCGGGAAGCAGCTCAAAAGGGATTGAAGCCCAGGGGCTGCCGCCGCCGGGCAGGGCGACGCTCGGAACCATCACATGCGTCACGCTGGCCGGCCGCCGGCAGTTGTGCGTCACCGAGCCGCCCAGGCGGGCAATGCCCACCAGCCAGCTGCTGCAGTCCAGGCCTGCCTCAGACAGCCGGCGGGAGGGTGGCATGTACACTAAGCAGCCAGCCAAGGGGAATGCTCCCCCGCCGCTGCTGCCGCCGCTGGCCCGCTGGCGTTTGGCCGGCGGCTGCTCGGTGAGCGCTGCTGCCAGCAGGACGTCTGTCGTGCGGCTCATGGCCGCTGCAGCTGTGGGCTGAGCCAGATCAGGGCAGTCTTGGTGGCTGGCAGGCAGTGAGAGCCGAGTTGGGGTGCGGGAGGCTGCAGGTTTGCAGCTTTGAGAACGCTGTGCCTCTGATCAGAGCCACCGTCTGGGCCACAGTGCAGAGACAGGCATGATCGGCAGCCTTGGAGTGGGGGCTGCCCAGTCAGCGCTCGGGCGCCGCCGCCCATGCCAAGCCCCCTCATGCTGGCTGTGCAGGCCTGTGGTGCACTGCAACCTCCATCAACCCAGTGGCATCCTTCATGAGGTAGAGTGGTTTACATAGGAGATACACGGGCAAGGTCATTGGTGCATGTCTGCTCAGCAAGCTCGCCGCCAACCGCCCGTGTGGCGGCGGTTGCCGCCACTGTGCCGTCCCGCGCGGCCAGCGCGCGAGCAGCTGGGTGGTGCTGCTGTGATGCAACACATGCTCAGCCGAGTACCATGAGTCATGACTTCAAAAGCAATAAGGGATTGGGAATCGGAAGGGGCAGAGCGTTGGAATGATGGAGGAGCCGCGCTGCGCCCAGCAGCTGCGGCTTGCCTGCTGTGGGTGGGTGGGTGGCACCGACCAAAGTGCGGCGCACGGGTCGGCTAAATGCACTATGGCAGGCGACTGTGGAAGTCCAGGAGGGTACATGTACAAGAGATGGAGGGTGGGGAAGGCAAAAAGTTTGGAAAGAAGGCAATGGGGGACGTGGAATGGGTTTACTGTGGTGTTGACGAAGAGGGTGCTCGTATCGCATGAGACAAAATCAGCAGTTGAAAAGTTTCAAGATGGAAAGTAGGCTGCCCACTCAACCCGTTGTAAAATATTTCTAACTGTCGCTGCCCTTCCGCCGCACCGAGCGGCTGGGCTGTTGCTAGAATCTGTTTGACGCAGCTGCGTTTGACGCAGCTGAAATTGTTGCCGGAGCTGCCATGCCGCCTCGCGGCAGCTGCCTGGCTCTACCAGGGCAGGCCCGCCATCAAGCAGGGCAGCTCACTGCACCAGGGGTGCGACGATGCACCAGGGGTGTCCCCGCACGAGTGCTACTGCCGGGGATCTCAGTAGTCTGGAGGGAAGCGCCCCTCCACAAGCAGTGCAGCCGACATGCCCGCGGCAGCTGCGCTGTAAAGCCCCTGCTCCAGCAGGCTGCACAGGTGATCCTCCTGCAGAGCAGGAAGCATGGTCGGTCGGAGTTTGATAGGGGCCCATGGCAAGACTTGCCTGCTGACTGAGCGCTGCCAAGTTGAGCACCAGTCTTGCACCATCGCAGCATCAGGGCACTTCCCTGGAGCCTCCCAAACTGGAGCCTCCCCCCTGCCCTGGGTGCAACTGCAACTCATGCCAGCGTGGCGTTCACATACAACCCACCAGAGGCAGCAGGGTGATGAACGCCTGTGCCAGGCTAGGGGTGAGCGGCGCTGCGGCTGCCCCCTCGCCCAGTGCGGCCTCCAGCAGCTGCACCAAGCGAGGCAGCGGCTGCTGCTGCTGCTGAGATGGCGCCAGCTGGGGCGCTGGTGCCTCCCGCTTCACGCGCTGCGCCTGCTGCGGCGCCTGCTGCTCCTGCTGCGCCTGCTGTGGCGCCTGACGCCTCTCCTGCTGCGGCACACGGGGCGGCGGCGGAGGCATGCGCGCTCGCTCCTCCTGCTCAGGCGTCGGCAGCGGTGGCTGCCGATCAGCGTGCAGCAGGGCCGCCTGCAGGGCGGCTGCCAGGGCGGCTGCCAGCTCGCTAAACATGCCACGCTCCAGGCTGAAGGGCACGCGGCGAGGCCCCTGCAGCAGTGGCCAGGGCAGAGCAGCCCGAGAGTTAGAATATTGAAAGCGATGCGCCAAGTGGGTGCGGTGCTGCCCAGCAGCTGCCAAGTGCCGCTAGCAGCTGCCACGCGCAAATCTTGTACTGAAGAGGGAGGTGGCATGAAGGGTGGCACCCGTCAGCGGGCATGCCAACATCAAACAAGCGCTGCCTACCTCTTGGTGCGGGGCGGGGAGCAGGCCGATGAAAGTATCCACTATTTCCTCACCGGCGTCCTCTGTCACGCCGCCCTGCCGAACGGCAAACTGCAGCAGACCAGCAAGCACCGACTCGGGATGCTCTCCACGATGAGCGTGCTGCGCCTGCTGCGGCCACCATGCCTGCTGCGCCTGCTGTGCCTGCTGTGGCTCATGTTGCTCTCCCCCTTCCTGCGCCTGCTCCGGCTCCTGCTTCACCTGCCACTGCTGCTGCTGCTGCGGCAGCTCCTGCTTCACCTCCCACTGGTGCTGCTGCGGCGGCGGCTCTTGCTTCACCTCCCACTGGTGCTGCTGCGGCGGCGGCTCTTGCTTGATCTCCCACTGTGGCTGCTGCGGCGGCTCCTGCTTCATCTCCAACTGCGGCTGCAGCGGCATCCTGTTCACCCGCCGCGCCCGCCGCGCCTGCCGCGCCTGCCGCGGCTGGCCTACCCACTGCGGCATGATATACTCCAACACAGGAAAGACGGGTACCCGGCGCTGCCGCTTGCGAGCCAGGGGAGCCAGCGCCCAGCGCGGCTCCGGCTTGCTGTCTGCCTCCCAGTCGTCCCTGGCCAGGGGCACCTGCTGGTGGGCCGGGAAGCCAGCCGGCGGAGCGTCCCCACCCACTCGAGCCTCGCGGCTGTCGCTGCTGTCGGACGGCTGCGCCTCTGCCCGGCGCTTCCGCCCTGCTGTCTGCGCCTCCCACTGCTCCTGCTGCTGTGCATGCTCGGCAGGCTGCTCCTGCTGCCGGGCAGAGCGCTTGCCTGTTGTGGGCTTCGGCAGCTGGGCGGGCGGGCATACTGCAGGATGCGCCTCAGCTGCAGCTGGCTGCCGCAGGCGGTCCTCAGCCACAGCGTGCACAGGGGCGGTGGAGCGGCGGCGGCGCTGGGGCGGCAGCCCAACAGGGCCCAGCCCCGCTGGCACCCTCCAGGTAAGAGTGACGGGCTGCCAAGGGGCCTCCTCAGGTGCCAGTGTGCCCTGCTGCGCTGCGCCTGCTGTGCCGTGCCCTGCCAGCGGCTCGTCAGCGCGTGCCCGCTTGCCTTGGCGCTCGTCAGCAGCCGAAGCTGGCTCCGCCTGCATCGCGCAGGCGGGCGGGCGCAGGTCCGGCTGGCCGGAAGGGCGGTCAGCTGCCGTTGCTGGGCTGGCTGCCGCTTGGCCGGCGTGTGAGGCATCGCAGGCGTGCAGCATCTTGTGCACAATCGACTGAGGGGCTGCAGGCTGCGGCAGCGCTGGCAGGCCGGGCGGCGAGCCTGCTGCTGCTGCATGTGGCGGCCCCGCTGCTGGGTGGGCAGGGCTGCGTGCCATGCCCGCATGGGATGCTGCGCCTGGCGGGGAGCATGGGCCGCCTGCCGCCTTGAGGCAGCTTGGCGGAGCCGGCAGGAGGGGCGTGGCGTCTGCACCTGACGGCATCACAGCTGGGTGGTGCCAGCAGTGGCGACTGCTGTCTCAGAAGGCGGGCCCTGCAGGTGCAACGGTTGGGGGTGGAGGGCGGCACAGTATTGGACTGGAGAACATGTGCATAGGTTGGGGGCGGGCATGTATGGGGGCAGAGTGCCCGTGCACGCTAGCACTCGCTGAGCTCGACCGGGCAGGAGCACCTGCCCTGCCTTGCCACTGTCTGCATGCACATCTGCCTGCTTGCCATTCCAATAGAGGCTGCATCAGCAAACCTGGCCCAGCAGCTCACCGATCAGGTCGGGCTCCTGGCAAAGTATGGGCGGTGAATCTGCAGCTGGGCGCGGCGTCGCCGCCAGGCCCCCTGCCTTGGCTTGGTGAGCGCTGCTCACGGCCTAGCAGCGCCCAAGGCTGCAAATCGGGCTCTCTGCCGTCTGTTGCGGAGTGCAAGTACGCTGCTGGGCCGCGCTCCTCGCGCCTCAAGCGGCTAACGTGCAGCAAGATTGCCAGCAACACTCATCAAACAACCAGCAACTCACGAGCGCAAGGAGGCGGGCCGATGTTGGCTGCACGGCACGTTTGCCGGCCGGCGCTGCACCCCAACCCCAGTACTTGCAAAGGGTTTTGAGCGGCCCCAGAAGTTTCACAATGGCACAAGCTGCAGCACATTTCACGGCTTCTAGACGCGTCCTTTAGTTACTGTACACTGCCTGGAGCCAGCTTGGGCGCTGCTAGATTGAACACTGAGCCAGCTGCAGCCGCAGCGGCCAAAGTACCAAACCCTATGCGCCAGCGCATCTTTACTTCCAACATTACAGGCGGCATTCCTTCCAGGAGGCATTGATCGCTCTGTTGTGTGGTTTCAATGCTGGCACGCTCACCATCACATGTCAGGTGCATGTCAAGGGCACTTGCTGCCATTCTAAATTGCGCACATACCGAGCACTTAGCATGCTTTGGCTGTGCGCACGGCACATGTCCTTGCTCTGCCGTCCACCATTCATGCGTCCGACTCGATGAACAGCGTGAGCGCCGAGGCCAGCTGCCCCAGCTTGGCCTCTGCAGTCGTGTCCGTCAAGCTGACCCGCCGCTGCGAGGCAGGCAGCAGAGCGAAGTTTTGGGTAAGCACCAGCCAAGCGGCAGTGTGGCAGTTGTGGCGGCTGCAGCATGGCATGGCAGGCATGCACATAGCACAGCGGCAAGAGGACTGAGCCGCTTGATGGTCCACAGCCAGCTAGCATGTTCCCTACCCAGGCATACAGCCACCAACTAACACACCGCAGCCACGGCATGGGCAGCAGGCTCACCAGCAGCATGGCTCGCGCCTCCCTGCCCAGCACTGTTGCCACCGCATCCTTTGCCGCCTCCAGCCCCTCTGCAACCGCCGCCTGCAGCTCTGGCTGCCCATCCGTGGGGCTGCCGGCGGGTGCTGCATCGGCGTCCGAGCTGCTGGGCCCCGGAGCAGGTGAGCGTGGGGCGGGCGACAGCGGTGCTGGGCTGGGCGTGGGTGGCAGCGCATCGGGTGGCAGCAGCTCCGGCACTAGCTGCAGGGACATGTGCGCGAATGGCAGGGCAGCCTTGGCAGGAGTGCTGCAAGACTGCATGATGATGACTGTATCAACCGTGGCAAGTGGCAGGCTGGCAACCTCACCTCATGCAAGCGTCAAGTGCAGCAGTAGGCCAAACTTGCTGCCTGATGGAGCAACGCCCAACACAATCGCTAACCGCAAGCAGTGCTTGGCCGCACCTACCTGAGTGAGCAGCAGGTTCAAGAACTGCACTGCATGGCCGCGCACAGGCTCTGGCGTGGCCCCGTCTCGCAGCAGGCGGCACACCTGCGGCGGCACACGCAGGGGCAGGCAGGCATGCGTCAAGGGCAGCGCAAGGGAAGGTTGCGCAGGGTGCAGGCCACAGGCGGCCGGGCAAGTATGCTGTGCACATCGCTGCTATGCCACCCGCCCACCCAGCCACCCGCCGCCCAACCGCCCGCACCTGCTGCACGCCCTGCTGCTCCGCAAACGCCACAAACGCGGGTGGGTGCCGCAGCTGCAGCGCCAGCAGCGCATCCAAGCAAGCGGTGGCCAGCCCTGGCGGCGCCGCCGGCAGCTGCGCCAGCAGCAGCGGCAGCAGGCCGGCTGCCAGGGCCGCTGCTCGCGCCTGCTCGGCCAGCAGGCAAGCCAGCTCAAGCACGTGCACCATGGCAGTCAGCTCGGCGGATGTGATGGCGCGATACGACAGCCGCGGGCTGGGTGCTGCTGCTGCGGCGGCGGCAGAGCTGGGTGCTGGGCTCTCATCGCCGAGGCGGGGGCCGCTGGGGGCCTGGCGTAGGCCCATGGCAATGCTGGCCAGCAGCTGGGGCCAGGCACGGCCCAGGGCCGGCAGCACGGCGGCGGCGCGGGCGGGGTCTGCCAGGTACGAATCAAGCGTGGCAGCCAGGCCCACATACGCATCCTGCCGCACCAACGACAGCGGGCTCTGGGCTGCGGGCGAGGTAGATGGGGCAGCAGCAGGGCTGGCGTTGGGACGTGTACTGACGACCGAGCGGCGGCGAGGGCATCGGCGCAGGCTCCGCGGCGCTCACCCTGCTGCAGGTGGCGGCGCAGCGCCGCGTCAATGCCCCAGGTCTGCCGCGTCAAGCCGTCCAGCACCGCCTGAAGCGACGGCGGCAGGTCTAGCGAGGCCAGCGAATCCGTCATCGCGGCAGGGAGCGATCCAGCGGCTGGACGGCTCAGAGGGCGCTGCTTGCAGATCAGAAATGCGATCGGAGGCAGCGGCGCTGCAAACGGCATCGCACAGCAAGCCGTGCATCTCGGCATTTGCTGCTGCCAGAGCTGAACGGACTGGTACCAGCTGTGCTCGTTTGTCTCACCCATACCTGTAAAACCCAGCAAAGAGATCGCGCGACAGGTGCCTGTCCGCGCCTGCTCCCGAGCGCTCGGCGACTTTCAGCCTCCCGCGGCCGCCTGCTACTGTGAGTGAGATCGGTAGAGGGTGCTCAGCCTTGGGCACCCCTTGCAAGCTGCAGCGTGCAGTGCGCCACCGCTGCCGCCGCGGCCACCGCCGCTGCTGCTCCGCTGCTGCTCCGTGCGGTCCGCCTCCCACTCCTGCCCATCACTTCGTCTGTCTGCAGGCCACATTTACAGTCCTTGAAAGCTGTCGACTCTAACTGCCGAACAGCTCTAAGAGGCCGGTCCCTCGCCAGCCGCCGGGCAGCATGTCATCCAAGCGGGCGCCGCCGCTGCCGCAGTTGGTGCTCGATGACTTGAGCGACGAGCTGCTGCTCCGCATCCTCTGCTGCCTGCCCGCAGCACAGGTGTGTGGGTGACGGAAAGCTGGGTGGTGGGCCACGCTGATCATATAGGAAGCAGGCCATGTGAACTGCCGCCGCCTGCTGTGAGGGAGCTCTGTTGTGCAGCTGCCCAGCTGGGCAGCGTCGCGTGGCAGCTAAGAGCCAGCCACCATCGTTGTGCGTTGTACGCGATGTAACCCATCGGCAATCGACAACCGCCCCGTCTGCCCACCGTGCCCTGTGCCTTATGCAGCGGCCCAGCCTGCCGCTGGTGTGCCGGCGGTGGCGGGCGGTGTGCGAGGGCGCCAGCCTGCTGTGGGAGGAACTTCATGTCAACTTCTGCCGCATGTTCAACAGCTCCTACCTGTGAGCGGTCTGGGGGTTGTAAGGGGAGACGCAGTCGCTCATTGGTTGCAGAAGGAGCTGGGGCGAGGTGACAAAAAGGCCTGGGCGTGCTTGAGGCGTACGTTTGCAGGGAAAGCAGGCACCTGCCTGCCATGCCTCAAGCCCACAAAGGCCGTGCTCACCCAAGTCTTATCCTCTGTGCCCATTCTCGCAGGTACAAGTGGCTGCTGCCGCGGCGGCAGTGTGTGCGAGCCCTGACCGTCGTCACCGAACAGGGTGAGCCCCCTGCCTGCCGCCGCCGCCTGCCGCTGGTTCGCACTGCCCCAAGGTTGGTTGTACCGTTATGGGCGTTTGCAGCTTGACATTTAAGCACTACCACGCTGCGCTTGCATGACCAAGTATGCACTCCTTTTTGTATCAAAACCTGCACAAACAGAGGACAACTGGCTGGCGCTGCACCTGGTGCTGGGCCTGGTTGCAGCGGGACTTGAGCGATTAGTGGTGCGGGCAGGCCGAGAGGGGTGAGTGGCATATATGGCAACAACATAGTTACCGTGGCTTGGACACACAGCCTCAGCAGTTGCAATGCCCAGCCAGCACTGGTTTGTGGGGATGGTGGATGGCTTCGCCTCGTGCTGCCGCCTGCTGGTGCACATGCCTGGGCTGCTGGCCACTCTACCTACTCAGCTCTGCTCTGCTCTGCCCTATTGTACGCCTTGCAGGCTGGGAATGGCCAGCATGGACTGGCTGGGGGTGCTGACGCGCCTCAGATCGCTGCACATGGACTTTGATCGCGACTTTCTGATCGCCGAGGCCACGTTTCCGCCGGGTGTGTGTGCTCTGCTGCCGTGCTGCCCAAGTATCTCCCGTTTCCAGCGACCGCCGGTGCTCACTGCACTTCGTTGACATGCGCACCAAACACGCTTCTGCCGCTCTCGTTTGTGGATCCAGGGCTAGAGGAGCTTGTGCTGCGCCCTGTGGGGGGCTGGGCCATGCTCAAGACGGTGCCTCCAGGGCTGGCAAGCGCCACAGCCCTCACCAGCCTGCAGGTGAAATGGCATGGACTCTGCATGCCGTGTGCAGCTGGTGTCAGAGCGTTGGTTGTCTTCTCCAGCCCCACATGACTGCTCACTCTGTGATTCATCCCCACTGCCCCCCTTGGAGGAACTGCAGCTGCGCCAGCTAGGCATGACCAATCATCCGGCGGACGATGCAGAAAATGGCTGGGCCCCTTTGCTCCGCCTGACGACCCTGCAGGTACCTGCTTGCGTCTTTTTTGTGCCCAGGTCTTGGCCGGTATCCTTGACAGGCAACGAGCTAGCTAGCCAGTCTGGCTGCCAACTTGTGTTCCCAGCTGTCAGCCTGCATGCTGCGCTTTTTCTTCTCCTTTCACTGCTCCTGCAGCGGCATACGCTGCCATCTGTTTGTCCGCTGGACCTCCACCCACTACCGGCTTGCTCCGATCCTCCCTGCAGCGGCTGGCAGTCACCAGCAGCCACCTGGCCTGCCTGCCTGGAGGCATGACAGCACTGACCCGCCTATCCAGCCTTGACATGTCCGACTCTGCGGGCTCGCCCTGCTTGGTCGAGCCTGAAGGGGTGAGCTCCTGAGTCTAGAGCGTGGGTTGGGTCGCCGCAGGTGCAGTGGGCAAGCTGCGCGCTCTGAAATCGCAACAGCACCTCCACCCCAGGCGGCTGCAAATTGGCGCGTGGTGTTGCGCAGCCCACAGCCGTTTGCCCCCAGCCCACCACAGCCCACGGCCATTTGTCCCCAGCCCACCCCTCCCCCCTCGCCTTCCTGCCCTTTCCTGCAGCTGGCGCCCCTCACAGCTCTCAAGGGCCTGGCCTTGCTCAACCTCAGCAAGTGTGGGCTGGAGGGACTGCCGGCAGAGGTGGCCACACTACCCGCGCTGCGCACGCTGCTGCTGTGCGGCAACCAGCTGCGGGACCTGCCACAGGAGGGCAGCTACTTGGCCTACCTGGAGAGCGTGGACCTCAGCCTGAACAAGTAAGCAGTGAGCGTGTTGTGTCAGGCATTGGCAGGGTGCTGTGCCACCTGTGTTAACCTGCCTCTGCATTGCAAGCAAGCCTGCCCCGCACGCCAAGCCAACGCCCTGTGCTGGACTCACCGTGTCGCCCCTGCTTCGCGCCAGCTGCACCCCGACATTTGTTGCCTGCTGCCCTGGCAGACTGCCCTCGCCCGAAACTCACTGTCCCTGTCATCTGCCGTGCAGGCTGGATGCCCTGCCGCCTGCGCTGCTGGGCTGTAGCCGCCTGGAGGCTGTGGATTTGAGCGGAGCTGTGGAGCGCTTAGAATCCCAGTACCTGCGCCAGCTGCTGACCGCCAACCCACACATTCGGTGCGCGTGTTGTGTGCTGCTGCAGCAGCGGGTGCGGAGCTGACTGCGCAGCCGGCCATGGGCGGATGGCGGTTGTAGGTCAGCACCGCCAAGGACAGGCTGGGGCCGGCTATCCATGCCCGCTCCTTACAGCCATCCATGCTGTAAATGCGGACAGGCACCATACATGCGCACCGACACAGTCCAAATGTCACCTCCGCCGCCTTCCTGCATGCAGGCTGCTGAGCATCGGCACTGCAGCTTTACCAACCAGCCAGCTGGCTAAGCTGCAAGCCGCTTTCCCGCTGGTGAGGTGCCATGGTTCCGTCGGCGGCTTGCGCTGCAGCATCCCACACCTTGACCAGTGGTTGCCCAGTGGGCATTGTTACTCCAGCAGCGCTTGCCACAATTTGCCGACGATCTCCCTACTGTACGCAGGCCTGGCCACACTGACCGCTCCTCAATGCTGCCCCCCATCGCTCCCCTTTGTTGCAGGTGCGGGTGGCGGAGGTGGACCCCTCCGCCTCCCGGCCGCACGCCGGGGTCGAGGGCGCTGCTGCCGGCAGCTCGGAAGACGAGGAGTGGGAGGGCGAGGAGCAGGAGTGGGACGAGGAGGAGGAGGATGAAGAGTGGAAGGGGGAGGAGGAGTCTGGATCGGCGGACGGCGGGAGTGGGATGGAGGACGGAGGGGAGGAGGATGCTGAACTGGACGACCCGGGCTCTTCGGCAGAGGAGCTGGACGAGGACGAGGAAGACGAGTAAACGGCTTCCCTGCTCCTCCGGCGTCATATGTTGGCGCGCCGTACGACGTGACGGAGCCGACGGTCGCTCAGTGCAAGCCCCTGCGGCATGCGTGCCAGCGGTGATGGCCGGGATAGCGCGGCGGCGGCGGCGGCTTTCGGTAACCTGGAACAACATTTCTCCAATTTACCATGCAACTGATGACTTAATGTACAATGAAAGTTTTGAAAATTTGCAACACCAGACTGGTGTGTAGATGCAAATCAACCATGCACAGCTATGCCGCCGGCGCTTTCGTGGCGACATGGCGGCGTGAGTACCAGCAAAAACCATGATGCCGCGGCGCGCATCGCGCCCATGCACCACAAGCGCGGCACATGCGGTTCACAGCGCGCCATCGATCAACAAGGTCTGTGGCGTGAAGGGCAACCCAGTCCCCCGCTCTGGCCCTCCACCGAACGCTGTCAGCCCTGTGCCCGCCCGTGATCGCTTTTGGCATGCTTGGCAAGCGTCAACGGAGCGGCAGCTACGCGGATGAGGGCGGCGAGCACCCAGCTGGAGCGCCACAAATTGACAGGACCCCAGACGCTGTGAGCCGGCCTTGCTCGCTGTCTCCCCAGCCGCCCAGGCGGCAGTCACCGGCTTGCAAGCGGCTGCAGCTGCAGCAGGGCGCAATGGCGGGGCGGAACGGGCAGGGCCCTACGCTGCAGCGCCTGCCGGACGCCTGCCTGATTGCCATCTTTAGCGCGCTGTCACCCTTGGAGCGCCGGGCGCTGGTGCCCCTCGTCTGCAAGCGCTGGCGACAGCTCTTCCGCAACTCGCCTCCCCTCTGGCAGCAGGCACGCTCCCAAAGGGGTGTAGCACAAGCCCTGGACAATGCCCGCCCCTCCTGCTGTTTGCCCACACACCGCCGCCGCCGCCGCCGCCGCCTCACAGTGCGCTGCCTGCTGCCCCCACCTCACGTTTTGCAGGCCCACCTGGCGCTGCCAGCAGACTTTGTGACCTCCGTAGACATGGCGGCGCTGTTCGCCTGGTTTGTGGCACGCAGCGGCAGCGGCGGCGGCGGCGGCGAGGCCGACGGCGGTGGCACAGACGGCGGCAACGGCAAGGAAGGCAGCCAGGAGGGCGGCTGCATCCGCAGCCTGCACGTGGACGTGTCCAGCGCGGGTGCATGGGGCCCCACGCTGGGCGTGCTGGGCGTGGTGGGCCGCGGCCTGCGCCACCTGCGCATCGCCGGCGACTCGCCGCAGTGCCAGATGGTGGGCTGCTCCGCGCCTTGGCTGGCGCTCTGCCCCAACCTGGTCAGCCTGGAGCTGGATGATGTGGTGGACCAGTCCATTGGAGACTGCACCGCCTTCCCCACAGGTGCGGCTGTTGTGTCGCAGCAGCACCAGCGGCAGCAGGTGGTTGTGCCGTGTGCAGTGCTTGGCGTGTGGGTACGGCTGCGTGATGCCTGGGTGATGTCTGCAGCAGCGCTGCTTGCTGTGTTTGGCTGGTGGTGGCACCCTCGAAGGGTTTCCTCGTGCTGCCGTGCATGCACTGCCGCTGCTCTGCCTGCTGTGCTGTCGTGCCTGCTGCTGTCGAGCGTGAACTGTTCCTGCTTCGGGGCTCGCGATTTCGCAGCGCTGCCTGTGCTGCCACGTGCCCGCCCTGCTGCTGTGTTCCTTCCTGCCAACCGTTTGTGCTGCTGGTGTTCATTCCTGCAGGGCCTGACCTGCTGCTGCATTACGTCTGCAAGCCCGTGTGCTGCTGTTGCTCCCTCCTGCTCACATGTATGCTGCTTTTGCTCAATCCTGCAGGGCTCACCCGGTTGGAGCTCAGCCACTGCTGCTGTTACTCTCGATTCGTGCTGCATGCTTTCCTGCCAACCCATGTGCTGCTGTTGCTCTTGGTTCCTGCAGGCCTCACGCGGCTGGAGCTCAGCTATTGCGGGGAGGAGGGGCTGTACAGCATCCCCACCAACCTCTCGTGAGGGGGGATCTGTGGGCTGGCTGGCAATGGCTGCGTTCCAACTGTCCGCCTGCTAGTGCAGCGCACCCCTGCCGCTGCTGCACACTGGGCTACTGCTCAGACGCGCTGATTCCCACACATGCTGCTGCAGGCGATGTACGCGGCTGCACAGCCTCACCCTCAACTGCGCCATAATTTCTCACCCACGCCACCACCGGTTTCCAACAAATCTGCAGGCGATGTACGCGGCTGCACACGCTCACCCTCAACTGCGCCATCTTTGACCACGACCTCACGCTGGACAGGCTGGCGGCCTGCACAACGATACAGGTGGGCTGCTGGTGGGGTGCACGTGTGCTTGCATTTGCAGTGCTGGTGGGGTGCACGTGTGCCTGCATTTGCAGGCGTTTCAGAAGTGCAGAAGTGGCATGAAGTGGCATGCCCGCCCCCGCTCGACCCTTCCGCTTCCGCCCACCCATTTGCTGCTCCGGTGTGCCTCCACCTGTCAGCTGCTGCCGTTCTTGGTTGTTTTGCAGCAAACATGCAGCGAGCTGCAGACCCGTCAAACCCTCCCTCCACTCTACCTCCCCGCAGTGCCTGGACTTGTCCAACTGCTGGCCCTCCTGGTCTACTTGCTCCTGCAGAAGCCACTTGTACGACCTTTGAACCCTCCCTCCACTTTATCTGCCCACCGCAGTGCCTGGACCTGTCCAACTGCTGCCTCACGCGAGTGCCGCCCGTGCTGGCCAGCCTGCCGCGCCTCACCAGCCTGACGCTGAACGACAACGATTCGCTGGGGGCCAGTGGCGAAGCGCTAGCGCCGCTCTCGCTGCTGACCAGCCTGCAGGTGCTGGGGTGTGTGCTAGTTTGCATGCTTGCAAAGCTGTTGGGACAAACCCACTTGCTGCACGCTTGCTTGGGAGTATGTGTGTGTGTGCATGTGCATCGCCTCCTGAGATGGTGAGACCTGGGCGCGGTTGTGCCTGTGCAAGTGCCGTCGCGCCGGGCACATTTCATCAGGCAGCTTGGCCCACTTTTTCCCTCAATGTGCAACCGCACACAGCTGCTGGAGATGCGGGAGTGCGGGCTGCCCTCCACCCTTGCTCAATGCCGAGCAATTAACCTGTTTTCCGCCGTTTGTCCACCCGCACACGCAGGTGCTGGAGACGCGGGAGTGCGGGCTGCCCTCCCGTCTTGCTCACTCTTTTCAAGCAGCGGGCCAACTCTGATTGCCGTTTTCCAATGTCTAATCCACACGCAGGTGCTGGAGATGCGGGAGTGCGGGCTGCGCAGCGTGCCGGCCTCCCTTGTGGCGCTGCCGGCGCTGCACTCGCTGCTGATGGGGTACAACTTTATGAACGAGGTGGGTAGGGAGCCCCGGGGTTGGGTTGATTCACTCAACTTGGGCTGCAGCTTGATTGATCAACTCGGATACAGCTTGATGACCTTGACGACAACTTGGTGGGGTTTGCAGTGAGTGAGCCTCAAACAAACCAGCCACACGAAGCCATATGCAAAGCGGCCCCTCCCTGCCCTTCCGTGCTGCCCGTGCAGCGCCCCTTCCTGCCGCCTGGGCCCTACCTAGCCAACCTTCGAGTGCTGGCCATGAGCGACGCCAAGGGCTTCCAGGTGCGCTGCATGGATGTCGATGCTTTTGCGAGGCTGGTTTGAGCATGCGCTGGAAGGGCTGTTGCTGCCCAACGTGCCTTTGAACTGGTGTGCATGATTGCACGAGCGCAGTTTGCACAACTTGAAGAGCTGGCCCCCCTCACTTGCTTGCATTACACCTTCCCTTCTGGCTTGTGCCCGTCCCCAAAATCCTGAACCGCAGGACGACTCGCCCTGGGACGAGCTGAGCGAGCCGCTGGTACCTGCTGCGGCGCTGGAGGTGCTGCGCATCAACCGCTGCCTGGGCCTGCAGCTGTCGATAGAAGGTGGGCTGCCGACCCTTCGCCTTTGTTATGCAGCCGGCCGTGCAGCTGGTGCCAGCTGGTGCCAGCAAGAGAGGCCTCTTGCCATGTATGCTCAGCTGCAAGCAGCATGGACTGTTTGTGCAGCACGCCCGCAGCTCGGCAGCAACGTCAGCTCCAGAACACGCACTGTTCTGCTCCTAACAATTTGTTTCATTGCGTTTCGCTGCAGAGGTGGAGCAGCTGCTGGCGGGCAAGCCTCGCTTCCGCAAGCTGGAGTTTACTGCAGGCAAGTGTTCGGCGTGTTGCGCCATGCGTTGATTGTTTGATGTGGTAAGTATGCGGCGCTTGCAAGCTGTCCAGACTGCACCGCTGCTTTGCCAAAACATGATCAGCAACACGACAGAAAGACAGGCACCCACTGCCTCTTCACAATGTCTGCTTACGTTTTCACCAATCTGCAGACATGCTGGCGGACGAACGCGACCTGCTGGAGCTGCGGCGGCGGCACCCGCAGGTCACATTCAAGGCGGTGGAGTGAGAAGCGCTCAAGCAGCTGTGCAGCCCGCTGCAAAATGCTGGCGGACGGTGCACAGCCGCAGCGGCGCCCTGCTTGCACAGCAGCTGGCTGGGGTGGGACTTCGTCCCCCCTCTCGCCGGCACACGGCCGCTGCAATGAACTCCGTTCTTGCTGACCACCCTGCTGCTCTGCTGCCCAAAGTTTGCTCCATAGCATCTCCCCCAGTTTACCCGTCTCTTTGCTTGGCCTCTGTATCTCCGTTCCTGGTTGCCGCCAATTTGTTATGCTTTCCCCTCTCTTGGCACTGCCGGCTGCTACCACCTTGCATTGCCCCACTTCTCACCCGCCTACTGCTCGCTGCCTTGCGGTCTGTTGAGCTGTATGCAGCTTCTTCCCAGGCGTGTGCTTTAACCTGCCTTCCATCCCTTGCAAACGCATACTCTCAGCTCACCTTTACCTCCCGCCGCTATCAACCCCCTGGAACAAGGTTTCAGTCCCTGGGCCCCTCTTGTTCGGAACCAATCTCTCTCTGCTTGCGTCTGTTTTGTCACAAAAGAATGAAATACTGTGTGTGCCGAACCGCGAGGCGGCGACACTGCGCTGCACCAACGGCTGCAAGGGCAAGTCGTGCTGCGCGGCAATCGGGCAGTCAATGGACGAAATGCGGTTTCCAATGATAGCAGTGCGAGGTACGGGCGGCAGTGAGGTGGGAAGCAGGGAGCAAGGGTGGAGGGCGAGGGGCCACAAGGCTATCTAGCACGGGAGAAGGAGGGCTGCTGGTGAGCTTGCTGGGTGTGGGTGTGGGCTGTCAATCGCACCACGGCTGGCTGGAGGCAAGCGGGGCATAGTACAAAGGCATGTAGGGGTGCTGGCGGGCTGTGGGTTCAAGGGCTGCTGGGCCCAGCCAGCGCTGGGCTGCTGGGCGTCGGTAAATGGATCGAGTGACAGCGCACAGCAGGTGCCGGAGCAAGGCGCGGCGCTCCAGAGCTGGCAGGCTGCTGCTGCCTGCAGGCTGCTTATGCGCAGGACCAGTTGAAGGAGCCGTCGGCCACCTGCGCAGGCAGCAGAGGGGCCAGCACAGCAGTGATTCAGACGCGAGGGTGTCACCTCTTCGTCGCCACGAGCAGCCACAAGAACAGTTGTTCCCCCTGTTGCCCGTGGCCCCACCCCCACCTGCGCCGAGATGCGCAGTGTGTGCACCCAACCGAGTCCGCGGCAGTGCGACAGCAACAACAACCACTCAGCAAAGTCAGGTGCTTCCTACTGTTTTGTCCCCCCTGTTGCCCCTGCTGCCACCTACCTGCGCAGAGATGCCCAGCGTGTCCCAGCGCTTCTGGGACTCCCAGTCCGCCAGGCCCGCCCGCATCTCGCCAATTACCTGGTGAAAGCGGAGGGGGACCTTGGGATACAGTGAATGCTCGTGCGCATGAGTACGAACAATTGTTATGCCAGAAATTCTGGCGCTGGCGGGCACGCGCTGCCACCCGACAGCCGGCAGCGTGCCAGGCATGCGGGGGGGAAGCCGGTCCAACGCACCAGCAATACGCAAGCACGCGGCCAGCAATACGCTGAGCAGCCCTGCCAACAGCAGGCAAAAGAGCGAGGCAGTAGGTGCAGGGGCGCCTCACCCGAGCCGCCTCAGGGTCCTTCTGCACCGCAGCCCACCAGCGCTCCAGCTTGGGCCGCCCGCCAAACACGGTGGGCCAGCCAAAGTGCTTGGGCAGGATCTCTGCAGGAGGAGTAAAAAGTCGAAAGGCGGGAACATAAACGGAGGCATGGCAGCTGAGTGGGAAGGATGCCACCCACTTGGGATGGATGCAAACCAGGGCAGAGGGCGGTGCACGCAAGCACAATACAGCTGCTCAGCACCAAGGCACCCCATGCCACCCGCTGCTGTTGTTAGCTCTCTCCAGGACATGCGACGGCAAGGCGCTGCCCCCGCCCACCTGTGAAGAAGACGAACGTAGGGAACAGGGCCGCATCGCCAAAGCTGATCTCAGAGCCTGCGGGTGGTGGGGGTGGCGAGCACAGGGGCGTTGCACTGGCGGCTTCAGTTGGGTGGTTTGCACAACGATTGGCCGGTGCAGCGGGCAATCGCAATACAGCGCCAGTCGCTCATACCTGCAACCACCCCCGCCCTGCAACAAGACCCGAGTACGCCATTAGGAAACTAACAGCACCCACCCGCCACAAAGGGCCCCGCTGCCTCATCGAGGATCCCCTCCAGCACGTCCAGCTGGAAGTCGATGGACTGCAGCTGCTCGCACCGCGCCGCCGCATCCATCTTCTTGTACATGCACCCCTGCATTAGGGTATTCAATAAAAGAGTGCATGCATGTATTTATTGGAAGTGAACAATGGCGCAAGTCTCGCTGCGCCGCCGCATCCATCTTCTTGCACATGCACCCCTGCAAAGGAGGATGTGGAGGTGAGCTGTGCATGAGCATGTGCCTCAGCAGTGAGCTGTGGCACAAACAGTTCCCCCGCATCTATCTTCTTGTACATTGAAAAGCTGCAAAGTGCTGCCAGCCAGCACCCACCTGCAGCGGCTGGATGTGCAGGTCGTGCATCCGCCCCGCCAGCTGCGCTGAAATTGTGGCAACCAACGTCTGTACACACCAGCAGCAGCACCCACCTGCAGCGGCTGAATGTAGAGGTCGTGTATGCGCCCCGCCAGCTGCGCCTTGGCCCGCAGCTCGGGGGTGGGGGGCAGCAGCGAGGGGCCCACACTTGCATACTTGTCGAGCAGGTAGGCCTCGATGACCTGGAGAGGGTGGTGAGAAACACAGGCATGCGTGCATGACGTCGCCAAGAAAGGCTGTAGCAGGGGCAGGCGGCGACCCGACAGCTTGCAGCAGACGCAAGGCACGGGTGCACGATGGCAGCAGGGCTGCACACTCTCAAGCGCACCTGGCTCTCCGGCAGCGCCGTGCCGTCGGGCAGCACCAGCATGGGCATCTTGCCCTGCACGGTAGTGAGGCAGGAAGCCCGTGGGCAATGAGCACAGGCAAGCATATAACCTGCCACCGTACTGCAGCTGGACGCGCCGATATGTTCATGTTTTGGCTGTGGAATTCATTCGCACCTGAGGGTTGAGCGCGAGGTAGACACCTGCCCCACTATGCTGCAGCTGCCTTTAAAGCCCCACTATGCGGCAGGGCAAGCCGCAGATGAATAAACCATTCGCACCTGGGGGTTGAGCGCGAGGTAGGCGGGCGACTTGACGCCCTTTTCTCCCAGCAGCTTGGGCGCCTGCACATCCACCTCGCCCTCCAGCCCCTTTTTGTAGATCACAAACCGGTTCTGTGATGGGGAACGATAAGGAGGAGGGCAGCGTGAGAGGGGAGCCGAAACAAACAAAGATGCAGCAGGCATGCGGTGGCAGTACTGGGCCAGGGATGCATGCAGCAGGCCTGCAACGCATGAGCAGCGCTGTCCGAGAACTGGTCTAGCTTGCCATGCACAACGCCTCGCTAGCATGGGCTGCCAAGCCCCGGTTGCTGTCAACAGGTCGGCGGCAAGGCTGAGGTAATGATGGCAACACAGCAACCCAGCGCAGCACTAGCGCACCCGCGCGGCGCAGTTGGAGACGGGCACGCCAAACAGGGTGGGCTTGGCCGGCTTGAAGCCGCCCGCCTGCGTCTCTGCTGCCGCGTCTGCAGCCGCCGTGGCTGCCACAGCGACGGTGAACCGGCCGCGCTGTTGCCGGCACGGCGGTGCCGCCGCTGCCGCCAGCCGCCGCTGCAGGGCGGCGCAGGACGCCAGGCTGCTGCTGCCGGCCGCAAGGCTTGTCCTGCGCCTCTGGGGCGCTGCCGCCGAGCAGCCGGCCGCTGCAGGGGCCGCAACGAGGCAGGACATGCTGAGGCAGTTAGGCTAAGACACCAGGGCCTCTGCTGCCGATACCGATCAAGAGCTCTCCCCAGCACAGTGCGCTGGGGAGCAGAGAAGCGCGGACATGTGGTGGCAGCAGCATGCTCAGCATCATGGGCGGTGGGGTGGCTGGGCGAGGCTTTGCAGGCCGCCATCGTCGCACATTCCGCAGCACAAGCCGCCAGCAGCAGCCATGGTCGCCGCAGCGTGCGCCACCGCCCGCCCCCGTGCGGCCTTCTCCGCTGCAGCCCGCCCGGCCCGCCGGTCGGTGCGCGTGCAGGCATCGGGAGCAGTGGCCCTGCCCGATTCCATCACCAAGGTAGCGCGCCCCGCCGTGGCTGCAGCGGCGGCCGTCGTCGCCGCCGCCAGCGGCACTCCGGAGACGGGCGGCAGCGCTGCCCTCCTCGGCCGCCGCGCTCACGCTGCCCCGCTGCACCCACCTCGCAGGTGATGCCCAAGGGCGACCTGGTGCTGGCCAAGGTGGCAGAGGCTGAGGAGAAGACCACCGGAGGCATCCTGCTGCCCGGCTCCGCGCAGGTGCGGCAGAGGCGCCCATGTGAACGAGTGCCTGCCTGCAGCCGGTCAAGTGCTTGCAGTGCCTATTGTCGTGTCGCCGGATCTGTACGCTCAATTGGTAGATGGCAGCTGAATGGCAGGCGATACCTGAGCATGCCTGTGGAGGTGATGGTGGTGCATATTCGCTGCCGCTGCCGCTCCCATGCCGAGCCCCCGCGCTTGCTGCGCTGCCCACACTCTGCCCGCAGAAGCGGCCCACCAGCGGCGATGTATTGGTCCTTTAATGTTATTATCACTATTAGGTGATTTTCAACTGCTGTTGCTGCCCCGCCCGCAGAGGCGGCCCACCAGCGGCGACGTGGTGGCCCTGGGCGACGGCCAGGTCGGCACCAAGCAGCACGCCTTCACCCTCAAGGTTGGTCAGGCCCTGGAACGGCAGCAGCATCCTGGGTCTTGCTGGCTGTTGCATGTCGCCGTGGCAGCAGCCGCAGCGGCGCTGCATGCAATGCGTCTGCGGCGGCACACAGCAGCGCATTGCTTGCTTGTGGCTGCTCAGGACAGGGACGCCTTGCTGGCAAGAGGCCCAAGTTTGACACTTTGCTTTCTGCTGCAGGGCGGCGAGACGATTCTGTACAGCAAGTTTGGCATCGGCGTGACGGAGCTTGAGGTGCAGGTGCGCACGCTAATCAATCCTGCAAGCCATTGCTGCAAGCCTTAGTACACAAGCAGTTGTGAGCATTGGCACATTGGTGACGGAGCTGGAGGTGCAGGTGAGGCGCCGCCTCCCCGCTTTTCTGTGCAATTCTTTGCTGCAACGCTTGGACAGCAAGCCGCATCAGCATCGTGATGTGCGAGGTGCTGGTGTGAGCTGTTGTGGTGCGCTCGCGCTGTGCAGTCGGGTCACGTGTGCGCTGGCAAGCTCACTGCTTCTCCTGGTGCACCGCACCATCAACCCAACATTCTGCTTTTGCAGGGCCAGACGCACATCCTGCTGCGCGAGGACGACATCATTGGCGTCATGCCGAACAGCAACGCCACCGCCGACGGTGCGCTGCGCCGCGCTGTGCTGCGCCATGCCGCGCGGTGCATGCTGTGCTGGGAGCGGTGCGCCGAAGCGTGCAGCGCTCTGCAGCAGCAGGCTGGCTGCAACCCTGGGCGTGCATCCAATGCATCTAACTGTTTCCGTCACTGCACACCTGCTCTGCAGACATCCCGCAGCTGCAGCCGCTGGGCGACCGCGTGCTGGTGCGGGTGCAGGAGAGCGCTGACGTGACGATGGGCGGAGTCATCCTTCCTGACACCGCCAAGGAGCGGCCACTCAGGTGGGGGCATGAACTGGCTGTGTTGCAATGCGTGCTTTCACACATGGATGGCCAGTATGGTGCTGCCTGATATGGCCAGAATGCGGTTTGCTGGCGTTCCCTGCAACTAACCTACCCCATCCTCCCCCCTCCCCTGCTGCAGCGGCACCGTGGTGCGGGTGGGCCCCGGCAAGATGGGTGACGACGGGCAGCGCAAGGCGCCCAAGGTGCGCTGTTTATATTTTGTGATTACAGTTCTTTGACTGATTGATTATGGTTTTAGAATGCAGTGCTCATTGTCTGCCGCGAGCAACAGCACTACTGAGTTGCAGCCCAAGGCGCACTGGGTGCAGCAGCAGTGGAGAGCTGGTGGTGGGGATGCGCTGGTTGCGTGCTGGCCACTCGTCCAGGCGGACAGCAGACGAGACCAGCGGCACAAGGTACTCAGAATGTCAGCTCATGGATGCCCTATGCAGCCTGCTTCACCTGCACGCTTTTTGTCGCCTCCTGTCTCCGCAGGTCAAGGAGGGCGACCACGTCATCTACTGCAAGCATCCTGCAGCGCATCCCGTTTCGCCATCCAGTTTGCCTATCTCTTCACTCCATTTCGCTGTCTGCAGGTCCAGGAGGGCGACCGCGTCATCTACTTCAAGTACGCCGGCGACGCGATGGAGACCCCTAGCGGCGAGAAGTTCAACGTGCTGCACGCCTCCGACATCCTGGCCAAGCTCTGAGGCGGCAGCTGAGGTGGCAAGAGCAGCAGCTGGGGCGGCAAGAGCAGCAGCAGCGGCGGCAGCAGCCCAGCTCTTTTTACCACCCCAGCCCTGAGGTAGCATGGGGCGGTGCACCTTCTTGGGTGCGGTCGAAGCACACGGCGCGCCCTGAATCAGGAGGTTATGCGCCTGTTGCTGCTGCTGAGAGCACTCCCAACACACGATTTCATTTCCACTCTTCTTCCCCAACTGGCGCCGCCAGCGGCCCGCATTGGCGCCGCTGGCTGTGCCTGCACAACTGTTGCATTAGGACATGATACTGCGGGCGCGCGCGCCCTCTCCTAATGTAACCGTGATCTGCAGCGAAGGCAGAAGTCTAGGGCTGTTGAGTCACAGCAAGCAGTTGGTGCAAGTCCGGCGTGCATCCGGGCGGCCGGGCGCGTCGCAGCGGCACGCCGCCCACCCCAATCCACGTGCACCTTACCGCGCGCTCAGTGGCAATTGACGACCGCAGGATCTTGTATTTCAATCTCTGGCGTTATCAACTCCCAAAGAGGCGGCAGGAAGCGGGTTGCTCGCGATGCGGGTCGCCCAGGCGCAGGTGCAGCGCCCTGCACTGCCCAGCAGCACCCGCTGGTCATTTCAGAACGCCTCAGCCCCAGCAGCACGAGAAACGGCAGGCTGGCGGCGGCAGCGGCGGCGCCACCGCCCCAGCGGCATGCAGCCTGTCGCCGCACTTGGCGGCCTGGGCACGCAGCAGCTTGAGGGTCCGCTGCTTGGCGTGATGGAGCTGCTGGGCTACACAGGAGATGATCCGGCTCACTGGAACTTCAGCCCCGAGTGAGTGGGGTGGGCAGAGAGCTTCGTCCGGTCGGAACGTGCTTTGCTGGGCCAGCAGCACGAGTCAGGACCCTGCGTGGCAGCGGTTGCAGGCATTTGCTCAGTCCCACAATCTCAGGTGCCAGGCTTTCGTTTGAATGGTACTGCACTTGCAACCCTCCTGCACCCACAGGTGGTACGGCACCCAGGGCGGCGGCTGGGGGCGGGACGCCGGCGCCACCGTGTTTGCCGCGGACAGCGGCTGCGGCAACGGGCGCGTGACCGTCACAGCGCACCCCGCCACCGGCCGACCCTCAAACAGCCCCCGCAGCAACGCTGGCAGCAGCAGTGGGAGCAGCAGCAGTGGTGGCGGTGGCGGCGGCGGCGGCGGCAGCGGCGGCACTGAACAGAGCTGGGAGGAGTGGCGAGTGCTGCGCTTCAACGATGTCACTCGCCAGACCGTCATGCGCTGCACCGTCACACCGTCTGGCAGCACCAGCAGCAGCAGCAACGCATTGCAAGTGGTGGCCCAGCCCGACTGCCTGGCTCAGGAGTATTTGAAAACCACGGCAGCCGTGACCGCAGCGCTGCTGGGCCTGCAGCGCCTGCTGCCCGCCCAGGCGCCGGCAGCTGCGCAGGCGCAGCAGGCGCAGCGGGCGCAACGGCTGCGGGTGCTGTGCATCGGCGTGGGCGGCGGCAGCCTGCCCCTGTTTCTGGCCCACCACTTCCCCTGCATGGGTGCGCTGCTGGCTTGTGAAACACTGCGACTTTGCTGCTGTTGCTGCTGACTCGGCACCTGTGCTGTGGGTGGGTTGCAAAGCTTGCTGCTGAGAGTTGCACCAACCATTTCAGCAGCTGGTGCTAACCACCACAACGCTTTCACTGTGCTTTGTTTGCTGCAGACATCGATGCTGTGGAGCTGGACCCAGCTGCGGTTGCGGCCACCACATGCAGCTGTTGCTAACTGTCACATTTGCTTTCTAATTGTCTGGATGCAGACATCGATGCAGTGGAGCTAGATCCAGCTGTTGTTGCGGCCGCCACACGCAGCTGATGCTAGCAACGACAAAACTTCTCCTTGTTTATTGGATGCAGACATAGACGCCGTGGAGCTAGATCCAGCCGTGGTTGCGGCCGCCACACAGGCCATGGGCCTGCCCGCCCACCTGCCCAATCTCCGCCTGCACTGCGCCGACGCGGCCGCTTTTTTGCGGGAGCAGCGGCAGCAGCAGCAGGGGCAGGCCGGCAAGCAGCAGCAGCAGCTATATGATCTTGTGTTTATGGATGCGTTCGATGGGGAGGACAACGTACCCGCTGCGCTGTGCACGCCAGGTGCGCTGCGGGGCGGCCCTGGACGCTGTAGCGCGTGCAAGCACTCCTGTTGCGGAGCGAGCCAGTTGTGCTGCATGCCTGTGATGCCGCCTCCACTTGGAGACAAATGCCTTGCTGCAGCAGCGCCAGTGCTGCCATGCATTGCAGCCACCCTGAGCATCTTCTCACGCACACTACTGGTTGCCGCACCCTGCCCGTCCCGCAGGCTTTGCGGCCCTGGTGGCTGCTGCGCTGCACCCGGGCCACGGCACATTCCTTCTAAACTTGCACTCTGTGGAGGAGGCGAGCGACCCTCAGGGGCCGGCGGCAGCCTTTGCTGCGGCCCTGCTGGGCGCCAGCGGTAGCCAAGGCGCGGCAAACTGTGGCAGCGGCATCGGCAGCAGCGGCAGCAGCAGCAGCGGCAGCAGCAACAGCAGCGCAGCGGGCGGCAGCAGCTTCGCGGTGGCGGCGCAGCGGCAGCGCAACGCGTGCGTGGCGGTGGCGCTTGGGCTGTCCCTGCCCGCCGACCGGGCAGCGGCGAGGCGCTGGCTGTTCTTTGAGGCGGTTCGAGTGGCAGAGGCTGCTGGCTACCGCTTCCCAGCAGGCAGCCGCGCCTGCCGTAACCTGCTGCCGCTGTAAGCGTTTGTGTGCCGGTCCAGTGCAGCGCACGTCGCTGCACCGACTCTGCATTGTAAGCATGTCACAGTGCGGCTTTGCGGCACTCCAGTTCTGCTGTTGCAGCACTAGGACGGGCATGCTCAGCTGCGCAGCTGCCCTGCCGCCCAACGCGGCGGCGAGCTGGCGGGAAGGTGCTTGGGCTGCTGGCGTCGTGGCAGGTGCTGTTTCAGAAGTTTGTGAACCCCCAATTCCAAACTGAAATCGATCTGCAGTGTGAACAGCGCTTGCGACAGACCGCAGGGCCTGGACCTCAGGGTCGCTTTCGCCCTCTCGCGAGCTATCGACCACCTACTGTAGCTGTCATTCGCTTGCAAGTCGGGTAAGCGCACGAACAGCAGGTTGCGCAAGCCCTTCCCACGCCTGGCTGTCGCACTTGCCCGTGCCCGCGTTTTTCGGCCGTGTGTACCCCAGGAAGGCTATATGTATGTTGATGGGGTGCTGAAACCAACGGCGGACGACTGTGCAAGCGAGTTGGGCGCGCTGGCGGCGGCGCCGCCAACGGCCGCCGGGGGGCGGGATCGTGCAAGGCTGAAGACCGTGCTCAATTCTGCCCTCATCTGCGAACTTGACTGGCTTGACTGCAGGCACAGCAACCAACCATGGCGAGGCCAACTGGACTGGGCGTTGCCTGCGCGCTGGCAGTCTTTATTGCGGTAGGAAGGGGACTGCTGAGCTGCGGTATCCTGGTGGCACGTGCCGCTGCCGGACGCTGCGCACGGCAGATTTCGGCTGGCTCTGACCAAACCTCTTCACAAAACAACCCTCTTGATGTGCAGCTTGGTGCGGCTGGCACCACAGTGGGCATCACCGCAGCATGGGCAGCCAACAACCTGCCCTCCGCCTCTGACATGCCCTGGTGAGCGCCCGCCCAACCTGCTCTGTCGCTGCTGTGTTCTGTGCAGCCACCTGTCGGCGGGCAACCGCAGCACTGTGCGGACCTGCTCTGTTTCTTCTCGGTATCACGGACCAGGTCTACTTTACCGTGCAGGTGGATGATCACTCTGCTGGCAACCGGCGGCGTGGCATGCATCTGTGCCATCCTCGCCATCCTGCTGCAGGTGTGTGCCGCTTTGGCTTGGTGTTTGCCTTGCCCTGCCCGCTGTTGAGAGCAGCAGCAGGAGTGCACACGCGGCAGCGGTTGCCTTGCCCTCTCGTTTCATTGTTTTGGCCAGCAGCCCACCCCCAGCCTTGGCACATGCGACCCCTCTCCGCAGCTCTGCGTGCCTCGCTCCAGCATGGCAGTGACCGCTGTCCTGGCGGGGCTGGGCGTGCACATCGGCATGCTGGTGTCCTACACAGGTATGTGCTATAAGCTTGTGTGTCCTACACAGACTGTACCATGCAGTGCTGAGCTCTCCTTACATGCCGCCGCTGCCTGGGCCTGGGTGGCTGCTTGCATCCCATCGGGTCCTCCTCAACAGCCCCCTTTTGCTCTCCTGCCGCCCCGCAGTCTACCTGTGCAAATACTTCACCATTGCGGAGGGCTGGTGCTACATGAGCAGCTGCTACACCGGGTACGGGGGGCTGCTGTCCGGCGGCCCCGTCAGTACCCTGGGATCTACGCAGTTCAATGCGTTCGACTCCTGGTCCAGCTGGACAACTCAGATGAAGGCAAGGCGCATGCAGCAGGCACCCGCTCTGTTATTCTCCTGCCAGCGCTTGTGCTGCATCGGTGCTCCACATATGACGCGCCAGGCGCACTCTCTGAACTGCCGCCAACGCCTTTCATGCTGATCATTCTTGCTGCACAGGTGCTGTACATCTTCGGTTGTGCTATCGGCGTCTTCTTCTGGATCATTGCGCTGCCCTGCGCCATCGGCAGCGTCGCGACCGCCAAGCGCCGCACGGTGAGTGGAGCAGGGCGGGAGGGCAGAGTTACGGGTATTCTGTGCATGTCATTGACGCCTCCACTGCCTTTGTCACCCACCTGCGTGCGTTTGGGACTGCCCAGTCCCTTCATCTCACCACGACATGCACTCCTGCTGCCCGTCTGCAGGCGGCCGAGGCGCAGGCGGCCGCCGCAGTCATGAATGTCGATGCTTTGGTCGCAAAGCCGGGTGTCGCGCCCGAAGCACGGCAGGAGCAGTTTTACGTGGGCGTTTGAAGCAGGTGCTGCACCCCCTCGTAAGCCGTGAACAACCCAGCACCCAACAGAACAGCCACATCACAAGCAGCGGCAGTGGGCCAGGCTGCTTGACCGGACTCCCTCATGTAGCACCCCGTCAGTTGACCTCATTTGCTCAGCGCTCGTTTGCTCGAACTGTACCATTCAAGTTGCACCGTGTCAGCTGGGCCGTCCCGCCATCTTTTCTGTAGCGGTGCCCTTGTCGGGCATTTACTCTCAACCATCTGCAGCAGCGTCCCATTGCCATGCGCTGCCCTCATGTAATTGCTGCGCCCTACGCACTACGATCGTCGTCACCAATCTATCACCTTGCTGCAGCTTCTGCGTGGTATGTGTACCAATGAGCAATCTGGTCGGGCTGGCGTGCACTCGTTGACGCGGACTTGCCGCTGCAGCGCGCACGCCGCAGGGAAGGCGGCGCAGGAACGCTGGGCCGAACCTTGCTCAGCGCACATTTTATTGCACTCCGAGCCCACTCACACTGCATTCTCGATATCTCGTGCTCCCTCAAGCGTCGTTTAGAGCACCGGCCAACCCGCTTTTCTCCGCAGGCCACTGTCAGGCCCTTGGCATATCCTAAAAAACTTCTATCGGCATCCAAAGGTGTGCAAAGCGCCCAACAAGCTGCAGGAGACACTAGACTCGGCTAGGGTTTCGGGACTTCTCCAGCGCACAGCCGGCGGTGCCCCAGCTATTGCAGCAAATCGAGCGTCTCTAGCAGCGCTCGGCGGCGATGGCTGCCGGGTCCAGCGTTGGCGGCGGCAGTGCCGTCGCCGCCCGAGCGGCGGCAGGTTTGGACTTGAACGGCGGATTGCTTCTGACGACCCAACCATACCTGTTTTCCTGGTTTATGCAGAGAGCCTTCGTAGCGATGGCGCGCCCAACAGCTTTGGGCCTTGCCTGTGCGCTCGTCACGCTTGTCGCAGTGAGCCAGCGGGCGGGGATGGCGCCTGTGCCGCCGCAGCGGCGGCGCTCGTGTGTGCATTAATGCTGCTAACACCGAAGCCGCTAGTTCCCGGTGGTCTGCAGCTTGCCGCGGCACTGACCACGGTGGGAATCGCGGGCACGTGGGCCAATGACAACCTACCATCCGCCAGCGATATGCCCTGGTGGATGATTGTGCTGTTGGCGGCCGGCAGCGTGTCAGCTGTGCTGGCAATCCTCACCATCCTGCTGCAGGTGCCTAGGGGCTGCCCCTGCCGCTGCCGCTGCCGCCGCCACTGCCGCTGCATGCAGTTGTGCGGTTGCTTAACAGCCATTGCGTGCCGAGCGATGCATGCCGTCCCATGCCACTGCTCAGGATGACAGCTTACACCCGGGCCGCTGCCCCTTTCCTGCGCCTGCAGTGCTGCTCTCCCGGCTTCAGCATCGTCACCTGCGTGCTGGGCCTGGCCGTGCACATCGGCATGCTGGTGGCGTACACATGTGAGGCGGCCGTACGTTGGTGCTTTGCCTGGCTGTCCGGCAGCTGCCCTGCCCGCCTGCCTCCCTGGCTGCGCCTGCCGCTGCACCTGCTGCTCGGCATAGCTTCGCCCCGCCACATCTCGCTGCCCACACCCCCATCAATACCGCCTCCCCCACTCTCCACGCCCTGCCTCGCAGTGTATCTGGCCATATGGTTCACTGTGGAAGGCTACTGCTACATGGGCGGCTGCTCCCTGTCCGGCTGGGATCTGTCGAGCTACGGCTACACTGCATCAGAGATTTACTGGATGGGTGTCTCCAGCACCGGCAACGCGTTCGACTACTGGTCGTGGCTGTGGACCTCCGAAATGAAGGTGGGAGTACAGCCAGCCAGCCTGCCTGCCTGCCTTCCAGTCTTCCCCGCGGCCTGATTTGCTGCTGCCGGGAAACAGTGTATTTGCACGCTGGGAGTGGGAGGGGGCCGGGAACTCACGCCCTTGCAATTGCCTTGCGCTATTTACCCTGCCCTCTCACCTCCCCTCCCCGCAGGCGCTCTACATTTTTGGCTGCGCGATTGGAGTGGCATGCTGGCTGGTGGCTCTGCCCTGCGCCATCGGCAGCGTCGCGGTCGCCAAGCGCCGCAGGGTGAGCCGGACCGCCGCCGGCTTGTGTACTGCACTTCTGTGCCGGCACACCGAGCTTGTCGCTCCACACATCCTCGTTGTATGCTTTGTATGTGCTGATGTACCTGCAGCCTCTTCCACTGCTGCTGCAGGCGGCCGACGCGGAGGCTGCTATTGCTGACGTCGATGCGCTGATGCCGAAATCGGGGGCGCCGACGGCGCCCAAGTCGCAGTTTTATACGGGGATCTGAGGCATTTCTGATCCGAATTAGTTGTGCCTACTCTGCAGCAGGCTTGCATGCTCAGAGGCAGCTGTTTCCACAAACTTTGCATGCATGTTGCATTCCCGCCGTCAAAACCTTGCATGGATCATCTCCCTCCCCTGCCATCGTCACCTTGCACTCATCTTGTCACCCGTCGAGCCTATGTATCTTATGTAAAGCGAACTGCTGGGTTGTGAGTGCAGGGTGCAGGGCAACAAGCAAGTTCGCATGCCCATGCAACCCGCTTCCCCTGCTGAGCGGCGGCGGCGGCGGCAAGGTCATGCTTGGGCTTCTCAGCCGTGCTCGAAGCATTCCAAGGCTCGTTTGCCCTGCCTGATAGCGTCCTTAGCTGCCCTCCCACGCTCTGCACTGGCCGCCCCAAGTCAAAACACGCGCTCTGGCACAAAGGCCCGCCCCGCTCTACCGCTGCCCCCATCGCAGCCCGCAAAAGCCTGCAGACGATCCGATCGCACTGCCCGCCGCCAGCTACCACCAGCCCGCCGCCGCCCGCCGCCGCCGCTGCCGCCACTCCCGCCAGCCGCCTCAATCATGTCCACCATTTAGCAGGTGGCCGGGGCCACGCTGTCCCTGAAGAACGCCATCGCTCAGTTTGGCGTGACCGAGCAGCAGCTGATCGAGGCCAAGCTGCCCTGCCGCTGGTCGAGCTGCTTCGGCAACACGTGCGTTGCCGCCGCCCCATTGCCGAGCCGCCTGCTGGTCGTGTGCTGCTGCGGGCGCCAGCCAGCCTCACTTGCGGATTGCGCCTGTTCCAGCTCCCGTGACTTGAATGAATCGACCAGGATGAAGGGCGCTGCCTGCACAGGCAGCACTTGACGTGCATTTGGGCGTGCCTGCTCCACGAGGCGTGGCCCCACAGCTGCCGCCACCTGTCTGCACCTGCTGACCAAACCTGCTGAGTTTTTTTGCCCTGCTCCTCGCCTCCTCCCCTCACAGCTTCCCCATCTTTGTGCGCTCAGACGTGGAGGCGCTGGCCCGCCGGCTGCAGGGCCCGGCTTATGAAGTGAAGGAGGCTCGCCAGGCAAGCGCTGCACTGATTTCGATTTGTGACGCTGCCGCCTTGTGTGCTTGCGCTGGGTGCAGCTGCCAAGATGGGTGGTACCTGAGCGCAACGGCACCTTCGGCAGCTGGAGTCGGCATGGTCAAGCATGAAGTGCACGGACTGTCATGCGGATGCATGCGCATCTCTGATTCACTTCAAAACCCACCCTTCTGCCCCGCTGCAGGCGCTGCGGGCAGTCAACTCAGAGCTCTCCGCCCTCGAGCAGAAGCGGGCAGGTCTTGCAGCCCAGAAGGAGGCCCTGGAAGCCAAGCTTGCCTCCCTGGGCGCAACCGCCGAGGAGCCGCCAAAGTAAAAGGCGGGCGCCAAACGCGGCGGCGGCGGCGGCAGGACCAAAACGACGGCAGCGGGGCCGGCTGCCAAGAAGAAGCGCAGCAGCAGCGGCGGCGACTCGGATGAGGAGTGGCGCCCCTGAGTGATGGAGCATCGACCTGCCGGCTTGTGGCGAGGGGAAGGGCATGACTTGCAGGCACTTTCCAAGTACGCGCTGGCCTTCTCAGCAGGCCTTCCCACCATCCCTGCCCCCTTGCCTGACCCACTTACACCAGCCCCCTGACCCGCTTACATCAACCCCAATTTGCTGCCCGACTTGCATCACAACGTTCTTTTGCACTATGCACCTCATGACCCGTTGACGGACGGACAGCCCCCTTGCACTGCTACGCCTTCATTCCCGACCTGCCTTGTACACTAGTGTGAATGAAACAAGTAGGGCAGTCATGAGCCAGAGCAGATCACAAGGCAGCAGCACGCCAAGCAGCCCGAGCGCACAGAAGGCAACGGCGATGCGCCGCAGGACAGGGCCTGGCACAGGGTGGCCTGCTGTTGCGCACATACTGCCGCAGTGACCCATGCGGTGTGCACATCCAACGCCCTGCTGCAGCTCACGCGTGCCCACAGCCGGCACCTGCAGCTAGCCGCTCAGCCATCGCTGGGCACGCTGGTGTCCTCCATCTCCTGCAGATTTGGCAGGGGCAATTCCTGGCAACCGTCTGTTGATTGATGCATGCCTGCCTCGTCTCGCCACCTGCCTGCCCACAAACCGTGCTGGGGCAACGCTGCCGTCTCGCCCTCTCTGCCGTCTGCTCCACAAACCTTCCCACCGGCCGCCCAGTTGTGAGTAGCTGCCCACGACCCACCATGTATTTGTACTCGAAAGTAAAGTCGGCTCGGGACACGCGGGGGCACCAGCCGCTGCGGCAGGACAAGAAGCATGCGGGCGAAGGGGCGGGTTGCGGCGGTGCACGCAGCTTGGCATGCTGCAGCACGCCTTGCATCACACCGACCCTGGCTGCGTGCACAGGGCCAGAGGAAGGAAGCAGCCACCAGCTCCAGAGGCTTGCCCACACGTGTGCACCCACCCCAGCTGCATGCCCCCTCGTACCCAGCCCACCTGTACATCAGCATTTTGGTTGGCCCATTCCGCAGACATTCCCACCCCAGCTGGCCCCCTCGCACCCACCCCACCTGTACATCGGCTGGGCAGCGGGCAGGCCGGTGGGCGAGCCGGGGGTGACGTCGTGCAGCAGAGCATCGAAATAGACCAGCGGGCCCTGCTCGTGCTCGGTGGTCACCACCCGCGGCTGGCTCTGCCGCGCAAACCTGCTCAGAAGGAAGACAGAGAGAACATAAGCGAAGCAAGCCTGCTCGGTTGAGGCGGGCAGGTATGCACATGTGGGTGGGATGTGCGGGTACCAGTGGGGTGGCCGAGGAGGTGCAGCAATGCCGCTGTGAAGAATGGGGCTGCAATGCATGCAAGAGCAGAGAAGCGCCCACTGAACCCTGAGCCAGCGGCTCTGCCCCTCCAGCGCACCAGGCGTTGATCTGCAATGGGGGTTGGGCAAGGAGGGCAAAAGCGAGTAATGGAGACAATCGAACAGCGACATCCAACAGCAATCCCAGGGTGCACACAAACCTGCAACTCGAGCCCTGTATGCCACCCGGCCACCCTGCAAACTAGCAGCAGCACCTCCAAGCAGAGCAAGCTCCGCACTTATGGCCCCATCAGCCCACCTGGGTGTGGAAGCGCCAGCCCTGCGCCTTGAGCGCGTTGGCGGCCAGCAGCTGCTGCCGCGTGCCCTGCTGGAAGTAGCTGCGGGGAGCCACCAGGGGGCAGGAGGGCAGGGATGGGGGGCCGATGAGATGCAGAGCAGAGGAGGACCAGCCCTGCCGTAAAAGGGCAGAAGGTCCACACACACAGCAAGCAGCTGTGCAGCAGCTGCTTGACACAAGCAATGCATACAACCAACCAGCTTGGCTTGCACAGTGCACCGAGACAACCCAGCGAAGTGACATCAACCCAGCACCAGCGCACAATGCAAAGAAGTTGGTTTCAGCCGACAGCTTGCGAGCACCCGCTTGGCTTGCACAGTGCACCAACCAAACCACGTAGTGCACTACACCCCTAGCACCACGCACAACGCGAAGAAGTTGGTTTCGGCCGACAGCTTGCGGAAGGTGCTCTCCCGCCGCAGGCTGGGGTGCACCATGTTAGGGAAGGAGGCGGGCACGTGCACCGGGTGCTGCAGGGAGTTGAACAGGGGTTGTGGATCAAATAAGATACTGGACCAATGATTGGCCCAGATCTGCGAGCCCTTCACGCATCGAGGCATGATGGCAAAATCGCATGCACACGCCACCTCAGCAGCGGTCCCACACCCAGCAAGCTAACGGAGAATCTGGCCTTGCAAGGCTTGCCTGTGCCGGCGGCTGCCCGCCCGGAGAGCTGATGCTGCCATCCGACAGCTTCCAGTCGCCGTCGCCCGGCTGCGGCCTGCAGGAGTGCAGCACGAGGTGGGGCGCACAGCAGGGTTGCCAGCTTAGAGGCAGCACAGCAGGAAATGCAGGGCTGGGGCTATGCAACAGGCACCGGCCCTCTCGATTGCACTCGTGGCAAATGCCTGGCACACTACTAAACTACCAAAATCCCAGTAAAGCCGCCCCACCTGCTGGCCACCGAGGCGTCCAGCCAGTGCAGGTCGGCCAGGGTGGGTATCCAGGGCAGCTGAGGGGCCGAGGGAGGGCCGCCCTCACAGCCCATGGGGGTGCCGGGTGGCTCGCTGCCTGCGGGAAAGAAAGCAAGCAAGAAAAAAAGTGATACGCCCTTGGGCCGCCCGCGGGAGTGGCCACACAGCGCTGTGAGGCTGTTGTGGTTTGGGCACGCAGCAGGGCATGCAAAGGGGTGCATGCAGGCAGGCGCTGCCAAGGCATCAGCTGTCTAGTAGTGCAAGAATCACAGAGCCCTCTACAGATCAACGAGTGCAAGGATGGGTGGCTTCACATGGCAAGGTGGCTTCATTTGGCAAGCTGGGCAGCTTCACTTCGCAAGTACCTCTGCCGGCCCGCCTCACCTGCCATGCCGTCTGCCTGCGCCAGCCCCAGCACCGCCTCTGCCTGGGACTGCAGATGGTTGAAGCTCAGCACGGTTGGGATGCGGCCGCCCGTATCCCGCCCCCTGGGAGTGCCTGCCGCCGCTGCAGCAGCCGCCGCCGCAATCTCAGCCGCCTGAGCGGCAGCGGCCACGTCTGCCGCCCGCCGCGCCTCTGCTGCCTCGCTGCTGCTGCTCTGCACGCTGTGCGGGGACTGGTCGTCCGCCATTCGGGCAATGGGTGCATGCGGGGAGGGCGGCGGTGCAGTCTCCAAGCTGACTTGGCGGGCCGCTGCCGCCGCTGCAAATGGGCTACCGGCGGCCGCCACAGCGCTGGCCAGCGCCGCAAATGGCGAGTGGCCGGGCGCGCTGCCGCCGTTGCTGAGGGAGGAAGCAGAGGGGGCGGTGTGCAGGGCTACACGTGCCAGGCCTGGAGGCACCGCCACCACCGGCAGGGCTGCCTGGGGCAGGGGCGGGGTCAGCGCCTCAAGCGGCGGCGGCGGGGGCAGGGGCGGGCGGGCTGGCGAGGCCTGCTGATCGCTGAACCCCGCTAGACGGGCCGCTGAGGCGGGAGAGAGCGGCTGCAGAGGGGTCTGCGACACGGGCTGCGGCTCCAGCGGCAGCTCTGGCAAGCCGGGCGGCGGCAGCGGCGGTGCCGCCATGCTGAGGCCCAGCGGTGGTGCAGGGGCGGCAGGAGCAGCGGTGGCGGCTGAAGGGGAGGGCGGCGGTGGTGGTGCTGGCGGCGTGGTGGCAGCGGCAGCAGTGACCCGCACGCGCGGCGGGCCAGCGGGCGTGCTGGCTGCTCCAGCCTGCAAGTGTTGGATGAGAAACCAGGTTGTTGTGAGAACAGGCTGGATTGAAGATTCACGTGGGCCAAGAAGCCTTGCACTCCAGTGGGGCGCGACACAAGGTCATGCCAGCAGAGCTGCGCTGAAGAAGCCGAGTGGGCACTCACGCACCTGCACCCCAGGTGCCGGCGTCTCGGGCCCCCCAGGGCTCTGCTTGGTGGGGGAGCCACCAGCCGCAGCAGCAGCCGGCGGCCGGATGCCAGCGGCGGCCACAACCTTGAAGGATTGTGAGCGGGTGCCAGCGCTGGGCGTTGCAGCGGCAGCCGGCGAGGGAGGAGCGGGCGGCGGCGGCAGGCCCGGCGGAGGGGTGACCGCAGCGCCGGCCTTGCCTGCGGCTTTGGTTGCTCCTGCCCCTGCATTTGTGGCAGCGTGAGAGGGCAGGTGATCAGAGACCACCCGAGCAGTGCACAAGCATGCATGCGTGCATGCTTGCCAAGTCCACTTAGCATTTGGTTTGCTTATTGCAAGCTGCAGTTTCTCTCACACACCCACCTGCTGCGGCCGCCTTGGCTTTGCGTTCCTTGGCTGCCTTGCCGCGCTTGGCCTTGCCGCCCTCCGCTGCCCCCTCGCCGCCCTCCTCGCCCTCTGCTTGCACGTGGGAGGTTCGAGATTGCTTGAGCATTGCAGCTGGTTTGCAAGGCTGGCTGCACAGATGGTGCTTGCTAGCGCCGTGCCTGCTCATGCCCCCACGATGACATATGCATTTGAATACAGTGCAGCCCACTGCAGTGCAGCGCCCCCACCTTGCTTGCCCTTGGCGCCAGCGCGGGGCGTGTGCGAGGCGATCTTGCCGATGGAGTCGTCCACCTGGCAGGGAGGTTAGAAGGGCAGTTGAAGGATGCAGTCGCGTGTTGGCAAAGCTGGCAGGATGGTACCATGCCACAGCCACCTGCACTCCCGCCCCGCCCAGCCAGCAAGCCAGGCCGCCCGCGGCTCACTTCTTTCAGCAGCGGCAGCGAGTCGTAGATGGTTTCGTCGGGGATGTAGTCTGCAGGGCAGCAGGCGGGACAGAGTGGGGGTGCGCCCTGGGGTGATGGCAGGCTGCCCTGGCGTTACCGCACCAACACAGCGTCTGTCCTTGCTGAAAAAGCCGAAAGCCTACCAGAGGAGCAACTAAGTAGCACTGGGTCACTTGTCAACATCAACCAACACTTGCCCGCCTCCGTGCTGCACTGCAGGTATTACTCGAGCGGGGCGTGCAACACAGTGCGCGCCACTAGAAAGGCTGAGCTGTCACATGGTACTGAATATACACGAGCAGAGACATGTACAAACAACTTGCCTGCCTCCGTGCTGGACTGCAGGTAGTACTCGAGGGGGTCGCGCAGCGCCTCCTCCACCTCATCCGGCGTCACCTGGTCGTTCTCCAGCAGGCGCAGCACCTGGCAAGTGGAAAATAGTGACAAGAGCAACGGTGAGCATGGGGGTGGTGAATCGGGGGTGACCTGGTCATTCTCCAGCAAGTGTAGCACCTGCCGGGTGCACGACAGTGCCATGCAAGATCAGCAACTTTTGAGGACCGGCGAGCTGCATGGGAGACACAAACCAGTTGGCGGCACATGCAAGACAGCATGCACGCACTCCGTGTCAATTATGTGTGCAGGCCACACAAGGTGGCCCGCTTCTGCAGATGCATTGCGGTTGTGGGTAGCTACTCCTGCCAGCTTGCAACCAATCCCAGCCCCCTCCTCGCCTGCTCCAGCTTCTTCACGTGCTCGCCGTGCTTGTGCATGTAGCCCTCCAGCTCAACCACCCTGGCACAGTGGGGCCGGAGTTGCGTTTTCCGGGTCGAGAAAAGAAATCCATGTGAGGAGCTGGGTCGGCCAACTGGCGTGCTTGCACACATTTGCCAGCCCACCTTTGCAGCAGGCGCAGCAGCACTGCCCGCACAGGCAGAATTGCTGGCGCCGGTTCTGCCCACCCCAGCGCACCTGTGTGGCTTGGACTTTCCGGTCTTGGAGGGCCCCAGCGCCTCCAGGTCAGCCTCAAACTGCTCCACCTGCGAGACATCCGAGGCAGGTGCCTTCAGAGTGTGTGTTTCCAATAATGAGCAGGAAGGGTGCGGCCCCAGCGCCTCAAGGTCCGCCTCAAACTGCTCCACCTGCATGCCACACATGCAGAGCTCAAGCCCTCACGCAGTGCCTTTGGCGTTGGTTGCAGCATGTGCGACACGTACCGCAACACAGACCTCAAGCTTCACACACAACTGCCCATCGGCGCCTTCAGCTGCGACTCTGCACCGTGCAGCTGTGACAGCACCCCAGCAAGCACCACAGCCACAGCTGGTCACAACATTGTCAATGATGAGAACGCAGCTGTGACACGCGAAACAAATCAACACCCCACCTGCGTCTCCAGCTGCGACACGGTGTCCGACAGCCAGTCGGCGCACTGCACCTTGCGCATCATGACCTGCGCAGCAAGCATAAGAGGTGGCACACCGCAAAGTGAAGCAGCTGGAAACGAGCTTGGCTGCAGGCGGTTGCACCTTGCGCATCATGACTTGCGCAGGAACAATGAGGGCAGCACCTTGCTAAATCATGCATGCTGGCCGGAGGGGCGACAGGTGCCTGCACCTAACACAGATGGCTGCATTTTGCATGCAGCACAGCGAAGTAATGCATGTGCTCACAGCAGAGATCCAAGACCCCAGCAGAGCCAACATAACAGCCATTCCCCTGGGCGGCCATGCCAACCTTGGCCGCCCACTGGTTTGGTTGAGACATCATGCCCAGCCGGCTGCAGCCCTTGAGGGAGAGAGCTCTCACATTTGCTGTGCAGTGATCGACCAGCCGGCTGCAGCAGCAGCCCTCTCACCGGGTCTGTGGAGTCTCGCTTCAGGCCCTCGCTGGAGAACTGCTTGATCTTCAGCTCCTTCTCAAGCCCCTTGAACCGCTCCTGCGGGGTTGGAGAGTGGAATTGACTGTGTTACATCGCATTACATCACTTCTTGTGATCTTCAGCTCCTTCTCCAGGAACTTGTACCGCTCCTGCGGGGTTGGCAACAAGAGGCAGCTGGGCAGACTTGCCATGCCGCCCTGATCATGATTCATGCGCCTGGCTACGCATTTACGATCCAGTACGACCAGCTGTGGCATTGCGGCCCCCCAAGCACAGTACTGTAGTGCGTGCATGAGCAGGCACAAGCATGCATGCCGGTCCTCCCAGCCTCCCAGCCCATTTGCCCATCCGATCCATTCACCATCTCTCGCTCCACCGACTTGCGCGCATCGGTGAGCCGCGGGTCGTTGATGTCTGTGGCCCAGCCCCGCACCTGCAGGGGCGCACAGCGCATGGTTGCTGCATTTGTGTGCTGCGCGGGCGGCATGGTAGTTCGAACGGCAATGGGCGCCCAAGGTAACTTTGCCCGGCGTGCCGCTCGGCGCGAGCCGGGCCACTCGTTCAGCCCTCCCACCTGCTCCCGCAGCCGCTGCAGCCTCTTCAGTTCCTTCTTCAGCTCCGCAGCAATCTTGTCGCGCTGGCTGCCTTCCTGCAATGATTATGGGGAGAATGCAACGCAACCCTGGGTTGATGCAGCTCCTTCAGCTCTGCCGCAATCTTGTCGCGCTGGCCGCCATCCTGCAGCCACCATGGATGGACCATTGCATTGCAGAACTGTCATGTGAACGCAGCTTGCCGCCGCACTTGCGCAACTGCAGTGCATGCAGCAGCCAGGCGCGCCCCGCTGCTCTGCCAAAAGTTGCCAATTGGTCAGCTCCCAATGCACAGCTGACCCCACTCTCACCTCCGTCTCCTCAAACTTCTCAAACAGCGCGTCCCACTCGTCCACGCCATCCGAAATCTTGCGCAGCGTCTGGTCAATCTCGCTCTGCAGCTTGCGCTGCTTGCTCATGGCGGCAGCGCACCCTGCACAGCAGTGGACGGCAGTTGTCGGTCAGATGTGCGGCCTGAGATGTGCTCAAGGCAGGGCACCTGTGCTCGGTCTGCGTTTCAAGACTGCAAACGGGGGCGGTTCTTGAGGCGGCAGCGGGCGGGGTGTGCATGACGGCCACCAATGGCTAGACATACTCAGCCATGCGGCACAGGCTGCTGTGATGTCTGCGAGCCCTGAGCAAGGCTTGCAGAGCTGCATCGACCCAGCGATGGCTGGATCAGCGGAGCGGCAGAGCTCAGGGTAGCGGCAGCAGCGGCGGCAGCGGCCGCCAGCTGCCGCCGCCGACGGCCGCATCCACGGCCGTGCGGCTGCCCAGCAGCTGGATCAAGCGCACTGGTGCTACTGATGAGCCCACCAGGCTCCGTGAGCGTGTCAGACGCTGGCGAGTGCGCACCTCCTGCTTTGCGCCCTCGGCCGAGGCGCTCGCAGCGCCAGCGTACACCTGCTCGGCTGATCAGCGAGCTGGAATGCTGCCGTGGACCTCGGCCGCCACCCCGTCATTGCCCGCCGCCCATGCCGACGGCACGCCCGCTAGGCATGGGCGGCCGCTGCACCGAGCCCTCTAGCACTCGACACTGGCTGTCACCAGGTTGCACTCAAGCTTCTGCATGTCATGACAGTGCCATTTCAGATAGCATCATGTGTTAAACTCAAATGTTGGAGTGGGCATGGCGGGCGGCAGCGGCACAAAGCGGCGGCTGGTGGCGGCGGCAGAGGAAGGCCGGCAGGCACAGCAGAAGGGAGCGGCCAGGCTGCGGCCATGTGCGGCGCTGTAGCTGTATGCTGTCACAGGTCATGCAGGACGCAAGCTGCATGGCTGCCTGCATGTACTCCGTGCTGAGGGTGCTGCCACCAGGTCATGGCAGCGAGCAATCAGAAGTGTTTGCGCCGCTTCCGCTTGCGGGCATTGCCGCCAGGGCGCGCTGGTGGCATACAAGCCTCCAACAGACATGCAGGGTTCTTACTCGTCGTTCACAACGGGATACAGGCGCAGAAGGTCGATTGGGGAGGAACCAGGTAAAGGAAGCGGCTGCATGGGCTGCATGGGGAGGCCAGCAGGCACTCCAGCTGGCGCTCCCCGTGTTGGCTGTGTTTGGTGGATCATGTGCTGATTCACCGGGTCCCAATGCATCAAACTCACTCAGCCGGCCTCCCTTTACCCTTGCAAGCGCAGAAGCTACCCATCCAGCCCACCAAGGCACCATGGCTGCCCAGCACAGGGAGCAGCTTGCCATCCCTGCCGGCTTCCCCACGGGCAGCCTGTTCGGCCGGGCGGGCAGGCACATATCCGAAGTGAAGGCACACTCTGGCGTCAGCAGAATCGAAATCGACACGGTGGCGCTCACGATAAACCTCTGGGGGCCC
>VFQQ010000801.1_pt1 | contig 53324 bp, 51 predicted proteins | sample 3512341 | NCBI WGS metagenome assembly VFQQ01 (sample SAMN10412373, study PRJNA504923) | tailings metagenome | isolation source: Relicate 2 Philex TSF1 revegetated site | place: Philippines: Tuba, Benguet | collected 2017-08-29 | reverse complement strand
TGGTCTCGATGGACTCGCGCAGCTCGTCGTCGCTGATCTTCAGGTCGGCGACCTTCGGCATGGCGGCGGGGTCCTTGATGCCGGCGATCTGCTGGTTGCGCCAGGCCTCCAGCGCCTTGGGGGCGGTGGTGTAGTGGCCGTGGCAGTCGATGATGAGACTCATGCGTTGCGCTCCTCTGTCGTTCGCGTGTTGTGGCGGGAAATCAGGCGGGCTCCATGCCCTGGCGGCGCTTGGCCGCCGCGGCATCGGGTGATGCCATGAACTCGATCAGGGCCCGCACGCGCGCGCCCTGGGGTGAATCGCTGTCCAGCCCCTCGGGCAGGCCGGCGGAAAAAAGGGTGGTGATCTCGACCCCGGGCGGCAGGCCGCCCACCAGGGTGATGCCTTCAACGTGAATCAGCTCGCTGAGTTGCTGGAAACCCAGCTCCACCTCACCGCGCGCCACCAGCGTGCCCACCGGCACCCCCGGGGGCGCCTGCACGGTGCGGCCGCGCACCTCGTCGGCAATGCCCCAGCGCTCGAACAGCGCAGCCAGCGCCACGCCGCTGGGGCCGGTGGAGTAACTGATGTTGCGCGCGGCGAGCACAGCCTGCTTGAGCGCTTCTTCGCTGCCCACGTCGGGCACCGCGGCGCCCGCGCGCACGGCGATGGCGACTTCCGATCGAACCAGGTCGACCCGGCTGCCCGCGCGCAGATGACCGCCAGCGATCAGCCGGTCGATCGCATCCGAGGCGAGGATGACCACATCGAACGCCTCACCGGCGGCCACGCGCTTCGCCGCGTCCACACCGCCGACCGCTTCGATGGCCACGGCACAACCCGTGCGCTGCTCGAATGCAGTGCCGAGTTCGGCCAGCACCTGGCGGGTGGCCATGGAGGAAATGCCTCGGAGGGTGGGGTTTGTCTCTGTTGTCATGGGAATGCGTGATGGACTTGGCATTGTGGACCGCACCACCCATCAAGAAAAGTCACTAGCTTGGCTATCAGCTAGAACAAAATTACATAACTATGATGGGGGTCAACCCCCTCGCTGACATGGACCTGAAACAACTCGAATATTTCGTGCGCGTGGCCGAGCTCGGCAGCTTCACGCGCGCCGCCATGGCGCTCAACGTCGCGCAGCCCGCCCTCTCGCGCCAGGTGCGCCTGCTGGAGGTGGAACTGCGGCAGAACCTGCTGGTGCGCAACGGCCGGGGCGCCACGCCCACCGAGGCGGGCAAGCTGCTGCTGGCGCATGGCCGCGGCATCCTGCACCAGGTGGAGCGCGCGCGCGAGGAACTCGGCCGGGTTCGCGGTGCGCTGGCCGGGCGCGTGGCCATCGGCCTGCCCCCCAGCCTGGCGCGCGTGCTCACGGTGCCGCTCACGCGTGCCTTCCGCCAGCAGTTGCCGCAGGCCAGCCTGTCGATCAGCGAAGGCCTGTCCATGTCCATGCACGAATCGCTGGTGACCGGGCGGCTGGACATTGCCGTGCTCTACAACGCCCAGCCCTCGCCCGATCTCGAGATCCACCCGCTCAAGGATGAGGAACTGGTGCTGGTGCAACCGCGCCCGCCGGGCCTGCCCGAAGACCCGCCGCCGCCAGCGATCTCGCTGCGCGAGGTGGCCGAGCTGCCGCTGGTGATTCCAAGCCGGCCGAACGCCATCCGCATGCACGTGGAAACCGAGATGGCCAACATCGGCTGCCGGCCCAACGTGGCGCTGGAAATCGATGGCGTCTCGGCCATCCTCGATCTGGTGGCCGACGGCGCCGGCGCCGCCCTGCTCTCGCGCAACGCGGTGTCGAGCTCGATCCGGCCGTCGGCCTACCGCACGCGGCCGGTGAGCGACCCACCGCTGCGCACCCGCCTGTGCCTGGCGGTGAGCTCGCAGCGGCCGGCCACGCTCACGCAGCAGACGACGCTCGATCTGATCCGGGAACTGCTGAAGTAACGCGCCCGCGTCAGACCTTGAGCATCCAGAGAATGGCGCTCAGCGGGAAGAACGACAGCACCGTGGCCGACAGCAGGGCCGCGGCCGCAAAGCCTTCGTGCCCGTGGCGCTGCGCCAGCAGCGGGTAGATGCCGAGCATGGGCATGGCGGCCGACAGCACGGCCGCCGCGCGCAACTCGCCGGTGAGCGCGGGCAGGCCCAGCGAGGGCAACAGAAGCACCGCCGCCCACACCGCCGCCGGGTGCAGCAGCAGTTTGCCGACAGTGATCACGGCCACCTGCGAGCGCATGCCATGCACCTGCAGGCCCACCAGCGTGCCACCGATGATGAACAGCGCCAGGCCACCGCTGGCCGCGGCGAACAGGTTGACGGTGCGCGAGACCACCGACGGCAGCTGCCAGCCCAGCAGGGCCACGAGAAAGCCGAGCACGATGGCCACGATCATCGGGTTGCGCAACAGCCGGCCCAGCGAGTCGCGCAGCGCCTGCTTCCACGATGTCCTGCCCGACGCGCCCACGTCGGCCAATGTGAACAGCAGCGGCAGCTTGATCAGGTTCTCCACCAGGAAATTCATGGCCAGCGCCACGCCCGCCAGCGGCCCGATGGCCAGCAGCACCACCGGGTAACCGATGAAGCCGCTGTTGCTGCAGGTCATGCCCATGGTCATCCAGGCACTCTCGGTCAGGCCACGCTTCTGCAGGCCGCGTGTGATCCACAGGCTCACCAGCAGCCATACCACCGAACCCACACCGAACGCCAGCAGGTAGGCCGGCTGCAGCAGCTCGGCCAGCGGTCGCGAGGCCAGCGCATTGAACAGCAACGCCGGCAACGCGAACTGGATGACGAACTTGCCCAGCACCCGCATGTCTGCCGGCGAGAACACCCGCCACCGCACCGCCGCAAAACCGAGCGCGATACAGAGATAGATCGGCCCGGTGATGGCCAGGATGTCGAGCACGGGAAGGGCCTGAACGGGTGATGGGCAAAAAAATGGCCGGAGCGCGACACACCGGCCAGGGCACCAGAGGATCCGGCTCCGCCGGTCCCAGGGTGCGCCCCCTTCCCGCCGAAGGCGAGAGAGGGGGGAGCCGCGCAGCGGCGCGGGGGGTGCTTACTGCTTCGGAATCTTCGCCTTCTCGATCACACCGCTCCAGCGGCGGATGTCGGAGGCCAGCAGGGTCGCGGTCTGCTCGGGCGTGCTGGAGCGGGCGTCGATGTTCAGGCCACGCAGCTTCTCGCGCACGCCAGGATCGGCCACAGCCGTCGCAATTTCCTTCTGCAGGCGCTCCACCACGGCGCGTGGCGTCTTCGACGGCACGGCCAGCGCGTTCCACGAGGAAGCGATGTAGTCCTTCACACCTGCCTCGACGGCGGTGGGCACTTCGGGCAGCACGATGGAGCGCTTCTCGCCGGTGACGGCCAGGGCACGCAGCGCGTTGGCCTGGATCTGCGTGAGCAGCGGCGCGAGGATTTCCACCGCCACGTCGACCTGCTGGCCACGGATGGCGCCGATGAGCGCTGGCGAGCCGTTGTAGGGAACGATCTGCGCGTCGATGCCCGCCGTGCTCTTGAACAGCTCGGCCGCCAGGTGCTGGGTGCTGCCGATGTTGATGCTGCCGATGTTGATCTTGCCGGGGTTGGCCTTGGCGAAGTTCACCAGTTCGCCCAGCGTCTTGTACGGCGAGCTGGCGGGCACCACGACGGCGATGTCGAAGTAGCCGAGTGTTGAGACCGGCGTGAAGTCCTTGACGGTGTCGAACGGCAGCTTCTGGAACAGGCTGGCGGTCACGGCCGTGCCGTTGGACATCAGGAACATGGTGTGGCCATCGGGGTCGGAGCGCACCACCGATTCGGCCGCCACCACGCCACCGGCGCCGGGGCGGTTGTCGATCACCACCGGCTGGCCAAGCTGGCCGGCCAGCTTCTCGGCCACGATGCGGGCGGTGAGGTCACCCACGCCACCGGGGCCGAACGGCACCACGATGCGCAGGCCCTTCGACGGGAACGCGGACTGCGCGAAGGACGGCACGGCCAGCGCGCTGGCGGCCAGGGCCATCGAAGCGCCGATCACGGTGCGGCGGCGGAGAGAGAACAGTTGCTTGGTCATGACATCACCCCACGAATTGGACCAGCCAGAGAGAGATGGCCGGGAAGAACAGGACGAGCAGCGAGCGGATCACGTCGCTGGCCAGGAAGGGCAGCACGCCGCGGTAGCTTTCGCCGATCGGCACGGTCTTGGCCAGGCCGTTGACCACGTACACGTTCAGGCCCACGGGCGGTGCCAGCAGGCCGAAACCCACGGTCATCAGCACCATGATGCCGAACCAGATCGCCACGGATTCCGAGGACATGCCGCCCCAGTCCAGACCCATCACCACCGGGAAGAAGATCGGGATGGTCAGCAGGATCATGGACAGTTCGTCCATCACCGCGCCCAGCACCACGTAGAACAGCATGATGCCGCCCACCACCATCAGCGGCGAGACGTCCCAGCCCTGGATCACCGAGGCCAGCTGCGCGGGCACCTGCGTGAGGGCAAGCGCGGAGTTCATCAGGTCGGCGCCAATGAAGATCATGAAGATCATGGCGCTGGCCGCGGCCGTGGAATAGAAGCACAGCTTGACCTTGGCCCAGGTGAGCTCGCGCTTGAGCAGGGCCGCGATGAAGGTCGCACCAGCGCCGACGCCCGCACCCTCGGTGGGCGTGAACAGGCCACCGTAGATGCCGCCGAAGACGATCAGGAACACGATGGCGATGGGCGCCACGCCCATGAGCGCCTGCAGCGTCAGCTTCTGGTCGTTGGCATCGTGTTCGGGCGCGTGGCCGGGCACGAGGCGCACGTAGACCGCGATGGCGATCATGTAGCCGACGGCGGCGATGATGCCGGGGATCATGGCCGCAGCGAACAGCTTGGCGATGTTCTGCTCGGTCAGGATGGCGTAGATCACCAGCGGCACCGACGGCGGGATCAGCACACCCAGCGTGCCGCCAGCGGCCAGCGTGCCGGTGGACAGGCGACCGGAGTAGCCGTGGCGGCGCATCTCGGGCAACGCGACCGAGGTGATGGTGGCGGCGGTGGCGACGGACGAGCCGCAGATGGCGCCGAAGCCGGCGCTGGCCAGCACGGCGGCCATGGCCAGGCCGCCCTTGAAGCGGCCCATGACCACGGCGGCAAACTGGAACAGCGCCTTGGAAATGCCGCCCTGCGTGGCGAAGTTGCCCATCAGGATGAACAGCGGGATCACCGACAGGTCATAGCTGGCGAAACGCGCGAACGCCACGCCATTGAGGTTGTTGAGGAACGGTGGCAGCCCGACCTGGTAGATGTAGCCAAAGGTGCCGGCGGCAAACATGGCCACGGCGATCGGCGTGCGGATCGCCATCAGGAAAAGCATGACGCCGAAGATCGACGCCGCAAGACTCAAGGAACTCATTGACCCTGCTCCGAAAAATTGCCAAAGAACACCTGATACAGGGCAATCACGCCGGTCAGCAGGAAAGGCGGGACCATGAAGGCATAGGTGATCCACTCAGGGAAGCCCAGCATCATGGTGGTGGTCTGCGAGGCGTAGGCGCTCAGGCCACCGATGGAGGTGCGCCAGGCCAGCGCCAGCATCAGCAGCGCCAGCAGCAGGGAGCCGAAACGGTCGAGCATGGCGATGCCCGCGCCCGACACCTTGGCGGTGAAGAAGTCGACGATGATGTTTTCCCGCTTGAGCTGACACCACGGCATGAAGAGCGCGATGGCGGCACCGGCAGTCACGGCCGTGAGTTCGTAGTCGCCCACCAGCGTGACGCCGATGGTGTTCCGGCCGATCAGGCTGAAGCAGGTGATGATCGTGATCACCGTGAGCAGGACCCCGGCCAGGATGGCGCAGAACCTGGCCAATAAAGACAGCACTTTCAAACTTGTCACCTTCAAAAAAAGGACCAATCCGCTCGCGCCGAGCACAGCGAAAGCGAATCGGTCACTCAGTGGTTGGACGGCTCTGGAGGCCGTCCAGTGGGGGGTGCGGGATTATCGCTGGTACTTGGCGATCAACGCACGCGCTTCCGACAGGAGTTTCGCCCCGTCGATGTTCTTGCCCTTCATTTCATTGACCCAGTCGGTCTCGACCGTGGCCGCCGTGCGGCGCCAGCGCTGCGTCTCCGCCACGTCCAGCGCCACGATGTTGTTCTTTGCCTTCTCGGCGATCTCGCGGCCGACCTTGTCGCCCTCGTCCATCGCACGGCCGAACATGGCCGCCGTCTCGATGCCGGAGTTCTTGTCGATCACGGCCTTGAGGTCGGCGGGCAGCTTGTCGTAGCTGGCGCGGTTCATGGAGAACGCGAAGGTCTGCGTGTACAGGCCCTGCTTGCCGGCGAAGGTGGTGTGGTTCTTCACCAGCTCGGTCACCTTCAGCGATGGCGTGACTTCCCAGGGAATGGTGGTGCCATCGATGGTGCCCTTGGACAGCGCATCGGTCACCGCCGGCACCGGCATGCCCACCGGCGTGGCGCCCAGCTTGGTCAGCATGTTGTTGATGACGCGCGAACCGCCACGCACCTTCATGCCGCGCAGGCTTTCCAGCCCGGTCACCGGCGTCTTGGTGTGGAACAGGCCGGGGCCGTGGGTGTGCACCGCGATCAGCTTCACTTCGCGGAATTCGTCGGCGGCGAACTTCTCGACGTATTCCTGGAAGGCGCGCGACGACTCTTCGGCGGAGCCGCTCATGAAGGGCAGTTCGAAGACTTCGGACTTGTTGAACCGGCCCGGCGTGTAGCCCAGCACCGTCCAGGTGAGGTCGACCACGCCGTCGCGGGCCTGGTCGTACAGCTGCGGTGGCGCGCCGCCGAGCGACATCGCATGGAACAGCTGCACCTTGATCTTGCCGCCGGACTCGGCTTCGACCTTCTGCGCCCAGGGCACCAGCGCGCGCGCCGGAATGGTGGCCTGCTGCGGCAGCATCTGGTGCAGGCGCAGCGTGACCTGCTGCTGCGCCAGGGCATTGCCGGCCAGCGTGGCGGCAGCGATGGCGCCCACAGCCAGCAAGGCGGTTCGGCGTTGGATGAATCTCATGCTTGTCTCCAGTTCCTTTTGTGTGCCGGTCCGGGAGCGTGTGGGCGCACTCCGGATCCGGCAGGCTTGAAGCACGTAATGCCCACACTGTGCATGGCCGTCGGCATCTCGGCCAGTCGAATAACCGACTTTCAGCTATGCCGAATTTCTATGAAACCTCTGACGAACGGTGCCGCTCAGCGGCGGCGGATGAGTTTGAGAGCGGGCATGGACGCCGGCGCGTGCACCGTGGCGTGGCCGGCCAGCACCTCACGCAGGTTGCGCTGGGCCAGGCGCGAGTGCTCGCGCATGATGGATTCGGCGCGCGAACCTTCGCGCTGCTCGATGGCGTCCAGCACCTGGCGGTGCTGGTCCTGCGCCACCACCAGCATGTCGCGCGCGCGCTGCGAATGCGCCTGCATCACCACGAAACCCGAGGGCGAGGCGAACGGCAGGCTGAGCACTTTCTCCAGCTGGCGCGCGATGGTCGGGCTGTCCGCCATGTCCCAGACCAGCACGTGGAATCGGCTGTTGAGCGCCACGTAGCTGGAAAAGCCTTCGTCATCGAGCGCCGGCGCGGTCAGCACCTCGTCCAGCTCATTGAGGCATTGCCGCGCTTCGGCCAGCACCGGGCCCGGCACGCCCCGCTCGGCCGCCAGCCGCGCCAGCAGGCCTTCGAGCGTGCCGCGCAGTTCGATCGCGTCGGCGATGTCGCGCTCTGAAAAGGTCTGCACCACGTAGCCGCCATTCGGCAAGGCCTTGAGCAGTCCTTCCTGCTCCAGCCGCATCAGCGCGGTGCGAATGGGCGTGCGCGACACCCCCAGGCGCTCCACGATGGCCAGCTCGGCGATGCGCGAACCGCCCGGCAGTTCACCCGAGAGGATGAGCTCGCGCAGTTGCAGCAGCGCGCGCACCTGGGCGCTTTCGGTGGCGCCAGAAGGTTCGGCGGCGGGGGACAGGGCTTCCTGTGTCATGGGGCCGCAATGTATACAGAAACCGCCGTTTTTCAAGCAATTTGGCCTTGGATGGGGGTTTTCCATAGGTTTATGTATGCATTGAAGGCTGGCAAAGTGCGCCTTCACCCGTTTTCAGACCAACGATCACAGGACGTATTTCATGACCTTGCGCTCCCATCCCCCGTTCCGCGCCGACCACGTCGGCAGCTTCCTGCGCCCGGCCTACCTGCTGGAAGCCCGCGACCAGTTCTTCAACAAGAAGAGCATCAGCGCCGAGGAATTGCGCAAGGTGGAAGACCGCGCGATCACCGAGATCGTGAAGTTCCAGGCCGATGTGGGCCTGCAGTCCATCACCGACGGCGAATTCCGCCGCACCTATTTCCACATCGACTTCCTGGAGCAGCTGGGCGGCGTGAAGACGGACATTCCCGTCACCATCCGCAAGCCCGACGGCACGGAAGAGCTGGCGCCGCCGGTGATCCGCGTGATCGACAAGGTGCGCCACGCGAAGAACATCCAGCTGGCCGACTTCCAGTACCTCAAGGCACAGGTGGAAGCGCTCGGCCTGCCGGCGCTCACGCCGAAGGTGACGATCCCCTCGCCCACCATGCTGCACTTCCGCGGCGGCCGCGCCGGCATCAGCAAGGAGGCCTACCCCGAGCTCGACCCGGTGTTCTATGACGACGTGGCCAAGGCCTACGGCGACGAACTGCAGAGCCTGGCCGATGCGGGCTGCAACTACGTGCAGATGGACGACACGAACATGGCCTACCTGTGCGACGAGCGCATGCGCGAAGCCGCACGCCAGCGCGGCGACGACCCGAACGAACTGCCGCACCGCTACGCCAGCTTCATCAACAAGGTGGTGGCGCACAAACCCAAGGGCATGACACTGGCCATGCACCTGTGCCGCGGCAACTTCAAGAGCACGCATGCAGCGGCCGGCAACTACGAGCCGGTGGCCGAGGCGCTGCTGTCAGAAATGAAACTGGACGCGTTCTTCCTGGAATACGACGACGACCGCTCGGGCGATTTCCGGCCGCTGCGTTACCTGAGCAAGGACAAGATCGTGGTGCTGGGCCTGGTCACCACGAAGTTCGGGCAGCTGGAAGGCAAGGACGATCTGAAGCGCCGCATCGACGAGGCCGCCAAGTACGCGCCGCTGGATCAGATGTGCCTGTCGCCGCAGTGCGGCTTCTCATCCACCGTGCACGGGAACAACATCGCGGTGGAGGATCAGCGTCGGAAACTGGCGCTGGTGGTTGAGACGGCGCAGGAAGTGTGGGGTTGAGTTTCTTTGGCTGACAGCCCACAGACGCAGGCATGAAAAAGGGGCCGCCCGAACAACGAGCGGCCCCGAACAAGAACAGGACGCTGACTTACTTCGCCTGCTTCGCAATCAACGCACGGGCTTCAGAAACCAGCTTGGCACCGTCGATGCCCTTGCCCTGAACTTCCTTCACCCAGTCGGCTTCAACAGCCGCAGCCGCCGCCTTCCAGCGCGCCGTTTCGGCCGCATCCAGCGTCACCACCTTGTTGCCCAGCTTCTGCGCAGAAGCCAGACCCAGGCGATCGCCCTCGTCCATCGCGCGGCCGAACAGCGCGGCGGTCTCGACGCCGGAGTTCGCATCGATCACCTTCTTCAGATCCGCTGGCAGCTTGTCATAGCTGTTCTTGTTCATCGTCAGCGCAAACGTCTGCGTGAACAGCCCCTGCGGGCCAGAGAACGTGGTGTGGTTCTTCACGATCTCGGCGATCTTCAGCGAAGGCACCACCTCCCACGGAATCGTCGTGCCCTGGATCACACCCTTGGTGATCGCTTCCGTCACCGCCGGCACCGGCATGCCCACCGGCGTGGCACCCAGCTTCAACAGCATGCTGCTGATCACGCGCGAACCACCGCGCACCTTCTTGCCCTTCAGGTCTTCCAGCTTCGTCAGCGGGTCCTTCGTGTGGAACAGGCCGGGGCCGTGCGTGTGCGCCGCCAGCAGCTTCACATCCTTGAACTCGTCGGCCGCGTGCTTTTCCACGAACTCATGGAAAGCGCGCGAAGCCGGTTCGGCCGCGCCGCTCATGAACGGCAACTCGAACACCTCGGCCTTGTTGAAGCGGCCCGGGGTGTAACCCAGCACCGTCCAGGTGATGTCCACCACGCCATCGCGCGCCTGATCGAACAGCTGCGGCGGCGAACCACCCATCGACATCGAGTGGAACAGCTGCACCTTGATGCGACCACCCGATTCGGCCTCGACCTTCTTCGCCCACGGCACGATGGCCAGGGAAGGAATGGGCGCGGTCGGCGGCAGGAACTGGTGCAGGCGCAGCGTCACGGTCTGCTGGGCCACCGCGTTGCCGGCCATAGTGATGGCGCCCAGGGCGGCCATCGCGGCGATGGCGCTGCGGCGTCGAAGGAAGGTCATGGAGAAGCTCCTGAGAGAGAAAGGGAAAAGGTCCGTGCGGCGCTCGCCACCAGGGGCGGGCCAGGGAATGGCATGTGCCACGTCAGGCACAAGAGGCACACTGTGCAGCCATCACGGCGCTGGTGCCAGCCCGTTTAGGTACAAACAGCTATTCCGTATTGTTATGAAACCTGCTAACGGGTTTTCAATCGCAAGCCACCCATGACCACGCCGCTCCAGTTCCACTTCGACTTCATTTCGCCCTACGGTTACTTCGCCTCGCTGCGCATCGAAGACCTGGCGGCGCGCCACGGCCGCACGGTGGACTGGTATGCCATGTTGCTCGGCGTGTCGGTGATGAAGGTGATGGGCCTCAAGCCGTTGATGGACACACCGCTCAAGGGCGCGTACACCGGGCGCGATGTGCTGCGCCACGCGCGCGAGCATGGCCTGGTGATGAAACGCCAGCCCACCGAACCGGTGATGAACCCCCTGCCCTGCGCACGCGCTTTCGCCTGGGTGAAGCAGCACCACCCGGAACATGCGGCCGCGCTGGCGCACGCCATCTACGGTGCGTACTGGGGCGAGGGGCAAGACCTGTCCACGCCCGAATCGCTTCGCAAGCTCGCGTTGCCCGACGGGCTGTCTGCCGATGCCGTGGCCGATGCGGCCGCCAGCGACGAAGCCGCCGCGCTGCTGCGCGCCATGGTCGACGCGTCGATCAAGGCCGGCGTGTTCGGCTCGCCCACCGTGGTGGTGGACGGCGAACCCTTCTGGGGTGTGGACAAGCTCGATCAGGTCGAGCGCTGGCTCGCGCGCGGCGGCTGGTAAGGCTTATTCGAAACGCAGCTCGGTCTGCACCGCCATCGCCGCGAGCCCTTTCATCAGCCGCTCGCGCAAGGCTTCGTCGCGCGGGCCAGTCACGGTGATCACCGCGCACTGCCGCCCGCCCTGCTCCAGCGCCTGCACGCGCGCGGCCACACCGGGCGCCCATTCGCGCAGGCACTCGGCCAGCTTGATCTCGATGGCGCGCAGCCTCAACTCTGGCTTGAACACCTTGCCGATGGCCGTCATGGGCAAGGTCTCCAGCAGCACCACGCGCTTCGGTGTTGCCGGCCGCTCGTAGACCTGCGGCGCCACGGCGGCCAGCAGGTCGTCACCACCGATGGCCTGGCCGGGCTTGAGCGTCACGAAGGCCACCGGCACCTCGCCCGCGTAGGCATCGGGCTCAGCCACCACGGCGCACAGCGCCACCGCCGGGTGCGCCAGGAATGCGTCTTCCACCAGGCCGGGGTCGATGTTGTGCGAGCCGCGGATGATCACGTCCTTCGCGCGACCGGTGATGTGCACGCGGCCCGCCCCATCGAGATGGCCCAGGTCGCCGGTGACGATCCAGCCCTGCTCGAACATGCCGGCGTTGCGCGCCGCGTCGGTGTAGCCCGGGCTCACGTGCGGCCCGCGCAGCACGAGCACACCGGTCTCGCCCGCCGCGCAACGTTCCTCCAGCTTCGCCTCGCCGTCGCGCCAGGGCACGGCGTGCACCTCGGTGTAGGGCAGGCGCAGGCCGGCCGAGCCGGGCGTGCGGGCCCCCAGCAACGGCTCGATGCTCACCAGCCCGGCGCACTCCGTCATGCCCAGGATGTTGCGCACCGGAATGCCGGTGGCCAACTCGAAGCGCTGCGCGAGTTCGGACGGCAACGGCGAGCCACCGGTGTAAGCCGCGCGCACCGTCGCGATGTCCGCATTCACCGCCACGCCCATCAGGCTGGCCAGCACCGTGGGCACGCAGGCCAGGTGCGTCACGCGCTCGCGTTCGCAGAACTGCCAGTAGCGCTGCACGAAGCCGGTGTTGCGCATGCCGCTGAGCGTGGGCAGCACCTGGCGCGCGCCCACCGCCAGCAAGGCCAGGCCGTAGACGAACGCACCGGCCACGTGGAACAGCGGGAAGCCGTTGATCTCCACCGCGCTCTCATCCACGTCGTAGAACGCATGGGCGAACCAGGCCGTGTGCGCCTCGTTGCCCTGCGTGTGCTGCGCGAGCTTGGGGGCGCCGGTGGTGCCGCCGGTGTGGAACAGCGCCACCACGCGGTCGGGGTTCAGATCGGGCTCGAAGGTGAGCGAGTCGGGCTGCGCGGCGAGCAGGTCCTGCAGCACCGGCACGCCAGCGGCTTCTTCCTCCACACGAATCTGCAGCAGCGGCAACGCGTGGTGCTGCACCACCTGCTGCGCCACCGGCCACACCGCGAGCTCGCTGTTCGGGCCCAACGCGACCAGCAGCTTCGCGTTCGATGCCTTGAGCAGCGCGGCGATGTGATCGGGCTGCAGCAGGTAGTTGATGGGGCAGACACGGCCGGCTAGCTGCGCGCCCCACAGCACCGTGTGCGCCTCGGGCGTGTTGGGTGCGAGCAGCGCCACCGCGTCGTCCGGCCCCACGCCGAGCGAGCGGAACAGGTTGGCCGCGCGGTGGATGTCGGCCAGCAGCGCGCTGTACGTGACGCGCCGCGGCTCGCGCGCCAGATCGGCGTCGGGCAGGAAAGTGAACGCCTCGCGCTCGGGAAAGCGTTCGGCCGCCGCGCGGATCAGCGCGTAGGGGCTGCGGTGCGGCGCGGCCTGGTCGCGCGGCGTCTGTTCAAGCCGCTCGATGTCGGCCAGCGTGCGGAAGGCCTGCATGGCGCGGCCTCAGGCGTCGAGGCCGAGCAGTCGAACCGCGTTGCCTTTCAGGATGCCGGGCATCACCTCGGGCTTGAAGCCGGCGATCTCGAAGTCCTTCATCCAGCGCTCGGGCGTGATCAGCGGGTAATCGCTGCCGAACAGCACGCGGTCTTTCAGCAGCGTGTTGGCGTACTGCACCAGCTGCTTGGGAAAGTACTTCGGGCTCCAGCCGCTGAGGTCGATCCACACGTTGGGCTTGTGCGTGGCCACGCTGAGCGCTTCGTCCTGCCACGGGAAGCTGGGGTGCGCCATGACGATCTGCATGTCGGGGAAGTCGATCGCCACGTCGTCCAGGTGCATGGGGTTGCTGTACTCCAGCCGCAGGCCGCCGCCGCAGCGCATGCCCGAACCGATGCCGCTGTGGCCGGTGTGGAAGATCGCGGGCAGCTTGTGCGCGTTGATCACCTCGTAGATCGGCCAGGCCATCTTGTCGTACGGGTGGTAGCCCTGCACCGTGGGGTGGAACTTGAAGCCCTTGACGCCCTCTTCCTTGATGAGGCGTTCCGCTTCGCGCGCACCCATCTTGCCCTTGTGCGGGTCGATGCTGGCGAAGGCGATCATCATGTCGCTGTTCTCGCGCGCGGCCTGCGCAATCTCTTCGTTCGGAATGCGGCGCCGGCCCAGCTTGGATTCGCTGTCCACGGTGAACATCACCAGGCCGATCTTGCGTTCGCGGTAGTAGGCGATGGTCTCGGCGATGGTGGGGCGGCGGTTGCTGCCGAAGTACTTGTCGGCGGCGCGGTCGTACTCCTCGCCGTAGTTGTCGAAGGGGTTGCGGCAACTCACTTCGGCGTGGGTGTGGATGTCGATCGCGATGAGGTTCTTGTGGTCCATCTTGTCTCCGGTGACCTAGGGTAAACACGGGGGTCGTTTTCGACCGGTGTGCTTGTTTTGGTTATTGTTTATAACAATAATGCAGCCTCACTTCAAGCACGCAAACCCGGCGCTCCGGGGACGAGACACCGAGAACTTCATGCCCATCCATTCCACCGACATCAGCCTGAACCTGCAAGGCGCCTCGTCCGAAATCGCGGTGATCACGCTGAACCGGCCGGCCAAGCGCAACGCGCTCAACGATGGCCTGATCCTCGCACTGCGCGACATTTTCCAGGGCATGCCGCAAAGCGTGCGCGCCGCCGTCATTCACGGTTCGGGCGATCATTTCTGCGCCGGGCTCGATCTCTCTGAACTGCAGGAGCGCGACGCGGGCCAGGGCGTGCACCACTCGCGCATGTGGCACTCGGCGCTGGAATGCGTGCAGTTCGGCCCGGTGCCGGTGGTCGCGGCGCTGCACGGCGCGGTGGTCGGCGGCGGCCTCGAACTGGCCAGCGCCTGCCACATCCGCGTGGCCGACAGCACCTCGTTCTTCGCGCTGCCCGAAGGCTCGCGCGGCATCTTCGTGGGCGGTGGCGGTTCGGTGCGCATCCCGCGCCTGATCGGCGCCGCGCGCATGGCCGACATGATGTTCACCGGCCGCGTCTACAAGGCCGAGGAAGGCGAGCGCATCGGCCTGACGCAGTACCTGGTGCCCGAAGGCACCGCGCTGGAGAAGGCGATGGAACTTGCCACGCGCATCGCCGGCAACGCACCGCTGACCAACTACGCGCTGATGCACGCACTGCCGCGCATCGCCGAACAACCGGCCGACCAGGGCTTCTTCACCGAAGCGCTGATGGCGGCCATCGTGCAGAACGCCCCCGAGGCCAAGGAACGCGTGCGCGCCTTCCTGGAAGGCCGAGCGAACAAGGTGAAAAGCGACTGACGTCGCTCCCCCCGCGCCGCCTTCAGCGTCACCCCTCAGGGGCGATGCCTGGGACCGGCGAAGCAGGTTCCGCGGCATCTCTGGAATGAGACACGCGACTCGAGTAACTGATCGATAAAGAAAAACCCGAGAGAGACATGAGCCAGAACCCCACCACGGCCGCCCGCTACCGGCCCCTGAAGTTCGGCGTGACCCGCGCCACGCTGCGCGACGGTGACACCGGCGTGCACTACCTGAGCGCGCAGCAAGAACTGCCCGCGTTCCCGGCGCGCATCACCGACCGGCTGGTGCACTGGGCGCTGACGCGCCCCGGGCAGACGCTGTTCGCGCGCCGCGCGAAGAACGCCGACGGCAGCACCGGTGACTGGCGCCACGTGACGTTCGCGCAGGCGCTCGATGCAGCGCGCCGCATCGGCCAGGGCCTGCTGGACCGCGGCCTGTCGGCCGAACGCCCGGTGCTGATCCTGAGCGAGAACGACATCGAGCACGCGCTGCTGGCGCTGGGCTGCGTCTACGCCGGCATCGCCTACTGCCCGACCTCGCCCGCCTACTCGCTGGTGAGCCAGGACTTCGACAAGCTGCACCACGTGGTGAAGACGCTCACGCCCGGCCTGGTGTTCGCCTCTGACGCGAACCGTTACAGCCGCGCCATGCTCGCCACGTTGGCGCCCGACGTGGAGCTGGTGACCACCGAAGGCACCGTGCTCGGCCGCGCCACCACCTCGTTCGCCTCGCTGCTGGCCACCGAAGCCACGCCTGCGGTGGACGCCGCCATGGCCGCCACCGGCCCGGACACGATCACCAAGTTCCTCTTCACCTCGGGCTCGACCAAGATGCCCAAGGCCGTGATCAACACGCAGCGCATGTGGTGCGCCAACCAGCAGCAGATGACCGAGTCGATGCCGGTGCTGGCCGAAGGCCCGCTGGTGCTGGTGGACTGGCTGCCGTGGAACCACACCTTCGGTGGCAACCACAACGTCGGCATGGTCCTCTACCACGGCGGCACGCTCTATATCGACGACGGCAAGCCCACGCCGGCGCTGATGGCGGAGACGCTGCGCAACCTGCGCGAGATCGCGCCCACCGTGTACTTCAACGTGCCCACCGGCTTCGAGGCCATCGCCAACGCGATGAAGACCGACGAGGCCCTGCGCAAGACCCTGCTCTCTCGCGTGCAGATGTTCTTCTACGCCGGTGCCGCGCTCGCGCAACCGGTGTGGGACGCGCTGCACTCGGTGCAGGAACAGGAAATCGGCGAACGCATCGTGATGGGCACCGGCCTGGGCATGACCGAGTCGGGCCCGTTCGGCATCTTCGTCACCAGCCCGAACGTGAAGGCGGGTGACCTGGGCTTGCCCACGCCGGGCCTGGTGCTCAAACTCGTCGACACCGACGGAAAAACGGAAGTGCGCTACAAGGGCCCGAACATCACGCCGGGCTACTGGCGCATGCCGGCCGAAACGGCCGACTCGTTCGACGAGGAAGGTTTCTTCAAGACCGGCGACGCGGTGAAGTGGATCGACGAGACCGACATCCACCAGGGCCTGAAGTTCGACGGCCGCATTGCCGAGGACTTCAAGCTCGCCACCGGCACCTTCGTGAGCGTGGGCCCGATGCGCGCGAAGATCATCGCGGCCGGCGCGCCCTACATCCAGGACGTGGTGCTCACCGGCCTGAACATGAAAGAGGTGGGCGCCATGGTGTTCCCCACCGCCGCGGTGCGCGCGCTCAGCGGCCTGCCCGCCGAGGCCTCGCTGCACGACGTGCTGAACAGCGAGCCGGTGCTGGCGCACTTCCAGCGCGTGGTGAACGACCTGGCAAAAACGTCCACCGGCAGTGCCAGCCGCATCGCACGCCTGTGCCTGCTGGCCGACGCGCCCACCATCGACCGCGGCGAGATCACCGACAAGGGCTCGATCAACCAGCGCGCGGTGCTCGCGCACCGGGCCGAAACCGTGGCGCATCTGCACGACGACACGCTGCACGCCATCATCAAACCCCAGTAAAGACAAGACGACATGGCATCCCGAGGCTTCTTCAACGCGTTCGACGACGTCTGGCTGATCGACGGCGTGCGCACACCCATGGTGGATTACTGTGGCGCGCTCGGCCACATCTCGCCGACCGACCTGGGCATCAAGGCCGCGCGTGAGGCGCTGGCCCGCGCCGGCGTGCCGGGCGAGCACATCGGCTCGGTGGTCACGGGCAACATGGCGCCTGGCGACTTCGATCAGTTCTTCCTGCCCCGCCACATCGGCCTGTACGCCGGCGTGCCGGTGGAGGTGCCGGCGATCATGGCGCAGCGCATCTGCGGCACCGGCTTCGAGCTGTTCCGTCAGGCGGGTGAACACATCCAGGGCGGTGCCTGCGACGCCGCGCTGGTGGTGGGCACCGAGAGCATGACGCGCAACCCCATTGCCGCCTTCGACCACCGCACCGGCTTCAAGCTGGGTGCGCCGGTGGGCTTCAAGGACTACATGTGGGAAGCGCTGAAGGACCCGGCGGCCGGCATCAACATGATCCAGACCGCCGAGAACCTGGCGAAGCAGTACAGCATCGCGCGTGAAGACGTGGATGCGTTCGCCTCCGCCTCGTTCGCGAAAGCGGTGGCCGCGCAGGAAAGCGGCTTCCTCGCCGGCGAGATCGTGCCGGTGGTCACCGAGAAATTCGAACTGGCCGGCTACAGGACGCGCGGCATCAAGCTGCAAGGCAAGGTGACCGAAGTGGCGACCGACACGCACCCGCGCCTGTCGCCGGTGGAAGTGCTTGCGAAACTCAAGCCGGTGTTCGAAGGCGGCGTGCAGACCGGTGGCAACAGCTCCGCGCTGGTGGACGCGGCAGCGGCCTGCGTGGTCGCTTCCGGCGCGTACGCCAAGGCCAACGGCAAGAAGCCGCTGGCCCGCGTGGTCGCCGCCGCCGCCGTGGGCGTGCCGCCCGAAATCATGGGCATCGGCCCCGCGCCGGCCATCCGCCTGCTGCTGGAGCGCACCGGTCTGAAGCTCGCCGACATCGCACGCTTCGAAGTGAACGAAGCGCAAGGGGCACAAACCCTTGCTGTCGCGCGTGAACTCGGCATGGACCTGGAGCGTCTGAACGTCAATGGCGGCGCCATTGCACTGGGCCACCCGCTCGCGGCCACCGGCGTGCGCCTCACGCTCACGCTGGCGCGCGAACTGCAGCGCAGCGGGCAGCGCTACGGCATTTCCAGCGCCTGCGTGGGCGGTGGACAGGGCATGGCCTTGCTGATTGAAAACCTGAACGCCTGAAACGGAGACCAAGAATCATGAACATCCAAGGACAAGCGGCTCTCGTCACCGGTGGTGGCTCGGGCCTGGGCGAGGCCACCGCGCGCGAACTCGCGCGCCTGGGCGCCAAGGTGGCCGTGCTCGACGTGAACCTGGACAACGCGAAACGCGTGGCGGCCGACATCGGCGGCGTCGGCATCCTGTGCGACATCACCGACACCGAAAGCCTGCAGGCCGCGCTCGACCAGGCCGCTGCCGCGCACGGCCCGGCGCGCATCCTGATGAACATCGCCGGCATCGGCACCGCCAAGCGCGTGGTCGGCAAGGACGGCAACGCCGCGCCGCTGGAAGACTTTGCGCGCGTGATCAACGTCAACCTGATCGGCACCTACAACGCCAGCCGCCTGTTCGCCGCCGCCTGCGCGAAGCTGGACGCGCTGGAAGACGGCGAGCGCGGCGTGATGCTGTTCACCGCCAGCGTGGCCGCGTTCGACGGCCAGGTGGGCCAGCAGGCCTACAGCGCGTCCAAGGGCGGGCTGGTGGGCATGACGCTGCCGATGGCGCGCGACCTGGCGCAGCACGGCATCCGCGTCTGCACCGTGGCCCCGGGCCTGTTCGCCACGCCCCTGATGAAGCAACTGCCCGAACCCGTGCAGGCCTCGCTGGCCGCGAGCATTCCGTTCCCGTCGCGCCTGGGCAAACCCGAAGAGTTCGCCCAGCTCGCCGCGCACATCGTCACCAACACGCACCTGAACGGCGAAGTGATCCGCCTTGACGGCGCACTCCGCATGGCCCCCCGGTAACCCCCATGACCAAGACCGTTGTTTACGAAGTGGAAGTGATGTTCGGCGACTGCGACCCCGCAGGCATCGTCTTCTTCCCGAATTTCTCGAAGTGGATGGACGCGTCCTCGCTGAACTTCTTCAAGCAGTGCGGTGTGCCGCCCTGGCGCGAGACCAAGAAAACACGCGGCATCGTGGGAACCCCGCTGCTGGAGATCCACACCAAATTCATGCGCCCGGCCACCTACGGCGAGCGCCTGCAGATCCACACCAGCGTGACCGAGTGGCGCGAGAAGGTGTTCATCCACAGGCATGTGGTGAAGCGCGGCGACGACGTGCTGTGCGAAGGCACGGAGACGCGCGCCTTCGTGATCCACCCGCCCGAGACGCCCGACCGCATCAAGGCGATTCCGGTGCCCGAAGACATCAAGGCACTCTGTTCCTGACCCCTGCGTTTTCCCTGCCCTTTCCCTTTTCACCACCCCCAGAAGGAGACTCGAATGAAAGCCGTCAAAACCCTCGTTGCCGTCGCCGTCACGGCCCTGGCCAGCACCGCTGCGCTGGCCGACATCAATGTCGGCGTGATCCTCTCGCTCACCGGCCCGGGCTCCGGCCTCGGCATCCCGATGCAGAACCAGTTCAAGCTGTTTCCGCAGACCATTGGCGGTGAGAAGGTCAACCTGATCATCCTGGACGACGCGAGCGATCCGGGCAAGGGCGCTGCCAACGCACGCCGCCTGGTGACCGACGACAAGGTCGACCTGATCATCGGCTCCACCCTGACCCCGGTGGCCGCTGCCATCGCTCCGGTGGCCGCCGAAGCCAAGACGGTGCAACTGGCCGCTTCGCCCGTGGGCGTGCCGCCCGGTGCCGACCAGTGGCTGTTCCGCCTGCCGCAGGGCAACGATGTGATGGGCTTCGCCGTGGTCGAGCACATGAAGAAGCAGGGCATCAAGACCATCGGCTTCCTCGGCTACACCGACGCCTACGGCGAACTGTGGCTCAAGGCCATGACGCCGCTGGCCGAGAAGGCCGGCATGAAGATCGTGGCCGCCGAGCGCTTCGCCCGCGCCGACACCAGCGTGACGCCACAGGCGCTCAAGCTCACCGCCGCCAACCCCGATGCGATCCTGGTGGTGGCCACCGGCTCGGGCGCTGCCATGCCGCACAAGGCCATCATCGAACGCGGCTACAAGGGCAAGATCTACCAGACGCACGCTGCCGCCACGCCCGACCTGGTGCGCATCGGCGGCAAAGACGTGGAAGGCTCCTTCGTGGTCTCCGGCCCCGCCGTGATCGCCGAACAGCTGCCTGACAACCACCCGTCCAAGAAGCTGGCCATGGACTTCGTCACCAACTACGAGAAGCTGGTCGGCCCGGGCATGCGCAACCAGTTCGCAGGCCACGCCTACGACGCCGCCATCGCGCTGAACAAGGCCGTGCCGATCGCCCTGAAGACCGCCAAGCCCGGCACGCCCGAGTTCCGCGCCGGTCTGCGCGACGCACTCGAAACCATGGGCCGCACGGTGTTCGCGCACGGCGTGATGAACTGGACCAAGGACGACCACTGGGGCTTCACCAACGAAACCGGTGTGATGCTGAAAGTGGTCGACGGCAAGTTCAAGGTTGAGTGATTCGGAGCTCCCCCCTGCGCCGCTGACGCGGCTTCCCCCCTCTGTGGCGCGCCTTCGGCGCTTCGAGGGGGGACGACACCTGGGGCCGGCGGAGCCGGACCCTCGGTGTCCCTGGTTTCGGCGCTCTTGCATCCGAGGGCGCATTTTTCTCTCGTCGAGGGTTATATGGATTTCTCAATCGCCAGCATCCTGGCGTTGGATGGTCTGACCAACGGTGCGGTGTACGCGCTGCTGGGCCTGGCCATCGTCCTGGTGTTCACCGTCACCCGGATCATCTTCATTCCCCAGGGTGAGTTCGTCGCGTACGGCGCGCTCACGCTGGCCATTTTCCAGACCGGCAAGGTGCCGGGCACCGTGTGGCTGCTGCTCCTGCTGGCCGGCGTGGCCGCGCTCATGGAGCTGTTCGGTCGCTGGCAGCACCAGCGCAATGCGCTGGTCGCCCTCAAGGCGGCGGCCCGCACGCTGGCGCTGCCGGTTGCCGTTTCCATCGTCGCCATCTGGGCCGCGCCGCAACAGTTCCCGCTGTGGGTGCAGGCCGTGCTGAGCGTGGCCGTGGTCACGGTGTACGGCCCGCTGGTCTACCGCGTGGCCTACCAGTCGCTGGAAAGCTCCACGCCGCTGGTGCTGCTGATCGTGTCGGTCGGCGTGCACTTCGCCCTGACCGGCCTGGGTCTGCTGTTCTTCGGCGCAGAGGGTTTCCGCAACCCGGCGTTCTGGGACACGCGCTTCCAGCTAGGCCCGGTCATGCTGTCGGGCCAGGCCATCATCACCTTCGCGGCGGCGGTGGCGCTGATCGTCATGCTCTGGCTGTACTTCGAGCGATCGCTGCGCGGCAAGGCGCTGCGCGCCATTGCAGTGAACCGCACCGGCGCGCGCCTGATGGGCATCTCCTCGCAGGCATCCGGCCAGCTGACCATGACCATGGCCGCCTTCATCGGCGCGCTCTCGGGCCTGCTGATTGGCCCGACCACCACGGTGTTCTACGACTCCGGTTTCCTGATCGGCCTCAAGGGCTTCGTGGCCGCCGTGGCCGCAGGCCTGGCGAGCTACCCGGGCGCGCTGCTCGCGGCCCTCGGCGTCGGTGTGATCGAGGCCTTCGGCTCCTTCTGGGCCAGCTCCTTCAAGGAAGTCATCGTCTTCACGCTCATTCTTCCGGTCCTGCTGTTCCGCTCGCTGCGCAGCAAGCACTCCGACGAGGACCACTGACATGCCAAAAAATCAACATCTGGGCCTGCTGATCCTGGCCATCGCGATCCCGTTGCTGGTGGTTGCGCCCCTGCCCGATTTCTGGATCACCCAGCTCAACTACATCGGCATCTACAGCATGACGGTGCTGGGCCTGATCCTGCTCACCGGCGTGGGCGGCCTCACCTCCTTCGGCCAGGCGGCTTTCGTCGGCATCGGCGCCTATACCACCGCCTGGCTCACGCTCAACACCGGCATGTCGCCCTGGATCACGCTGTTCATCGGCATGGCGCTGACGGCCGGCAGTGCGTTGATCGTGGGCCTGATCACGCTGCGCATGTCGGGCCACTACCTGCCGCTGGCCACCATCGCCTGGGGCCTGTCGCTCTACTACACCATGGGCAACCTCGATGCCCTGGGCAAGTACGACGGCCTGCTCGGCATCAAGAGCCTGTCCATCGGTGACTTCGACATCGGCCAGGGCCGCGCCTTCTTCGTGCTGACCTGGGTCATCCTGATCGCCTTCGTTGCCGCCATGCTGCACCTGCTGGACTCGCGTGCCGGCCGCGCCATGCGATCGCTCAAGAACGGCTCGCAGATGGCCGAGGCCATGGGCATCAACACCTTCCGCTACAAGGTCACGATGTTCGTGCTGGCCGCGCTGTTCGCGTCGGTCGCGGGCTGGCTGCTGGCGCACTTCCAGCGCACGGTGAACCCCTCGGCCTTCGGCCTGAAGATGGGCATCGAGTACCTGTTCATGGCGGTCATCGGCGGCGTGGGCCATGTCTGGGGCGCCATCGTCGGTGCCGGCCTGATCCGCGTGCTGGAAGACCAGCTGCAGGTGCTGCTGCCCAAGCTCATCGGCACCAGCGGCAGCTACGAGGTGATCGTCTTCGGCATCGCGCTGGTCGTGGTGCTCAAGTACCTGCCCGATGGCCTCTGGTCCATCGTCGGCAGAAACCGGAAACCCAGGCCGCGCACGGTCGACTGGCAGAACGCCGCCGCCCTGCCCGAGCGCGCGAAACCGGCCACCGGCGAACTCGTGCTCGACGTGAAGAAGGCGCGCATGCAGTTCGGCGGGCTGGTGGCAGTGAACGACATCAGCTTCCAGATCCACGCTGGCCAGATCGTCGGGCTGATCGGCCCCAATGGTGCCGGCAAGTCCACCACCTTCAACCTGATCACCGGCGTGCTGCCAGCCACCGCCGGCGAGGTGCAGTTCCAGGGCGGCAACGTCATCGGCAAGCCCTCGCGCGCGATCGCGCAGCTGGGCATGGCGCGCACCTTCCAGCACGTGAAGATGATCCCGGACATGACGGTGCTGGAGAACGTCGCCCTGGGCGCGCACACGCGCGGCCACAAGGGCGTGCTGCCCGCCATGCTGCGCGCCAACCGCGCCGAGGAACGCCAGCTGTTCCGCGAAGCGCAGCGCCAGCTCGAACGCATCGGCATGGGCGAGTACCTGCACGAACAGGCCGGCAACCTGGCCATGGGCCCGCAGCGCCTGATGGAGATCGCGCGCGCCCTGTGCGCCGACCCGACCCTGCTGCTGCTCGACGAGCCCGCCGCCGGCCTGCGCCACAAGGAAAAACAGGCCCTGGCCGGCGTGCTGCGCCAGCTCAAGGCCGAGGGCATGAGCATCCTGCTGGTGGAGCACGACATGGACCTGGTGATGCAGATCTGCGACCACCTGGTGGTGATGGAATTCGGCACCCTGCTCACGCAAGGCGACCCGGAACACGTGCAGCAGGACCCCAAGGTGCGCGCCGCCTACCTGGGAACGGAACACTGACATGAGCACAACCCCCATTCTTCAAGTCAAGGGCCTGCGCGCCGGCTACGGCCGCGCCGAGGTGCTGCACGGCATCGACCTGCAGGCGCAAGCCGGCGGCGTGATCACCGTGATCGGCCCCAACGGCGCGGGCAAGTCCACCCTGCTCAACACGCTCATGGGCATCCTGCCCGGCCAGGGCACGATCGAGTTCCGCGGCCAGGACATCTCGACCCTCACGCTCGAAGAGCGCGTGATGAACGGCATGGCCCTGGTGCCCGAGAAGCGCGAGCTGTTCGGCACCATGGCGGTGGAAGACAACCTGCTGCTCGGCGGCTTCCGCCAGATGCGGCTGGGCAACGCCAAGTGGCGCAGCCGGCTCGACGATGTCTACAGCATCTTCCCGCGCCTGCAGGAGCGCCGCGAACAGCTCGCGGGCACGCTCTCGGGCGGCGAACGCCAGATGCTGGCCGTGGGCCGCGCGCTGATGTCGGCACCCGACCTGCTCATGCTCGACGAGCCCAGCCTCGGCCTGGCGCCGCTGATCGTGAAGGAGATCTTCGCCATCATCGACCGCCTGCGCCAGACCGGCGTGACCATCGTGCTGGTGGAGCAGAACGCACGCGCCGCGCTGCAGGTGGCCGACCACGGCTACGTGCTGGAAATGGGCGAACTCAGCGCGCAAGGCCCCGCCAGCGCACTCGCCAGCGACCCGCGCGTGATCGAGACCTACCTCGGCACGGCACGCAAGACGGCAGCCGTCGCCGGATGAACACGCACCAGCCCCGGGCCGCCGAACACGCCTTCGTGCTGTTCGATGTGCTGCGCTCGCACGAGCGCATCGGCGAGCTGCCCGCGCTGGCCGAACACGCCGACACCGGCCTGCTCACTCAGGTGATCGAGGAAGCCGGCAAGTTCGTCGGCGAGGTGATCGCCCCGCTGAACCGGGAGGGTGACGAAGTGGGCGCGCAGTGGAAGGACGGCGTGGTCACCATGCCACCCGGCTTCCGCGACGCCTACCAGGCGTTCTGGCAGGCGGGCTGGCCTTCGCTCGCCAGTGCCACCGAAGACGGCGGCCAGGGCCTGCCCACCGTGGTGGAAGCGGTGCTGCACGAAATGCTCAACGCCGCCAACCACGGCTGGACCATGGCACCCGGCCTGCTGCACGGCGCCTACGAATGCCTGCGGCACCACGCGAGCGACGACCTCAAGACGCGCTACCTGGAGAAGCTGGCATCGGGCGAGTGGCTGGCCACCATGTGCCTCACCGAACCCCATGCCGGCAGCGACCTCGGCCTGGTGCGCACCAAAGCCACGCCGCTGCCTGACGGGAAGTTCGCCCTCAGCGGCACCAAGATCTTCATCTCGGGCGGCGAGCACGACCTCTCCGACAACATCGTGCACCTGGTGCTCGCGCGCCTGCCCGACGCGCCGCCCGGCCCCAAGGGCCTGTCCCTCTTCCTCGTGCCCAAGTTCCATGAGGATGGCAGCCGCAGTGCGGTGCACTGCGAGCGCATCGAGGAGAAGATGGGCCTGCACGGCAGCCCCACCTGCGTGATGCGCTTCGACGAGGCCAGGGCATCCATCGTCGGCGAACCCGGCAAGGGCCTCAATGCCATGTTCGTGATGATGAACGCGGCCCGCCTGCTCGTGGGCCTGCAGGGTGTCGGCCTGCTCGATGCCGCCTGGCAGAAGGCCAGCGCCTACGCGCAGGAACGCCGCCAGATGCGCGCGCCCGGCACCACCAGCAAGGCCGGCGAGGCGGACCTCATCGCCTTGCACCCGGCGATGCAACGCATCCTGAACACCCAGCGCGCCTGGATCGACGCCGGCCGCGTGATCGCCTACCGCACCGCGCTCGAGCTCGACGTGCAGAAACACCACCCCGATGCCACGCAACGCGAGGCCGCCGCGCGCTGGTGCAGCCTCGTCACGCCGGTGCTCAAGTCCGCGTGGACCGAACAGGCCTTCAGCGGCGGCAGCGCCTGCCTGCAGGTGTTCGGCGGCCACGGCTACGTGCGCGAATGGGGCATCGAACAGCACGTGCGCGACGCGCGCGTGGCCATGATCTACGAAGGCACGAACGAGATCCAGGCGATCGACCTGCTGGTGCGCAAGACGCTGCCCGACGGCGCCGCCAGCCTGCAGGCCCTGCTGGCCGATCTCGCCACCGACCTCGACGCCCTGCCCGAAGCGCAAGGCACCCGCGAAGCCCTGAAGCGTTTCGGTGATTTCATCCGCGACCGCGTCGTGCCCATGGCCGGCACCGCCCCCGACCGCCCCTTCTGGCTGGCCGACGACTTCCTGCGCGCCACCGCCCTGCTCCTCATGGCCTGGGCCTGGGAGCGCCTGGCCGCGACGGCCGGGCATGGCGCCGAGGCGCGCTCGGCCTTCTGGCGCTGGGTCTGGCCCGAGTTCGAGATGCGGCTGTCCATGATGGACGCCACCCTGGTCAGCTGAACGCGCCCACCATGTCTGCACCATCCTCCACCGCCAACGCACTGCGCCGCCCCCGTGGCCCACGCCGGCAGACAGCGCCCGCGTCGGCCCCGAATGGCGCGGCAGACAGCCCCCCCGAGATCGACACCAGCTACCTCGAGACCCTGCTCGGCTACAACGCGCGCCGCACCGCCCTGGCGGTGATCGCCGTGTTCCTGCGCCGCATGGAACCCTTTGGCATGCGCCCGGTGGATTTCTCGGTGCTGTCGGTGGTAGCGCACAACCCGGGCGTCACCTCGCGCCAGATCTGCACCACGCTGGACATCCTGCCGCCCAACCTGGTGGGCATGATCAAGAGCCTGCAGAAACGCGGCCTGATCCTGCGCAAGCCCCACCCCACCGACCGCCGCGCCCAGGGGCTGCAACTCTCGGCCGCGGGCCAGCGCCTGTACCGCGAAGCCCAGACCACCGCCACCGCGCTGGAGCAGGACGTGGCCGGCCGGCTGTCGGCGGACGAACTGCAGACCCTCATCCAGCTGCTGCGCAAGGTGTACCGGCGCGATGCGCCCGCCGCGAGCGAGCCGCAATCCGGGTAAATCCGTAGCCTTGGCCTTTGCGCCACATTGCTGCATTGCACGCAGCTAGCAAACTGGTAGCGACCGGGTTTCCTGCCTATAGTGCGAGAGCCGAGAGGGCCGCCCCAGGAGACCGCGCATGAGTGCCAAGGACAACGCCGCCGTGATCCAGCTCTTCGATCTGCTGGAGTCGCGCTATGCCATGCGCGTGATCTGGGCCCTGAGCGACGGCCATCCGCAGACCTTCCGGTTGCTGCAGGACAGCGTGGGCGGCGTCACCCCCAACACCCTCAACACCCGCATCAAGGAACTGCGCGCCGCGCGGCTGGTGGACCACTCCGGCCACGGCTACCGGCTCACCACCCAGGGCGCCGATCTGGCGCGCCGCCTGGTGGATGTGCAGCAATTTGCGGGCAAATGGTCACAGCAGCAGGCCCGCGCGGCCACCGTCCAGGCGCAGCAGCACCCCGCCGGGACATAGAATCACGCCCCGGGCCTGCCGCCCAGCGCCGGCAGCGTCCCCCGGTGGCAAAAGTGCCACCTCCAACCCTTGAATCCGGGCCTGACGGCCCCAATTGCCCTGCATGGCCGTCCTGGCCACCGTTTTCACGCACCTCGAAGAACCATGAGCCAGACGCCACCGAACCACCCGTCCGACCCGAATGCCGCGCCCGTGAGCCCTGAAGAGGCGCTCGCTGCCGAAGCCGCCAACCAGGCCGATGCCGAGGCCGCCCTGACCCAGGAACTCTCCAACCTGAAGGCGCAGAACGCCGATCTGGCGGACCAGTTCCTGCGCGCCAAGGCCGAGGCCGAGAACGCCCGCCGCCGCGCCGAGGAAGAAGTGAGCAAGGCCCGCAAGTTCGCCGTGGAAAGCTTCGCCGAAAGCCTGCTGGCCGTGGCCGACAGCCTGGAAGCCGGCCTGGCCATTCAGGAAGCCACGCGCGAACAGCTGCGCGAAGGCTCCGAAGCCACCCTCAAACAGCTCAAGAGCGCCCTGGAGCGCCACAAGGTGCTGGAAATCAACCCCGCGACCACCGCGAAATTCGACCCGCACCAGCACCAGGCCATCAGCATGGTGCCGGCCGACCAGGAGGCCAACACCGTGGTGGCCGTGCTGCAGAAGGGCTACCTGATCGCCGACCGCGTGCTGCGCCCGGCCCTCGTCACGGTTGCAGCCCCGAAATGACGACACGGCGGGCTTGAAATACCCACCGGTTATCCACACCTTCCCCACATCGTTTTTCACATCTTCATTTTTCGCATCGGAGCAACAACATGGGACGAATCATCGGCATTGACCTGGGCACCACCAACTCGTGCGTGTCCATCATGGAAGGCAACAACACCAAGGTGATCGAGAACGCCGAAGGCGCTCGCACCACGCCTTCGATCGTGGCCTACCAGGAAGACGGTGAAGTGCTGGTCGGCGCCTCCGCCAAGCGCCAGGCCGTCACCAACCCCAAGAACACGCTGTACGCGATCAAGCGCCTGATCGGCCGCAAGTTCACCGAGAAGGAAGTGCAGAAGGACATCGACCTGATGCCCTACTCCATCGTGGCCGCCGACAACGGCGACGCCTGGGTGGAAGTGCGCGGCAAGAAGATCTCGGCCCAGCAGGTCAGCGCCGACATCCTGCGCAAGATGAAGAAGACCGCCGAGGACTACCTGGGCGAGCCGGTCACCGAAGCGGTGATCACCGTGCCGGCGTACTTCAACGACGCCCAGCGCCAGGCCACCAAGGATGCCGGCCGCATCGCTGGCCTGGACGTGAAGCGCATCATCAACGAGCCCACCGCTGCGGCCCTGGCCTTCGGCCTGGACAAGCAGGAAAAGGGCGACCGCAAGATCGCCGTGTACGACCTGGGTGGCGGCACCTTCGACGTGTCCATCATCGAGATCGCCGACGTCGATGGCGAGAAGCAGTTCGAAGTGCTCTCCACCAACGGCGACACCTTCCTGGGCGGTGAAGACTTCGACCAGCGCATCATCGACTACATCATCGGCGAGTTCAAGAAAGAGCAAGGCGTCGACCTGTCCAAGGACGTGCTGGCCCTGCAGCGCCTGAAGGAAGCCGCCGAGAAGGCCAAGATCGAGCTGTCCAGCTCGGCCGCGACCGACCTGAACCTGCCCTACATCACCGCCGATGCCTCGGGCCCCAAGCACCTGAACATCAAGCTCACGCGCGCCAAGCTCGAAGCCCTGGTGGAAGAGCTGATCGAGCGCACCATCGCGCCCTGCCGCACCGCCATCAAGGACGCCGGCATCAGCGTCTCCGACATCCACGACGTGATCCTGGTCGGCGGCATGACCCGCATGCCCAAGGTGCAGGAGAAGGTCAAGGAGTTCTTCGGCAAGGAGCCGCGCAAGGACGTGAACCCCGACGAAGCCGTGGCCGTGGGCGCCGCCATCCAGGGCCAGGTGCTCTCCGGTGACCGCAAGGACGTGCTGCTGCTCGACGTGACCCCGCTGAGCCTGGGCATCGAGACCATGGGTGGCGTGATGACCAAGATGATCACGAAGAACACCACGATCCCGACCAAGTTCGCGCAGACCTTCTCGACCGCCGAGGACAACCAGCCGGCCGTGACCATCAAGGTGTTCCAGGGCGAACGCGAGATCGCCTCGGGCAACAAGCTGCTGGGCGAATTCAACCTCGAAGGCATCCCCGCTTCGCCGCGCGGCATGCCGCAGATCGAGGTGTCGTTCGACATCGACGCCAACGGCATCCTGCACGTGGGCGCCAAGGACAAGGGCACCGGCAAGGAAAACAAGATCACCATCAAGGCGAACTCGGGCCTGTCGGAAGACGAGATCCAGCAGATGGTGAAGGACGCCGAACTCAACGCCGCCGACGACAAGAAGAAGGTCGAGCTGGTGCAGTCGCGCAACCAGGCCGAGGCCATGGTCCACAGCGTGAAGAAGTCGCTGGGTGAACACGGCGACAAGCTCGAGGCCGCCGAGAAGGAAGCCATCGAAGCCGCGATCAAGGACGTGGAAGAAGCCGCCAAGGGCGACGACAAGGAAGCCATCGAAGCGAAGACCGAAGCGCTGATGTCGGCCAGCCAGAAGCTGGGCGAGAAGGTCTACGCCGCGTCGCAGGCCGAAGCCGCCGCCGCGGGTGGTGCCGAAGGCGCCGAGCAGCAAGCTGGCAGCAGCAAGCCGGCCGACGACGATGTGGTCGACGCCGAAGTCAAGGAAGTCAAGAAGGGCTGATCGGGGCCCGCTTCCCACCCCATTCGCCGCGTCCGGGCAACCTGACGCGGCGTTTGTGCTCCAAACGAACCGCAAGAGACCATGGCTAAACGCGATTTTTACGAAGTGCTGGGCGTGCCCAAGAACGCCGGCGACGACGAGATCAAGAAGGCGTATCGCAAGCTGGCGATGAAGCACCACCCCGACCGCAACCAGGGTGATGCGGCCAAGGCGGCCGAAGAGAAATTCAAGGAGGCCAAAGAGGCCTACGAAATGCTGTCCGACCCGCAGAAGAAGGCCGCGTACGACCAGTACGGCCACGCGGGCGTGGACCCCAACATGCGTGGCGGCCCGGGCGGGGCGGAAGGTTTCGGCGGCTTTGGCGATGCCTTCGGCGACATCTTTGGCGACATCTTCGGTGGCGCACGCGGCGGCCAGCGCGGCGGCCGGCAGGTGTACCGCGGCGCCGACCTCTCCTACGCGATGGAGATCTCGCTGGAAGAAGCCGCCACTGGCAAGGAAACGCAGATCCGCATCCCCTCGTGGGACAACTGCGAAACCTGCAGCGGCACCGGCGCCAAGCCCGGCACCAGCGTGAAGACCTGCACCACCTGCCACGGCCAGGGCTCGGTGCAGATGCGCCAGGGCTTCTTCAGCGTGCAGCAGACCTGCCCCACCTGCCAGGGCCGCGGCAAGGTCATCCCCGAGCCCTGCACCACCTGCCATGGCCAGGGCAAGATCAAGAAGCAGAAGACGCTGGAGATCAAGATCCCCGCCGGCATCGACGACGGCCAGCGCATCCGCAGCACCGGCAACGGCGAACCCGGCCAGAACGGCGGGCCTTCAGGCGACCTCTACATCGAAGTGCGCCTGCGCAAGCACGACATCTTCGAACGCGAAGGCGACGACCTGCACTGCCAGGTGCCCGTGTCCATGACGGTGGCCGCCCTCGGCGGCGAGATCGACGTGCCCACGCTGGCCGGCAAGGCCACCATCGACCTGCCCGAAGGCACCCAGAGCGGCAAGACCTTCCGCCTGCGCGGCAAGGGCGTGAAGGGCGTGCGCAGCAGCTACCCCGGCGACCTGTACTGCCACGTGGCGGTGGAAACGCCGATCAAGCTCACCGAGCACCAGCGCAAGCTGCTCAAGGAGCTGGACGAGTCGTTCAAGAAAGGCGGCCACAAGCACAGCCCGAACGACAAGGGCTGGTTCGAGAAGGCGAAATCCTTCTTCAGCTGATCGGGCCCTGCCCCCAAAAAAAGCGACGCTTCGACGTCGCTTTTTTTATGCCCGTCAACTCAGGGCCGGCCTTCGCGCACGCGGCCCAGTTGCTCCGTCAGCCATTGCTGGCTGGGCACCGGCGCCTGAGCCCCGCAACCCACCTGATAGGCGCGGCCTGACAGGCTGCTGCGCGATGCGGCCAGTTCGATGAACTGTTCGGCGTTCTGCAAGGTGCCGCGCTTCTCGATGTACTCGAGCTTGTCCAGCAGATGTTCCCTGGCCCGCGCGCCGTCGTGCCAGCTGCCATTGCGCAGGAACCGGCAGCCCGAGGCCTCCAGCCGGCCCAGCATGGCGTCGATCTCCGCGCGCACCGGTGCGGGCGTGGGATCGGCGAAGGCGGTTCCGGGCAGCGCCACGCAGGCGGTCAATACAAGGGCAAGGCGGTGGCGTCTGAACATCGAAGAGGGCTCCAGAGGGTCAATGTATCGCCATCGCTATGCCCTTCATTGCCAACATCCATTGGCCTCCATCGATAGTTTTTGACAAACTGGTTGCTCTTTTCGATTCAACAGGAGCACCCCATGGCCGAACTCATCCGCCAGGTCCGACCCGCATGGGCCCAGATGCAGCAACTGGAACTGCCCCTGCCACCCCACGCCCTGCGCACCACCCTGCTGGCGCTGGGCACGGGCCTGCTGCTCATGGCCGGGCTGGCATCGCTCAGCACCTTCTGGGCGCCCACCCGCGCCTGGTGGGAAGCGGCGGAGAACGGCAGCGCGATGGCCGCCGGCGTGCAGGCCTCGCTGCTGGCGGCGGTGGCCACCGCCGTGGGCGCGCTGCCGGTGTTCCTGGTGCAGCGCGTGAGCAAACTGCAGGAAGCGGCGCTGATGTCGTTCTCGGCGGGCGTGATGCTCGCGGCCGCGATCTTCGCGCTGCTGCTGCCGGCGCTGGACGCCGGGCAGGCGCTGTTCGATAGCCGCACCGGTGCCGCGGCGCTGAATGGTGTGGGGCTGGCGCTGGGCATGGGCCTCATGCTCGCCATCGACCGGCTGCTGCCCCACGAACACGCGGTCCTGCCACCGGCCGCGCAGGGCCACGCTGCGCACACCGTTGACAGCGCAACCGCGCAACGCGCCTGGTTGATGGTGCTGGCCATCCTGATCCACAACGTGCCCGAAGGCCTCGCCGTGGGCGCGGCGTATGCCGGCCCGCAGGACGCGGCGGGCGCACAGGCCGGGGCCTCGGTGGCGCTGGCGATCGGCCTGCAGAACATGCCCGAGGGCCTGATCGTGGCCATGGCCCTGCGCACGCTGGGCCGCAGCGCGGCACAGGCCTGGGGCGTGGCCGCCCTCACCGGCTTGGCCGAACCGCTGGGGGCCATCGTGGGCCTGGCGGTGCTCGGCAGCGTGCCGGTGTTCTACCCGCTGGGCCTGGCGCTGGCGGCGGGCGCGATGCTGTTCGTGGTCAGCCACGAGATCATTCCCGAGACGCACCGCAACGGCTTCGAAACGCTGGCCACGGGCACGCTGCTGGCCGGGTTCGTGTTCATGCTGTTACTCGATGCTGCCCTGAATTGAGGCGTTCACCGCAGGTGCGTGGCTAAGATCGGACGAATGAAAGCCCGACGTCACGCCCAGCACCTGCTCGCCGCCCTCTGCACCGCCCTGATCTCGTCCATCGGCCACGCTCAGGCGCCCACCCCCACCCCGCCACCCGCGCCCGGCGAATTCGAGAACTGCATGAACACGCTGCGCGCCCCGGCGCGCGCCGTGGGCGTGAGCGAAGCCACCTTCACCCAGCACACGCAAGGCCTTCAGCCCGACATGAGCGTGATCGACAAGCTGAACTTCCAGCCCGAGTTCCGCACCGCGATCTGGGACTACCTCGCCGGCCTGGTGGACGATCAGCGCGTGGCCGAAGGCCAGGCCCTGCTGGCACAACACGCCGACACGCTCAGGCGCGTGCAGGAACGTTTCGGAGTGGACCCGGCCACCGTGGTCGCTGTGTGGGGGGTGGAAAGCAACTTCGGCCAGACCTTCGGCAAATCGCCGCTGGTGCAGTCGCTCGGCACGCTCTCGTGCTTCGGTCGCCGGCAGGCCTACTTCCGCACCGAGTTCTACGCCACGCTGCGCATCCTGCAGGCCGGGCACATCACGTCCGACCGGCTGGTGGGCTCGTGGGCCGGTGCATTCGGCCACACGCAGTTCATGCCGAGCACCTTCGAGCGGCTCGCGGTGGACTTCGACGGCGATGGCCGTGCCGACCTGATGGACAGCACGCCCGACGCCCTCGCCTCGACCGCGAACTTCCTCGCCAAGGCCGGCTGGCAGACCGGCCAGCCCTGGGGATTCGAGGTGAAGCTGCCCTCGGGTTTCAACGCCAGCGGTGAAGGTCGCCGCACCAAGCGCAGCATGGAAGACTGGGCCGCGCGCGGCGTGAAGCGCGTGGATGGCAGCGCCCTGCCCGCCGGCGGCAGCGCCGGCCTGCTCACGCCCGCCGGGCCGCAGGGGCCGGCCTTCCTGGTGCTGCGCAACTTCGACGCAATCTACAGCTACAACGCCGCCGAGAGCTATGGCCTGGCCATCGCGCACCTGTCGGACCGACTGCGCGGCGGCGGCCCGTTCGCCACACCCTGGCCGACCGACGACCCCGGCCTGTCGCGCGCCGAACGCCGCGAGGTGCAGACGCTGCTGATCGCGCGCGGGCACGACATTGGCGAGGTGGACGGCATGCTGGGCGAGAAGAGCCGCACGGCCATTCGCGCCGAGCAGCAACGCCTGGGCCAGGAAGCCAGCGGGCGTGCCGGCCAGAAGCTCCTGAAGGCGCTGCGCGGCGGTTGACGCTCAGGCGGCGCCCGCGCGCTGCAGGTTGCGCGCGAGGCGCTCGCCGGCGGCGCGCATGCGCTCGTGCAGCCGGGGTGGCTCCAGCACGTCGAAGTCCACGTCCATCGCCATCAGCCAATACACCAGCGAGTCCAGCGAATCCAGCTGGCCCACGCCGCAGCGCATGAGGCAGCGGGTGTCGTCGATGGCCTCCAGCGTGGCGGCAGAGGGCGGGATGATGCGCGCCATCGCCTCGCGAGACCGGTGCAGCACCACGCGCGCCTCGTCGCCATGCTGCACGCCCGCCAGCGTGCCCGAGACGTACGCGCGCAGGTCGCCCGCCGGCGGTGGGCGCGGCGCGAAATGCGACCCCGTGTCTGGCGCGCCCTCCACCCGGTCGATGCGAAAGGTGCGCCAGTCGTCGCGCGCCGGGTCCCAGGCGACGAGGTACCAGCGGCTGCCGGTGTGCACCAGGCCCTGCGGTTCCACGGTGCGCACGCTGCTCTGGCCGCGCATGTCGCGGTAGGCGAAGCCCACCTGCAGCTGGTCGCGGCAGGCCGTGGCCAGCACGGCCAGCACGCCGGCGTCGATGGTCGGGCCGATGCGCTGCATAGGCAGGATGGCCGAGCGCAGCGCATCGGTGCGGCGGCGCAGGCGCGTGGGCATCACCTGCTCCAGCTTCACCAGCGCGCGCAGCGAGCCCTCTTCCACCCCGCTCACCGTGCCCGAGGCGGCGACCTGCAGCGCAATGGCCACGGCCAGCGCCTCCTCGTCGTCCAGCAACAGGGGCGGCAGCGTGTGCCCTGCGCGGAACGCGTAGCCACCCGCCACGCCGCTGCTGGCGTGGATGGGGTAACCGAGCTGGCGCAGGCGGTCGATGTCGCGCCGCAGGGTGCGCGGGTGCACCTCCAGGCGTTCGGCCAGTTCCTGGCCGGGCCAGTGGGCGCGCGTCTGCAACAGCGACAGCACCCGCAACAGCCGTGACGATGACGAAAGCATGCCGACACTCTAACCCTTATCGAGGGCCGATTCTGTCCGCAATGAGTGAGACATTGCACCCCTGCCCGGCGCGGTGCCGGGCCGACACCCCAACCCAAGGAGCCCACCATGTCCAAGATCGTTCTCTACTGGCACCCCATGTCCAGCGCCACCCCCATCGCCTGCGCCCTGGCCGAACTCGGCGTGCCGCACGAACGCGTCAAGGTCGACATCCATGCCGGCGAACAACGCAAGCCCGGGTACCTGGCCCTGAACCCGAACGGCAAGGTGCCCACGCTCACGGTGGACGGCGCGCCCATGTTCGAAGCCCTGGCCATCCACCTCTGGCTCGCAGGGCAATACGGCGTGGAACGCGGCCTGTGGCCCGCCGAAGGCACGCCGGAGCGCCTGCAGGCGATGGCGTGGAGCACCTGGTCTTATGTGACCTATGGCGCCCAGCTGGTGCGGCTGCAAGCGGCGCGCGACATGGGCACGCCCGACGACGCGCATGGCCAGGCCGGCCACAAGGCGATGGACGAGCTGCTCGCGCTGCTCGACCAGCGCCTGGCCTCACAGCCGTGGCTGCTCGGCGCGGACTATTCGATGGCCGACCTGATCGTGGGCTCGGTGATCGGCTACAGCGCGTACATCGGCGCGCCGGTGCAGAAGCACGCACACCTGCTGGCCTGGCTGGGCAAGGTGCAGGCGCGGCCGGCGATGCAGATCGACGCCTGACCAGCAAGCCTGCCGGAGCGCGGGGGGCTACAACTTCACCGCGGTGCCACTGACGGCGACCATCATCATCCCGTTGGTCTCGCCGAGCACCTCGTAGTCGAAGTCGATGCCGATCACGCCGTTGGCGCCCATCTCGCGCGCGGATTCGACGAGGTCTTCCAGTGCCGCGTCGCGCGCGCCCGAGAGGGCACGTTCGTAGCCGCCCGCGCGGCCGCCCACCACGTCGCGCACGGAAGAGAACATGTCGCGGAAGATATTGGCGCCGATGATGGCCTCGCCATGCACGATGCCGAGGTACTGCGACCGCTCGATGCCTGGCGGCAGTGTGGTGGCGAGAAAGAAACCGTCCTTGCTTTTCGAGAACCAGCCCATGTGAAAACTCCCGCAAACGCACCACCCGCCGGGTGCCCGGGCATGGTACCGTGGGCCACACCCTCCAACGAAAGCAAACATGCCAGGCTACCAGGTCCGGACCGAGACCCTCAGCCTCGGCGGCGAAGACTGGCACATCCGTCGCCTCGTCGATGACCAGCAATACAGCGACGCCGATCACAAGGCCGTTGATATTGGCCTTCCGCCAGCCGGCTGGTCGCATTTCGGGCAGGTGTGGCCCTCTTCGCGCGTGCTGGCACTGGCCATGCTCACGCACCCCATCGCGGGCCTGCGCGTGCTGGAGATCGGCGCCGGCCTGGCGCTGGCCAGCCTGGTGATGCACCGGCGCGGCGCCGACGTCACCGTGAGTGACTGGCATCCGCTGACCGAGGAGTTCCTGCGCCACAACCTCGAGCTCAACGGGCTGGCCGCACTGCCTTACCAAGCCGGCAACTGGGAAAGCACCGCCGCCACCGACAACCCGGCACTGGGCCGCTTCGACCTGATCGTCGGCAGCGACCTGCTCTACGAACGCCAGCAGCCCGCGCAGCTCGCTGCGTTCATCTTCCGCCACGCCACGCCGCATGCGGTGGTCATCATCGTCGACCCCGACCGCGGCAACCGGGCCGCTTTCGGCCGCGACATGGCATCGCTGGGTTTCAACCTGGCGATGCACTCGGCCGAGCGGCAACTCGAAGACGGCGAAGCCTACAAGGGCCGCTTTCTCACGTTCACGCGCTGAACCGCGCGCGGTTGCTCGCTGTCAATGGGCGCCGCCGGCATCGACTGCGGCACCCTGCGCGGGCTTGGCCAGCCAGATCACTGCCACCAGCACGAAGAACAGCACGGCGGACAGGTAGAACAGGTCCGTCACCGCAAGCGTGAAGGCTTGCTGGTTGATCATGCGGTCGATCGTGCCCAGCGCCTGCTCACGGTTCATGCCGCTGCCCATGAGCTGCTCCAGCGTGGCCATGGCGGTGGCGTTGCCGGTGTGGATCGATTCGACCAGTTGCGCATGGTGCAGCGAGGCGCGGCTTTCCCACACCGTGGTGAACAGCGAGGTGCCCACCGCACCGGCCGTGATGCGCACGAAGTTGGACAGGCCCGCGGCCGACGGCGTCTGCTGCGGCTGCAAGCCTGAGAACACGATGGCCTGCAGCGGAATGAAGAAGAAGGCCATGGCCGCGCCCTGCAACAGCGTGGGGATGAGGATGGTCATGAAGTCGGCCTGGGTGTTGAAGTGCGAGCGCATCCACAGCACCGCCGCAAAACCCAGGAAGGCCACGGTGGCGAGCTTGCGGGGGTCGATGCGGCTCACGTTCTTGCCCACCCACGGCGAGAGCACGATGGCCAGCAGGCCCACCGGCGCGGTGGCCAGCCCGGCCCAGGTGGCCGTGTAGCCCATGTGCTGCTGCAACCACAGCGGCAGCAGCACCACGTTGCCGAAGAACAGGCCATAGGCGATGGACAGCGCCATGGTGCCGGCGACGAAGTTGCGCCGTGCGAACAGGCGGATCTCCACGATCGGGTGCTTGTCCGTCAACTCCCAGGCGAGGAAGAAGGCAAAACTCACCGCCGCGACGATGGCCAGCGCGATGATCTCGCCCGACTCGAACCAGTCCAGCTCCTTGCCCATGTCGATCATGATCTGCATGGCGCCGACGAAGAGCACCAGCAGCACGAGGCCGACCACATCCAGCGGCACGCGGCGTGGGCCGGGGTCGCGGCTGCGGTAGATGGACCAGGTGAGCGCCGCGGCCAGCAGGCCCACGGGGATGTTGATGTAGAAGATCCAGGGCCAGGAGATGTTGTCGGTGATCCAGCCGCCCAGCAGGGGCCCGGCCACGGGTGCGACGAGCACGGTCATGGCCCACATCGCCATCGCGGTGCCCGCCTTCGCCCTCGGGTAGCTGGCGAGCAGCAGCGTCTGCGACAGCGGAATCATCGGCCCGGCCACCAGGCCCTGCAGCACGCGGAAAGCGATCAGCGAGCCGATGTTGGGCGCCAGGCCGCACAGCCATGACGCGACCACGAACAGCAGCACGCTCATGGTGAACAGCCGCACCTGCCCGAAGCGCTGCGTGAGCCAGCCGGTGAGCGGCACCGAAATGGCGTTGGCCACCGCGAACGAGGTGATGACCCAGGTGCCTTGCGCGGGGCTCACGCCCATGTCGCCCGCGATGGCGGGGATCGACACGTTGGCGATGGACGTGTCGAGCACGTTCATGAAGGTGGCGAGCGACAGGGCGATCGTGCCCAGCACCAGCTGAGCGCCCTTGAGCGGCTCGAACACCTGCGGCGCGGCCGGTGGCGGCGATGGCGGTGGCGGCGCGGCGGGCAACGCGCCCGATGCCGGAAGAGCGTGGCTGTCGGCCATGGTCGTTCAGTCCTGTTTCAGCGTGCCAGGGCCACGGCGCCAGCGTTTCCGGCCGGCGCAGGCGATGCCGCCGGGGCACGCGACAGCACCGCGCGGCCAGCGGCGCCGCCATGCTGGCCGATGATCTGGAGCACGCGGGCATCGGCCTCGCGGTTGTCCTGCTCGAACACGGCGGTCTGCACTTCCTGCGGTGCCGTGGCCGCATCGGCCAGCATGCGGCCATCGGTCTTGCTCACGTCCACGCGCGCCTCCATCGACAGGCCCAGGCGCAGCGGATGATCCACCAGTTCCTTCGCATCGAGCCGCACGCGCACGGGCACGCGCTGCACCACCTTGATCCAGTTGCCGGTGGCGTTCTGCGCCGGCAGCAGCGCGAAGGCCGCGCCGGTGCCCGCGCCCAGGCCCTCGATGGTGCCGTGGTACTTCACGTTCTTGCCGTACACGTCGGCGCTGAGTTCCACCGGCTGGCCCAGCCGCAGGTTCTTCAGCTGGCTTTCCTTGAAGTTGGCGTCCACCCAGACCTGGTCGAGTGCGATCACCGAGAGCAGCGGCGAGCCGGCCGGCACGCGCTGGCCCAGCTGCACGTTGCGGCGCGCCACATACCCGGCCACGGGCGCCTGCAGTTCGACGCGCTTGAGCGCCACGTAGGCTTCGCGCACGCGGGCCGAGGCGCGCAGCACGCCGGGGTGCTGGTCCACGGCAATGCCTTCGGTGAGCGTCTGGCTGGAAGCGAGCTGCTCGCGCGCGGCCAGCACGGCGGCGCGCGCGGCTTCGGCGCTGCTGCGCGCAGCGGCCAGTTGCGCGGTGGCGTGCTTGAACTCTTCCTGGCCCACAGCGCCCGACGCCACCAGCGGCTCGCGGCGCTTCACGTCGTCCTGCAGGCGCTGCAGGTCGGCCTGCGCGCGCGCCAGGTCGGCTTCGCGCAGCGCGATCTGCGCGCCCTGCGTGCGGTTGTTCGCGTACAGCGTGCGCACTTCACGCACCGTCTGCGCGAGCTGGGCCTCGGCCTGCTCCAGCGCGATCTTCGCGTCGGTCGGGTCCAGGCGCACCAGCCACTGGCCGGCCTGCACGTGGTCGTTGTCGTTCGCGTTGATGGCCACCACGGTGCCCGCCAACTGCGGCGTGATCTGCACCACATTGCCCTGCACATAGGCGTTGTCGGTGGTCTCGTAGTGGTTGAGCACCAGCGCCCAGTAGGCGGCGTAGCCCAGGCCGGCGGCCAGCACCACCGCGCTCACGGCGGTCAGTGCGCGCTTGCGGGCGGGGTTGCCCTTGGGCTGGGCGGTGTTGTCGGAAGAGGCGTTCATGGAAGGCTCCGGGGTCGTGTGATCGGTCAATGAAAAAGAGGGTTCAGCGGGCGGCGTCGGCATCGAAGCCGCCGCCCAGGGCGCGCACCAGCGCCACCTGCGTCGACAGCGCGCGCGCCTGCAGGTCGACGGTCTGGCGGCGCTGGTTGAGCAGCGAGGTTTCCGCGCTGAGCACGGTGAGGTACCCGCTCAGGCCGGCCTGGTAACGCTGCCGGGCGATGTCGTAGGCCGCCTCGGCCGCGCTGCGCGCCTGCGCCTGCTGTTCGCGCTGGCGCACGAGCGACTGTTGTGCGTTGAGCTGGTCGGCGGTCTCGCGCACGGCTTCCAGCACGGCGCCGTTGTAGCTCTCCACCGCGGCATCCAGGTCGGCCGTGCGCGTGCGCAACTGCGCGCGCAGGCGGCCCGCGTCGAAGATCGGCAGGTGAATGGCCGGGCCGATGCCGTAGTGCTGGCTGCCCGAATCCACCAGGCGGTCGAGCCCGATGCTGGACAGGCCCACGAAGGCAGTCAGGCTCACGTTGGGATAGAACTGCGCCTTCGACACGTCCACGCCTTTGGTGGCCGCCTCCATGCGCCAGCGCGCGGCGGTGATGTCGGCGCGGCGGGCTAGCAGGTCGGCCGGCAGCACATCGGGCAGCGGCAGTGTGCGCAGCTTCTGCAGGTCGGGCTGCAGCTTGTCATAGCTCTGCGGCGGCAGGGCCGCGAGCGCGGCGAGCGCGTGGCGCGTGGCCACGATCTGTTCATCGAGCTGTTCGATCTGCACGCGCGCGTCGGGCAGCGCGCCCTCGCCCTGTTTCAGCTCCACCTTCGTGTCCAGGCCGGCGTCCACGCGCTGGCGGATCAGGCCGAGCATCTGCTCGCGTTGCGCCAGCGCCTGCTGGGCCACGTCACGCTGCGCGATCAGGCGGCCAAGCTGCACGTAGGCCTGCGCGATGTTGCTCGCCAGCACGTTGCGCGCGGCCTGCAGGTCGGCGGCGGCGGCGCGTTCACCGCCCACGGCGGCCTCGATGGCGGAGCGGTGCAGGCCGAAGAAATCGAACTCCCAGCTGCCCGCGATCTGCGCGTTGGCCAGCGTGCGTGTGGAACCGCCCAGCGGTGGCGGGTAGATGCTGTTGGCGCTGAAGTGCTGGCGCGTCGCATCGGCGCTGCCGTTGATCTTCAGGCCGTCTGCGGCCTCTTCGCCCGCGGTGGCCGCCTGGGCGCGCCGCAAACGGGCCTGCGCCACCTTGAGCGACGGCTGGGCCTGCAGGGCCTGATCGATCACGCTGCTCAGGGACGCATCGCCCCAGCTGCGCCACCAGTCGGCCGGCACCGGCTCGGCGGCCGTGGCACGGGTGGCGAGTTGCGCCAGGCCCACGGCCTGGGGCTCCAGCACAGTGGATTGCGACTGGATGCCCGCGCTGCTGGCACAGGCCGCGAGCACGGCGGCCATCGCCAGGACGGACAGGGTCGCCACCGTGCGGCGCGTGGGGGATATTTGATGGGGCTTCATTTGCTTAGGCAAGTAATAGGGTCAACAAGACGGTCCAAGGGCGTTCGCAGGCGTTGCCTCAACCCGAGTCTTTCAGCGCCTCGCCCGTTTCGACCATGCGGCGCAGGTAACCCAGCAGCGCCTGCCACTCGGTCTTTGTGAAACCGGTCAGATGCTGGTTCATCACATCGGCCAGCACCTCGGGCACGTGCTCCATGGCGGCCTTGCCCTCGGCGGTGAGTTCCACCATCACCACGCGGCGGTCTTCGGTGGAGCGCACGCGCGTGCACAGGCCCTTCTTCTCCAGGCGATCGAGCAGGCGCGTCATGGCACCGGCATCGATCTGCGACCAGCGCGCCAGTTCGGCCACGGTGGCCGTGCCCTGCATGCGCAGCTTCATCAGCGGGCCCCACTGCGCGGTGGTGAGATCGTGCAGGCACAGGCGCTTGTCGGCCTGGTAGATGATGGACATCATCACGCGCTTCATGAGGTAGCCCACGCTCTGGTCGGGCGTGAAGCTGTGTCCGTCGTAGAAGGCAGGGGGTTGGGTCGTGCGAGGCATGTGGCGAATATACATGCCTAGGCAATATTTGTCTCGGCTTCAAAAATGCCCGGGAGCGCGACAGGGGCAAAAAAGCGAGACGAAAAAACAAAAGGCCCGCGATGCGGGCCTTGTGTGGAGCGCCTGGCCACAGAGGCCAGGGGGCGATCAGCCGCCCTTCTTCGAGCGCTTGCCGGGGTTCTTCTTGCTGCGCGTGGCCACGCCGCGCTCCAGGCTCACGCGCTGGCCGCGGCCCGGGGTCTGCAGGGTGACGCCAGCGACGGGCTTCGGACGGGGAGTGGCTTTGCGGTCGGCTTCGGTGACGATTTTGTTGCCCATGGCTGGTTCCTGAGAGAGATTGCAAAAGCCGCTATTAGGCCATAGACGGCGAGCCCCGCCGCCATTGCCTTGCCGGCCACGGCCTCACGTCCCCGCGCACCCACGCCAATACCCCGTTGCGCCAGTAGGTTTTTGCAGACAAAGCCCTGCGACAGGCCTAGCATTGATTCCGTAATGAATCACTGTTTCATATACAAAACATCAAACACCCATCGCAGGCCCCCATGAACGACGCACTTCACGGCTCCCGCGCAACCGCCCCGGCTTCCGGCGGTCTGCATCCCGCGATCGAATTCATCGGCGTCGACAAACGCTTCCCCGCCCGCGGCAAGAACCCCGAAGTGATCGCCGCGCGCAACGTGACGCTGTCCATCCAGCCCGGCGAGGTGGTCTCGCTGATTGGACCATCGGGCTGCGGCAAAAGCACCCTGCTGAACATGGGCTCGGGCCTGGCCAAGACCTCCGCCGGCACGGTGAAGGTCAACGGCGAAGAGGTGACAGGCCCGAACAAGCACGTGGCCTTCATGCTGCAGAAGGACCTGCTCATGCCCTGGCGCACGATTTCACAGAATGTGGAATTCGGCCTGGAGCTGCGCGGTGTGAAGGCCGCCGACCGCGCCGCGATTTCCACCAAGCTGCTGGCGCAGTGCCACCTCAAGGGCTTCGGCAACAGCTACCCGCACCAGCTCTCCGGCGGCATGCGCCAGCGCGCGGCCATGGCGCGCACGCTCGCGGTCGACCCGCTGGTGCTGCTGATGGACGAGCCCTTCTCCGCACTCGACGCACAGACCAAGATGATCCTGCAGCAGGACCTGGCGCGCACCGTGGCCGAGCACAACAAGACGGTGCTCTTCATCACCCACGACCTGGCCGAGGCCGTGGCGCTGTCCGACCGCATCCTGGTGATGAGCGAGCGCCCCGGCACGATCGTCGAAGAGATCGTGGTGGACATCCCCGGCCGCGACAACCCGATGGCCCGCCGCAAGCACCCGGCCGTGGGCGACTACGTCACGCGCCTGATGGACCTGCTCAAGCTCGACGCACAGACCGACGTGCACTGAATTCCCCTTCCCATCGATCTCCACCCACACCCGCCCCAGGAGTTGCCATGAAGATGACCCGCGCTTTCAACGGAACCCGCCGTGCCTGCCTGAGCCTGTTCGCCGCCGCGGCGCTGGTCTCGCCCCTGGCCGCCCACGCGCAGCTGCAGGAGATCACCTACCTGCTGCCCGCGCCCGGCACGCTGCCGGCCTTCGGCCCGTGGATGCTGGCGCAGGCCAAGGGCTACTACGAACAGGAAGGCCTCAAGGTCAACTTCGTCACCGCGCGCGGCGGTGTGGACGTGGCCAAGCAGATCGGCGCGGGCAATGCCGTCATCGGCGGCGCCATCGGCGACACGCCCATCATCGCGCGCGCCCAGGGCATTCCGGTGAAGGCCGTGGCCGTGCTCGGCGCCGGTTCGCTCACGCAGCTGGTGAGCCACAAGGACGAGAAGATCGAGAGCCCGCGCGAACTCAAGGGCAAGACGGTGACCGTGCTGGCCTACACCGACACCACCTACTACGCGCTGCTCGGCATGCTCAGCAAGGTCGGCCTGACCAAGAACGACGTGAACATCCAGGCCGCTGGCCCCGCCGGTGTGTGGCAGCAGTTCGCGGCCAAGAAGGCCAGCGCGATGGCGGGCGTGCCCGACTGGACGGTGAGCGCCATGGAAGCCGGCGCCCAGGTCGACATCCTCCCGGCCGACATCTATTTCAAGAGCATGGCGCAGGCCATCCTCGCGTCCGACGAGACTATCGCGAAGAACCCGCAGCTGGTGCAGAAGCTGGTGCGCGCCACGCTCAAGGGCATGAAGGACATCATGGCCGACCCCAAGGCCGCCACCACCGTCTACGTGGCGCACCTGCCGGTGCACAAGGGCAAGGAAGCCAGCATCCAGAAGGCCTTCGAGCTGTTCAACAAGTACGTGTACGCGGCGCAGAAGGTGCCGGGCACGATGGACGAAGCGCGCCTGGCGGAACTGCAGAAGTTCTACGTCACCAACGGCGTGGTGCCGAAAGAGACCCCGCTCAAGGAGCTGTACACGAACCAGTTCGTGACCGGCAAGTAAGCCACGCCGCGCCCTTCCCTACCTGCTTTTGAGAGTCGCGAGATGAAAGACGTACTGCAGCGCTATTCCACGGCGCTCTGGAGCCTGCTGGTGTTGGTGGTCTTCATGGCCGCCTGGGAATTCGGCCCCGGCGCCCTGGGCGTGCCCGAATTCGTGCTGCCGCCGTTCTCTCGCGTGTGGGAAGAGGCCATCCGCATCTGGGGCACCGAGCGCCTGCTGTGGCACTCGGGCATCACCGCCTTCGAGGTGGTGATCGGCTTCATCCTGGGCTCGCTGCTGGGTGCGGTCATTGGCTACGCGCTGGGCCTTTCGCCCAAGGTGGAAGCGGTGCTCTCGCCCTACCTGCTGGCCCTGCAGATCGCGCCCAAGGTGGCGTTCGCGCCGCTGTTCGTGATGTGGCTCGGCTACACCATGTCGCCCAAGATCCTGGTGGCCGTGCTGATCGTGTTCTTCCCAGTGCTCATCAACGTGCTCTCGGCCATGCGCACCATGGACCACGACCTCATCAACCTCGCGCGCTCGTTCTCTGCCACGCGCTGGCAGGTGTTCCGCATGGTCGAGTTCCCCACCACGCTGCCCCCGCTGTTCTCGGGCCTGCGCATTGCCAGCACGCTGGCGGTGATCGGTGTGGTCGTTGGTGAACTCGTGGGCGGCAACATGGGCCTGGGTTACCTGCTGGTGTTCTTCGAAGGCCAGGGCAACACCGCCGGTGTGTTCGTGGTCATCGGCGCACTCACGGTGATCGGCATCGTGGCGTACTACGCCGTGGTGATCGCCGAGAAGCACGTGCTGCACTACCTGCCCAGCGCCGAGCGGCGCGTAGCATGAATATGAACACCCCCCTGCGCCGCTGCGCGGCTTCCCCCCTCTCTGGCGCGCCTTTGGCGCTTGGAGGGGGGACGGCATCTCGGGCCGGCGGAGCCGGACCCTTGATGCCCCTGGCGGGAGTGCCACGTGCGCAGCGCGAAAAACGGAGGCTGACACCATGAGCCACAACGAGATTCAGCTCACCGGCCGCCGCGTGCTCGTCACCGGAGCCGCGCGCGGCCTGGGCGCCAGCTTCGCGCAGGCGCTGGTGCAAGCCGGCGCACGCGTCGTCATCAGCGACGTGCTGCACGAGCCCGGCCAGCAACTCGCGAAAGACCTGGGCCCGAGCGCGCACTACGTGCCACTCGACCTGCTCGATGCGAACAGCGTGCGCGCCGGCGTGGACGCCGCGGCGCAATGGCTCGGTGGGCTTGACGGCCTGATCAACAACGCGGCCATCACCAATTCCGGTGGCAAGGGCATGAACGACCTCAGCCCCGAGACCTGGGACCTCGTGATGGACGTCAACGTGCGCGGCACCTGGCTCGTCACCGCCGCCGCCCGCCCGCACCTGGCGGCCAGTGGCAGCGGCCGCGTGGTCAATGTCGCGTCCGACACCGCGCTGTGGGGCGCGCCCCGCCTGCTGGCCTATGTAGCGAGCAAGGGCGCGGTGATCGCCATGACGAAATCGCTCGCCCGCGAGATGGGCGAGGACGGCACCACCGTCAACGCCATCGCACCCGGCCTCACCCTGGTGGAGGCCACCGCCTATGTGCCGCAGGAGCGGCACGAACACTATCTGAAGGGCCGCGCCGTGCAGCGGCCCCAGGTGCCCGAAGACGTCAACGCCGCGGCGCTGTTTTTGCTGACGCAAGCCAGCGGCTTCATCACGGGTCAGCTGCTGCCGGTCAACGGCGGCTTTGTCATGAACTGAGAAGGAGAAACCATGAGTACCGCCACCATCGACAAACCAGCGGCAGCCAACGCACCCGTGTTCAACGAACGGGGCCTGATGGACGCCAACATTCCCCCCGAGGCCGAAACGCAGCGCGTGATGATGCGCCAGGAAGGCCAGACCTTCGCGCAGTGGATGGACAGCCGCGTCGCGCGCAAGTCCACCCGCAGCTACGACTGGGACGCGCTGAAGTTCCAGGCCGACTTCGACCCCAGGTACCGCCGCGCGCAGATGCGCTACGTGGGCACCGGCGGCACCGGCGTGAACAAGGACACCAACACCGTGCCCGCCGCGCACTTCACCTTCTCCACCATGGTGATCCCGGCCGGCAACATCGGCCCCTCGCACATCCACTACGACGTGGAAGAGATCTTCTTCGTGATGCGCGGCGCCATGAAGGTGGTCTGCGAGAAGGATGGCGAGCGCTGGGAAACCATCGTCGGCGAGCGCGACCTGATCTCGGTGCCGCCCGGCGTGTACCGCGAAGAGCACAACGTGGGCGACGAGGACGCGCTGATGTGCGTGATGCTGGGTTCGCCGAAGCCCATCACGCCCACCTATCCGCCCGATTCGCCCCTCACCAAGATCAAGCGTTGATCGACCACGGCCGAGCCACGCCATGACGCCTCTTCAAGCCCTCGCATCCCATCCGCTGCGCAACATCGCGCTGGTGGATGGCGCGCGCGTGTCGTACCGCGAAGCGGGCACGGCGGCGGAGGTGACGCATGTGCTGCTGCACGGCATCGGTTCTGCCTCCGGCAGCTGGGTGCGGCAACTCGACGCGGCGGCGAACAAGCGCGTGCTGGCCTGGGACGCGCCCGGCTACGGCGGCAGCGACCCGGTGAAGACCGACTGGCCGCGCGCCGACGACTACGCCGAGCGCCTGTGGGCCTGGCTCGATGCGCTGAAGGTGCAGGCGCCGGTGACGCTGGTGGGCCACTCGCTCGGCGCGCTGATGGCAGCGCGCGCCACCCTGCTCGCGCCGCAGCGCGTGCAGCGGCTGGTGCTGCTGTCGCCGGCCGCCGGCTACGGCAACGCCGAGCCCGCCGTGCGTGAGCAGAAGCTGCGCGACCGCCTGGCCAATCTGGAACGCCTGGGCCCGCAAGGCATGGCCAACGCACGTGCCGCCGCCATGCTCTCGCCCAGCGCACCGGCCGAGCTGGTGGAAGCCGTGCGCGAAAGCATGTCGCAGGTGATCCCGGCCGGCTACACGCAGGCCGCGCGCCTGCTGGCGCACGGCACGCTGGCAAGCGACCTGAAGCAGCTTCGTCTGCCCATCGCGGTGGCCAGTGGCAACGCGGACGGCATCACGCCGCCGTCGTCGTGCCAGGCCGTGGCGCAGGCCGCTGGCGTGCCGTGGAATGATCTGGGTTCCGTGGGCCATGCGTGCCCGCTTGAAACCCCCGGCGTGGTGAACGACCTGCTGGGTCTCAACTGAACGAGGAGAAGACCATGGCCACCGAAAAGAACGACGACCGCTACACCGTGCCCGCGCTCATGCGCGGCCTGCAGCTGCTGATGCTGTTCAACCGCGACGAGCGCGAGCTCACCGGTGCCGAGATCTCGCGCCGGCTCGAACTGCCGCGCGCCTCGGTGTTCCGCATGCTGCAGACGCTGGAGCAAGGCGGCTTCGTGGAACGCGTGGGCGACGGCGCCTATTACAAGCTCGGCCTGGCCGTGCTGCGCCTGGGCTTCGAGTTCCTCGCGTCGATGGAACTCACCGAGCACGGCCGCCCGGTCATCGAGGCACTGCGCGACGAATGCGGTTACTCGTCCCACCTGGTGGTGCGCGACGCGCGCGAGGTGGTGTTCATCTCCAAGGTGGCCGGCCGCAGCGCCCTCTTCCATTCCATCCAGGTCGGCGCGCGCCTGCCGGCCCACGCCACCGTGCTGGGCCGCCTGCTGCTGAGCGACCTGGACCTGCACGCCCTCAAGCAGCTCTACCCCGAACCGGAGCTGCCCACCTACACGCCCAAGACGCCGACCACCGTCGAACAGCTCAAGAAGCTGATCGATCAGGACCGCGCCAACGGCTACGGCGTGAGCCAGGGCGGGTTCGAGACCGGCATTTCCACCATCGCCGCGCCGGTGTTCAACGACCGCGGCGAAGTCGCCGCCGCCGTGAGCATCAGCGTGCCCGCGCAGCAGGTGCAGCCGGGCGAACTCGAGGTTCTCGTCAACCAGGTGCGCCAGGCCGCGGCCCAGCTCACCGAACGCATCAGCCACTCGCCGAACCGCGGTGGCTGGCAAACCAAACCGACCGAAAAGAAAGTCGCATGAGCCCTTCTACGCAACGCATCACCGTGGGGGAACTCGCCGCCCGCTTCCTGGAGCAGTGCGGCGTGCGCGCCGCCTTCGGCGTGATCTCGATCCACAACATGCCCATCCTCGACGCGTTCCACACGCGCCAGAAGATCCGCTTCGTCTCGGCGCGCGGTGAGGCCGGGGCCTGCAACATGGCCGATGCGTATGCGCGGGTGAGCGGCACGCTGGGCGTGTGCGTCACCAGCACCGGAACGGGCTGCGGCAACGCGGCAGGCGCGATGGTCGAAGCCATCACCGCCGGCACGCCGCTGCTGCACCTCACGGGCCAGATCGAGTCGCCTTTCCTCGATCGTGACCTGGGCTACATCCACGAGCACCCGGCGCAGCTGGCCATGCTCAAGTCGGTCGGCAAGGACGCCTTCCGCATCCGCAACCCTGAAACGGCCCTGGCCACGCTGCGCGAGGCCGTGCGCCTGGCGCAGACGCCGCCCTGCGGCCCGGTGAGCATCGAGATTCCGATCGACGTGCAGAAGATGAAGCTGGACCTGCCGGCCGACCTGTCGCCGCTGGCCGTGCCGCCGGTGCAGCCGAACCTGGCCGCGGTGGACCAGCTGGCCGAGCGCCTGCTGAGCGCGAAGCGCCCCCTGCTGTGGCTGGGTGGCGGTGCGCGCGGCGCCAGCGCCGCGGCGCAACGGCTGGTGAAGATGGGCTGGGCCGTGGTCTCGTCCGTGCAGGGGCGCGGCATCGTGCCCGAAGACCACCCCGCCTCGCTCGGTTCCTACAACCTGCAGAAGCCGGCCGAAGAGTTCTACGAAACCGTGGACGCGCTGCTGGCCGTGGGCACGCGCCTGCGCAGCAACGAAACGCTGAACTACAAGCTCAAGCTGCCCGCCACGCGCTACCGCATCGATGCCAACGCGCTCGCCCACAACCGCGGCTACAGCAGCGAACTGTTCGTGCACGGCGACGCCGAGATCACGCTGAACGCGCTGGCCGACCGGCTGGAAGGCCGCATGCAGATCGACCCGAAGCTGGCGGCCGATGTGAAGCGCGCGCGTGCCGAAGCCGCTTCGCTGGTGGACGGCACGCTGGGCCAGTACGTGAAGCTGAAGAACACGCTGGCCGAGGTGGTTGGCAAGAACCTCTGGTGGGTGCGTGACATCACGCTCTCCAACAGCATGTGGGGCAACCGTGCCCCGGTGCTGGACCACCCCCGCGCCGGCGTGCACGCGCTGGGCGGCGGCATCGGCCAGGGCCTGGCCATGGGTGTGGGCGTGGCCGTGGCCGACGCCGAACACCAACTGGGCCGCCGCACCATCTCGCTGTGTGGCGATGGCGGCTTCATGCTCAACGTGGGCGAACTCGCCTGCGCCGCGCAGGAGAAGGCCAACGTGGTGTTCCTGGTGATGAACGACCAGCGCTATGGCGTCATCAAGAACATCCAGGACGACATCTACGGCAGCCGCCACGCCTACGTGGAACTGCACACGCCCGACTTCGCGCAGCTCTGCGCCAGCCTGCAGGTGCCGCACTTCAAGCTGGCCGACCCGGCGTCCACCAAAGACACGCTGCAGAAGGCCCTGGCCCACGGCAGCGGCCCGGTGGTGGTGGAAGTGGACATGAACGCCTGGGGCCCCTTCGCCGTGAAGTTCGCCGGCCCGCCGAAGAAGAAGGAAGAGGTATGAGCGCAGCGCCGGGCCGCCCCAAGCAAGCTCGCACCGAAGTGCGCAGCACGGAGGTATTCGAATGAGCTTCCAGCAGGTCACGCTCATCGGCTGCGGCGCCATCGGCCGCACCCTGATCGCGCGCATGGCCGGGCATCCCACGGTGCGCATCACGCACGTGGTGGTGTCCGAAGGCCACACCGCCGACTGCCAGGCCACGGTCGGCGACGGCGTGATCGCCTGCAGCGAGGTGCCGCCCGAGACCACGCTGCTGCTGGAATGTGCAGGCCACGGTGCCATCACCAACCACGTGCTGCCGGCGCTCGAACGCGGCATTGAATGCGCGGTGCTGTCCATCGGTGCGCTGTCTGAAAACGGCCTGCCCGAACAGCTGGCCGACGCGGCGCAGCGTGGCGGCACGCGCGTGCACCTGCTGGCCGGCGCCATCGGCGGCATCGACGCGATTGCTTCGGCCCGACTGGCCGGCCTGGACAGCGTGACCTACACCGGCCGCAAGCCGCCGCAGGGCTGGCGCGGCAGCCCGGCCGAACAGGTGACCAACCTCGACACCATCACCGAACCCACGGTGATCCTGGAAGCCACCGCGCGCGAGGCCGCGCACCTGTATCCCAAGAACGCCAACGTGGCCGCCACCGTCTCGCTCGCCGGGCTGGGCCTGGACGCGACGCGCGTGCGCCTGATCGCCGACCCGACCGTGACCGAGAACATCCACGAGATCGATGTGCGCGGCGCCTTCGGCGAGATGCAGATCACCATGCGCGGCAAGCCGCTGCCCGACAACCCCAAGACCTCGGCGCTGACCGTGCTCTCCGCCCTGCGTTTCCTGAACAACCGCACTGCTTCGGTGACGATATGAGCGAAAAACTCCAGAGCTATTTCGCCGGCCGCTGGCGCGACGCCTCGGGCCCCGAATACACCACCGAATACCCGCACGACGGCAGCACGGTCGCCAGGCTGCACGCCGCCACCGCCGCCGATGTCGACGAGGCCGTGCAGACCGCCGAACACGCGCGCCAGCAACCCGCCTGGGCGAAGCTGAAGCACCACGAACGCGCCGCCCTGCTCTACCGCATTGCAAACGGCATCCGCGAGCGCGGTGAAGAGCTCGCGCAACTGCAGCGGCTGGACAACGGCAAGCCCATCAAGGAATGCCGCGCACTCGTGGCCAGTGCCGCCGGCACCTTCCAGTTCTTCGGCGCCGCCGCGGAAACCTGGGAAGACGCCATCACCCCATCGCGTGGCGACTACCTCAGCATGAGCGTGCACGAGCCGCTCGGCGTGGTCGGTGCCATCACGCCCTGGAACTCGCCCATCGCCAGCGAGGCGCAGAAGCTTGCGCCCGCGCTGGCCGCTGGCTGTGCCGTGGTGTTCAAGCCGGCCGAGATCACGCCGCGCATGGCCATCGAGCTCGCGAAGATCGCGCAGCAGGCCGGTGTGCCCGACGGCATCATCAGCGTGCTGCCGGGCAAGGGCAGCGTGGTGGGCGACGCGCTCGTCAAGCACCCACTGATCAAGCGCATCGCCTTCACCGGTGGCACCAATGTGGGCATGGGCATCCAGCGCCTCGCGGCCGAGAAGCTGATGCCGACATCGCTCGAACTCGGCGGCAAGTCGCCCACCATCGTCATGCCCGACGCCGACCTGGACCACGCGGTGGCCGGCGTGCTCTACGGCATCTTCAGCTCATCGGGCGAATCGTGCATTGCCGGCTCGCGCGCCTTCGTGCACGAAAGCGTCTACAAAGAATTCAAGGCCCGTCTTGTCGAAGGCGTGAAGCAACTGCGCGTGGGCGATCCTTCACTGGAGAGCACGCAGATGGGCCCGCTGGTGAACCTGGGCCACCGCGCCTCGGTGGAGAAATACGTGCAGATGGGCCGCGACGAAGGCGGCACCGTGCTGTGCGGCGGCGAGCGCCCCACGGGCGGCTACTTCGACGGCGGCAGCTACTACCTGCCCACCATCTTCGAAGGCCTGCCCAACAGCGCGCGCATGTGTCAGGAAGAAATCTTCGGCCCGGTTCTTGCGTTGCTTCCGTGGAAAGACGAAAACGACTTGATCACGCAATGCAACGACAACATGTTTGGCCTGGCCTCGGGGATCTGGACACGCGACTTCAAGAGCGCGTGGCGCATTGGCCGTGCGCTACAGACCGGCACGGTCTGGATCAACACATACAAGGTCTTCTCCATCAGCACGCCCTTCACCGGCGTGAAGATGAGCGGCTACGGCCAGGAGAAGGGCCGTCTGGGCATTCTTGAGTACACAAGCCAGAAGAGCTTCTATTGGGGACTGAACGACCAACCCATGCCTTGGGCAACTTCCTGAAATCCATCATGACTTCCCGCAGATCCCTCATCGCCCTCGCCTCCGTTCTCGCCCTCTTCGGCACCACTGCCCACGCACAGACCCCCGCCGAAAAGCAGCTCGCTTCCGACAAGTTCACGCTGGTCGTGCCCTTCCCCGCCGGCGGCGCCATGGACGCGCTGGCGCGTCTGCTGGCCGATGGCCTGTCCAAGCGCTACGACCAGGCGGCCGTGGTGGACAACGCGCCCGGTGGCGCGGGCACCATCGGCATGGGCAAGGTGAAGCGCGCCAAGGCCGACGGCCACACGCTGCTGGTGATTCCGGCCGGCAACCTCACCATCAACCCCACGCTGATGCTGAAGTTTCCCTTCGACGTCCAGAAGGACTTCGCGGCCGTCGCCATGCTGGCCACCACGCCCAACGTGCTGGTGACCACACCGAAGACCGGCTTCAAGAACGTGAACGACGTGATCCGGCAGGCCAAGGCGAAGCCCGGTGCGCTGTTCTACGCCTCCACCGGCATGGGCAGCGGCCTGCACATCGCGGGTGAACTGTTCAAGGACCAGGCCAACGTCGACATCCAGCACGTGGCCTACCGGGGATCGACCCCCGCCATCAACGACCTGATGGCCGGCACCGTGCCCCTGATGTTCAGCAACCTGCCCACGGTGCTGCCGCACCTGGAGAGCGGGCGCCTGGTGGCACTGGGCCTGACCGATCGCGCCCGCACGCCGAGCGCTCCCGACATTCCCACCCTGGCCGAGCAAGGCGTTCAGGGTGTCATCGTGCCTTCGTGGTACGGCCTGCTGGCGCCTGGTGGCACACCGGCCGACGTGGTCGAGCAACTGCACAAGGACGCGACCGAGATCCTCGCGCAGCCGCAGGTTCGCGAAGCACTCAAGGCGCAAGGCATGACCGAATGGAACATGAAGCCCACCGCGTTCGACGCGTACATCCGCGAAGAGACGGCGCGCTGGGCCAAGGTCATCCAGGCCCGCAACATCACGATGGAATGAACAAGATGAACTCCCGCCGCACCCTCCTCGCCCTCGCTTCCCTGCTCGCGTTCGTGGGCATCACCGCGCACGCACAGTCCGCTGCCGAGAAGCAGCTCGCTTCCGACAAATTCACGCTGGTCGCACCGTTCCCCGCCGGTGGCCCGATCGACACCCTGGCGCGCGTACTGGCCGATGGCCTGGCCAAGCGCTACAACCAGGTCGCCGTGGTCGACAACGCGCCCGGCGCGGCCGGCAACATCGGCATGGACAAGGTCAAGCGCGGCAAGCCCGATGGCCACACGCTGCTGGTGATTCCGGCCGGCAACCTCACCGTCAACCCGACGCTGATGCCGAAGTTCCCGTTCGACATCCAGAAGGACTTCGTGGCCGTGGCCATGCTGGCCAAGACGCCCAACG
>VFQQ010000799.1_pt1 | contig 53560 bp, 56 predicted proteins | sample 3512341 | NCBI WGS metagenome assembly VFQQ01 (sample SAMN10412373, study PRJNA504923) | tailings metagenome | isolation source: Relicate 2 Philex TSF1 revegetated site | place: Philippines: Tuba, Benguet | collected 2017-08-29 | reverse complement strand
CACAGGGCATCGACGCGGATCACCGCAGCAGCTCGCGCATCCAGACGGCGCACTGATCGGCCGCTGCCAAGGGCCAGCTCAGCGTGATCTGGGTGGCGCCGCGGCGCAACTCGATGCGGATGTCTGATGCCGGCGTGCAGGTGGCCGCTGGCAGTGAGACAGGAACGAAGGCCGGCGTTGCAACGGCAGGCAGTGCCCCGCTGGCCAGGCGGCGCCACTTGTGCACGACGTTGGCATTGATGCCGTGCGCCATGGCAATCCCGGCCACCGACGCGCCGGGTTCGGCGCACTGGGCAAGGATGTGCTGCTTGAGCTCGGCGCCGTACCGGCGGCGGCTGTTCTTCTTGGCCTCAGTCATGGTGTCCACCTAAATGATTGGTGGACGCCATCCTTGCCGCTTAGCTCGTCTGGCTCAAGGGTGGGTTGGCCGGACGCTTACGCAAAAGATGGGAGGTCAGCCAGCTAGTGGGCATTGGGTCCATGTAGATCGCACGGCACACCGAGAAGCGGCTCCGGTGGCATCAACGCTCGACGACGAACAAGAGGCAACTCCACAGGTCCCTCAACGTGATTCCTCTGCCAGCGCACGAGGCGATGACAGCGACCGGCGGGCGAACACCGCTGTCTCCAACTCGGTAAGGTATTCGTTTGCAAAGCGGTCTGCGTCGAACGCGAGCTTGGCAAACGCTCAGAGCAGGGGGTTGCTGATGGTGCTTTCCTCGCGAACGCTCACCCGCGTTCCACCCGGGGTTGGCAAAGGTGCGAAACGGCCTTCCCAGACGCCCTCGTAGCCGCGCTCGCTGGCGAATCGCAGACGCAGGGTGTGTCCAGATTGGTCTATCCACGACATGCGGATGCGGTCGCCGTCTGAGCGAACTTCGGTCCACCCACCATCGGTCCCGATTTCCACCGCCTTCACAGCTCGCCGCCAGTCAGGCTGCCGTTGGACGTCGGCGATCACCTGCTGAATCTGATCAATTGGCGCAGCGATGTCGCGCTCGCCGACCCCCACGCGTGTGGCTGGCAAGCTTCTGCCCCAGAGCCATGTGGCGGCAATCAACATGAGCGCCAAGAACACGATCGCTGATGAGAGGAGCACCCATGTTTTCATGGCTGATCTCCTGAGCGTTCGGCGGCGAGTCGTTGCCTGATCCACTCTGGCCCGCAGCTGAGCTTGCGCGCCAGCGGGGAGGCCGGGTCCACCACGCGCCAGAACGGAGCCACGTCGTGAGTCGATGCACCTGCCTGAAGTTGTTCCCAGGCCACCTCGCTGATCGTTCTCAGAAACAGGGAGGTTGAAACCGGGCAGGTGGCGTCAGCACCGTGCAGATCGGCCAGTTTCCGGCGCAGCTGCTGCACAGGCATGGTCACGCCCAACGGTACATGGGTTCGAAGAAAGTGTTCGATCTCCGGAGGTGAGGAGATCAACAACTCTGCGCCGGCGGGCACACCCGCAAAGGCGTCCTTAAGACGCACTTTGTGTGGTGGCCGGGCGTCCATTTTCTCGGCCCAGCTTTTCGGCTTTCTTGGCATGCTGCTCTTTCATCGGCGCGAATCGGTGTGCACTCACAGAATTGTCAGCAGGCCATCGCGCGGGGCAAACAATCCCCGTGGAAACCCTAGTTGGTCGATGGTGGCTGGTTCAATGCTGTACGGGTCAAGGCCAACGCAGGGCAATGGGTGTGCGCGTCAGCAGCATGGCCACTGTGGTAGCGCTGCCGGCAAGCAGGATGACCCACATCTGCACCGCCATCGAGGGCTGGTAAGCCATCAGGCAGCCCCGCAGCGCCAGCTCGCGCGCCGCCCCGACGGCGATCCCCGCCGCAACCAGCAAGCTCAGGTCTACCCGCGCCACCGGCCGGTGGTCATGGTGGGCGTGTATAGGCGTGTGTGGGCCAAGGCGCGACCGGGAAGCGACGCTATGTTCTGGATTCCGCCCTCCGGCTCGGCCTGGGTGTTGAGTTGCAATAGGTTGTTCCCACTGAAGGGACATCCTCAGGCATGCTGATCGTCGCGAGCCATGGAACTGCCGTCGCGCGTCTTCCAGAGCGAAAACAGGATGCCGCCAGCAAGCAGCCCAGCCGTGACTGACAAGCTCAGCGCAGCAGGCACTTTCCCGTCGAACAGCCAGTCACCGAGGAAGATCTTGGCGCCGATGAAGATGAGCACCAGGGCCAGCGCGTACTTCAGGTAGTGGAAGCGGTGCACGACGGCGGCCAGCGCGAAATACAGCGCGCGCAAGCCCAGGATCGCAAAGATGTTGCTCGTGTAGACGATGAAAGCGTCCGGCGTGATCGCAAAGATGGCGGGCACCGAGTCGATTGCGAAGACCAGATCGGCGATCTCCACCAGTACCAGGCACAGGAACAGCGGCGTGGCCCACAGCACCAGCTTGCCCGTCTTGGGATCGGGCTGGCGGACCAGGAAAGCCTGGCCCTGCAAGGTCTCGGTCACACGCAGGTGCTTGCGCAGGAACTTCAGCACCGGGTTGTTCGAGATGTCCGGCTTGCTGTCCATCATGACGATCATCTTGATGCCGGTGGCAATCAGGATGGCAGCGAAGATGTACATCACCCAGGCGAACTCCATCACCAGTGCGGCGCCGAGGCCGATCATGATGGCGCGCAGCACAATGACGCCCAGAATGCCCCAGAACAGTACCCGGTGCTGATACTCACGCGGCACCGCGAAATACGTGAAGATCATCGAGATGATGAAGACGTTGTCCAGCGCCAGCGTCTTCTCCACCAGGTAGCCTGTGACATACAGCTGAACCGCGGTCCAGGCGCGCTCGTTTGGCGTATCCGCTGCGGCGATCTGCGGATCGATCGAGCTTGCACCCGAGTAGGTGAAATAGATCCAGTAGACGACCGCCGCCCAGGCCAAGCCCAGGCCGATGTAGAGCGCCGACATGTTCAGGCTTTCGCGCACACCGATCTCGTGCGCCTCGCGATTCATCACCCCGAGATCGAAAGCCAGAATGGCCAGCACGACGGCAATGAAGCTGAACCAGATCCAGGCGGGCATGCCCAGCCAGAGTGTGGTGAGGAGTTCCATGGTGGGTATGCGAAGGTGTTGGTACACGCCGATCGTCGCCCTTACGCCTGATTCGCCCAAGCGCAATTAAAGTGACGCCAGCTTCGGTTTTTCCGAACCATTGATTCCCAAGGCGCACGATGACCCTCAACTACCGTCACCTGCACTACTTCTGGGTCGTGGCCAAGGAGGGCGGGTTCGCTCGCGCCGCCGAGCGCCTGGACATGGCGGTACAAACCATCAGCGCGCAGGTCAAGGAACTGGAGAAGTCGCTGGGCTACCAGTTGCTCAAGCCGCAAGGGCGGGGCTTCGTGCTCACGGAGGCGGGCGAGACCGCTTTCGCCCGCGCCGAAGAGATCTTCCGGATCGGCCACGCCCTGCCAGGCGAAGTGAAGGAGGCCGCCAGCCACAAGGCGGTGCGACTGGCCGTGGGTTTGTCGGACGGCATCTCCAAGCTCGCAGCGCACGCCTTGCTGGACCCGGTACTGGCGACGCCGAACCTGCGGCTTGTCATCCACGAGGGCGAGTTCGAGCAGCTGCAGTCCGAGTTGGCTCTGCACCACCTGGACGTGGTTCTGGCGGGGCAGGCCGCACCCCACAACCCCAACCTGCGACTCGCCAGCGAGCGACTCGCGTCATCCCCCGTGGACTGGTATGGCCCGAGTGCGCTTGTCGGGCGGGGCGCGACCAAGGATTTTCCAGGATGCCTGGCTCGATTGCCCGTGCTGTTGCCAACGGGCCATGCCGTGTTGCGCTCCGCGCTGGATCGTTGGTTCGATCAGCAGGGGTTGCGCCCGCGTATCGCGGGCGAGTTTGAGGACAGCGCCTTGATGGCGGTGTTTGCCGCACAGGGTCTGGGCGTGTTCCCGGTCAGCCGCCTGGGTGCGCGCGACCTACTCCTGCTGCGGGGCATGCGACTGCTCGCGCATTGCGAAGACGTGCGCGAGGACGTCTACGCCATCCGCTCGCGCCGTGGCCTGAACCATCCCCTGGCCGGCAAGCTCGTGCAAGCCAGGGGTACGTGAACCGCGTTCTCAGATCACGTTCGCCCTGGATTGTTGGCGCGAGGGAGAGATCGACCAGTATCGGCAGGCAGCGCCCAGCACGAAGGCCTCCGCATCCGCGAAGTGTTGATCTGCACTCGCAGCGGCCTGGGCCAACGACATCACCTCGTCGCGCAAGCGCGGGTTGGAAACCTCATCCATCAGGCTGCGCAGCGCTTGGGCATCCAGGCTTGCCAGCAAAGAGCCAGTGCACTGGCCGCCCATCATGAGGTCCTCACACAGATCCCGCAGGACGACATCGAGCCCACCCGGGGGCAGCCCCAATCGGCCTTCGGCGTCGAGTTGCTTGAGCACCCGGATCTCCGACGCGCACACGTTGCCGTCAGCGATGAGCATGAGCGCCAGCACGCGGCCAGCGGCCAGGGAACTGTTGCGGGGGTAGTTGCGCATGTGAAACCTCCAGCGGTGGTGATGGATGGGAAGAATTCGGGGTCAGATCGATTGCGTTCTGGTTTGAATGCCCGGCTGGAGTCGGCTGATCATCCAGCTTCCAGTCAAGGTCAGCCCCAGCAGAACGATCAGGCCGACACCCCAGGTCACCCAGACGATCGGGCTTACCCAGGCAGCAAGATCTCCCAGACCGGGCAGCAATGCGGACATGCTCGACAGTGCCGCACCAATCGACTGCAGCCATGCCGTCCAGGTGGCGGAATCAATCCACGGCGCCAGCCATGGTGGAACCGCGATCGCTGTGATGGTCTCGGTGGAGATGTCGCCCGCACCCGCCAGTCCCACCAGACCCTGGGCAGACCACTGTGCGAGCTGCGCGAACAGTGCGGCACCAGCCGTCCACAGCATGGCGATCAGGGCGAAGGCACCCCACAGAAGGATCTTCATGATTCATTCCCTTTCAGATTGAGCAAACGGCCGCGAGCCCCAGCAGGCGCAGCTTGAGCGCGCGCACTTGCCTCTCGAGCAGAGGCGTACTCCCCCTCAAGTGGTGACCGCCGGTGGGGATCACACACCCGAGCCGGGAGCATGGGGACTTTTGCGGATGGCATGCCCAGACTTTCATGCCATCTCGAAGTAGAAACAAGCGAACTGAATCGAACAACTACTTCGGAAATTCCGAACTCAAGTCGAGGCGGTCCATCTGCTACCCCGGACCGGGCAGCTTCATCCAGAACGTGGCGCCCACACCGGGTTGCGCTTCGGCCCAGATGCGCCCGGCATGCCGCTCGACGATCCTTGCGCAAATCGCCAAGCCGATCCCCAGCCCCGGGACGCTCGCATCACCATGCAAGCGCTGGAACAGGCCAAAAAGCTTGGACGCCTGGGCCATATTGAAGCCCACGCCGTTGTCGCGCACGAAGTAGGCGGCCTGCTCTCGGTCGAAGCCCACGTGCACACGGGGCGGATGGCGATCACGGGCGTACTTCCACGCGTTGTCCATGAGGTTGCGCAAGGCCTGCTTGATGAGCCTGGGGTCACCCAACGCGCGGGGCATCGGGTCGATCAGGAGCTCCACACCTGAGGCACGCAAGCCCAGTTGATGATCGATGTCGATCGCCAGGGACTGCACATCGACAGTCTCTTCGACGATCTCCGCACGAACGACCGCCAGCACCTCCAGCATCTCGGTGAGCATCTGTCCCATGCGGGCCGAGGCGCCGACGATCCGCTGAAGGGAACGGGCACCCGCCTCGCTCAGACGCTGTACCTCGCTCTCCAGCAGCACAGTGGCAAAGCCGTTGACCGAGCGCAGTGGGGTGCGCAGGTCGTGTGCGATCGAGTAGGCGATGGCTTCCATGTCGCGCAGCGTGCGCTCCAGGCTGCGCGTGCGCTCTGCCACCAGCCGCTCCAGGTTGTCGTTGAGCGCACTCAACGCTTCCTGCGCCTTCACGCGATCGGAGATGTCCAGGTGCATGCCCGACATGTACAGTGGCTCGCCGTCGCTCGCGCGCCGGTGAACCCGCCCGTGGGTGTTGATCCATACCCAATGCCCGTCCTTGTGGCGCATGCGCACGTCGCACTCGTAGTAGGGTGCTTCCCCCGCGATGTGCGCGTCTCGGGCCGCGTCGGCGCGCACCAGATCGTCGGGGTGGACCAATCGGCGCCAGGTCTCGCTGCTCACCGGGCTCAGCTCCTCAAGGGTGTAGCCCGCGATTTCGGCCCAGCGGCTGTTGATCTTCAACTCATCGTTTTGCAGGTTGTTTTCCCAGATGCCGGGGCGGGTGGCTTCCAACACCCAGGCCAGCCGCTGACGCTCTGTCGCGAGCTCTTCCTGGGCCACCATGTACTGGGTGACATCGGTGATGGTCCGCACCGCACCACCTTCCGGCAAAGGGAGTGTTCCGACCTCGAGGTAGCGTCCCTGCGGGGTACGACGCAGATAGACCTCTGGGGCTTGTGCATCTCCAGTGGCTTTCACGTACTCCCGGCCCGCAGCGTCCACCAGCTCATAGCTCTCGCCGAACTCCCCCCGGCTTGCCAAGAACGTGGAGATCTGCTCATGGGTGGGGCGAGAAGCCATCAAGGACTCGGGCACATCCAGCAGTTCCAGCAAGCGGCGGTTGTAGAAGGAGATGCGGCCGTCTGCCTCCAGTCTGGCCAAACCTTGCCCCATGCTGTCCAGCACGATCTGTAGCGCTCGCCGCTCGGCCTTGAGTTGCTCCCCCGCCTCTGCCAGTCGCTTGAGCGTGCTCGCACGCTCGGAGTGCCCACGCCAGGCCAGCAGGATCTGGGCGGCAGCACGCGTCAGGGGCTCCAGAAAACCAAGTTCGAAGGTGACTGCACGGGGATCCGGATGGTGCAGGCCGACCAAGCCCACCAGATCCGAGCGCAATCGCAAGGGCACCACCACCAGGGGATCGGTCGAGCCCGTGTCCTGGCTCATGGCGGCGTGGCAGGGATGACCGTCCTGCAGGACCGCGGCCCGGCCTTGCAGCAGCAGCTCAAGGCTTTGCGGATCTTCCAGCTGAAACGCCCGTGAGGTACCCCCGGTGCCAAGCAGCGTGCCCTGCAGGCGGGTCACGCGCTCACCGGAGACACTTGCTGTACTTGTCATCTCGACGAGAAAGGAGGCCGAAGGCCTGACCACTTCGCAAATGCTCTCGAGCAGGCGTGTGAAGACCCCTGATTTGCCGTCGGAGGAGATGTACAGGCTCAGTGCGGTACTCACGGCCTGCAGCAATTGCTGCTGGCGCTCCATGGCCGTCCGGGTGAAATGCTCCTCGGTGACATCGGCGACGTAGCCGTGCCAGAGCACGGAGCCATCGCTTTGCCGCCGGGGCGATGCCTCGAAGCGGAACCAGCGCAGCGCGCCCGAGGGCAGGCGGATGCGATAGCGTTCCCTCAAGTCAGTTCCGTCAGATCCGCACTTCTCCAGATCCTCCAGGATGCGCGGGATTTCATCGGGGTGAAAGCGCGAGAAGAGCGCGCGCGGGTCGGTCTTGTGTTCGTTCGGACCCAGTTCGAGCATCCTCACCGCCGGGTCGCTCATGTACTTGATCTCGCTGCGGCCATCGGGATAGCGCACAGCCTGGTACATCAGGCCGGGTACGCGCTGGGCGATCTCTCCGAGCAGATCGAGCTGGGAGCGAAGTGCCTGGTTGGCGCTGGACAGGCCCTCCAGACTGCGCTGCAGGTCCGTACGAACGGCGGCTTCCTCCGCGGCCTGTGTCAGGCTCACCACCAGTAGCTCCGTGTCCCGTGAACGAAGCACCCGGGTGCGGATGCGAACCATGCGCTGATCGCCGCTGGCGGTACGCAACGGGTATAGGTGATTGAGGTCTTCTCGGCCAGCCAAGAAGCGGCTGCGGTGCTCGCCGTCACGCCAGATGCCCAGTTGTGTGGACGTGCTGCCCAGGGCGATCGCTCGGGTGATGCCTGTCAGGGCGCACCACTCGTCGTTAACCGCCAGGATGAGTCCATCGGCCAGCCTGGTGATGACGCAGGCCACAGGGATCAGCGCAAATACCTCCTCGTAGGAGACGTGCAGCTCGCCTGGCAGATGACTTCTGTCTTCGCTCGATGGGCGCGTGGCGTTGTCGTTGTTTTTGTTGTCTGGTCGGGAGGGCATTCTCGGCGCAACTCTCGCTAATGCCGCCGCGGATGTCCGCTTGCGGAGAACTGACTCCCTGATTCATTCAATGTATCTTGCGCGCAGCATGTCCAAAAGAGTCACACTTTGGTATTAATCCACGCGGTATACACGCGTAGCGCGCACAAAGGGCGAGAGCTTGCCGGCCAGCCGATCCACTGTCTGTCGGGAAGGCCGGGCGAATGCAGTAGGGAAAACTTGTATCTGCGCAGGGCTGAGCTTCGCGCGTTCAAGCACTTGAGTGTGCGGGAGATCTATCTGGCAACTGTGGCGGCGGCGGGCAAGGCGGCTGCTGACGGTAACCATGTGCGGAGGCTGGAGCGCCTGCCGCTAGCAGTTCTGGCCGAACTGGACGAAGCGAGCAGTGGCGGTGTAGAGCGCAAAGCGCAGCTTCATTGATCTGCTCCAGGACAGTACTAGCGCTTGAACGAGCGAAGCAATGTGAATGCGCGGATGGCGCGAGTACTCGGTTTGACCGATTCAGCAGGAGCGCGATCCCAACCGACGACACCCGGAATCCTGCGCATGTCGAGCAAGAGAACGAAATTTGGCTCATCGCCAGCACGTTGCGGGGCATTTTGTCCCTAGATGTATCGCAGCCGCGCGATTCATGGAGGCATCTGGAATATTGCAGCTGTGTATGTCGTTGACAATAATCTAAGAAACGCTAGAGTGTTAGTATGAGAGAGCTTAAAAACCAGCTTTACGAACAGGTCGCCCGCATCGGCAAGGCGGTCGCGAGCCCCAAGCGCCTGGAACTCATCGAGTTGCTGTGCCAAGGCGAGAAGACCGTCGAGATGCTGGCGGCCCAGTCGGAAATCAGCGTCAAGCTCGCCAGCGCGCACCTGAAGGAGCTGCGGCTGGCACGACTGGTGGAGACGCGCAAGGAAGGCAAGTACGTGCTTTACCGCCTTGCCAGCACCAGCGTGGCCGACCTCTGGGTGAACTTGCGCTCGGAAGCAGAAGAGCGGCTGGTGGAGCTGCAGATGGCCCTGGCCTCCATGGTTGAGCATGGCGAGGACCTGCAGGGTGTGAGCCGTGCCGATATCCTGCGCCGCGCAGCTGCTGGCGAGGTGCTTGTGCTCGATGTACGCCCGAAGGACGAGTACGCCACCGCCCACCTGCCTCATGCGCGCTCGCTACCCGTGGACGAGCTGAAGAGGCGCATTGCCGAGTTGCCCAAGGACGTGCCGGTGGTGGCCTATTGCCGTGGCCCGTTCTGCCTGATGGCCAAGGACGCAGTCGAGCTGCTGCGCAAGAAGGGGTATCAGGCCTTCCACCTCACCGATGGCGTGGCCGAATGGCGCGCCCGTGGACTGCCGGTGGCCGACTGAGGGGAGCCCCCCATGAAGACGCTGCTGATTCTCAACGACGCCCCCTACGGCAGCGAACGCACGTACAACGGCGCGCGCCTTGCAGGTGCACTGGCCCGCGAAGACGGCCACGAGGTGAAGGTGTTCCTCCTTGGCGACGCGGCATCGGCCGCCCACAACAAGCAGAAGGTGCCCGCCGGCTTCTACAACCTCGAGGTGATGCTGGGCTCGGTGGTGAACCACGGTGGCGCCATTGGCGTGTGCGGCACCTGCATGGATGCACGCGGCATCGCGGCAGAAGACCTCATTGCCGGCGCGCACCGCAGCACGCTGGCCGAACTCACCGAATGGACCGCCTGGGCCGACAAGGCCCTGGTGTTCTGACGCAGGAGACCACCATGTTCTTTCGCCAACGGCCGGCGGCCAACGCCACCCTTTCCTACCTCTTCGGCTGTGCCGGTCTGCAAAAGGCAGTCGCCGTGGACGTGGTCGCGGGCGACGAGGACTGGTTCATCGAGGAAGCGCAACGGGCGGGTGCCCCAATCGTTCACGTCATCGACACCCATGTGCACGCGGACCACTACTCCGGGGGCCCAGAGCTGGCACGCCGTGTCGGAGCGACCTACCACCTGCACGAGAGCAACCAGGGACGCGTGACGTTGGACTTCTCCCCGCTGCGCGACGGCCAACGCCTGGAGGCGGGCAATGTGGTTGTCGACGTGGTCCACACGCCGGGCCACACCCCGGACAGCGTGTGCCTGTTGGTGCGCGACCTCCGACGCGGCGACGAGCCGTGGTTCGTCCTCACCGGTGACACGCTCTTCGTCGGCGCGGTCGGTCGGCCCGACCTGGCCGGGCGCGAGCGTGAGATGGCGGCGCAGCTTTACGACGCGCTGCAGCAGCGCCTGCTGAGCCTGCCCGCCGAGCTGGAAATCTACCCGGGCCACCAGGCCGGCAGCGCCTGTGGAGCCGGCCTCTCCGGCAAGCCGGCGTCCACCATCGGCTTCGAGAAGCGCTTCAACCCCATGTTGTCGATGTCGCGAGACGAGTTCGTTGCTTCGCTGACCGCCGACATCCCGCCGCAGCCGGCCGACATGGCGCGCATCGTCGAGGCCAACTTGCGTGGCGTGGTCCCCATCACTGCGAGCGCCTGAGGCGACCATGCACTTCGGCATCCGCGCCAACCTGGGTCAGTTCCTGCAGCAGCTGCTTCAGGTGCTGCTGGTGGGCATGACCATCGGGATGATGCGCAACGTCGTCCCCGCGTTGGCGGAGTCCGAGTTCGGCGTGCCGAGAGGTTCGTTCATGCTGCTGGTGGCCTTCGTGGTGGCCTTCGGCTTCGTGAAGGGTGCGATGAATTTCCTGGCGGGGCGCCTGGCTGAGGACATGGGCCGTAAGCGGGTGCTGGTGCTCGGCTGGCTGGTGGCCTTGCCGATTCCCGCGCTCATCTACTTCGCCCAGAGCTGGTCCTGGGTGGTGGTGGCCACGGTACTGTTGGGTATCAACCAGGGACTCACCTGGTCCATGACGCAGACCTCCAAGCTCGACTTCACCCGCGCCGACCAGCGCGGCCTGGTCATCGGATTGAACGAGTTCTCGGGCTACCTGGGCGTGGCCATCGCCGGCATCGCCACGGGCTACCTGGCCACGCTGCTGGGCCCGCGTGAGGGCCTGCTGTGGTTCGGTACCGCCGTCATCGGCCTGGCCACGCTGCTGTCCTGGCTGTCGGTCGCTGAGACGCTGCCTTGGGCGCACGACGAGGTGAAGCGTCACGCGGCGGCGGGAAGCCATGTGCTCCGGCCCCGCTACCCCACGGTGGTGAGCGAACGACCCTCAACGGCCGAGATGTTCGCGCTAATGAGCTGGCGCGACCGGCGCATGGCCGCGCTGTGCCAGGCGGGTCTGGTGGAGAAGTTCGTTGACGCCCTGGTCTGGGCGTTCTGGCCCGTTTTCCTGCACCAGCAGGGCGTGAGCCTTCCCGGTATTGGCTGGATAGTCGGCGTCTACGGCTTCACCTGGGGCGCCGCGCAGTTCTTCACCGGGCGACTGTCCGACCGCTGGGGCCGTCACCTGCTCAATGCCTGGGGCATGTGGATTTGCGGCGCGGGCGTGGCCCTGATGCCTCTGGGCTCCGGCTCGCTCTGGTGGAGTGCATCGGCGGCCGTGGCCGGCCTGGGCATGGCCATGCTCTACCCCAACCTGAGCGCTGCCGTTGCCGACATCGCGCACCCCAACTGGCGCGCCTCGGCCATCGGCATCTACCGGTTCTGGCGCGACCTGGGCTATGGCATCGGTGCGCTGGGCCTGGGCGCTGCGGCGGCGCTGGGCGGCCAGCTGGAGAGTGCCTTCTGGTTCGTGGCCGTGGCCATGCTGCTCTCAGGCGCGGTGCTGTTCCGCTGGGGTGAGGAGACGCATCCGCGCCTCAACCCGGCCACCTGAATCCCCCAACGATTTCCCTCAACCACCCTGGAGACAACCTTGAATACACGACGACTTGCTTTGACCCTGGCACTGGCTACCGCCGCCAGCCTGACTTTTGCGGCGCACGCCCAAGCCGACAAGGCCACCATCAGCGCACTCGAGGGCTACTTCGACTTCGCCGATGCCAACGGCGGCACCATCATGGCCGAACAGCTCGGCCCCGAGGACTACAAGAAGCTGCTGGTGCTTGACGTGCGCGACGCAGGCCAGTTTGCGAAGGACCACATTCCCGGCGCCATGAACATCGAGTGGCGCCAGGTGTTCGGCCAGCGCGCCAAGCTGCCCAAGGACAAGACCATCCTCGTGTACTGCAACACGAGTTCGTTCGCGGGTCAGGTGGCCATGGCGCTGCACATGGACGGCTTCGAGAACGTGCGCCTGCTGCACGGCGGATACAACGAGTGGAAAGCCGCCGGCGGCATGAACGCCCAGTTGCGCGCAGCCAAGAAGAGCTGAGGTTCTTTGGTCATGAATATCCGTACATTTGCATTGACCGCTGCCTTGCAGGGTGTGACGAGGCTGGTAGTGCCCCAAAGCCCGCCCGCTCCACTGGAAATCGAGGGGCATTGAGCGCTCGGAAGTCGCCGATGCGAATGGACTTCTGATTCCAACCAACACCGATCTCAGATGGGGAGTACGGAACCTACAAACTATCGCCGGTAGGCACTACTGAGGATGGCAGGCGCAGGCCTCGCCGTGGGCGGCAGACACAAGGTCCTCCAAGATGCCGCAATAACCTTCATGCGTGCCCGAGCAGCGCGCGCGCAACTGCAGCAGTTGCTTTTCCAGTGCACGCATACTCTTGAGCCGTGCGCGCACGCGAGACAGTTGCTCGTCGACCAGCCGGTTCACATCGCTGCAATCGGCGCTGGGTGCGTCAACAAAACCCAGCAACCGGGACACATCGGCCAGCGGCATGTCCAGTGCCCGGCAGTGGCGGATGAAGGACAGGCGCTCAAGATGTTTCACCGAATAGTCGCGGTACCCGTTCTCACGCCGTGCAGGCGAGGGAAGCAATCCCTGCTTTTCGTAGAAGCGGATCGTCTCTACGTCCACACCGGTAGCCTGAGCCAGTTCCTTGATCTGCATGGGTTGATCTCAACCAAAAGGGGGTGTTGACACTGTAGCGACTCCAGGGTTTCCAATGCAAGCACCGAAAGGAGAAAGCATGTCTGCCCATTGCTGTGAGCACGAAACCCCCAAGGCCGAGGCCCTCACCAACCCCGGCCGCTACCGCACGATCCTTTGGATCGCACTGATCGTCAATGCCGCCATGTTTCTGGTCGAAATCGCTGCGGGCGTGCAGTCAGGGTCGCTTTCGTTGCTGGCCGACGCGGTGGACTTCGCCGGTGACGCACTGAACTACGCGGTATCGCTGGCGGTGCTGGCCTCGGCGCTTGCCTGGCGTGCCCGTGCAGCCATACTCAAGGCATTCAGCATGATGGGCTTCGGCCTGTATGTGCTGGGTGCTGCCATCTGGTCTGTCTGGAACGGCGAAGTGCCGCAAGCCATGACCATGGGTGTGGTGGCGCTGATGGCGCTGACCGCCAATGTGGCGGTGGCATGGATGCTTTACGCGTTTCGAGAAGGTGATGCCAACATGCGCAGCGTCTGGCTGTGCTCGCGCAACGACGCGATTGGCAACGTGGCAGTGTTTCTGGCTGCGCTCGGCGTTTTTGGCACCGGTACCGCCTGGCCTGACCTGGCCGTTGCCAGCCTGATGGCTGCGCTGGCCCTGCACGGGAGCTGGACCGTGCTTCGACAGGCGCGTGGCGAACTGGGAAACCAACAACTGAACGAGGACCATCATGGACACGCTCACTGATGCGTCCGGCGCATACCGGTTCGATCAAGCCACGTTCAACCGTCTGATTGCCAGTGCGCGGCACGCCGATTCGGCCGCCCAGGCATGGCTGCATCTCGAGGCGGCCCATGTCGTGGGTCAACTGCACTTCAGGCCTCATCTGCAGACTCACGTGCAAATGTTGCGGCTTGCGCTGACCAGTCGGGACTGGCCGGAGGCGGCCGGTCAGTTGCTCAGGCTGGCCCTGGTGCCGTTGGGACATCTGAGCGGTCGGCTCCCGCTGGGCAATCCTGGGCGAGCCAATGTGAGCGCGTTCCAGCCGCTGCCCGTGCGTGCTGAATTGGCTGACCTCATCGCAGACGCATCACGCACTCACGGTTGAATACCGTTGTCGGTGTATGGGGCGGTGTCGGCACGCGCGTGGACATTGCCACCGATCTCGAGTGCTCGGTGGACGAAGCAATGGATCATCAAGGCGGGGTGGCTCACCCTGCCCATCTTGCTTTTCGCGCAAGCGTTCTACCGGCATCGCCAGCGCCGATGGCGCTTGCTCATCCGTCGTGGTTTTCAATGTTGACGTTGGGATCCGCCCAACGAAGTCGGGATTGGAGCGCCGCTTTAAAATGCACGGTATGCGTCGCTTGCTGACCCTGTTGCTGCTCACGTTGCTGACGTTGCCGTTTTCTACGGCGGCGCTGGCCGACGGTTACGGTTACCAGGGGACCCTTCAGTCGTCGGATCACCTGTTCCATCACCCGCTGGACTCAGAGAGCTTCAGTGTGCAAGTGGAAGACGGATCAGGCATCGATGTGGACTGCAGCACTTGCCATGTGAACTGCGCTGCAGCGGTCGCAGGCATGTCGCTACACGTGTTCGATCGCGAGGGCATGGAACTCCTCGAGTTCTCCGGGGGACATGTCCTCGATCAATGGCATGAGCGCCCCTATCGACCCAAATGGCCTGTCCTCATGGGGTCGGGGCGGCCTGCTGCATCAGTCTGACGCGCTGAGTACCCAGCGCCTTCCCCCGATCCTTTGACCATTGATGGCCAGGGCGCCTGGCCTTGGTTGTTCCGGATCGATTTGGAAGGACTGACAGATGATGGCTCGCTGGCTGCAGCGAAACCCGCGATGGACCTGGATTGCCGCGGTCGCAATCCTCTTGCTGCTCGATCAGCTCACCAAGTCCATGTTCTCGACCGCGCTCGAACTCGGCGAGGTCATTCGGGTGACCGATTGGCTCAACTTCGTGCATGTGCTCAACACCGGTGCCGCCTTCTCCCTGCTGGCCGATGCCGGCGGCTGGCAACGTTGGTTCTTCATTGCCGTATCTGCGCTGGTCGTGGGCGTTGTGTCGCTGTTGTGCCTGGCTCGGCAAGCAGAGCGGCTCGATCGCTGGGTTGGTGCTTTTGTGGTGGGCGGTGGTGGGGGAAACCTGATCGACCGCATCCAGACCGGCGCCGTGGTGGATTTCCTCGACTTCCACTGGCGCAACATCCATTGGCCTGCATTCAATCTGGCCGATGTCTTCATCGTATGTTCGATGCTGGTGTGGTGCGTGGTGTCGATGAAGGCGCCGCCACGTCAGCGCGGACGCACTGCATCCGGGGAGGGCGCATCGTGAAGCAAGGCTGGGTCTGGCTCCTGGGCGCCTGGGGCGTTGCCCTGACCGCTACCCTGGGGGCGCTGTTCATTGGAGAGGTCATGGGCATGACACCGTGCCTGCTCTGCTGGTACCAGCGCATCTTCATGTTCCCACTGGCCGTCATTCTGGGCATCGCGGCATTCGCCGAGGACCGGCGTGGGGCCATCTACGCGCTGCCCTTGGCCTTGGGTGGTACTGCCGTGGCGGGATACCACACAGCGCTGGTGGCTGGATGGGTTCCCCAGTGGTGGGTGCCTTGCGGTGCCGGTCCCTCCTGCAGTGAACAAAGCCTGTCCATCTTCGGTGGCATCCAGATTCCCTGGTTGTCCCTGCTCGCCTTCGGCGCCATCGTCCTCCTGCTGTCTGTCTACCTCACAAAGAACCGCTCATGAATGCCAAGAAACTCACCGTCATCGGCCTGGTTGCCGTCGTTGCCCTGTTCTTCTTTCTGGGTATGAATGCGTACCAGAAGCGTGTGCAGAGCGCCCAGGACGAGCAAGTGAAGGCCGAGCAGAGCCGACTCGTGCGCATGCACTCACCGGTCATCGGTCCACAGCCTGCACCAGTGACAATCGTCGAGTTCTTCGATCCAGCCTGCGAAACCTGCCGTGCCTTCTATCCCATCGTCAAGGACCTGATGGCACGCTACCCCAATGAGGTGAAGCTCGTGATCCGCTACGCGCCGTTTCATCAAGGGTCAGACGAGGTGGTCAAGTTGCTGGAGGCGTCTCGGCGGCAGGGCAAGTACGTCGAAGTGATGGAAGCGGTGCTCAGGGCGCAGCCCATCTGGGCCGACCATGGCCAACCCCGACCGGAGCTGGCGTGGAGCGCGGCCGTGGAAGTCGGTCTCGATCTGGCGCAGGCGCGTACCGATGCCCAGCGCGCAGAGGTCAATGCGGTGCTGAAGCAAGACATCGAGGATCTCACCGCGCTGCAGGTCACCAAGACCCCGACCTTTTTTGTCAACGGCCGCAGCTTGCCCAGTTTCGGGCCCGATCAACTTGCTGCGTTGGTGGCTGAAGAAGTTGGCCGGGTGAAGAAATGAAGTTTGTGACTCCCCGAGCTCCTCTCAGACGACGCAGCGTGCTGGCGCTGAGTGCATCATGGCTTGCAACGAGTGGTCTCTTGGCGGGCTGCTCGCCTCAAGCGCCCACATTCAAAAGTACCGACATCACGGGCGCTTCATTCGCGCAGGACTTCAAGCTCACCGACCACACCGGTCAGGTGCGCACCATGGCCGACTTTCGTGGCAAGGCGGTGGTGGTGTTCTTTGGGTTCACGCAGTGCCCTGACGTGTGTCCCACATCGATGACCACCCTCGCCGAGGTCAAGCGGCTCATGGGTAGCCGAGGTGAGCAGCTTCAGGTGCTCTTCATCACGGTGGATCCGGAACGCGACACGTTGCCGCTGCTCAAGGAATACATGTCCAACTTCGACCCGAGCTTTCTGGCTCTGCGCCCGGAGCCGACAGAACTCAAGACCGTCGCTGACCAGTTCAAGATCACTTTTCGCAAAGTTGAAGGCCAGACGCCCACCTCGTACACGATGGATCACTCGGCGGGCAAGTACGTGTTCGACCCCAACGGCGCCGTTCGCCTGTATTCGAGTTACGGGACCGAAGCCGCCGTACTGGCTGAAGACATCCTGACCTTGCTGAAGTCCATGGAGGCATGAATCTTGTTCGATGGGCGCTTCTGTCTCACGGGTGGTCTTGGCAAGTTCTGTGCACCGGCAGCGAAAAGCAGGTGTGGCGACCGGATGATCGTGAACCAGACCGATGCAACGCCGGGGCATCGAAGGTCGACCCCCAATGCTGTTTGGGCTCTTTCATGACGCGTCGCCAGATTGTTCTTCTTGTGGCGTTGGTCGCCATGGCGGTGTCTGCCGTCGTTGTCTTTCTCTATCAACGGCATTCGTTTCAGACTTCAGTGGCACTGGCCTCAGAGCAGGCTGGAGCCATGGTGCGACCTCACTCGCCCATCATCGGGAACCCCAGAGCACCGGTCACCATCGTCGAGTTCTTCGATCCGGCGTGCGAGGCCTGCAAGGCGTTCCATCCCCGCGTGAAGCAGATACTGAACGCCTATCCGCGCGAAACGCGGCTGGTGATCCGGTACACACCGTTTCACAAGGAGGTCTCAGTGCGGGCTGTGCGCATTCTGGAGGCTGCACGTGCGCAGGGAAAGTTCGAAGCCACACTGGATGCGTTGATTGACGGGCAACGCGCATGGACGGGTCGCGATCCAAATGCCTTGGCAAGAGCGTGGGCGATGGCGCAGTCTGCGGGCCTCGACGTGGTGCTGGCAGAGAAGCACGTGGCATCCGGCTCCGCAGATGCCTTGCTCGCAAAGGATGTGGCGGATCTGCAAGCGATAGGTGTGCGAGCGACGCCGACGTTCTTTGTCAACGGTCGGCCGCTGCCATCGACCGATCCAGACGTCCTGCTGGAGTTGGTCAGGAGCGAGGTAGAGCGTGCAAGGGAGACAAGGTGATTGTCCTGCTCCTGGACAAGCGGCATCACCTCAATGCCGCACAACTTTCGGCGGGCTTCTAGAATCCCCGCTATGCGCCGCCTGCTCGCCCTCGTCCTGTGCCTGTTGATCCCCTTGCATGGGTTTGCAGGGCTGGTGACGGTGAGCTCTCCTTGCCCCATGCAGCCCGGGATGAGCATGGGCGTCGACCTGGCTGAGTTCGCTCAGGCCATGGAAGATTGCTGCAACGACGCGGCCACCTTCGAGCTGACGGGCGAGACGTGCAAGCCCGGCCAGGGCCTTCATGCACCGGCAGTCTGGCTGCCACCCTTGGCGTTGCTCGAGTTCACATCCCTGGTGGCCCCGTCTCTCGGGGATCCTGCCTGGCGAATGCACCCGCCAGGGGAACCCACCCGCCTCTGGCGACCTCCCGCTTCCGTCTGAACCTCCGCTTGGTCCAGCCCACCCGCCGGTGGTGCTGTCGTCGCGCGCCGCCAGGGCCATTGCGCCCGGGCGTGCCTGCCCCGGAGTTCAGACATGGATCACCTTTCGCTTTCTTTTGCACGCGCCGTGCTGGTCTTTGCCGGCTGGGTTGCGGTGCTTCCATCGGCTGTTGCCGATGAACCGCTGAGCCTGAGCGCTGCGGTGAGCGCCGCCACGGCGCGCTCGCGCAGCCTGGACGCGGCGACCACCGCTGCGCTGGGCGCGCGCGAGATGGCGGTGGCCGCCGCGCAGCGGCCCGACCCGGTGCTGCGCCTCTCACTGGACAACCTGCCGGTGGACGGACCCGAGCGCTTCAGCACCACGCGCGATTTCATGACCATGCGCTCGATCGCGCTGATGCAGACCCTGCCCAGCGCGGACAAGCGGCGCGCACGGGGCGAACGCTTTGAGCGGGAGGCTGAGGTGGCGCTGAGCGAGCGCAATCAACGTCTGGCGCTGTTGCAGGCCGAGGTGGCCCAAGCCTGGCTGGAGCGGCGTATGCAGGAGCAGCGCATCGAGCTGCTGCAGGCGCAGATAGCCGAGGCGCGTGTGCTGGTACAGACCACCGAGGCGGCCCTTCGTAGCGGGCGAAGCACCGCAGCCGAGGTCTTCAGCGCCCGGGAGGCACTGGCGCAGCTGGAGCAGGGCCTGATCGGCGCCCAAGCCGAGCGCGACAACGCGCGTCTCACGCTGGCGCGCTTCACTGGTGGCGCGCCTGATCAGCCGCTGGCCGACCCACCGCCGATGCGAGCCTCACCAGTACCCAACCTGAACGCGGACCAATGGCCCGAGATCAACGCCATGAAGGCCCGCGAGGCCGCTGCCCGAGCCGAAGCCGAGGTCGCCCGCCACGAGCTCAAGCCCGACTGGAGCGCCGAGATCATGTTCAGCCAGCGTGGCTCCGGCTTTTCCAACATGGTGTCCATCGGCGTGTCGGTGCCACTGCAGTGGGACCGACCGCAACGTCAGCAGCGCGAACTGGCCGCGCGCCTGGCGCGGGTAAACGAACTTCAGGCCGAGCGCGAAGAGCTGACTCGCGAGCGGGCTCTGCAAGTTCAGCGTTGGCAACAGGCATGGCGTGCCGGGCTGGAGCGGCTGGCGTTTCTGGATGCCCAACGTCAGCCACTGGCCACGCAGCGCGTGGACGCTGCCCTGGCCGCCTATCGAGGCGGGCGCGAAGGGCTGGGCACCGTGCTGCAGGCGCGGCGCGATGCGTTGAACCTCGCCCTGGAGCGCCTTGCGCTGGAGCGAGAAACCGCTGGCCTGTGGGCACAGCTCGAATACCTCGTCCCCGACACCACCGCTGGAGTGAAGCCATGAACCCAAAACGCGTTCTCATCGCGCTGTCCGTTGCGGCCACGCTCGCGGCCGTGGGCGGGGGCGCCTGGTGGCTGGGCATGCAGCAAGGCAGGGGTCACCGCGCGCCCACTCCCCAAGCCGCTGAGAGCAGCACCACCAGCAGCAGCCCATCGACCAGCGATGACCCGTCGCTGTGGACAATCGCGCAAGGGGAAGAAGCCACGCGCCGGCACATCCGTGACTCGCTCAAGGCCGGCGACGTGGATCCGGTCACCGGTCGGCAGATCCTGAACTATCACGACCCCATGGTGCCGGGCAAAAACTTCGATGCACCGGCCAAATCCCCCTTCATGGACATGATGCTGGTGCCGCGCTACGCCGGCGCCGAAGGAGCGGACGCCGGCAGCATCACCGTGAGTCCGCGCATCCAGCAAAACCTGGGGCTGCGCAACGCGCCCGTGGTCGAAGGCTCGCTGGCGCCAGCGGTGACGGCGGTGGGCAACGTCGCCTGGAACGAGCGTGAACGTGTGGAGCTGAGCTCGCGCGCGATGGGCTTCGTGGAGAAGCTGCATGTAAAAGCCGCGCTTGACCGCGTGGCGGCCGGCGCACCGTTGGCCGAGTTGTACGTGCCCGACTGGGTGGCGGCACAAGAGGAGTACCTGGCGCTGGCTCGCCTGAGCGGCGAGGGGGCCGATGCCCTGAAGGATGCCGCGCGCCAGCGCATGCGACAGGCAGGCATGACCCCGGCACACATCCAGCGTGTCGTGGCATCGGGCCAGGTGCAACCGCGCTTTACGCTCACCGCCCCCATCGCCGGCATCGTGAGCGAGCTCATGGTGCGCGAGGGCGCAACCGTGATGCCGGGCATGACGCTGATGCGCCTGCAGGGCACGGGCACCGTGTGGGCCGAAGGGGCGGTACCCGAGAGCCAGGCTGCGCTGGTGCAACCGGGTGCGCGCGTGCGCACCACAAGCCCCGGTGTGCCGGGTCAGACCTTCGACGGTCGGGTGCAGGCGCTGTTGCCCGAGGTGGACGCGCTCACCCGCACCATCCGCGCGCGGGTCGAGCTCGCCAACCCGCAGGGCCGGCTGGTGCCGGGTATGCAGGTGAGCATGCAGCTTGAGCGCCCACGGGCCGCTGCCGCGCTGCTGGTGCCCAGCGACGCGGTCATCCACACCGGCCGGCGCAGCGTGGTGATGCTGGCCGAAGACGGTGGACGCTATCGCCCGGTGGAGGTGACCACAGGTCTGGAGGTCGGTGGCCAGACCGAGATCCGTGCGGGATTGCAGGTGGGGCAGCGCGTGGTGCTCTCGGGTCAGTTCCTGATCGACTCGGAGGCCAGCTTGCGCGGACTGGAAGCACGGCTCAACCAGGAGCCCGCCCCGACGTCCACCCCCACAGCACCGCGTTACACCACCGATGCCGTGATCGATGCGCTCAGCGGCGACACCGTCACGCTCACGCACCCGCCGATCCCGGCGCTGAAGTGGCCGCAGATGAGGATGGATTTCCAGCTGCCGCCGCGCGCGCAGTTGCCGCGCGACCTCGAAACCGGCGACCGCGTGCAGATCGAGTTCGAGATGCAGGACGGCGACGTGCCCCGCATCACCCGCCTGCAGCCCCTGGCACCCGAGGTGGGCAAATGATCGCCGGCCTGATCCGATGGAGCATCGCCAACCGCTTTCTGGTGCTGCTGGCGACCGCACTGCTGACCGCCTGGGGCGTGGTGGCCCTGCAGCGCACGCCGCTGGACGCACTGCCCGACCTCTCCGATACGCAGGTCATCATCCGCACCACCTGGCCCGGGCAGGCGCCGCAGATCGTGGAGAGCCAGGTCACCTACCCGCTGACCACCACCATGCTATCGGTGCCGGGTGCCCGTGCGGTGCGTGGCTTCTCGATGTTCGGCGACAGCTTCGTGTACGTGCTGTTCGAAGACGACGTGGACCCGTACTGGGCGCGATCACGCGTGCTGGAGTACTTGAATCAGGCGCAGGCGCGCCTGCCGCGTGGGGCGACCGCCAGCATCGGGCCCGACGCCACCGGCGTGGGCTGGATCTACCAGTACGCGCTGGTCGATCGCACCGGCGGCCAGGACATCGCGCAACTGCGCGCGCTGCAGGACTGGTTCATTCGCTTCGAGCTCAAGACCGTGCCCGACGTGGCCGAGGTCGCCAGCGTGGGCGGCATGGTCAGGCAGTACCAGATCGTGCTCGACCCGGACAAGATGGCCGCCTACCGCGTGACGCAATCCATGGTGAGCGAGGCGGTGGCGCGCGGCAACCAGGAGGCGGGTGGCTCGGTGCTGGAACTCGGTGAGGCCGAGTACGCGGTGCGCGCCAATGGCTACCTCAAGACGCTGGACGACTTCCGCGCCATCCCGCTCATCACCAGCAGCGACGGTGTGTCGGTGCGCCTGGGCGACGTGGCGCGCGTGCAGATCGGGCCGGAGATGCGTCGCGGCATCGGCGAACTCAATGGCGAGGGTGAAGCCGTTGGTGGCGTGGTGGTGATGCGCTCGGGCAAGAACGCGCTGCAGACCATCGAGGCGGTGAAGACACGGCTGGCCGAATTGCAGCGCGGCCTGCCGGCCGGGGTGGAGATCGTGCCGGTGTATGACCGCTCGGGCCTGATCGAGCGCGCGGTGAAGAACCTCGGCGAAAAGTTGCTGGAGGAGTTCATCGTGGTGGCGTTGGTGTGCCTGGCGTTCCTGTTTCACCTGCGCAGCGCGCTGGTGGCCACGGTGTCACTGCCGCTGGGCGTGCTGATGGCCTTCATCGTGATGCAGCAGCAGGGCATCAATGCCAACGTGATGTCGCTGGGGGGCATTGCCATTGCCATCGGCGCCATGGTGGACGCGGCCATCGTCATGATCGAGAACGCCCACAAGCACCTGGAGCGCTGGGCACACCAGCACCCCGGGAAGACGCTGCAAGGTGAACCCCGTTGGCGGGTGATCGGAGACGCCGCGGCCGAAGTCGGGCCAGCACTGTTCTTCTCGCTGCTGATCATCACACTCAGCTTCATTCCGGTGTTCACCCTGCAGGCCCAGGAGGGTCGTCTGTTTGCGCCACTGGCCTTCACCAAGACCTATGCCATGGCGGCGGCGGCCGGCCTGGCGGTCACGCTGATCCCGGTGCTCATGGGCTACCTGATCCGCGGGCGCATCCCGGCGGAGACGGCCAACCCGTTGAACCGCGCACTCATCGCGCTGTACCGTCCTGTGCTGGATGCCGTGCTGAAGGCGCCGAAGCTCACGCTGGTGGTGGCGGCGCTGGTGCTCGTGGCCAGCCTGTGGCCGCTGCGCCAGCTGGGCAGCGAGTTCATGCCGCCACTGGACGAAGGTGACCTGCTGTACATGCCCACGGCACTGCCGGGCTTGTCTGTTGCCAAGGCGGCCGAGTTGCTTCAGCAGACCGACCGCCTCATCAAGACCATTCCCGAAGTGCAGAGCGTCTACGGCAAAGCCGGGCGCGCTGAGACTGCCACCGACCCGGCGCCGCTGGAGATGTTCGAGACCACGATCCAGTTCAAGCCTCGTGAGGAATGGCGGGAGGGCCTGACGCCCGAGGCACTCATCGAGGAGCTGGACCGCACGGTGCGCGTGCCAGGGCTGTCCAACATCTGGGTCCCGCCCATCCGCAACCGCATCGACATGCTGGCCACCGGTATCAAGAGCCCCGTGGGCGTGAAGGTGGCCGGGCCCGACCTGGCCACCATTGACCGCCTCACGGGCGAGATCGAGAAAGCCGTGAAGGATGTACCCGGCGTGAGCAGCGCTCTGGCCGAGCGGTTGACCGGCGGGCGCTACATCGACGTGGACATCCGCCGCGCCGACGCTGCGCGCTACGGCTTGAACATCGCCGACGTGCAGGACATCGTGGCCGGGAGCGTGGGCGGCATGAACATCGGCGAGACGGTGGAAGGCCTGCAGCGCTTCCCGATCAACCTTCGCTACCCGCGCGAGCTTCGTGACACGTTGCCCGAGTTGCACGCCCTGCCCATCGTGGCGCCGGGTGGTCAACGTCTCGTGCTTTCCGATGTGGCCGATCTGCGCGTCACCGACGGGCCGCCCATGCTGCGCAGCGAGAACGCGCGCCTGGCCGGCTTTGTGTACGTGGACATCCGCGCGCGCGACCTGCGCGGCGCGGTGCTGGACATGCAGCGCGCTGTCGCCGAGCAGGTGGCGCTGCCCGCCGGCTACTCGGTGTCGTGGTCGGGGCAGTTCGAATTCCTGGAGCGCGCCACCGCCCAACTCAAGCTGGTGGTGCCTGTCACGCTGCTGATCATCTTCGTGCTGCTGTACCTGGTCTTCAGGCGGATCGACGAGGCGCTGCTGATCATGGCCACGCTGCCGTTCGCGCTGGTGGGCGGTGTGTGGTTGCTCTGGCTGCTGGGGCACAACCTGTCGGTGGCCAGCGCGGTGGGCTTTATTGCCCTGGCCGGCGTGGCGGCCGAGTTCGGCGTGATCATGCTGATCTACCTGAAGCAGGCGTGGCAGGCGCGTATCGACGCCGGGCGTACCGATGAACCAGCTTTGCTGGAGGCCATCCGCGAAGGCGCGGTGCTGCGGGTGCGGCCCAAGGCCATGACGGTGGCCACCATCGTGGCGGGCTTGCTGCCGCTGTTCTGGGGAATGGGCACCGGCAGTGAGGTGATGCAGCGCATCGCGGCGCCCATGGTGGGCGGCATGATCAGCGCGCCGCTGCTGTCACTGCTGGTGGTGCCGGTGGTGTATCGACTGATGCGCCGGCCACGACTGAACTTTGAGCTCCAGGGGCAATAACCCTGCATGGGGCGTTAGGTGAGCGGGTCGTTCGCCACGGCCCGCATGATCTTCATCGTTCTCAACGTGCCTAGACGCTGGGTCTAGTTCAACATGAGATGGGAAGACGCATATTCCAGCTCATTCATGCAAGCTTTCCAGGGGCAACAGCCAGCAGTGGCAAGCAAACAGGCGAAAGAAAACCCGCGTGCGATCTGGGAGGCGGTTACTTCTGTTGATTGATGGCGGTGACCAGCATCTGGCCCTTCTCGTTCTTGGCATTGAACAAGATCTTGTCGCCTGCATTCACTCCGTTCAGGAGAGCTTTGTCCGAAACAGTGAACACCATGGTCATGGGAGGCATGTCCATGTTCTTGATCACGCCATGCTTGATCGTGATCTTTCCATTGTCCTTGTCAACCTTTCGTACTTCACCTTCGGTCATTGCCATCTCGTGCTGAGGCATGCTCATGCCGCCTTCCTTCATCTTTGAGTGGTCCATTTGGGCAAAGACGGGCGAAAGGGCCACGGTCGAGAGGATTAGGGATGCCAGAAGCGCAGAAGTCTTGGTCATGATTAATTCCAGATGTCGATGATGTTGATTTGCAGGGTGATGTAGGTTACTTCGAGACGACCTTGATCTTGCCGACCATGCCGGCCTCATAGTGACCGGGCAGAAGGCAAGCGAAGTCGAAATCACCCACCCGGTTGAAGTTCCAGACGATCTCGCCTTTTTTGCCAGGACCGACATGGGCCATGTAGGGCTCGTCGTGCTCCATGCCAGGAAACTTCTTCATGAGCGCAGCGTGCTCATCCAGCTCCGGCTTGGTACCCAGTACGAACTCGTGCATGACCTTGCCACCATTCATGTGAACAAAACGAATGGTTTCACCTTGTCGCACTTCAACCAGGTCTGGAGTGAAGCGCATGTTGTCGGCCATCTTCACTTCAATGGTTCGAGTCACCTTCTTCGGGTCGCCCGCGATGCCCCAGGCCTTCTGCTCAAGCTTGACCGGGCCCGCGGGTTTGTGGGCCTGGTCGCCGTGGGCAAAGGCGGTAGCGCCGAGAGCGGCCATCAAGCCGGAAAGGACGATGTGATGAACTTTCAAGTGAGATCTCCTGTGAGGGGGTACGTAATTTGGTCAGGTGCTGTGCTACAGCTGGTCAATGGTGACCCTTGTGGCCAGTGGGTTTGACGGCAGTGGCATTCGCCGGAGTCGCTGATCCGGTATTGGTTGCCCGAGTGGCAGCAGGCGCAGCGCCAGTCCATTCGTAGGCCACAGTGCCTGGTGGGAACTTGTAGTGGCCAGGATCGCTGTAGTCACCGAGCTTTTGGTCCTTGCGCACCTTGAAGACGGTGAACATTCCGCCCATTTCGAGTGCGCCGAACTGGCCGGTACCGGTCATCATCGGGGCCGTGTTGTCCGGAATGGGCATTTGCATCTCACCCATGTCGGCCATGCCGCGCTCGCCCATGACCATGTAGTCCGGCGCCGCGCGCTGAATCTTGTTCACAAGACCCCTGTGATCGACCCCGATCATGGTCGGAACATCGTGGCCCATGGCGTTCATGGTGTGGTGGCTCTTGTGGCAGTGAATGGCCCAGTCGCCTTCTTCATCAGCGATCAGTTCAATCTGGCGCATCTGGCCGACGGCGACGTCGGTTGTCACTTCGTACCAGCGAGTGCTGGGGGGCGTGGGGCCACCATCGGTCCCCGTGACCAGAAACTCGTGGCCGTGAAGATGAATGGGGTGGTTGGTCATCGTCAGATTGCCAACGCGAATGCGTACCCGGTCGTTGAGTCGTACGTTGAGGGTGTCGATGGCCGGGAAGACGCGGCTGTTCCAGCACCAGATGTTGAAGTCCAGCATGGTGTTGATCTTCGGCGTCTTGCTGCCCGGCTCGATATCAAACGCGTTGAGCAGGAAGCAGAAGTCGCGATCCACGTCACTGATGTGTGGATGCTTGTTCTTGGGATGGGTGACCCACATGCCCATCATGCCCATCGCCATTTGCACCATTTCATCGGCGTGGGGGTGGTACATGAAGGTGCCTGGCCGGCGCGCCTCGAACTCGTAGACGAAGGTCTTGCCCGCTGGGATGTGAGGTTGATTCAGACCGCCAACGCCATCCATGCCCGAGGGCAACCTTTGCCCGTGCCAGTGAATCGTCGTGTGTTCAGGCAGCTTGTTGGTCACAAAGATGCGAACTCGATCGCCTTCAACAACCTCGATCGTGGGACCGGGACTTTGTCCGTTGTAACCCCACATGTTCACCTTGAATCCCGGGGAGACTTCACGAACCACGGGTTCCGCCACCAGGTGGAACTCCTTGACCCCGTTGTTCATGCGCCATGGCAAGCTCCAACCGTTGAGCGTCACCACCGGGTTGTAGGGGCGGCCCGTATTCGGTACCAGGGGCGCCGCGGTGTTCACGGAGGTCTGGATGACGGGCTCGGGCAGTGCAGCCATGGCGGCTCTCGAAACAGCCAGTCCGGCCACTGCGGAGGCCGCGCCTGCGAAGAATTGACGTCGATTGTTCATGTTCTTTAAGGTGTTTTGAATCAGTGACCAGCAGCGGCAGCGCCATCGCCGGCGGGCGCTCCCGGATTGACGAACGCACTGGGCTCCCCGCCCTGCAGCACCCACAGCAGGTCGGTCTCGGCAAACCAGTAGTCGCGAACGGCACCTACGGTGTCGCGTTGTGCCTGAGCGCGAGCCTGAACCTCGCTCAGCAGATCCCACACGCTCTTGAGCATCCCGTTGTACTGAAGAACGCTTTCGTCGACGATCAGGTTTCGCTGGGCCATCACCTCGTCGCGATAGCTCTTTGCGACGCCAAGCGCTGCGTCTCTGGCTCCAACCGCCAAACCAAAGTTGATGCGCGTTCGCGCCTGGTTCACGCGCGGGAGCTGCGCCAAAATCTCCTGCAGCTCCGCGTTCAGTCGGCTGCTAGCCGGCACGTCCTTGGGGAGATCGGGAAGGGCGTCGGGAAGATCTACGCGATCATGTACGCCATTGAGTCGCAACAGCTTGAGCAGTGCCTGCTCGGACTGTGCTGCCTCGACACGCGCGCGTTGCAGCGCGGCTTTTTCTCCCGAGAGCCCGATTTCCACCCGGCTTTGCTGATACGCGCTCCAGTTGCCGACCTTGACCATGCGGCGACCCAGCTCGGTCGCCGCCTCGGCTGCCTCCAGGGACTCTTGCTGTAGACGCAAATTCTGCTTGGAGGCTACCGCGCTCAACCAAGCCTTTCTCGCGTCGACTGCAACCTCCAGCAGCTCGTCGTACCCGTTGATCCTGCGTTGGTGTCGGGTTTCGACCTCCATCCAGCGTCCAGCCGATATGTGATCGGTATTCTCCTTACCGAGACGCGACTGGACGCTGCGAAGTTCCAGGTGCGGCGACCAAGCCGCACGCACAGCACTCTCCATGGTCGGCAAGGCGAAGCCAGCTGCCTGAGGGGCTTGTTCGACAGACGCCTTGTTGTTCTCTGCCTCCCACTTGAGAATGTCGATATGACCCCGTTTGAACTGGCCCACCGCGTCATTGGCGGCTCTCCAGTCAGAGGGCTGATCAACAGGGCGGTCCTGGGCGAGGACCGGGCCCAGCGATGTCATTGCGGCAAGCAGGATCAATCCTCGCTTGGCCCATCGATTTCTTGTCACACGCAACTCCTTGTATGGGAAACGGGCACATTCTTCTTCGTGGGCGCGCACAGGCACCTGACCCGTTCATTACAGAGTTGTCATGTTGGGGAGTGGCAATCGCCGTGGCAAACTGCTCGCGCTAGGAGAGTGGCCGCGTGAAGATTTTGATCATCGAAGATGAGGCCCACACGGGTGAGTACCTCAGACAGGGTCTGAAAGAGGCGGGCTATTTCGTCGAACTTGCGCGCAACGGTGTTGACGGATTGCATGAGGCAACCGAGGGTGACTATGACCTTGTGGTGCTCGATGTCATGCTTCCTGGAATCGACGGATGGTCTGTGTTGAGTTCACTTCGCCGAAAGAAAAGTCAACTGCCAGTGCTGTACTTGACTGCTCGCGACAGCGTGCAGGATCGGGTCAAGGGTCTTGAGCTTGGTGCCGATGACTACCTCATCAAGCCTTTTTCCTTCTCTGAACTCCTTGCGCGCGTCAAGACCATCTTGCGCCGCGGCGGGCAGGCGCAGGAGGCAACGTCCTTGCAGGTGGCCGATTTGCATCTGGACCTCGTGCGGCGCCGGGCGACGCGCTCGGGACGAAAGGTGGACTTGACGGCCAAAGAGTTCGGTCTGCTTGAGCTGTTCATGCGCCGCCGCGGCGAGGTGCTCCCTAGGACCTTGATTGCCTCGATAGTGTGGGACATCAACTTTGATAGCGATACGAATGTGATCGACGTTGCGATCCGGCGGCTGAGGGCCAAGATCGACGACGGCTTCGAAGCGAAGTTGCTTCAGACCGTGCGCGGCATGGGATACGTGCTGGATGAGCCCGATCAGTAAGCGGGGCATTGTTTGATGTCCCTCACTGCGCGACTCACGTTGCTTTTCGCAGGTGTCTTGGCGCTTGTTCTGATGGGCTTTTCGGTACTCGTGTTCAGAGAGACCAATGCCCACTTTATCGAGCTGGATCAATCGCTACTTCTGAGCAAGGTGCACCTCGTGGAGGAGGCCGTTCGGAATAGCGAATCAGAGGATGAACTGAGCACTTTGTTGGCCTCAAGCACGCATGGGCATCAAGGCTTGTATCTCAAGGTTTCTGGCCACTCCGGCGTGATCCTGGAGCAGGGCGACCTTCGCGTGCCAAACGCGGTGCTTGCTGCCCTTGACGAGTCATCACAGGGTTTGGCGTGGCGCGAGGGCGGCGAGAGCTTGTATGCACAGCGCTTTGCCCTGGATCTCGGCCGTGCTCAGGGCGCCAAGATATGGGTGACCGCCGTCGTGGACACCAGCCATCATCAACACTTCCTCGATGCCTTGACGATAAAGATCGCAGGCTATGTTCTCGCGTGTGTTCTGGCCGGGACCCTGTTGGGCTGGATGGCCAGCAGAGGAGGGTTGCAGCCGCTGATCGCCATGAAGGCGAGGGCGCAGCGCCTTAGCGCACAGCGCCTTGGCGAGCGCATGCCCGCAGAAAGCGTACCCAAGGAGATGCGCGAGCTCGCGGAGTCTCTCAACGATATGCTGGATCGTCTGCAAAGTGACTTTGAGCGATTGAGTGCGTTCTCGTCAGATCTGGCCCATGAGATGCGTACGCCCGTGAGCAATCTGCTGACGGCAACACAGGTGACGCTCGCACAGCCGAGATCTTCCCTTGAGTACCAGCACAACCTCGCAACCATCTCCGAGGAGCTGCAGCGCCTGGGGCGCACCATATCCGACATGTTGTTTCTGGCCAAGACAGAGAACCTGCATGATCTGCCTTCTCAAGAGCTCGTTGATTTGCTCGTGGAGGCCAACTCTCTGCGAGACTTTTATGAAGCCGTCGCCAGCGAGCGGAACATCAGTGTTGAAATCAAGGGCACTGGCATGGTGTCCGGAGATCGACTGATGATTCGACGTGCGCTCAGCAACCTGCTGTCCAATGCGGTGCGGCATGCCGAGTCGGATTCAATTGTCGTCATAAGTGTCGACAACCTCGGTGATCGGGTTGAACTATCCGTCTCAAACCGAGGGGCGGAGATTCCTGTGCAGGCACAACGCAGGCTTTTCGAGCGTTTTGTTCGATTGAGTTCGGGTCGAAGCCGCGATGCCACCGAAGGCGTTGGCCTCGGGCTGCCGATCACCAAGGCCATCATGCTCGCGCATCGGGGTCAGGTGACGGCGCGATCCTCGCAGGGCATCAACACCTTTTCGCTGATCTTTCCACCTGCCTGACCCCGCCGGTGCGGACCATCAGTTGTTGTGATTTTTGTTCAACAGATAGTTCAGCCGAGCGACCTCGTTGCTGGTCACGGGCAGTTGTTTGTCCGTCGCGCTCAGCAGCACTTCCCCGACGCGGACGAAGGCTGCTCGGCCAAAGCGATCCTCTTTGGCCATCTTGCCATCGCTGAAGATGTAAAGGATGCCGCCGTCCTTGAGAGGGATGATGTCGAGTGCGGCTCTTTGTGCTGCATCCGAAGCAAAGGCAGCAGAGCCGGTGAGCGCGAGGGTCAAAAGGGCGAGTTTGAATTTCATGGCGACTCCTGGTCGGTTTCCGCGACGCGGTTGCAGCGCGGCGTACGTGTGTACATGGCTACAGTAGGTTGCCGCCCATGACGTCGTCCGTACACGCGCATGACATCTTTGTCAGGGCGCAGGGCTCGTGCCTCATCGAGCGAGCTCCGCCGTGTCTGTCGCTGGCGACTACACAGTCTCGTTTGCCACTATGGAGGCGCCGTACCGACGGGTCCAGTTCAATCCGCCATTCACCGGGTATCTGAGAGCCTTCTTACGCGCCTTGGTCAATCTTCCATGCTGTACCTCGTTTCGGCATGCGCCGCGGTTCGGGTGGGCGGGCAGGCGAGTGAGCGGGCATGGACATTGACATCGTGGTCACCCCGAGACTGCCCAGCCTCTCTTCTTGACAGGCGCGATGCCATGTTCACCTTCGGCTTCCCACACTGCTCCGGTTTCACGCCCGTTGCTGGAGATACCCCCCGCATCGTGAGCGATTGGGCCCTTTCCAGTGAACACAGCCTGCTGGTTCACGTGCGGCGTGGCGACACGCTGCGCGTGGAGCGCGGCACGGTCTGGCTCAGCGCAGACGCTTCCCAAGACCTTCTGGAACTGACCGCAGGTGCCATGTACACCGCAACAAGCGAAACGGCACTGCGCCTGACCGGTATCGACCGGCCGCGCGTGACGGTGCTGAGCCAGGATCAGGTGAGGGTGAGCGCCCGGGCTGACTACGGCGGATGGCGGCATCAGCCGCCAATGGCGCGCGCTCGCAGCGCGATCCGCCGCTGACCCGCTACCCGGCTTTGCGCTAGGCGGGCGGAACCCGGCTTCAGCGGCGCCAGCCCCGCAACAACAGCGCGTTGCTCACCACGCTCACGCTGCTGAGCGCCATGGCGGCACCAGCCACCACCGGGTTCAGCAACCCGGCTGCGGCCAGCGGGATGCCGATCACGTTGTAGGCAAAGGCCCAGAACAGGTTCTGGCGGATCTTGCGGTAGGTGCGGCGCGAGATGTCGATCGCGTCGGCCACCAGCGCCGGGTCGCCGCGCATGAGCGTGATGCCCGCCGCGTGCATGGCGACGTCGGTGCCGGTGGACATGGCGATGCCCACGTCCGCCGAGGCCAGCGCGGGTGCGTCGTTGATGCCGTCGCCCACCATGGCCACAGTGCGCCCGCCGTCCTTCAAGCGGTTCACGATGGCGGCCTTGTCGGCCGGCAGCACCTCGGCTTCGACATGGTCCACGCCGAGCTGGCTCGCCACCGCGGTGGCACTGCCCAGGTTGTCACCGGTCACCATCACCGAGCGCACGTTCATGCCACGCAGGCGTTCGATGGCCTGCAGGGCACTGGTCTTGGGCGCATCGCCGAAAGCCAGCAGGCCGACCAGCGCCGGCTGGTCGGTGACGTCCGCCAGCCAGGAGACGGTCCGCCCGTCATCCTGCAGCGCGTTGGCCTGTTCGCGCAGGGCCGCGGTGTCGACGCCGAGTTCCTGCATGTAGCGCGGGCTGCCCAGGCGCAGGGCGCGGCCCTGCACCTCCGCCGACATGCCCCGGCCCGCCACCGCACTCACCTTGGCGGCGGACAACAGCGGCACGCCCGCCTGCTTCGCCGCGTCCATCACGGCGCGCGCCAGCGGGTGCTCGCTGCCCGCTTGAATGGCGGCACTCCAGGGCAGCAGATCGGCATCGTGGCCGGGTGCGGCCAGCGCGGCCACCAGGGTGGGCTTGCCCTCGGTGAGCGTGCCGGTCTTGTCGAAGGCCACCGTGTCGATGCGGTGCGCGAGCTCGAGTGCTTCGGCGTCCTTGATCAGGATGCCGTGGCGCGCGGCCACGCCGGTGCCGGCCATGATGGCCGTGGGCGTGGCCAGGCCCAGCGCACAGGGACAGGCGATCACCAGCACCGCCACCGCATTCAGGATCGCCTGCTCCCAGTCGCCGGTGGCAATGCCCCAGCCCAGCAACGTGAGCGCCGCCAGCACCAGCACCACCGGCACGAACACCGCGCTCACGCGGTCCACGATGCGCTGGATCGGCGCCTTGCGGGCCTGGGCCGACTCCACCATGCGCACGATGCGCGAGAGCGTGGACTCGGCGCCCACCGCGGAGGTGCGCACCAGCAGCAGGCCTTCGGCGTTGATGGCGCCGCCGGTGACCTTGTCGCCCTCGTGCTTGGCCACCGGCAGGCTCTCGCCGGTGATGAGGGACTCATCCACCTGGCTCGCGCCTTCGACCACCACGCCGTCCACCGGCACGCGCTCGCCCGGGCGGATCACCACCAGGTCGTTCACCTTCACACGGGCCAGCGGTAGGTCCAGATCGCCGTTGGCGGTGCGCACACGCGCCACCTCGGGCTTGAGGGCATTGAGCGCGGCGATGGCGGCGGTGGTCTGGCGCTTGGCGCGCGACTCCAGCCACTTGCCCAGCAGCACCAGCGTGATGATCACGGCCGAGGCCTCGAAGTACAGGTGTTGCGTGCCGTGTTCGGCGTGCTTGAACAGCAGGTACAGGCTCAGACCGTAGCCCGCGCTGGTGCCCAGCGCCACCAGCAGGTCCATGTTGCCGGCGCCGGCGCGCACGGCGCGCCAGCCGGCGCGGTAGAAGCGCGCGCCGAGCCAGAACTGCACCGGCGTGGCCAGGGCCAGCTGCCACCAGCCATCGATCAACCCGTCGGCGCCGAACAGCATGCCGACCATGGGCAGCACCAGCGGCAGGGACAGCGCGGCGGCGAGCAGCACCGGCCACAACGGCTCGCCTTTGGACGCCTGGACCGGCTGGGCGGGGTTGTCATCGAAAGCCACGGCGCGGTAGCCCGCCTTGTCGACCGCTGCGATCAGCGCACCGACCGACACGCCCACGGCCTGGACCGTGGCGCGCTCGGTGGCGAGATTGACCACCGCTGCCTTGACGCCGGCCACGGACTTGAGGGCCTTCTCCACGCGCGCCACGCACGACGCGCAGGTCATGCCTTCGATCGAGAACTCGAAGCTCTCGGCGGCCACGCTGTAGCCTGCCTTGTCAACGGCAGCGATCAGCGCCGCGCCGGACGTGCCCGCGGCCACGTTGACCGTGGCGCGCTCGGTGGCGAGGTTGACGTCGACGCTCGCCACGCCCGCCACGGACTTGAGGGCTTTCTCGACGCGAACGACGCACGACGCACAGGTCATTCCCTCGATCGGGAACTCGTGCGCCACCAAGGTGCTGGAAGTGTTCATGAGGGGTCTCCTGTTGGGGTGGGCTGGATGCTCGGCCTTGCCACGACGTCAAGTTCAAACGGCAGCGGCCTGCAGCCGGCGATGGGCCCAGGCACGCGCCATTGGCAACCAGTGGCGCCATCCCTGCGTGTCGCGCCAGGCGCGCGCCTGCACCGGCTGGCGGCTGAGCACCTTCACGCGCGGGGCATCGAAGCCACTCAGGCGCAACACGGCGCTCTCGCCCACGGTGTGCAGATCGCCGGTGGCGAGCAGCGTGTCGCGCGGATCACCGTCGACGGTGATCCAGACCGTGCCGCGTGTGGCCTGCAAAAGATCGCCCGGCTGCACGGGCAGCATCAGGCTGTGTTCGGGCGAGAGCTCCCATTCACTGGCGGTGAAGGGGCCGAAGCCGGGGTGTTGGAGAAGGCAGTCGGTGGGCATGGCGGTGCTCCGGTAGAGGTTGGAGCTGTGCATGCTTGCGCTTGACACGTTGTCAAGGTCAAACGGTGTGCGCTTCCCCTTGACGGCTTGCGCTTGTCACCGTGGCAAGCCCCACGCTGGCGGTCCCTCAACCCTATCGGAGCCATCCATGCACGAATTCCACCTTCCCGACATGACCTGCGGCCACTGCGCCTCCACCGTGAACCTCACGCTCAAGCTGATCGACCCCGCCTGCGAGGTGTCGGTCGACGTCGCCAGCCGCAAGGTGCAGGTCAACAGCAGCGAAGAGCGCGCGGCGCTGGTCGAAGCACTGACGGAATCCGGCTACCCACCCGCCGCCTGACCGCCGGTCGGCCTGGTCCGGGCCGACGCTTGACCTTCCCACGGGGTGAAGCTTCAAGCTTCACCCCGTTGCGCTTTCTTTCGGAGATTCCCATGTCCACGCTCATGAACATCGGCCAGGCCGCTGCCGCTGCAGGCGTCTCGCCCAAGATGATTCGCCACTACGAACTCATCGGTCTGTTGCCCGAGGCCGATCGCAACGAGTCGGGCTACCGCCTCTACAGCGAGCGCGAGGTGTCGGTGCTTCGCTTCATCGGACGCTCGCGCCACCTGGGCTTCTCGATCCCGCAGATCGCCGAACTCATCGGCCTGTGGAGCGACTCGCAGCGCTCCAGCCGCGAAGTCAAGACGGTGGCCGAACGCCACCTCGCCAGCCTGGAAGAAAAGCGCCGCGAGATCGAGCAGATGATGGCCGGCCTGTCCGAGTTGGTGCAGGCCTGCCCCGGCGACGACCGTCCGCACTGCGCCATCCTGGACACGCTGTCGCAGCACAGCCTGGACAAGCACCAGCCCAGGCACCGGCCGCAACTCAAGAAGGGCAGCGCCAAGGAGGGCGAGCCCGCCGCTGCGGGGTCCGGCCACATCGACCTGATGGCCTGGATGCGCGGCGTGCAGGTGCATCATGGCGCACACTGAGCGCGGCGCCGATGGACAGCGGGTTTGCCCGGGCGGGCGGACCTGGGTAGATAACGAGGAGGGAAACCCCATGAGCGCACCCGCGGGTCACGATCACGATCACGATCACGATCACGATCACGATCACGATCACGATCACGATCACCATCACCATCACAAGCACCATAACCATCGTCATGAGGATGGCGGCGCCCATCCGCCCGCCACAACGCCTGCGCAGGCGGAGCCGCAAGCGGCCGGCACCACGGTGTACACCTGTCCCATGCACCCGGAGATTCGCCGCGACGCTCCGGGGAGCTGCCCGATCTGCGGCATGTCGCTCGAGCCGCTGATGCCGGGCCTCGAAGACGATGACAACGTCGAGTTGCGGGATTTCGAGCGGCGCTTCTGGTGGACGCTGCCATTGACCGCCGCGGTCTTCGTGCTCGCGATGTTCGGGCATCGCCTCGGCTGGTTCGACATGACCACCCAGAGCTGGATCGAGCTGGTGCTGTCGCTGCCCATCGTGCTCTGGGCGGGTTGGCCTTTCTTCGCGCGCGGATGGCAGTCGGTGATCAACCGCAGCCCCAACATGTGGACGCTGATCGGCCTGGGAACGGGCGCCGCGTTCGTCTACAGCGTGATCGCCACAGTAGCGCCCGGCGTCTTTCCGTCATCGTTCCTGTCGATGGGGCGCGTGGCGGTCTACTTCGAAGCCGCCGCGGTGATCATCTCGCTCACCTTGCTGGGACAGGTGCTCGAGCTCAGGGCGCGCTCTCAGACGTCGGCGGCCATCAAGTCGCTGCTGGGCCTGGCGCCCAAGACGGCTAGGCGCATTCGCGCCGACGGCGTTGAGGAAGACGTTGCGCTTTCGCACGTGCACGTGGGTGACCTGCTGCGCGTACGCCCTGGTGAGAAAGTGCCGGTGGACGGCGCCGTGGTCGAGGGCAGCAGCGCGGTTGACGAATCCATGCTCACCGGCGAACCGATCCCGGTGACCAAGCGCGTCGGCGATCCGGTGATCGGCGCCACAATCAACACCAGTGGCGCGCTGGTGATCCGGTCCGAGCGCGTGGGAGCAGCCACCATGCTCTCGCAAATCGTGCAGATGGTCGCCCAGGCCCAGCGCTCCAAGGCCCCCATGCAACGCATGGCGGATGTCGTGGCGGGCTACTTCGTGGTGACCGTCGTGCTGATCGCCCTGGCCACCCTGTTGGTGTGGGGCTTATTCGGACCCGAACCGCGCTGGGTGTTCGGCTTGATCAATGCGGTGGCCGTGTTGATCATCGCCTGCCCGTGCGCGCTGGGCCTGGCCACACCCATGTCCATCATGGTCGCCTCGGGCAAGGCGGCCACGCGCGGCGTGCTCTTTCGCGATGCGGCCGCCATCGAGAATCTGCGCAAGGTGGACACCTTGATCATCGACAAGACCGGTACCCTGACCGAAGGGCGACCGGCCTTCGATCAGGCCATCGGTGTCGAGGGCATCGACGCCGACGAGGTGCTGCGTCTCGCAGCCAGCCTCGATCAGGGCAGCGAGCATCCCCTGGCCGACGCCATCGTGCGGGCCGCGCGCGATCGCGGGCTCACGCTGGACAAGCCCGATTCGTTCGAATCAAGCTCCGGCATCGGTGTTCGCGGTGTGGTGGCCGGCCGTTCCCTGGCGCTGGGCAACACCGCGCTGATGGAACAACTGGGCGTGTCGGTGCAGGCAATGACGCCGGCAGCCGAGGCTTGGCGCGCACGCGGCGCCAGCGTCATGCACCTGGCCGTCGACAGCAAACTCGTCGGCCTGCTCGCCGTGTCGGACCCCATCAAGCCCTCCACGCCCGAAGCCCTGTCGCTGCTGAATTCTGCCGGACTGCGCATCGTGATGGCAACGGGGGACGGCCTCACCACCGCGCGCTCGGTGGGCGAACAACTGGGTATCGACGAAGTGCACGGCGAGGTGAAGCCGGCCGACAAACTGCGCCTGGTCGAACGCCTGCAGTCCGAAGGCCGCGTGGTGGCGATGGCGGGTGACGGCATCAACGACGCCCCGGCCCTGGCCAAGGCCGATGTGGGCATTGCCATGGGCACAGGCACCGACGTGGCCATGAACAGCGCGCAAGTCACGCTGGTGAAAGGCGACTTGCGAGGCATCGCCGTGGCACGCACGCTGTCGCAGGACACGGTGGCCAACATGAAGCAGAACCTGCTCTTTGCCTTCCTCTACAACGCGCTGGGCGTCCCGGTGGCTGCTGGCGTTCTGTATCCGATGACGGGCTGGCTGCTCTCGCCCTTGATCGCAGCGCTGGCGATGAGTCTGAGTTCGGCGTCCGTGATCGCCAACGCGCTGCGGCTGCGATCAGGGCGTTGAACTGGTGCACCTGCGGCCGAACAACCACTGGCACGCCTTCCGTGCAATGGCGATTCTTGACCTGGGTCAAGACTCTCGAGGCCCCCAGGGATAGCATGGATTTGTGGCCGCATGGTGGTCCGGAGTCCTGGCTGACATGCGCCCGGTGTCCGGACGGTCGCGGCCCGCTTGCAACGGCTCTTGCGTGGCGTCGGGTAGCCGTTGAAGGGACGCCCGCTACCGCCTGACAACCACGCGCCCGGTAACCCCTTTTTCGCAGGAGTTCGATCATGAGCACATTGCGCACCCTGGCCCTCACCGCCATGCTGGCCCTCACCTTGAGCGCCTGCGCGCACTATCGGCCGGGCCCGGGCGGCGCGGGCCACTCCGCGCATCACCCACCAGGCGCTGCCGCTGCCGCGGCAACGCCGGCCGAGCGCATGGCACAGATGGATGCGCACATGAACGCCATGCGCGACATGCACGAGAAAATGGTGCGCGCAAGCTCACCGCAGGAGCGCCAGGCACTGATGGGTGAGCACCAGAAGCTCATGCAGGAGGGCATGGCACTGATGGGAGGCATGGGGCATGGTCCCCGTGCCGGCATGCCCGGCATGGGTGGCATGCAGGGCATGGGTCAGATGGGCGCGCCGGGCATGCCCATGGACCCGGCCACCCGCCAGCAGATGATGGAAATGCGCATGGAGATGATGCAGTCCATGATGCAGATGATGATGGACCGCACGTCGCCCGCGCCCGGCAAACCCTAGGCCGGGCGCTATCGGACACGACGCTCAGTTCGCGCGTTTGAGGGCGCTGTACTGCCCGCCGGTGCGCAGCACCACCGTCACCGGCGCATCCCCGCGGTTGCGCCAGAACCAGCCGTGGTTGCCCGTGAACGCCGCCACAAGTTCACCCTCGTCGCCCGGGACACCGCGCCCCTTGACGTAGCTGATTGATCGGCCAAAGCCGTCGCCGTGCGTGTCGTAGTTGACGACACCTCCCTGGACCTTCCACGCGTAGCGGGCCTTCTCGCCCTCTTTCATGACCAGCTTGATCTCGATGCCCTGACCCGGTGAGAGCGAGAAGCTCAGCTCATCCCGCCAGCCGGACGCATCGGCGCCGGGATTGGCGGCCGGTGCCGCCGCGGCGGGGCTGGCGGTGGCAGCTTGCAGGGCTGCAGCGCTGGTGGCGACTGGATCGGGTTGCGGCGCCGTTGGGGCGGACTGCGTAGCCTGCTGGGCCGCATCGGCTGCCGCTTCGCGCGCCAGGGCTACCTTGATCTCACCCATTTCGGTGAGTCCGAGAAGGCGTCCGACGCCGGTCCAGTCCTTGCCGTACTCGGCAGGAAAGACGACCGTGACGAGAAGCACCACGGCCACGATGGCCGCGGCGACGGTAGAGCGCATCAGTTGGCGCGAAGACGGCAGATCCGCCGCCGAGGGAGTTTTGCTGTTGAACATGGGAGTTGAAGAGTGAAGTTCAGATGTGGAAGACGACATAGCCCGCCAATTGCATGCCCACCAGCACGAAGCCGGCGCACATCATGGCGACGTTGGCGGTGTAAGCGTGGCGAACGAAGCCAGCGGTGCGGCGCCAGTAGCTCATGCCGATCAGGATCACGGCGAGTGCGAGCAACTGCCCCAGTTCCACACCGACGTTGAAGGCCAGCAGGTTGGGCACCAGGCCATCGGGCGAAATCTCGTACTCGAGGATCTTGGTCGCCAGGCCGAAGCCGTGGAACAGACCGAAGATCAGCGTGGCGGCACGTGTGTCGGGTTGGAACCCGAACCAGCGCTGGAACGCCCCCAGGTTGTCGAGCGCCTTGTAGACCACCGATAGCCCGATGATCGCGTCGATGAGGAAGGCGTTGATCCCGACGTTGAAGTACACGCCCAGGATCATGGTGGTCGAGTGACCGATGGCGAACAGGCTCACGTAGAGGCCGATGTCCTTCAACCTGTAGAGGAAGAAGATGACGCCGAACAGGAACAGGATGTGGTCGTAGCCGGTCATCATGTGCTTGGCGCCCAGGTAGATGAAGGGCAGCAGCTGGACGCCGATAATTTCCTGGATGTAGCCCTTGTCACCCAGGGTGACACCATGGGCCAGTGCGTCGGTGGCCCCCAGGAACAGCGCGCCAAGCGCGGCCAATGGAAACCAGAAGAGGGCGCAGTGGCGCCATGCCCATGCGGCAAGCGCCAGCCACCTGTCGAAGAGGCTAAGCATGAAAACTCCGAACGGAAACGGGTGAGACGCCGCCCGCCGGATCGCAGACCCGGCAGCATTCAAAGGCGGCGCGAGAAAGGGTTGGGGATCAGGCCGTCTTGGGCGGACGATCGAGTCTGTGAATGGCCAGGCGGTCCATCCACGCCAGCACCAAAGGCTTTCCGGGCGGTTTCATGACCGGCGCCACTGCGGGCATGAGCGGCAAGGCGTGCGCCTTGTCGTGCGAATGGTCCGCGCCCAGATGGGTGTGCGACAGGCCGTCGAACAATGCCAGGTCTGCTTCCTCGTGCGAATGGCCGTGCGAATCGCCTTCGGTGGCCTCGGCGTGCTGGATCACGTCCAGGGTCTTGAGCCCGTGCGAATGCAGGCCACCCAGCGAGGACAGAAGGGTACCCACGAGGATGACCAGCAAAACCCCCAGGCGCATGCCGCAGCGCAGCCAGCGCGGGCGCGGAAGGAGGGGATGCATGGGGATCGTCACGGCGAATGGGTATCGGGAAGCCTGCGTATAGTAACCTAGGGGGGAGGATACAAGCCAACATGAAACACTCCCACACACACGAGACGCATCCCGCCCTGATCAAGCGCCTGCGCCGCGCGCACGGCCACCTCCACAGCGTGATCGAGATGATCGAGCAGGGGCGCGAGTGCCTGGACATCGCGCAGCAACTGCAGGCCGTGGAGAAGGCGATCACCCAGGCCAAGAAGACCTTGGTGCAGGACCATATCGAACATTGCCTGGCGCACGCGCTCGATGGCGCGAAGCGCTCTGGCCCGTCCGCAGACTCGCTGGAGGAGTTCAAGCAAATCACCCGCTACCTCTGAGCGCTGAGCCAGAGCCTCGCCCATGCTTGACGTGCTTCAGAACCGCACCTACCGGCACCTGTTCGCCGCGCAGGTGATCGCCTTGCTCGGCACCGGTCTGGCGACCGTGGCCCTTGGCCTCCTGGCCTTCGATCTGGCCGGCGAGCAGGCCGGTGTCGTGCTGGGCACAGCGCTGGCCATCAAGATGGTGGCCTACGTGGGCGTGGCGCCAGTGGCGTCGGCGCTGGCGCAGAGCCTGCCGCGGCGCGCCCTGCTCGTCGGCCTCGATCTCGTGCGCGCCGCCGTGGCGCTGCTGCTGCCCTTCGTGAACCAGGTCTGGCAGATCTACGTGCTGATCTTCCTGCTGCAGGCGGCCTCGGCCGCCTTCACGCCCACCTTCCAGGCCACCATCCCCGACGTGCTGCCCGACGAGCGCGACTACACCAAGGCGCTCTCGCTGTCGCGCCTCGCCTACGACCTGGAGAGCTTGCTGAGTCCCATGCTGGCCGCCGCGCTGCTCACGGTCATCGGCTTTCACGACCTCTTCGCCGGCACCGTGTTCGGCTTTATCGCCTCGGCCCTGCTGGTCGTCTCGGTGGTCCTGCCGGCGTCGCCTGCGACCGAACGGCGAGGCATCTACGACCGCACCACGCGTGGCCTGCGCATCTACCTGGCGACGCCGCGCCTGCGCGGCCTGCTCGCCGTCAGTGTGGCGGTGGCGGCGGCCGGCTCCATGGTGTTCGTCAACACCGTGGTGCTGGTTCAGGCGCAGTGGGCTATGCCGCAGAGCGCCCTGGCGCTGGCCCTGGCCGCGTTTGGCGCCGGCTCGATGGTGGCGGCGCTGGCGCTCCCGCGCCTGCTCGAGCGCTGGCCCGACCGGCCCGTCATGCTGCTGGGCGTGGCGGTGCTGGGCTTGGCGCTCCTGCTCGCAAGCTTGGTCAAGCACTACAGCGGCCTGCTGGCGTTGTGGGCCGTGGCCGGCCTGGCCTACTCCACCGCGCAGACGCCCTCGGGCCGGTTGCTGCGGCGTTCCTCGCACGCGGCCGACCGGCCCGCGCTCTTTGCCGCGCAGTTCGCGCTGTCGCACGCCTGCTGGCTGGTGTTCTATCCCCTGGCCGGCTGGGCTGGGGCGCGCTGGGGCACGTCGACCACCTTCCTGCTGCTGGGCGCATCCGCCCTGCTGGCCGGGCTGGCCGCCCTGCGCCTCTGGCCGGCACGGGATCCTGTCACCCTTGAGCACGCCCACGAGGACCTGCCGACCGACCACCCTCATCTGCGCGCCGATGCCTCGGCGACTCGCGGCGTCCGTCACTCGCACCCGTTCTACATCGACGACCAACACCGGCACTGGCCCCAGGCAGGGCATTGAGGTAGGTGGTCCGGGAGATTGGTGCGCCTATTCGGGCCTCTTTCTGGTCGCCTTTGCGCAGTAGACCCTCTCGCCCACGGCGTCCCAAGGCCGTTCTGATGACGCTGCTGAGGCGTTACAGATCTCGCGTGAGACGCTCGGCGCTCGACTGCGAAGCGGCGGACTCTCTTGCATAGCCCATCAAAGTTTGCACGCTGCGATGGCCAGTCATTCCCATTGCTTCGGGGAGCGAGATTCGCTGCCTGAGCGCCTCGGTAACAAAGCCTGAGCGCAGCGAGTGGGCCGAGTACTGGCCCTCGATGTCAGCGAGTCGACACCGTTCGTGGACGATGTCGCGCACGGCGGCAGCCGACAGCGGTCCACCCAGCTTGCCGCCCTTGAGCACACGGCGGAAGAGAGCGCCTTCACGGATGCGGCTAGCCGCGAGCCAGTCCTGCAGCGCGGCACCCGCGGCGCCCAGCACGGGTTTGTGGTTTTCGGGCCGATCGGTACCGCTCTGATTCGTTTTCGAGTGCGCGAGCTCGTAAGAAAACTCCCCCGGCCCGAGCTTCTTCAAGAACTTCATATCGGCAGCCGCGACCTCCGAGCGCCGCCGCCCGCCACTGGCCCAGGCGAAGAGGAGGAGGGCGCGATCGCGTTTGCCGCGCAGCGAGTCGTCGCAGGTGGCCAGGATCAGTTTCAGCGGATCCTTGGTCAGCGCGTCCTTCTTTTGCGGCAGCGCCCCGCGCTTGGCATAGGCCTTACGCGTGCGCGAGAGCAACTCGCGCACCTTGGGGTCGCGACACGGGTTTTTCAGTTCCTTGACTTGGTGGGCTTTGGACAGCACGGCCACACGGTGCACCAGCGTGTTGTTGGCCAACGGCCCGACTTTTCCCTTGAAGCCGGCGTTCACGAGTGCCTGGTCGATCTCGGGCGGCAACTCATGCACCAAGCCCTTAGGGCTGATGCGCTGGGCGTGGTCGACGATGAACTGCAGCACACAGGCCGCGAGCAGCGGCAAGGCAATGGGTTGGCCGTAGCGCATCGCATACCAGGCAGCCCAGTAGCGCAGCGCGCCCTGGTAACTGCGCTGGGTGTTGGCGGACTCGCCCTCGCGCATGAGGTCGGCCACAGCCTGCTCAGCGACGGCATTCAGCTCGTGCGGCGCCAGGGCAGGGGTCTTGAGGAGGGCGGGCAGCGCCATGTTGTGCTCTGATCTGAGTAGTGAGATATTTGATACGTATTACATGTGAAAACCTACAAAGTGGCTAGATAAGTCACGATAACAATCTCTTATCGTGGCTAATATAAACACCGGAGCAGGGCGACGCAAATGAAAAGTTCGAGCGTCAGCGAAGACGATGTCCGTCGGCGCCGCGGCGTGCAGCGTGAGGACGTCTGGGCCGCGGCCGACGCTCTGCTGCTCGCGGGCGAAAAACCCACGATTGAGCGCGTGCGCCAGCGCATGGGCAGCGGCTCCCCGAACACCGTCGGGCCGTTGCTGGAGCAGTGGTTCAAGCACCTGGGGGCGCGCCTGCAGGACCCGGGTGCCTTTGCAGCGCCAGTCGGCGTGCCCGACCAAGTGCTGCAGGCGGCGCGGCACTTCTGGGAGACCGCCCTCGCGCACACGAGGGGGGATTTCGACGAAAGGCTGCGCGAGGGCCTGGCCGACGCGGTGGCCAACGTCGAGGCCGAAAAGGAACGGGCCGAGATCGCCAGCGCAGCCGCCTACGAGGCGAGTGCCAAGGCCACACGGTTGCAGGGCGAGCTGGGCGAGCAAGCTCAGGCACTCCGTACTGTGAACGAGGAACTGGCGGCCGAACGCGCCCGCCTCCAGGAGCTTCGCGCTGCGCTGGCGACCGAGCAGGAGCGGCTGGTCGATGAGCGCCGCCGCGCCAGTGAGGAGCTGAAGGAGGTCAGGCAGCAGCTCTTGGCTGCGGCTGATCGTGCCGACGCGGCGGACCGGCGCGTGGCCCTGGAACTCGAGCGCGAACGCACCGCCCGGGCTCGGGCCGAGCGACAGGTCGAAGCACTTCAGAAGGCCATCGATGCCGCGCGTGAGGCGGAGCGCATCGCGAAAGGACAGGCGCAACAGCAGCTGGAGGCTTCACGCCAACGCGAGCAAACTCTGCAGACGCGCTTGGCCCTGGCGGAAGCTGAGTTGGTAGCTCGGCAACGCCTGGCGGAAATGCAGGCCATCAGTGATGCCAAGAGTGCAGAAACCGCAACCTCCGAGATCGCAGAGCTTCGGGCGTCTTTGGAGCGGTTGACGACAATGTTGACAGCAACTGTTCAACGCCAAGCCAAATCGCCACGCAAGGGATCCAACAAGCCGTAGGCGAAGGCGTGATTTCTGTGCACTTCAGCAGGTACACACTCTCACTACCCCATCGAAGTCAAGCGCGCATGCGTGACGTACTCAAGCTGCGTTCGGCCTCGGCGACATAGTGCGCCGCCCCGAGGTTCATCTGTGCTTCATTGCCGCTGCGAAGCAATCTAAAGACGAAGTCGAAGACAGGAGGGTTGCGCTTTCGGCCATCGAAAATTTCCCCTTGCAACGAACGGGCTTCGCTCTCCAGACTGGCATCATCTGGGTTCTTCAGAGCAAGTTGCCAAGCCCGTTCAGCATGTCCCCTCAAGCGATCCAACTGGTCAGCCGCCTCGCGATGATCAACCCATTGGCGATGCACCAGTTTCAATGTGGTTGACATCGGCACGAGCAGAAAGAACACAAGGTCTGCAACGCTCAGCTCTGCGGAAATCCCTGCCCAGAAAACCAAGAGAACGCAAGTCAACAAAAGGCCAGCCATCAGGGTGGCATAGATTCGACGCTGCTTGCCGTCCCACCAGCAGTTCGTTCGCTGGCAAACGATGCGCGCCAGAGATAGAGGAAGGCGTTCGACCGCTCGCGGATACCAGTCGACAAGTGGAGGCATTTTGGATGCCCACGCCTGGTAACGCTGAGCTTGCTCATGAACGAGCTCCACCGGTTCTGGATTGCCAGCCTTGGTCGCGTCCCATCGCAACCCCAGTACATCACAGTCAAAACGCTCCTGCACCCGAGCACCGGACTCACGCAGTCGCCGCTGGAATGGTCCAAAGTACAACGTGTCTACAAGAAGGATGGTTAGCCCCCATGCCGCCACATGTACTTTGGCACTGGGCTCGAAGATGCCGAAGATGGCAACCAGCGCTGCGATCGGACCTCCTAGGAACAGTTGCCAACCCAGCAAACGTTTGGCGCTCGCGTATAGCTGACGCTGCGCGGCCAAGAGTTGCAGCGCCTGGTATTCGTTCTGAAGCTTGGGGATGTCGTTCATCAGTTCAACGGCGTTGTCGCTTGGTCAGGATCACCCTCAATAGGTTCCATTGAAGACGATGTCCCATTGCCGATTTGCTTCGGGGAAATCACGTCGTCCGTCTGCGAGCGACGCCGCGCGAGCATGCTGCAGCGCGAACGACGCGGCACGGATGAGAGTCTCGCGTTGTGTATAGGTGTCGGTCGGCGCGATCTTTCCTGCTACCCCGCAAGGGTCCATCAAGGGACTGCACTCCGTGGCCACCAGGTACTCGAAGAAGGCCTCCATGCATCCGCCAAAGGTCCTGCCGACGGGTGCGCCAAGGCCGTCACGGCACAAGACCATGTCGATATAGAAGCTGCGGATGGGAAGGGGCTGACTCCTTGCATGCTTCCACCACTTCAACAGCTGCGAAACCTTGCGAAGCCGATTGCCGCTGCGTTCCTGATGAATCGCGAAATGACGGTCATGGGTCTCCGGACTGGTTCGCAGCCATCCGCCTTGACCGTCGGGAATTTGGTAGACAGGCCTGGAATTGTTGAAGCCTATGAACATGGCGGGAACTACGTCGAGGCTTTGCCCTGAGCTACCGAACACGAGGGAAGCCGCGAGCACGTCGCGCCTCACTTCTGTTGACGGATAGCGGTCGCTGAGATCCCCAACCAGTTTGTTCAATATCGTGTCCGACGACACCAGACGATCACCCCAGGTGAATTCCTCGCGGCGAAGAACGACCATGAAGTCCAGATCACTGAACCGGTGTATGGCCGTTTGGCGCGCATGGCTGCCAATTTTTTTGGCGCTGTGCAGTGCAAAAGCTCGACTTAAGCGTGCGCGAACCGAGAGCGCGTGCGACCGGGCGGCGGCAAGGGCACCGTCCTGCGGCTGAATTCGCCCGGCGAGGGCGACCAAGTTCAACTGAGGAGCAATCTGAGTGCGCATGGCGGCTACCCGTCGTTGACTGCGGATTTCAGCGCTTGCGGTTTGCCTGCGAGACCACAGAGCCCGCCAGCGTCCGGGTCACCTTGGAGGAGCCGGGATTGTCCAAGGCACGAGAGGCGGAGCGCTCGATGCCTGCACCTGTCTGAGCGGGAGCACCAGCTTGGCGCAAGGCGGACCCAGCCAGTGATTTCTGCGTCGCTGATGAAGATGAAGAACCGAGGGCTTTGCCTGCGACCGAAGCGACATGCGATGACGTTTGCTTGCTGTTGACAGCCATGAATGACTCCTGCGCCTCGAATCACAAAAGCTCACCAGACCTGAGGCTCAGCTTGGCGAACAAGGTCTCTCCGGCTCATCTGTCCATTCGAGAAGAGCGATGTCGGAACCTTCCGGGGCTCCAACGACACGGGACTCGAACCGGGTGAGCACCCCCAGCCAGCCATTCGTCGTGTTTGAGCCATTCCTCGTAGTACCAAAGCCATTCCCCAGTCCAGGCGATGTAGCTACTACCGAGCTTGTGATGCGGATGCCATTCACCATTCTTTGGCCACCAAAGGCACAGAAGACAACCTCGCCCATCGTGGTCGTACAGATGGGGAGGCCGCCGTCCGCCGGCCACTTCGATCAGGTCAGGGCGCAGCACGAACATCTGGGGAGGCTTCTCGCCCGGGAATACGCGAAGCTCGCAGTCGTAGAGCCGGCCGAAGAGTCCTGGCGAAAGGCTGAAACGGAAGCGAAGCACTTGACCGCCTTGTATAGCGACCATGCTCCCAGGGAGCTTGAGTCCACGCAATTCCCAGGCGCGCTGCGCCAGTGTTGGTATTGGTGGCGATCGCCTCGGACTCATCGCGGGGACCCAAAGTTGGTATTGGCATTGGCCGACATGCTCGTCAGGCCACCGGAAGCAGTGCCAATCAGAACGCGACGCCCGGCTTGCTGTGTTGGCGCGGTCGGGGCAGACGCGTCCCGCACCGCCTGTGCAGCGCGAGTTCCGAACGCACCCTCGACCAAGCGCTCAACATTGGGCTGACCCAGGCGAGCCTCAAGACTGTCAAGCAGTTCGCCAATCTCTTGCCTGAACTGAGCGTGCCAAGCCCAGAACGCTTGCTGCTTCTGGGAACTGTTCATGGAGGACGCCAGGTCATCGCCAGGCGCCCAGGCATTGGGAAGCGACCAGCGCTCATGTCTGTTGCCCACGGGTTCACGATGAAAGCCGCGGGGCATGGCGTCGATGATGTCCAACAAGAGGTCAAGCTCAGTATCGTGTGGGACGGGCGCCAGTCGCGCATAGGCGCTCGCCATCAACGACGTGATGAAGGTGGACGACGGCGACAGATCCTCTTGACCCGCCTTAGGTGCACTGAACCGGACGTTGCGATGCACCTTCATCAACTGCACGAAGCTGCTGAGCAACCGCAGCGAAACCTCCTGCACGTCAGGAAGCGGCACCACCTCCGCGCGCAGCGCCGCATCAGCGGTTTGTGCCTCGCGAATGATGTTCGTGAGCACGGCCCGCACACTGGCTGCCTCATTGAATCCCCGAACCAGACCACGTGGGTTCGTCGGCGCAAACGTCATCAGTTGCCGGTCGGGGATTCTTGAGTGCGTCTCACCGCCAACAGGAATTGCACGGATCGGGTCTTCGATCACAGGCGCCACATCCACGCGCACACCGTCGCTGTAGACGAGGGTGACGCACCGATCCCAGCGCTCGATCGCCAAGCCATGCGCTTTCGCGTAGCGGCTGAGCACCGTGTGGAGATCGTTGATGAGTTGCCTTGCCCCGGATGCCCCTGGATAGACGCCGTGCGCTCTGCGCTGAAGCAGGAGAACGGCGTCAACGTCAAAGCCCTGCTCCCGTTGGTGCAGGGGGCGCACCAGGGTCCCGATCTGGCGGGAGCCCTGGCCATAGACCTGCACGACCAAGTCCCCGAACTCCGGGGTCTCCGTCAGAAAGTTGCCGATGGATTCGTAAGACCGGTCCAGCGCCGCTACCTGAGTGGCCGAAGGGAGGAACACGCCCGCGATCAGGCGCGTGAGGTCATTGAATTGGCGGGCGGCACGAGGCGAGTACGCCCGGCGCGGAACATTTTCTCGTTGCATTGCGAGCTTCCAGGAGTCTTCGACGCCCTCACCGGAGAAGCCCGCGTTCCTCTTGTTGCTCTGCAGCACGTATGGCACACTGCAGGCTTGCTAATCGTCTGGCGGGTAACGCTGGGCTTCCGAAACCACCGTGGCGTCAGCTATCGGTGGTTTCTTTTTGGCCGTTTGCGGCGGCTTGGGGGCCACTATATCTGGTGTGTTGGCACCACGCAAGACACTAGGGGTAGCGTTTTTCTTCTAACTGGCCGCTTAATGGTCCCAAGTCCCTACAAGTCCTCCAATCCAGATTGCAGCAGTCGTTCTGTGGAAAAATTCCGCAGATGTGCCTGCGTAAGTGCCCGAAGTGGCCCCAACAGCCTCTGACTCGACCACGCCATGCCAAGAAGACTGACCGCTGCTGACATATGCACGGTGACGGGTTACAGCCGCGATGAGCTGAATGCAACGCTCAAGGTCCTACGGCCATACAGCGAATGGCAGGTGACCCCTCGGATCGCGCGCGAGTTCAATGCGCACGACTTGATCGTCCTGTGCGTGACGAGTGTTCTAGAGCATCGGTTTGGCATGAGGCGCACCGCGGTGGCGAAACTGGGACCGTCACTTCGAACGGCGCTTGCGGGTCCAAAGGTGGTCAGCAAAAAGGCCCGACTGGTAGTCACTGTCGACCCTGTGCAGGTCGAATACGTGGACATGTCGATCACCGAGAAGGAGGGCGTGGTAGTGGCCCTGGGTCCCATCTTCGCAATCGTCGATGAGTACATGGCTGCGCGCACGGGCGGTGTCGTGCCCAAGATCTCATACCTGTCGACAGGGCACTCACGAACGGGTTGATCTAAGGATGACCAGATCGACGTTCCGACGGACGGAATTTTCGACGTGTCGGGGTCGGCAGGTCTTGAGAATCAAGTACTTGTGGATCCCGCGAATATTTCATACGCACGCTCGTGCTGTGTAGAAGATATTCGCGAACGTGTGCGCGCTTGACGCCTGCGGTCTTCAGAAAAAAACTACTGCTTCGGCGGGCCATCAGGCCCATTCCCGTTGCTCTCCGACAGCTGCCAACCCTGCCGCCTGGCACGCAGCTTGAACCGCAACTTCACTTGCGGAGAGCAACATGGAATCCAGCGATCTGGTTCTCATTCAGACTCCTTCAACGGAGCGGCTCGCTTGGCTCACTCAGTGGGCACGCGACAAGGGTGCCACGCACCCAGCCTTTGACTTCACGTGCGATGTCGCTTCGAGTGGCGCCTTGTTCATCCTCTTGGCGATGGCGGTCGACCCCGAGTCCCCATCAAACTTGCGTGCGAGCGCGCTGGCAAGAATGTCGCGACAGCTGAGGCGCCGTTTCGAGGAACTGCCAGCCCCGAACGTGCTGCTGCACGACTTGCGCCTGCTACTTCCCAAGGAGCTTTCGCTGGAGGAGATGTACGGCTTCCTGCACGTTGCGTACAGCCTTCACGACATCCGGGTGCTGTACCGAGAGCCCCTGGACCCCACAAAGCACACCTTCGAGCTGACGGAGGAGCAGGGCAAGACCGTGCCGGCAGGTCATCCCCTTGAGTTCGCGTCCGATGTGCTCGGTAAGGCCAACGCCTATTTGGAGCGATTGACCCAGCCCGATTTCGAAGCGATGAGTCTTCAGACCCGCCGGCAAGCCGGCGAGCTTCTCCTGACCCACTACCTTCACGGCAGCTCTAAGGACCCCTCCTGGCCCAATGAGAAGCGATGGCAAGAGATCGTGACCAAGGGCTGGCGCGTTTGGGCGCATTTGAAACCCCACGGGTTCGTCGAGACGGGCAACGGTACTGCGTGTTCAAACACGCTGAGTGGGAGCGGTCTTCAGATCGTGTGTGAGCGGTTGAGAGGTGAAAGCGCGGAGCTTGTCCTGAGCGTGGCCAACAAGTCAGGCAACGAGTCGGTTGTTGCTTCCTCCAAGGACACAGCAACCGCGTTTGGCGAGATGCTCGTGGTGATCCCCGACGCAATCCCCCCAGCGAAGGACGCCGAGGACAACGCGACGATCAAGCGCTTTAGCGAGCTGCAGGGCCCGCTGGGCGTGGTGCTGCTGCCCGAGCTGTCCACGCTCATGGTCATCAAGGACCGGCTCTGCGGCGAGTTCCCCTGGGCCGTGGGTGCTATTGAGGAGATCTTCGGCGGGCTCTGTCTGAAGCGCCGGTGCGGCGTTCTGCGTTGCCAGTTGAACCCCATCTTGATCGCTGGTCGACCTGGTGTGGGCAAAACCCGCTTTGCCAGGCGCCTGGCGGAGGAGCTGAGCCTGCCGTTTCGGGCCATCGGCGTGGGCGGTATGAACGATTCGTTTGCCCTGCTGGGAACCAGCCGCGGCTGGAGCACCGGACACCCTTCTCCGCTTCTCGATCTGCTTGCGAAATCGCGTAGCCCGTCCGCCCTGGTGCTGCTTGATGAGGTGGAAAAGGCGTCGGATCGGATTGCCAACAGCACATCGGTCACCAGCGCCTTGCTCGGACTGCTTGAGCCGGAGTCGGCCAGGCGCTGGTACGACACCTTCCTGCAAACCGAGTGCGATCTTTCAGCGATGAGCTTCATCCTCACGGCGAACGCGCTGCAGTCGCTCCCGACGCCGTTCCTGTCACGCTGTCAACTGGTGGTGTTCGACGAGCCCAGGCGCGAGCACATCGAAGCTGTGGTGCCGCACGCTCTTGCCGATTTGGCCAGGGACTGGGGGCTGCCCGGGGATGTCTTTGCCGGCTACGAGTCGATCGTGCAATCGCAGCAGGTCCGCAGCATGCGCGAACTTAAGGCTGCGCTGACCAGCCAGCTCAAATCTGAGCTGATCACAGGCCCATCCCGGTGGCTCCATTGAACCCTCAGTAGGAGAGAGATCATGACGACTGAACAGATTCAATCGATCCCGGCAGATTTTCCGCGGCATGGTCCGCTGGGTGCGGTCGCTGGTGCGCAGCTCAAGCTGCTGGCCAGAAAGATCGATGGAAAGTTCGTTGCTGGCCTGAAGGAAGAAGAACTCTACGCGCGCTACGACAACTGTGCAGATTTGGTGAAGCAGCTCACGGCGTACACCCAGCGTAAGTTGGCTTCGATGCCAGGTACTTCGATTGACGAGCTCCTGCATCGTGTGCGCCGGGGCGTCGCAAACAAAGGGTGGGATGTTTCAAGCGCGGAGATGGATTGGATCTTCCGCAAGGTGGCCGACCAGTTGAAAAGGGCGCAGTAGCCTATTGCTGGAGCCGCCAAAGCTCCTCATGCGCCAACTCCAGAAGGACTTCATCCCGGTCACGTTTGCTCAACTGAGCGACCTCAACAGAGTGATGTCCGATGAGATGCTCAGCCGCGGTCATGCCGCCCAGTGCCTTTTGGGCGGTGCGCAGGAAGTTCCACAGATCAAGGTCTGAGCGACCATCCGCGCGGAAGGTGGCGCGTAGAACGACGAACATCTCTCGATCTAGCGATGCGTAGTACTGAAAGGCAGGGTACTGAACAACTCCGCTTGGACCAGCTGCGACGGACAAAGGCTGACTAGCCACTAAGTCGCTGTGAGGCCGACACTTCGCCACCAATGGCCAGCGCTCGTGTTCGGTTTTCGACAGCAATCGGTGGCACAGCAACGGCGAATCTGAAGAAGTGACGGCTTCGTCCATGTGCCATTCATACCATGCTGTCCCTGGATTGCGAATGGGCGCGCGATGAAACGAAGGCGGTTGGTGGTTAGGTAGACGTGGGCTGATCGTGGCCGTCGGTCAGCCCTTTGGCCGTTTGGTGGCCAGAGGAGTAATCTGGAAGATCACGCTGAGCGGTAACAACTTTACTGGTCTTGAGCGTTACAGCTTTAGTTGGCTCGGCGCTGGCCGATCGCTTGAAAAGCCGGCGCAGGAAACTAAACATAATATACATCGTAGAAACTCAAAGTGTGAAGCCAGATGCGGCGCCATGCAGGCCTCATCAGCAAAAAGCCCCGCCAGATTGCTCTGGCGGGGCTCCGGTGCGGTTCACCAGCGGCGTCACTCTTCGACGAACGCTTCCTCTCGTTTCTTCTTCACCGCTGGCAGCAGCACGATCACCAGCAGCAGCGCGGCAGCCGCCAGCAGCGAGGCCGAGATGGGCCGGGTGACGAACACCGACCAGTCGCCGCGCGAGATCAGCAGCGCGCGGCGCAGGTACTCTTCCATCATCGGGCCCAGGATGAATCCCAGCAGCAAGGGCGCGGGTTCGCAGCCGAGCTTGATGAAGGCGTAACCGATGAGGCCGAACAGCGCCACCATCCAGATGTCGAAGTTGTTGTTGTTCGTGGAGTACACGCCGATGGCGCAGAACAGCACGATGGCCGGGTACAGCCAGCGGTAAGGCACGGTCAGCAGCTTGATCCACATGCCGATCAGGGGCAGGTTCAGGATGATCAGCATCGCGTTGCCGATCCACATCGAGGCAATCAGGCCCCAGAACAGATCGGGGTTGCTGGTCATCACCTGCGGGCCAGGCTGGATGTTGTGGATGGTCATGGCACCCACCATCAGCGCCATCACGGCGTTGGGCGGAATGCCCAGCGTGAGCAGCGGAATGAAGGAGGTTTGCGAACCGGCGTTGTTGGCCGATTCCGGTGCCGCCACGCCGCGAATGTTGCCCTGGCCGAACGGCACTTCACCGGGCTTGAGCTTGGTCTTCTTCTCGACCGTGTAGGCCGCGAAGGACGACAGCAGCGCACCGCCGCCGGGCAGGATGCCCAGCGCCGAGCCCAGCACGGTGCCGCGGATCATGGCCGGGAACATGCGCTTGAAGTCCTCGGCGGTCGGGAAGATGCCCTTGACCTTGCCGGTGAAGACTTCGCGCTTGGACTCGTCGTGCGCGAGGTTGGCGATGATCTCACCGTAACCGAAGATGCCCATGGCCACCACGACGAAGCTGATGCCGTCGGTGAGTTCGGGCACGTCGAAGGTGAAGCGCGCAACGCCGGAGTTGATGTCGGTGCCGACCAGGCCCAGCAGCAGGCCCAGCACGATCATGGCGAGTGCCTTGACCAGCGAGCCCGAGGCCAGCACCACGGCGCCGATCAAACCCAGGATCATGAGGGCGAAGTACTCCGCGGGGCCGAAGCTCAGCGCGACTTCGGTGAGCGGCGGCGCGAAGGCGGCCAGCACCAGCGTGCCCACGCAACCCGCGAAGAACGAGCCTATGCCGGCGGCCGCCAGCGCCGGGCCTGCCCTGCCCTTGCGCGCCATCTGGTAGCCGTCGATCACGGTGACGACCGAGGAAGACTCGCCCGGCAGGTTCACCAGGATGGCGGTGGTGGAGCCGCCGTACTGCGCGCCGTAGTAGATGCCGGCCAGCATGATCAGCGCCGACACCGGCTCCAGGCCGTAGGTGACCGGCAGCA
>VFQQ010000798.1_pt1 | contig 53608 bp, 41 predicted proteins | sample 3512341 | NCBI WGS metagenome assembly VFQQ01 (sample SAMN10412373, study PRJNA504923) | tailings metagenome | isolation source: Relicate 2 Philex TSF1 revegetated site | place: Philippines: Tuba, Benguet | collected 2017-08-29 | reverse complement strand
ATGAAATAAAACAAAATTTAGTTGCGCAATTAACAGCACCTGTTAAATGGACACAGAGTGTATTGGCAATGGTAGCAGATGGCGCTACCCATTTTGTTGAATGCGGCCCCGGAAATGTGTTACAAGGTTTGGTTAAAAAAATACATAAAGAAGCCCAAACCGCAGGTGCCTAAAATGGGATGTTGTAAGCACATAATCGGGCAAATAGTAGCCATTTTTTTAATTGTAATTTCTTTTGCAAAGGCGCAGGTAATACTGCCTGAAAATGGAGCAACATTAACCTATACACAGGTTATGTTTGATTTTGAACCAATACCCGATGCCAGTTACTATGCAATTGAAATAGAAACTTGCAACGAGGCTTTGAATATTTGTAAGTCGTTTTTGAGTTTTAAATCGAAAGTAAATACCTTCTTAATTACCGATAAATTCAAATTTGCACAAAATTATAAGTGGCGCTACATTGCATATAAAGGGAGAAAGGCTTTATACAAATCTACAGATTATTATTTTAGAACGGGCTGGAGCGATTTATTAGATACCAATGTGCAAAAGCTGGTATGGACCATTAAACCAAAGAAGAAAGAAAAAGGCATTATAGTGTTAGATGCCCTTAAGCTTGCTGTTAATTTTAAAGGAGAACCGGTTTATTATTTAAATTACAGGTACAATCATGCCGTTAGAGATATTAACTTAACCAAGCAAAATACAGTAACCATAGTAGACAACAGATTGGGTGAAGTTAAAGAGTTAAAGCTAAGTGGAGAAATGGTTTGGAATGGGCCATCGAATTTAAATGATGAAGACTCAAAAACCGATCGGTTTCATCACGAAATGGAAAAGCTATCGGATGGAACATACATTGCTGCCGGAAAGCGCAATGTAAGGTCGTTTGAGCCTGAGGAATACGATATTACTAAAGTAGCAGGCAATATTATGAGCGAAACGATTGTGGCATTTGATAAAGAAAACAATGAAGTTTGGCGCTTTAATTTATTGCCCGAATTGCGCAGGCAGTTAAATTTGGTGCCAGATATTACGGTTTTTAACCCAACGCGTTTGGGCCATTTGAATGGCATTGCAGTAGACGAACAAAACCAATGGGTTTATGCAAGTTTTAAAACTTTTAATACTATTATGCGCATACACAAACCCACTAATTATATTAACTATATGTATGGTGCAAAGACAATAAATTTTCAAGATTCTTTGGTTTTTAATGCACCATTCGAGCAGCAGCATGCGCCCCTGTTAATGGCAAATGGCAATTTGGTTTTGTTTAATAACGGAAACGATAGCACCGGTTCGGGCATGGTGGTTTTAAATACCGCAGCAGATGTAAATCCAACCAACGAGGTTATTAAACAAATTTGGTTTAAGTCTTTCTTAAAAAACGATTATTATGGTTCGCAAATGGGCTCGGTTCAACCATTAAGTAATAACAATTATTTGGTTTGTATGGGAGCAGCCCCACATGTATTTTCTTTTAACGAAAAAAGTAAAAAAGTAAACTGGCAGTTGTACACCTATCATAATAAGAATTTTCCAGATAAGGTAAATAAAAACTGGAAATCGCATAGCAATTACCGCGCATACTACTATTCGTCGCTTTACCAATATTATTTCTCTGCAAGCATTGTAAATAAAGGCAGTAAGGCTTATGTACAGATTATAAACAGCGGCACCAATGCCGATACGTTTAATGTTGTAGATAATGAAGGTGTAGTTTTTAAGACAATACATATTAAGCCAAAATCTAAGGTGCAATTTACTATTGCAAGCGAGGTGCTAATAGGCGATAAAAGCATAGTTGTAAAGTCGGTTCAAAGCGGTAATGAAGTTTACTTGCAAGCCAAACAATAATTTTAAAACCTCTTTGTTTAAGCATTTTAAAAATTGTTGGTTACTTAAAAACGGTAAGCAAGCCATTTGGTTGTTGGTTAAAAAAGATTTTGTTGAATCTGATAACTTGAGCAAGCCAAGCATGAATTCTTAAAAAATTCTTAAAAAATACATTTAAGCAAATTGAAAATGTTTGATTACCAGTGTTTTGTGTTTTTTTTGCGCCGTAGATTTTCATGTAAAGTTCATATTTTTTAAAAATTTATTAAAATTGAACTTACAACTAATTCAATATCATGAAAAACAACTACATCAAACTTACGATTTTGGCTGCAATGCTTTTTTGCACCCAAATGGTGGTTAGGGCTGTTCAGCTTAATGGTACATATACCATTAATCCTTCGGCTGCAGCTACCACAACAAATTTTCAGAATTTTACATCTGCTGTAACTTACATGACAAGCACCGGCACCCGCACAGATGGTGGGCCGGCAAACTCAGGTACGGTAGGCGTAAATGGCCCTGTTACTTTTTTGGTATCGGCAGCAACCTATACCGAGCAAGTGAATATACCTGCAATTACAGGTTCGTCGACCACAAACACAATAACTTTTGTTGGTGCAAATAAAGCTACAACCATTTTGCAATTTAACTCAACCAATACCAGTTTAAGGCATACATTGCGGTTAAATTTAGCTGCAAACGTTACGGTAAGAAACATGACCATTAGAAGTACCAGTACCACAGTTGGTTGGATAGTACACATAATGGGGGCCAACACTAATAATAATCGTATAATAAATTGCGATATTAATTTCACGCAAGCCACTGCTCAAACATCTGGTTCAACCAATTATATTGCTGTGGTAATAAATAACAGTGCAACTTCTGCAACAACAGGTGCAAGAATAGATGGTACTGTTATTGATTCATGTAATATTAATGCCGGTTATTACGGCATTGTTTCTGCGGGCTCTTCAGGTAATTTGCATGTTGCGGCCAGGTTTTCAAATAACAATATCATCAATTCATATTTATATGGCATATATGCCAGCTGGCAAAACGGTGTAACCATGCATAATAATGTTGTTAGCACACGCCCAAGCTATCAATACAATTATGGAATATACTTGCTAAGTTCTACTTGTACTAGTCCAAACCGACATGTTATTACCAATAATAGAATTAATAATTTCGGTTACTATGGTTTATTTTTATCTTCAAGCAGTAATGTGGCAGGCAACAAAGGTTTTATTTTTAACAATCAAGTTGGTGGTCTGGTAAAATATGAATATGCTATGTCGTTATATATGGCTAGTTGTAGCAATTGGGCAATTTCGCATAACAACTTTCATAAAGATATTGCTGGTCAGTCTAACACCAATTCGGCAGTTTATATTACAAGTGGTTCAGGAAATAGTTTCAGGAATAATGTATGTTCTGAAAAAATTGCAGGACCAGGTTTGGCATTGTATGCTTCATCTCCAACTGTATTCGATACAATGGATTATAATGTGTTTTACAGGCCAGATACTTCTAATAACGTATTAGTTTATATTGGCACCAATTTAAGCTCTGGTAGCTTTAGAGGAGCTTCAGGCCAGAATGTTAATTCTGTTTATGGAAATCCTAATTATCCAAACGATACCGCATTAAGAATGACGAACCCTTGTTACCAAGGTGTTGCCATACCGTATATTACAACCGATTACTATGGTACAACAAGAAATGCAACAACTCCTAGTATGGGTTCTTACGAAGTACCATCAATTACAAATAACCTTGCCGTTATTTCTATTACTCGACCTACACCTCCGATTGTTGCAGGCTTAACAGATATAAGTGTTTTGGTGCGAAACAATGGAAGTAATATTATATCTTCATTTGATATTTCATATAGGTTAAACAATGGAACTCCCGTTACAACCAGTTTCTTTGGTACATTAGACCCATGTGATACAGTAACGGTAACTTTCTCGGGTGGGGCTCAGGCATTATTAGGTAATGTTAATAATTTTACCATTTATACTTCAAATCCGAATTTATTTCCGGATAACGACCCAACCAATGATACTTTAAGAGTAAATTACTTTTTACCACTTTCCGGTACATACCAAATTGGCGGTACTACACCAGATTTTGCCTCACCAAGTGCAGCATTCGATGCCATTAGGGTAGGAGGTTTAACCGGCCCTGTTACTTTGGTTGTTAACCCGGGTACTTACAACGATCAGATTACATTTGAAACACCGGTTAACGGATTATCGGCTACAAACAATATTACACTAATTGGTACCAACAAAAATACATGTATCATACAAAATGCCAATTTAAATTCAAGTTCACGTCATATTTTCAGAATAGGAACTAGTTATGTTACCATTAGAGACTTAACCATACGCTCTACCAGTGCCAATGCAGGTTGGGGTGTACACATAAATAAGAATGGCGTTAAAAGCGTACATGTTAAAAACTGTATTATAGAAAATACAAATGCATCTGCTGCCACCTCAACATCTGATTTGTTTTGCGGTGTGGTAATGTCTGGTTCAAACAACAGTTTGTATTTTTATGATACTTATGTAGTTGATAGTATTGAGATTGATTCTAATATATTTAGCAATATGTATGCCGGTGTTTACCAGTATTCGTATTTTTACTCGTATTACTACACTTACGGTGCACCTTCAGAAAATGTCATTGTTAGGCATAATACCATGAATAATATTTACTATTCGGGTGTTTATGCACAAGGTTTAAGAAGTGTTACCATTAATAACAATACTGTTAGAATGAGAACCAACGCAGTTAGTGCATACGATTATGGAATTTATGTTTCTGCATTAGATGCAAATACACCAGCCCGTGTGGTTTCAATAAGCAATAACAGGGTGCTAAATGCCAATTACATGGCATATTATATATACAATGTAAAAGCTAATGCAACAGCCCGTGGCCAATTTACTAACAACGCCGGTAATGTGGGCAGAGACTTAGCCAACTGTTATGGCTTGTACATGTACAATGCACAAAATTTAGATGTTTATCATAATAGCATTATAAATACCATGGCCGCTACAAATAACACACAAGGTGCTTTGTATTTTGGTTATAACTCTGCCATGCGTTTAAGAAGCAATCATTTTATTAATACCAACCCTTCAACCATGGCGGGTGCAGCCTATATTATTGGAAGTTCATTTACTGCTCCCAATATGTTTGACTATAACAATTTTTTCAGACAAGATTTAACTGGGCAGTTTATATATATAGGCAATACATGGTATACTGCAAATACTTTTAAAGGTATTGGTAGTAGCAATACAAATTCATTGTCAATTAATCCTGTATTTGCTTCAGATACCTTGTTAGTGCCCAACAACGGATGTTATAATGGAGATACCATTTCAACCGTTGGTTTTGACATAAATGGAAATCCAAGAGGTGCAAGAGGTGATATTGGCGCTTATGAAGTTCCTGCATCAAATAATGATATTGGCGCGGTTGAGTTGTTAGCACCAAGGAATCCAATTATGCCGGGTTTTCAAGATGTAACGGTACGTTTTAGAAATTTTGGTGGCAATACTGTAACGTCTGCCAATATTGGTTATCAGCACAATGCCATAACACATAGTTTGCCATGGATAGGTAGTTTGCAAGCTTGCGATACCACTTCGATAACATTTAGTGGATCTGCTCAAATAAATGTTACGCCAAATGTGTTGAATGAAATTAAAATTTTTACAGACTCTCCAAATGCAATGCTGGATAGCAATGCAATTAATGATACCATTTACAATATTATTGGAACTCCAATGCGTGGTAATTATATTGTTGGTGCTGCACCATCTGATTTTACTACCATTAACGAAGCCGTTAATAACTTAATGGTGCGTGGTATTGATAGTAATGTGGTATTCTTAATAAGAACAGGAACTTACAACACACAAATTAATTTACAGTCGCCTTTTGGTGTAGATGCAAATAATACGGTTACGTTTAAGTCGTTAGCCGGACACCGTGATTCTGTGGTTATTTCAAGAAATAATACCAATGCTGGCGATAACTTTATTGTTAAATTCTCGAATGCAGACTATATTAGATTTGAAGATTTAACACTGCAAGCTTTAAATAGTTCATTTTCTTATGTATTGCATTATACAGGTTCATCGTCGAATAATATTGTAAGAAATTGCCGCATCATTGCAAATAACGTTTCTACAACATCTACCAACAATACATTGGTGTATGCAAATCCATTAACAGGTGGCAATAACAGTTTTGTGGGCAACCAGTTTAACGGAGGTTCGTATGGTTTTTATTGGTTTGGTACATCAACCACCTCTTTAACCGATAATAATGTAATAGATAGCAACGAGTTTAATAACCAATATTACATGGGCGTTTACCAATATTATACTGCTAACAGTAAGTTTAGGTTTAATGCTGTTAGAACCAACGTAACATATACTGCTTACTATGGTTTTAGAGGCTGGTACTGCGATAGCGCTTTAGATATTAGCAATAACTCAATTATTACTACAACTGCCACAGGGTATGGTATTCAAACCTACTATGCAGATGGCTTTACCAATAAAAAAGGACAGATTATAAACAATTTAATTAGAATTGGTACAGGTGGTTCAAATACCAACTATGGTATTAGCGATTACTACTCGAGCAACTTAACCATTGCAAATAATACGGCAATTGTTAGCTCTACCAGTACAGCCTCGTTTGGTGGATATTTTTACTATACAAGTACCATTTCAAATACAACAGTTATTAGGAATAATGCTTTTGTAAACTTGTCAACAGGGCGCGCTATTTACTATTATAATCCAACTATTTCATCAAGCGATTATAACCTATACTTTACTTCTGGTACGGTAATGGGCCAAAGAGGTACACCTGCGGCAACGTATAATACATTTGCCGACTTAAAAGCAGCAATGCCAAGCAACTACGATAAAAATTCTATTTTCTACAGATTGTCGACAATCAGTGCTTCTAATTTTGCACCAAACGTAAATGATACCGCTGTTTGGGCATTAAACGGCAGAGGTACACATTTGGCGGATGTAACCATAGATATTAACGGTAATCCTCGTCCAACGAATGCATTAGCTGGTGCTCCTGATATAGGTGCATTTGAAATAACTCCGGTTGCATTGCCTCCAATTTGTACTGCCGTTCCTGCAACTCCAACAGCAGGTGGTACGCAAGTGTTTTTATTTGCCGGTGATACTGTAGCTAAAGTAATTTATGATCAGTTTTACTCTGTTCCTACATCTATTACATTACGTCAATATGCAGGTGTACAGCCTCCTGCTGTAGATACATCTTTAGGATATACCAATGTTTACTTAGCATTTGATGCACCTATTGGTTTTTATAACTATGAGTTGCAAATGTATTACAGACCTGAATGGTTAGGCAATGTATCGACTATTCCGAACTTACGTTTAGCTAGCAAAGTTGCTTCTTTACCATGGACGCCATTTATAGGCACTGCAAGTTATGTTAATGCTACAGACCGTTTTATTGGTGCTCCATTTTTAAATAGCTTTGATATTTACACAGGTACTGATAATTTAAATCCGTTACCGGTTAGTTTAAACAGCTTTTATGGTGTTAAAACTGCCGAAATCAATGCCTTGTTAAGTTGGTCAACTGCATCAGAAATTAACTCTAAAGCATTTGAAATTGAGCGTTCTTACAACAATGAAGCGTTTAATACTGTTGGTAGTGTACAAGCAGCTGGCAATAGCAGAAATGTAAGAAATTACGTTTATGAAGACCGTGGCGCACTAGCCAAAGAAAATACAGTATATTACAGATTAAAAATGGTTGACAGAGACGGAACTTTCCAATACAGCAAAACCATCCAAATTAGCAGAAACGATTTAAGCGAAGATGTGGTGCTTGCTCCTAATCCATTTAAAAATCAGTTTACAGTTTCTAATGTAGCTTTAAACGACGTTGTTACCATTATTGATTTAAACGGTAAAGAAGTAGCCAACTATGTGGTTAAACAAGATGGCACATACACCGTAAAATTGCCTAACGATGTTAAATCGGGAATTTATCTGGTTAGGATAAGCGGGTCGAAACATACTATTATAAAGGTTGTTAAAGACTAAAAGTAGCCAGATTTTTAAAGGTAAATTACCTTAAAACTTACAAAAATCCCCTGCATCATTCTGTTGTTGCAGGGGATTTTGTTTTTAGGGGGCTTGGTAAAAAGTAGGTTCAAACCATTATATTCGCAGCTTATGAAAAGATTTTTGTTAATAATAACATTACTAGTTGGTTTTGTAACTTTTACAGCGCATAAGGCCGATGAAGGCATGTTTCCGCTTTCTGAAATTAAACATATTGATTTAAAAACTGCCGGATTAAAATTAAAACCACTTGAATTGTATAACCCGGATGGCATTAGCCTAATTGATGCCATTGTTAGGGTGGGAGGTTGTACGGGTTCTTTTGTTTCGGAAGATGGTTTAATTGTTACCAACCACCATTGTGCATTTAGTTTTGTGCAAGCCATTAGTACGGCACAAGAGAATTATATTGATAAAGGTTTTTTAGCCAAGAATAGAAATGAGGAGGTTCAAGCCAAAGGTTTAACCTGTAAAATTACTGCCAGTTATGCCGATGTGTCGGCAAGGGTATTGCACAATACCTATGATATTGCTAACCCGGTTGAGCGGGTAAAGCAAATTGCAAAAAATATTAAGCAAATTACCGATGAGGAAAATAAAATGAATCCGGGTTTGCAGTGCGAAGTTTCTGAAATGTTTACCGGACGCACCTATGTTTTATTTAGGTATAAAATGCTTAAAGATATTCGTTTGGTTTATGTGCCTGCACGCAGCATTGGCGAATATGGTGGTGAATTAGACAATTGGGTTTGGCCTCGCCATAGCGGCGATTTTGCGTTCTTACGCGCATATGTTGCCCCCGATGGCAGCGCAGCAGATTACTCGCCTAACAATGTGCCTTACAAACCTGCAAAAATTTTAAAAGTAAATCCTAAAGGGGTTAGCAATAATGATTTTGTGTTTATTTTGGGTTATCCGGGCAGAACCTTTAGAAACCAACCTGCTGCATTTTACAATTACCATGAATCGTACATGCTTAAGTATGTGAGTAATTTATTTGATTGGCAAATTGCCAAAATGGAAGACTTAGGAAAAAACAACAAAGACCTTGAAATTAAATATGCCGCAAAAATTAAAAGTTTAGCTAACGTAACTAAAAACTACAAAGGTAAGCTACAAGGTTTTAAACGTGTTGGATTAACAGCCAAAAAATACGAAGAAGAAAAAGAAATGCAAGCTTTTATTAATGGTAAGCCCGAATTAAAAGCTAAATATGGCGAAGTTGTGCCACGTATTAATCAACTGTATGAAAACATTATTAACTACGCACCCCGTAACCTTTGGTACAGCTATATTTACAGTGTTAATCCTACACTAAATTTTGCTTCTGCCCTACATATTCAAACCATAGAATATAACAAGTTAAATACTGCCGACGAGCGCAAGGCTTTTGTAAAGGAAAATCTACCAAAACTTAAGCAATACTATCAACGCATGTACACCAATTTTGATAAAGCTTACGAACAAGAAGCATTGTTTAAAATGATTGCTGATGCGCAACAATTTGATGATAAGAATAAAATACAAGCGGTTACTAAATTGCAGCAAAGGCATAAAACAAAAGAAGCCATGCAAAATTATAGCAATAACGTTTATGCCAAAACCAAACTAAACAATGGCGAATGGATGAAGAAAATGTTTGAAGCAGAAAACGATGCTTTGTATAAATTAAAAGATCCTTTATTGGAGTTAGCGATATTAATTAACGAACAAGCATTGCCATTAGCAGAAGAAGACCGTAAAAGAGATGGAGAACTGGTTGGTTTGCTTGCCCGATACGCCGATGCTAAAAGCGAATTTAAGCAAAAACAATTTATTCCGGATGCCAATGCCACACTTAGGTTTACATATGGTTATGTGCGCGGTTATTATCCAAACGATGCAGAGTACCATGCGCCATTTACTACCCTAACGGGAGTAATGCAAAAAGAAAATGGCAAAGAGTACCAGGTATTAGACGAAATAAAAGAATTATACAACAACAAAGATTTTGCAGCATTTATGCATCCGCAATACAACGATTTACCGGTTAACTTTTTATACAATTTAGATACTACCGGTGGCAACAGTGGTAGTCCGGTAATGAACGAAAACGGAGAATTAGTTGGTGTTAATTTTGATAGAGCCTATACGGCCACCATAAACGATTATGCATGGAACGAGGCCTATAGCCGCAGCGTTGCCGTAGATATACGTTATGTACTTTGGGTAGTAAAAAAAGTAGCCAAAGCAGACTATTTATTAACCGAAATGAATGTAACGCTTTAATGCGTTGTTTGAACCCATTATGATAGTAAAAACCGCGATTTTTAAGATAAGCTCGGGCGACTTAAAAGGTTGTCCTAAACCTACCATGCCCGAATATGCTTTTATTGGCCGAAGCAACGTAGGTAAATCGAGCTTAATAAATATGCTTTGTAGCCGCAACGAATTGGCACGCACCTCTTCTAATCCCGGAAAAACCATAAGCATGAATTATTTTTTAATAAACGATGCATGGTATTTGGTTGATTTACCAGGTTATGGCTACGCGCGCAGAAGTAAATCGTTGCGCAACCAATGGGAGAATACGCTTACCAATTACTTAAATAAACGCGAAAATTTGGTGAATTTATTTGTGTTAATAGATAGCCGTATTCCGCCACAAGACGTAGATATAGCTTTTATAAACCAAATAGGAGAGAAGGGCATACCATTTAGTATTGTTTTTACTAAAACCGACAAGTTAAAACCAGAAGAGCTGGAAAGTCAAACGCAATTGTTTAAAGATACTTTGCTAGAATATTGGGAAGAATTGCCACCTATGTTTCATACCTCATCATTAAACAAAGCGGGTCGCGATGAGTTGCTAAAATTTATTAGCAAGTGCAACCAAACCTACCATAAAAGTATAGTTGAGTAAACAAGTTTATTTTCAAACAAAAATGGCTGAACCAACCGTTGGTTCAGCCATTTTTTTAATGGTAAGCCATTTTTTTATTATAGACTCGCAGTTGATTTTCTTGATTCTGTTTCTTATGTTTAGTGAATACTTTGATAAGATTTGTTTGTATGTGTTGGGTTGGTTAATTGACTAATTAGCATCGGACTTATATAAAATATAAAGCAATTATTTAAATTTTGTTTTTTTAATGCGATTTGGCTTAACATGGCATAACCAATTACTTGAATATATTTTTCTCCGACATAAATATTGTTAATTCTATGCATTATCAAGTCTGCAATTTCTTTGTTGTAACACCGCAAGTATATAGGTACTTCAACGTCTGTTAAGTTTGTTTCTTTTAAATTCCATACAAGTTTGTTTTTGTTATATGTATTCTCGAGAATTAAATTTACATCTGATAAAACAGCAGCCGCAGTAGGTATACTGCCGGCACCTTTACCTGTAAACAATTGGTTGCCACAAAAATCAGTGTTAATTTCTACAGCATTAAATTGGTTGTAAATATAGTAGAAATTACTCGATGAATTTACAAAAGTAGGAAAAACAAAAGCGGTGTATTTATTACTAACAGCACTGGCTTGTGCAATTAATTTTATTTTTAAATTATTTTTTTGTGCAAACAGCAAATCAACGGTATCGAGGTTTGAAATACCTATGTTTAAAATTTTTTCCGGATGAACATAAATATGAAAAACATGCCATAATAATATACACAGTTTATATTTTGGGTCGTAAGCTTCTACATCTAGAATTGGGTTAGATTCTGCAAAACCAAGTTTTTGAGCTTCTAGTAATACTTCGTTATAGGGTTTAAAGTGTTGTAGTGTTTTGCTTAAAATATAGTTTGTTGTGCCATTAAGAATGCCGGCTATATGGGATATTTTATCGCTTTTGTAATAGCCGTTTAATAAATTTAAAATTGGTATTGAGCCGCCAACAGCACCTTCATATAGAAATGGTGTTTTGTAATTTTGTTGAAGTAAAATTAATTCGTTTAAATTTTCTGCTATCATTTTTTTATTTGCAGAAATAACAGGCTTTCCTAATTTTATTGCTTCCTTTACAATTTGAAATGCTTCAGTTGCATCGTCAATTAGTTCAACAATAATTTTTATATCTTCATCGTGTAAAATGTCATATTTATTTGTTGTTATTATATCATCGCAGTTAAATTTTCTTGGTTTCATAGGGTTTTTTACTGCAATCTTTTTTATCACCAAATCTTTATTTGATTCATTTATTATTTGGTAAAATCCGCTTCCAACACAGCCAAAGCCAAACAGGCCAATATTTATTTTAGCACTCATAATTAGTTTAGATTTGGGTTTAATTCTAATTCATGTACAAAAGGTTTCCCGTTTTTTAATGAAACAAATACAAAGTTTCCATTGCAAATTGGTTGTATATTTCCTTTTAGGTCTTCTCTGGTTACATAAACATCGATATGAATCGATGATTTTCCAAGTTTAGTTATAAAAGCCTTCAGTTCTATAAAATCGCCGGTATGTGCAGGGTTTTTAAAGTTAATTTTGCTTATGCCAGCAGTTACGCAGCCATCGCAATCGGTTCCATACAAAATTCTTCTGGCTGCTTTTGCAGCAGCTTTATCCATTTCTGCCAAAACTTTACCACCAAATAAAGTACCTGCATAATTAATATCTTCCGGAAAAACCATAAATGAGTGTAAAGTGGGTTGTGTAAAAATTGCTTTATTATTATATCTCGACTCTTTCATTTTTTTTGTGTATTTACTTGTTATTTTTCTATTAATAAATTCTTTTATTTTTCTGTTTAACTGTTCTGTTTCAATTAAAAATCCATCATGACCATAAATGCTGTCTATTATTGAAAATTTTGCATTTTTAATGTTATTGGCCATAATCAGTTGCTCTTCAATGGGAAATAATATGTCGCTTTCTATTCCTATAACCAATGTTTTTGAGTTAATTAGTTTAAGTTTTTCTATAGCGGTGGATTTTGCATCGCTAATATTATGTGAGTCCATACTTCTGGTTAAAGCATAATAGCTCCAAGCATTAAACCTTAATGTTAGTTTTTCGCCTTGATAGTATTGATATGATTCAGCTTTGAAACCATTAAATTTTTGCTTCTCATTTTCTTCTCTTTGAAAATAGTTGTATGTTTCGTAATTTCTATACGAAATCATTGCGATTGCTCTTGCGGCTTTTAAGCCATTAATGCCCGATAATTCATTTAGATTTTTATGCCAAGTTTCGTCTGTTTCTATAGCTAACCTTTGAATAGAGTTCCATGCGATTGCCCAAGGCATTTGTTGTATATTAGTTGCAATTAAAATCAAATTTTTAAACAAATTAGGCATTTGTGATGCCCATTCTATGGCTTGCATACCTCCCATAGATCCACCAATAGCAAATTTTATTGAGGTTATACCAAGTTGAATCCGAAGTAAATTATACATTGCTATCATATCTTTAATGGTTATTAGTGGAAATGCATGAAAGTATGGTTTACCCGTTGCAGGATTAACATCTAATGGTGAAATGCTCCCATAGCATGAGCCTGGTGTGTTTGCGCAAATAATAAAATATTGTTTGGGGTTAAGCAACTGCTCATCCCCAAACAAATTTGCCCACCATTCGTGAACATTAGAATTTCCGGTTAATGCATGAAAAACCCAAATTACATTGTCTTTTTTATCATTTAATTGTCCATATGTTGTATATGTTAAATGAAAGCCCTCTAGAATTTCACCCGATATAAGGTTAATTGGTTTTTGAAAAACAAACCTGTTTATTTTCATATTGTAACCTGTGTTTTAAAAACGCTATCAAATGCTTGTTTAAAATCCTGTATTATATCATCAATATGCTCAATACCAACAGATACTCTAATTAAACCAGGGGTAACTCCGGCTTTAAGTTGTTCGTTGGCAGAAAGCTGTTCATGGGTGGTGCTTGCAGGGTGAATCACCAATGTTTTACTATCACCAACGTTTGCCAATAAACTTGCCAATTTTAACTGATTTATTACGGCTGTAGCATTTTCAATACCACCTTTTACCTCAAAATTTACCACACCTCCAAAGCCGTTTTTTAAATATTTATTTGCTAATTTGTAATATTTATTGCTTTCTAAACCGGGATAATTTACTGCGGTAACTTGTTGTTGTTGTTCTAGCCATCTTGCAAGTTTTAAAGCGTTGCTTGTTGTTCGTTCAACTCTTAAAGATAATGTTTCTACACCTTGCAAAAGCAAAAATGAGTTAAATGGAGAAATTGCCGGCCCAAAATCTCTTAATCCTTCAACTCGAGCCCTAATTGCAAATGCAATATTGGGTAAACCTAATGGATTATTATATCCAAAAACATCCCAAAACTTTAATCCATGATACCCTTCGCTTGGCTCTGTAAATTGTTTAAATTTGCCATTTCCCCAATTGTAATTTCCTCCATCAATTATAATACCTCCCAAGCTTGTTCCATGGCCACCAATCCACTTTGTTGCCGAAGCAACAACAATATTAGCCCCCCATTCAATGGGTTTAAATAAAAAGCCTGCTGCCCCAAACGTATTATCAACAACTACCGGCAAATCGTATTTTTTAGCAAGTGCAATTATGTTTTCAAAATCTGGAATGTTTAGCCCCGGATTTCCTATTGTTTCTAAATAAATTGCTTTTGTATTAATGTCTATTAACTTTTCAAAAGTTTCCGGATTGTCTCCGTCAGCAAATTTTGCCATAATACCTAGACGTTTAAATGCTACTTTAAATTGATTATAAGTACCACCATATAAATACGAGGTTGTTATAAAGTTATCGCCGGCTTCTAAAATATTATTCAATGCAATAAATTGCGCAGCTTGTCCTGAACTTACAGCCAACGCAGCTGCGCCTCCTTCTAATGCAGCAATGCGTTGTTCAAAAACATCTGTTGTAGGATTCATTAATCGGGTGTATATATTTCCAAATTCTTTTAATCCAAATAAGTTAGCCGCGTGTGCTGTATTATTAAAAACATATGATGTTGTTTGGTAAATTGGCACAGCCCTGCTATTGGTAGCACTATCTACAGATTGCCCTGCATGTAATTGCAATGTTTCAAATTGATATGATTGTTTAGTCATTTTTGTTAGTTGTATTTTTTAAGTATTGCCGGCATGCAACAATATCTCATGTTCAGCTGCCGGTAAGCTGTTGGTTTTTTAATAAGAAATTAGATTTTTTCGTTGGTGTTAGATACCCAGACCTCGCCACCAACATTAATTATGTTAATGTTGCTCTGTTGAGCAACACATACACATCATCATGCCGCAGCAATGGCATCCTGTAAGCATAAAAAGATGATATGTGTTTTTTTTAATCACGTATGATTAATTGGTTTTTATATGTTTTTTTTTGATTTTGTCTGTTTAAATAAGGTTAGACTTCCTTTAAGATTGAGTATATAATTACATACACATATAGCACATGCACATGCAACAATGCATAATATGATGGATATTTTTGTGCTTATTTGCTTTCATTACGTGCTGCAAATATGTATTGATAGAATGTATATTACCAAATTAAATCTAATTTATATCATTAATTCGTTGTAGTTTAAAACGTTGTGTTTTTATGCTTATTAAGTTTAAAACAATTTTTTTGCGGCAATCACACTTTAAAATTAAAACAAAAATGGCTGAACCAACCGTTGGTTCAGCCATTTTTTTAATGGTATAAATTTAGAATAATTTAGGTTGTTCGGGATTGATTTTGCCGCTTGGTTTTTGCTTGGGTTTGGTGTCTTCCTCATCATCTTCAAGCAGTTTTTTAATTTTAAGTTGTTCTGCTTCTATAATATCTTGTGTAAGCACTTCTTCGTCTTCATCATCGGCTGTTTCATCTTCCGGTTCGGCAGGTAATAGCGAAACTTGTTGCAAATCGTTTTCTGCAAACCTGTTTCCAATGGCCTTCCAGCCTTTAACATCTATAAACTCATTTAGGTTTACTTGAAATTCTTGTGCGTTTTTACCTTTTCCTGTGGTTACAACTACCACTGGTGTTTTTTGCGTTGTGGCCAATACAATATAATTACCTTTTTCTTCGGGTATGCAAGGGAATTTTTTATTAAGTGTGTTGGTTTCAATTAAAAACCGTTTGATATTGTATTGCTTGCTTTTGGCATCGAAGTAAATTACGGCAACCGGTGTTTGTGGCTTAAATTTACAAATATGCAATAACTGGTCGTATTCAAAATGATTGGTTATATCAAAGTTGGTTAATTCGTATGAGCCGTCTTTGTATATAGCCAAAATTAAATCCTCGCCTTTAAAATTGCCTAAGTAATTGCCATGCTCATTGGTATTAATTCTGCCAATTGTTTCGTCGTACCAAATATCAATGCCGCCTAAAGTGCTTATGCCTTTTTGCTTAAGTTTAATAGATTTAACAAGGTATTTGCTTACAATATTACCCTGCACTTGTCGGCCTTTTATAGCCAATTGCGAAAAATCAAAATCAAAGCTAAGTTTACGTGCATGACTTAGCGGACTTAGCGCAATAGATACAATTTCGGCTTCGCCACTTGGGTTTGCCGTAAAATATAAAATTCTGCTGCCGTTTGTGCCTTGTGTTAAATCGTATTCTTTATCGCGGGTAATACCGGTTACGGCAAAACGTTTGGCGTAACTAACCTTGGTTTTACCATCTAAATAAATAACGTTGTAAATTCTGCGTTCGTCGTTTTTTCTAAATACATCAACATGCAAAATATCTTTACCCATAAAGGCTTTTTCCTGCACTTTACTTACAACCATTTTGCCGTCTTTTCTAAACACAATAATATCGTCTATGTCGCTACACTCGCAAACAAACTCATCTTTCTTTAGTCCAAAGCCAACAAAACCTTCGCTTCTGTTAACATACAATTTTTGGTTGGCAATGGCAACGGTTTTGCTATCAATAGTATCAAAGGTTCTAATTTCAGTATTACGTTCTTTGCCTTTACCATATTTTTTAAGTAAATTCTCAAAATATTTAATGGTAAATGCCTTTAAGTTTTCGAGATTTGTTTTTGTTTCTTCCAGCTTTGCTTCTATCGATTTAAGCAATTCATCGGCTTTAAAGCCATCGTATTTACTAATTCGCTTAATTTTTATTTCGGTAAGACGTAGTATGTCGTTTTCATTCAGTTCGCGCTTAAACAGTTTTTTAAACTTGTTCATGCCGCGCCAAATGGTATCAATAACTTCTTCAAATGTTTCGCATTCTTCTATGTTGCGGTAAATTCGGTTTTCAATAAATATTTTCTCTAAGCTACTATAGTGCCAATCTTCTTCCAGTTCGGCTAATTTAATTTCTAACTCTTGCCGTAATAGGTCTTTTGTTTTTTCGGTGCTAATTTTTAGTAAATCGTTAACACCTAAGAATACAGGTTTTTCATCAACAATTACGCAAGCATTTGGCGATATGCTAACTTCGCAATTGGTAAAAGCATAAAGGGCATCAATGGTAATATCCGGACTAACACCCGGAGCCAATTGTACTTCAATTTCAACATCTTTGGCTGTATTATCAATTACCTTTTTAATTTTTATTTTGCCATTATCGTTGGCTTTAATAATCGAGTCGATTAGTTGCGTGGTTGTAACGCCATAAGGTACATCTTTAATTAACAAAGTTTTTTTATCAAACTCTTCAATTCTTGCCCTAACGCGAACTTTAGCACCCTTTTTACCTTCATTATAACCAGAAACATCTATTAATCCGCCGGTATTAAAATCCGGGAACAATTCAAATTTTCTACCCTTTAAATAATCAATACTGGCTTGAATTAACTCAACAAAATTGTGTGGTAAAATTTTGGTTGCCAAACCTACAGCAATGCCTTCTACGCCTTGAGCCAACAAAAGCGGAAACTTCATAGGCAAAGTAATAGGTTCTTTTTTTCTACCATCATAGCTGTTTTGCCATTTGGTAGTTTGTGGGTTAAAAGCAACTTCTAACGCAAATTTGCTTAAGCGTGCCTCTATATACCTTGCAGCCGCAGCGGCATCGCCGGTTCGTGGGTCGCCCCAGTTACCTTGTGTTTCAATTAAAATATCTTTCTGCCCCAAATTAACCATGGCATCGCCAATGGCAGCATCGCCATGCGGATGGTATTGCATGGTTTGACCAATAACATTGGCCACTTTGTTAAAACGGCCATCGTCCATTTCGCGCATGGCATGCAAAATTCTGCGTTGCACCGGTTTTAAACCATCGTCAATTGCAGGTACGGCACGTTCTAAAATTACATATGAAGCATAATCTAAAAACCAATTTTCATAAAGTCCATTTACCAATGTTACATGGTACTCGTGGTTTTCTTGGTTATTTTCATTTGTTGTGTTTTCGTTATGCTCGTTCAAATCTGTCATGTCTAAAATTTAAAAGCCAAAATTACATTGCTTTCAACAAACACTATCCACAAAATCACAAGCATTTGGGTTTAAAATTGTTAATTAGCAGAAAATCAGCAGCTAAGTTGATGTTTTTATTGTTTTGGTTGAACCCACCCTTGTTTTATAATCTGTCATATTTTAGCAAAAAATCTGTATGCTTCAAAAAAAATAAGTTCAAACTGCAAAAAAGGCTTGACACTTTTTTATGGCTTTCATAAAATTGCAATAGCCTATGGAAAAAAAATATTGTATCTACTGCCATGCCCCGGTATCGGGTAGGGCAGACAAAAAATATTGCGATGATGCATGCAGGAGCGCCTACAACAACCGCATCAATCAACAAGCTAGCAGTTTTATGAAAAACATTGACAATGCTTTAAAGCGTAACAGGCGTATCTTAAATTCGTTAATGCCCCAAAACGCTAAACGCATAAAAGTTACCTTTAAAAAACTGGCTGCCTTGGGATTTAATTTTAACTATGTTACCCATGTTTTATCCTCAAAAAAAGGAAATACGTGCTTTTTTTGTTACGATGTGGGCTACCAGCCAATAAGCGAAAATTGTTATGTAGTTGTAAAACAGCGCGAAAAATAAAAAGCCACAACAACTAGGCTATGGCTTTTATTAAACTATGAGAAAACCACTACAATTAAATGCTTAATAAACATCAAAAGCTGTTTTTATTAATCATTCGCAGGCAAAGGTAGGTTCAAGCATAATGGTGTACAATGATAAAAGTCAGCACCATACATGATTTTTATCAGCTTTTTGCGCCCGTAAATTCTAATTTTTGGCAAAATGTTAATTATAAGTGGATGACTTACGTTTGAATGTGTTTTTATTTGCTTTTTATTAATTACAGCGCATGCTTACAAATCTTATTATAATAAACTCTAAAGTGTACGGCAAAGCAGAAATTCGCATTAACGATTGCGATAGCCTGCAATTGGTTGGCCCTAACAATATTGGTAAAAGTACACTTATTTATGCCCTAAACTTTTTGTTTGTTATAGATGGCAACAAAATGACTTTTAGCGGAAACCGCAAGGGCGATAAGGAAACCATTCACCATTATTTTCCTACACCTAACCAAAGTTATATTGTATTCGAAGTTTTTAAAAAAAGCTATTACTGCATTTTGGTTAAACGCGATAGCGAAGGCAATTTAGAGTATTACAAATTCGATAGGGCTTACTCGGAAGATTTGTTTGTTGGCGATGATAAACGCTTGCTAAAATTTGATGAGGTAAATGCCAAATTGGCTCAAGATGGTATTGAAATGACGCAGTTTAAAGACAAACGCGAAGTGTTTAATTTTGTTTATCAACGTGGTCGCAGAAACAACGCTGTGGTTTGGCTCGATGAACAAGTAAAAAGCGATGGCTTGTCGAATAACTTTTCAAAAATTTACCGCTACTTAATTAATACCAAGTTAATTACTAATAAAAATTTAAAAGAAGCCCTAATCGTTGCCGATAACCGCGAAAATGAAGGATTAAACTTCTCGCAAAAAAACAAAAAAGATATAATCGACCTGCGTAAAATTAACAACGAAATACGCAACCTTAAATCGGTAAAAAGTGAGTTTGATGAATTTAGAGAAGTTGTACGCCAATATGAGGCCAAAGCCAAAATTATTAGTCAGCTGCTTTATGGCTTTAACCAAAACTACCAAAATACACTACCCGAATTGCAAACGCAATTGGTAGAGCGCGAAAAAGCAATTGGCAAAATTACCCACGAAATTAACGAAGAGCTTATTCCGCAAAAAGCCGATTTAGACCGTAAAATTGGTGGTAAAGAAGCCGATATTAAAAATAAAGCCATCATTATAACAGATAAAGAATCTGAACTTAATTTAATTAATAGTTTTGAACCTACCCCAATATTAAACGAGCAACAGAATAACTTAGATGCTAAGCGCAAAGAGTTGGAAAACCGCATTACCACATTAGAGGTTCAAAAGCTTAGCAGCACTCAAATAGAAGACAAGGTTGCACGATTAAAAGTAGATATAGAAAGTTATAAAAAACAAATTGCCAATTATAGCGACTTGTTAATTAATAAAATATCGGGTAATGTAGAAAACCGCAAATTGTTAAATTCCCTTTTAAGCGATCAGGTTAAGAGTTTACCGGGTAACCAAGTGCTTAAAACCATTCATAAAATTAGCGATAAACTAAAGTTGTTTGATGGCGAAATTGATATTAGCAAAAATATTGTACCGGCAGATTTTTTAAGCGTAGAAGAGATAAAAACTAAAAAAGATGACGCAGAAAGGGACCTTGAAATCCAATTGAGTTTGTTAGAGGTGGCTAAAGACCTTGAAAAAACACGCAAAGAAATTGATGATATTATTGCCCGTATTGATGAGATAAAATCTAAACTGGCAAAAATTAAACAAAAGCCGGCGTTGCAAAAGCAAATAGAAAAGTTAAAAGCAGAAATTACCGAGTTAACTGCCGAAAAGGATAAGTATGAAGTTGCGCAAAAACAAATTAGCAAAGTTATTGCCAAACGTAGCAACGAGTTAACCGAACTTAGCGAGGATAAAAAGAAACGCGAAGAACGCATTCGCATACTGCAAGAAAACAAACGCGAGTTAGATGAGTATGGCATTGCATTGGAAGAGTACGAAACAGGTGAAAGCTTAGACCAATTATACCAAAAAATAAAACTTAACCTTAACGACCGTATTACGCTTAAATCTAATAAAGATCATTTATTTGAAAAATTGCGCGATAAATTGCAAAGTACCTTCGCCAACGAGCATGATTTTATTAGGTATGTTGAAGAAGAAATTGCCCTTATTGAGGACAAAGAAAATTCTATTCAAAACTTATTAGAAAGTATTAGCACGCAATTTGCCAATCCTGCTTATACGTTGCTTAAACGCTACGAGGAATTTAGAGAATTTATTTACAATAAATTCAATCAAAAGCTTTCGCAAACCAGAATCTCAGATATTGATAGCCTGCGTATTGAGCTAATTGATAACAAACGATTAATGGATGAAGTGAAAAAAATTAGCCAAATACAGCAAGTAAGAGGGCAGTTAATGTTTGAATTTGATCATAGCGAAAATTTAAAAGTATTGGATAATTACCTGGATAGCGGCAAGAAAATTGATTTTGAAGATTTATTCGATATTGGTTTGTCGCTTAGCAGTAAAGGTACGCAAAAGCAAGTTGATTTGGGTTCGCAAATTGAAAGCGATGGAACCGATAAAATGATTCGTTTAATTATTGTGATGAGCATTATAAACCGCTTGGCTTTAAACGACGATGAAAATAGAATTGCATTGTTTATTGATGAAGTGGCTACCATAGACAAACAAAACCGTCCGGAATTGGTACGCTTTTGCAAAGAGCATCATTTTATTCCAATTTTTGCTGCACCTGAGGCTGTGGAGGGTTTTGGTAAATACTATTTTATTTTCCCTCCTCAAAACAAAGGCAAGGTGTTTGTAAACGAAAAAGTAAATGCATTGTATGGTGAAAGAAATGTAACGGCTAAGGCTTAAATAATGACGGATACTGAATTCAAATTTTATAGTTTTTTAAAAGAAAATAGAACTGTTTCGGGTAGTAAAATACCTAAAACCGTTTTAAATAGCAGTAATTTCAATCAACTGCTAAAAGGTAATATATTAAAGTCCGATAAAGCCGGAAGGGGCAGGAAGTATTTTGTTGTTAACGAAGTAGCATATTTAAGTTTTTACCATGCTAATTTTAATGAGGAGTTTTTAAAATCAGCGTCAAGAATTAGCAACACCTTGCTATATCGCAATTCAAAGGCATCGAAAACCACTTCCAATAATGTGTTTTTCTTAAGAGGATTTGTTGAGATTAAATTAAACAATTTTGCAATCAATTTAAATGATTACACGATAAAGTATGGCTTGTTTACTTTTTCGGGAGTAAAAGATTTAGTGGCAGATAAGCTTTGTTTTGTAGAAAATTTAGAGTGCTTCTTTAATGCCGAAAAAATTATTGGAAATGAATATGTTTTTATTCATAAATATGGTAGAATTGGCGTTAATGATTTTAAAACGTTTTTTGCCAATAATCTGCTAATATTTAACGATTTTGATTTGATAGGCCTGGATGAGTTTTTAAAAATAAAAGAGCAAAATTCAAATGCCAATTTATTTATTCCTAAAGATTTTGAAATGCTATTTCAAAAATACAGCGCTGCAATAAAACAAGGAAGTCAAAAACCATCAGAACGTTTAAAAATAACTAAGGATGCTAATGTGCAAATGATTAGAAACCTGGTTTTAAATACAAATAGAATTTTAGAACAAGAGGCTTTATTTAATAATATACACAATGCTTAAAGCTGAACCAAAAACCATACTCAATTTTCTTTCAACACATTTTGATGCATTGAAAGAAATTTATGAGCTACATAAAGAAAACGAATTAATACAACGTGAAGCGTTAGCTGCTGTTTTGCATGAACACAAAGCAGACATTAGTAATCAGCTAACAGAGTATAAAATTCTAAAAAAAGTAGGCGAAGATTTTCAGTTGCGAGAAGTTTATTTAAACCTGTTTGAATTTATTTTAAACGAGTTTAGGTTGTTATTGCCAGAAACCATTGCCAAATACGAGCAAAGTATTGGCGCATTGTTTAAAAAGATTCGTGAAGGCATAAATAAAGACAGCCAGATATTGGGTCAACGTATTGCCGATTTACACAATGAAATTAAAGAGCTTAATGAGGCCGTAGAAAAAAATACCATACGTTTGCTTGCAGAAACACGCGAACTAAAAGCCAATGTTGAAAAAATAGATTACCGCGAAAAAGTACGTAAAGCCAGCTTTTGGATTGATTTTTACATAAAACCGCTAAACAATATTTTAGATATTAACCACAGCGATTCTATTACCAATAAGCTTTTCGATATATCTGAATATGTAAATGTTAAACGTTTAAATTTTGAAGATGAACGTTTACGCATGCAATTCGAAAAATTATATCAGTTTTTGGTGCAGGTTAACGACGAAATGTTGCGCCAGAATAAATTACTTACCAACGAATTACTGCCTTTAATAGAACGCATTCGTACCGAAAACTTAATACTAACCGGTTTTATAGAGTTTTTAAAAGTGCCTTATAAAACACCTGTTCCAAAAGTGTTTAAGTCTGAACGCAACTATGCCTATTCTAACGATATGTATTTAAATGCCAAAGAGTATTTAGAACAGTTTGCTGAAGAAAGTGTAATTATTATAGATGAGCCCAATTTAGGAAACAGCGAAAAATGGGTCTTTAACAAAGAATATTATAAGCAGAAGTTGGTTCAAAACTTACCAATGAACAACTTTTTTGAATGGGCAGGCTTAACCTTAAAATCTGAATACAAGGCCATAGAAACCGAAAAGTTTTTTGCAGTTACCAGTTTACTGTTTGATGATGGCTTTATGCTGGAAGTTGATGAAGAAAGCGACAAACAATTAATTAAAACAACCAACATGGTACTACGTGTACCGGTAATAAAATTAAATAAGTATGGAATATCCTAGATACCACAAAGAAATAGTTAACGATTTACTTTCGGGTAAATTTATTTTAGCCAGCGACCAACGTTTTACGGTTATAAAAGACAAAGCGGCATTTTACGAATTGTTTTTTAGAGAGAGTTTTGGTTATGAATTTGAGCTAAAGTCGGATTATGCTTTTGTTTTAAGCTACGAAACCGACGAGCAACTTAGCAGAGATATTTGCCTGTTTTTTGCCATTTTGTGCTACGAACTTGATAAAGATGGCAAAAACTTTTTAGAAGAGTTGCAATATGCAGAATTTGAATTGGATAAGGTAGATGAGTATTTTGATAACAGCGCTTATGCCGAGCTTATTGCCAGTAACAATAAACTGCGCGACCGCGAAAGCAGAAAACAATTTATTAATACCTTAAACAGACGCAATATTGTTGATAAAACATCTGACCAAAAGTTTTCTTTTACACAGGCTTACAAGGTGTTTATTGACTTTGCAGCCGATTTTGCCAAAGGTAAATTGGCAGGTGAACAACCTGCTGAAACAATGTAATTTATTTGCTGTTGTGAATAATTAAATACCTTTGGGTTTGATTTTTTATAAATGCTTACTACATTCGCAAACCATATGAATACCAGAAATACTACAATTATTGCATTAATATTAGGAGGCGCATTACTAAGATTAGTGCCTCATGCACCAAACTTTTCGCCAATTGCTGCCATTGCATTGTTTGGTGGAGCTTACTTAACCAACAACTATTTAAAGTTTGTGGTTCCAATTGCAGCATTGCTTATCAGCGATTTGTTTTTGGGCTTTTACGGTTGGGGCATGTTAGCTACTTATGGCAGTTTTGCCGCTATTATTGGCTTAGGCATGTTAATTAGAAACAATAAAAGCGCAGTGCGCGTAGCCGGAAGCTCAATTTTAGGATCGGTATTGTTTTACTTGGTTACTAATTTTGCCTTTTTATATCCGGTAACTTTATACAGCCATGATTTAACGGGTATTGTAGCTTCTTATACTGCTGCTATTCCGTTTTTTCAAAATGCTTTATTTGGCGATTTATTCTACAATACCATTTTGTTTGGAGGGTTTTACCTATTAAGCATTAATGTTAAAGCATTGGCATTAAACCAAAACTAAGGTTTACCTTTAAAAATCTTGCCGCTTGGGCGATAATAATTGGCATTTTAAGCTGTTTTTAAGCTTATATATAGCCTAAGTTGTTTTCTGCTATTGGCTTATGCCTTTGGCAGAAAACAACAATTACAACAAAAAAAAATCCCGATTGCCAAGGCAGTCGGGATTTTTTTTAAAAATTTTTATTTGCTGATAATGTGATGTTTAGGTTTGTTTTTTTATTTTTTTATTTTTTATTTTTTATTTTTTATTTTTTATTTTTTATTTTTTATTTTTTATTGCATTTGTTAAGATAATCAAAATCGCGCGTGTATTTATTTTAACCGTGGAACCGAAAAACGATTTAAGAGTAGGACTAAATTTTAAACAAAACACATTATGTTAAGTAAGTTGAAGCACATCACATTAATTTTTATTTTTATTGCATTTACAGGAAAAGCATTTGCTTATAAAATAGTAAAAGAAAGAGACCATTGGGGTATACTTGGAGGTTTTAGTTCCGTTGAAGACAAGGTAGAAGGGCACCTTGACAGTAAAGGAGAATTTGTTATTGATAAAGTATCTTTGAAATGTACAGGTTGGGGTAATCAAGTTTGTTCATACACGGGTGCGGCTATATCAGATGATGGTGGAGCCCTTGGCTCAGCAGGTGAAGTTATTATTAATAGTTTGTTTACTTTAGCTGAACAGCTGCAGGAAGGTGGACAAACTTCTGGTACATTTTCTCAGAATCACGCAATACTTCAATCTGATGGAAGTTACAGATACTTTCATTATAATGTAAGCTGGAGCGCTAACGACCCTAATAAAATTGAAATTGATATAAATGAAATTAATTACTAAGTGTTATGAACATGAAAAAATTTTTAATTTTTAGTTTTTTGTTAATTTTTATATTTTTAACTGGAACAGTTAATGCAACGAAAATTACTATTAAAAGAGTTAGAATAAATGGAGATCGCACCGGTAACTACAATACAGTGTCTAGACAGGAGAGCAGCACTACAAATGCAGCAGGAGAGGTTCACATTACTGTGCAAATAGGATGTGCTGATCCTGGAAACAATTCTTGTCCTAATGCTTCTCCAATTGGAGGCGGTGGTGTATTAGACGATATTGATCCTTGGGTTTTAAATTATTTAGAGAACAGAATGGAACAAATAAATATTGAAGTAGCAGGTGGAGTTCTCTCAGCCAATAATACCCGAATTGTTATAATTACCACTCATAATGGATCACAAAAATCTTACAGGGTTTATGAAACTTGGGAATGTGATAGTAATGAAGATGGAGAAATAATTTTGACAATTGAAGAAATTTAATTACCTTTATTTTTAAATGAGAAATAATTTAGCCCGCAAATATTTTAATTTATTGGTTATGATATCTGCGGGATTTTTATGCAATTTATCATACAGCCAAGAAATTGGTGATATTTTTACATTAGATACCATTGTTGGAATTACTGATTTACCAATCAAAAACATTAACCCAAACTTCAATTCAAAAATAACTTCAAATAAATCATTTTACATTGTACACACTTTTACGCGATATAAAACAGATGAGTTTTGTTTTACATTAATAGATAAAACAAAAAAGACTTATAAGCATTTTATTTCGCAATCAAAAGAATTGAAAAATAGAATTTATTCATCAGAGGCTCATACCATAGCTGCAAATGATAATTTTATTTTTGTTGTTTACTTTAATTTGTTAGCTACTTTCAAGATTGTAAAAACTAACAATGCTGTAAATAGGATTGACTTTTATAAATTTTTCACCATACCGGAATCATATAATTATTTGTCGGCAAACGAATCTAATGAAATTTTTGGTGCAAATTTTTACAATAGGTCAAAAAATAAACATGAATTAAATTCTTTGCTTCATGCTTATAAATTAATTGATACAAATTTGATTAATGAATGGGCTATAACCCCAAGATTTAAAAATATAGAGTTTTCGTATTTTAGTCCTAATCACTGGCTTTCAAACAGCGGAAAATACATAGTTTCTTCACAAACCACTTCTTACGATTTGGATGTTTACAACATTGAAGGTAAGTTTAAGTATAGATTTAATGCAAAAAAAGTAAATTGGGTTGAAATGGATGATAAAGCAATAAAAAAAATTCGTGAAACTATCCCCTCTAATTTTCCTGGAAAATTAATTGATTCACTTAAAAGGTATAATGATAAACAAATTAGTAGAATTGAGGGAGTTTGGTTTATTAATGAGGATAGTTTATTGGTTAGGTATTATTTATATGATAGTTTATCTAAATTAAAAATTAGATACTTCGATCTTTATCATATAAATGATGATTCTGCTACTTTGTTAGTTGGCAATTTAGTTGATGGTCGGTTTCCCGTTAATATTAACAAGATAATAACTAAAAACAACTTTGATATGTTATCATGGAATCATGAAAATCTAATAGCAAATAATGAAATTGTAATAGTAAAAAATTATGCACCAATAAGTAATTTTGTTGGTAAGCCTTGGAGAGAAGTAAAAAAAGAGGAAGAAGATTTTTATGAAAAAAATGCTCCAATCTTTACTTTAATTATATTCAAACTCAATAGATGATGAAGTTTTTTTTTCTGTATTTTGTATTATCTGGGTTTTACTCATTTGCTCAATCAAAATATTTAGATATAAATGGTGAAATAAAATCAGAGATTTCTGAATTATACAGCAATCAAAAAAGATTGTTTATCTATATTAGTTCTAAATCTTGCACTGGTTGTAAAGACAATCTAAATGAGTTTCTTTTAAATCTTGATACAACAAAATGTAAAATTATCATTGTGAGATATCTTACAAATAACACAAGTCTTTTGAAATGGGAGTTTAAAAATGATATAAGTAATTACTTTCAGAAATATAATCAATTAGTTTTTAAACTTGATACTGTAGAATCATTAAGCCCATATGTTTTATTGATGGATAGCAATAACAAAAAGAAAATTGTTGAATATAAAGATCTTTTTGATGGTGTGTTTATATCAGAAAGAATTAAAAAAGCGCTAATTGAGTTTTCAAATTCAACATTATGAAAATGTCTTTCTTTTCTGGCCCCCAAATTAGTTTAAAGCGAAAGCATTTAAATGCGAACTACCTTGGCAGTTTGGATTTTTATTCAATTTGAACAATAATTGTAATAACATACAAAGCAATAAATCCTAATAGAAGTTATGTTTTGCAGTATACTAAACTTAAAGTTGATTTAGATGGTAATATTGTAGAGGTAGTAGAAACTGTTCCTTTATGAAGATAAATTATTTGAGGTTGTATAATTTCATACAACCTCAAAATAATTAAACCCTTTCAAATTCATTAAAGAAGAATGCTGCTTCGCGCAATGCATTTTCATCGCTATCGCTGCCGTGTATAGCATTTGCATCAATGCTTTTTGCGTATAAATTTCTAATGGTTCCGGCCTCGGCTTTTTGTGGGTCGGTTGCGCCAATTAATGTTCTAAAATCGGCAACGGCGTTGTTTTTTTCTAAAACTGCTGCTACTATTGGTCCGCTTGTCATAAACGAAACCAAATCGTTAAAAAACGGACGTTCGCGGTGAATGTCGTAAAATAAACCGGCCATTTCGTTGTTAAGTTTGGTTAATTTCATGGCTTTAATTGTAAATCCGGCTTCAATAATTTGGTTTAAAATTTTTCCGGTGTGCCCATTTGCTACTGCATCGGGTTTAATCATGGTGAAAGTTATGTTGCTCATATATAATTAAGTATGCTTTTTAAGGGTTGCAAAGGTAATGGTTTTAAAGCATTTACCATCAATTTTGCGTTATTCTTTTGTTAGCTCTTTTATTATCCAAACAAAAAGCGCAATTTTGAGTAATTTTAGTTTGAAACCATTTCAGTTATACCTGCTGTTTATTGCCTTGGCTTTTGGCCAGGTTAAGGTGCTGCGTGCCCAAGGCGTTTACACACCATTTGGCCAAAATAGGGTACAACATACCCGCATGGATTGGTCGTTTTTGCGTTCAGATAATTTCGATACATATTTTTATTCGGGTGGCAGAGAATTAGCCGCATTTGCCGGAAAATACGCCGAAGAGCACCTTGGCGATATGGAAAGAATCCTCGACCACAGGCTTAGCAGTCGCGTTGAAATTGTTTGCTACAATTCGCTTGGCGATTTTAAACAAAGCAATTTTGGTATTTTAGAAATTGCACAAAATACAGGTGGTTTTTCGCAAGCCGTAAACAAAATTTATGTATATTTTAATGGCTCGCATGCCGATTTTATAAGGCAAATTAAAGATGGCCTGGCATTGGTACTGCTAAACGAAATGTTGTTTGGTGGCAATTTTCAAGAGCGTGTTCAAAATGCTGCCATGTTAAGCTTGCCTCAGTGGTACTTGCGTGGCTTAACGGCTTACCTAAGTGCAGAATGGGATGCCGAAATGGATAACCGCATGAAAGACGGTATTGTAAACAAAAAAATTAAACGATTTAATCGCTTGGCTCAACAAGACCCTGTTTTTGCGGGCATTTCGTTTTGGAAATTTATGGTTGAACGCTACGACCCGCGCGTTATTAGTCAGATGGTTTACATTACCCGTTTAACAAGAAGTTTTGATGCAGCTGTTTACAATATCTCTGATATGCCTATGAAACAACTGCAAAAAGAATGGCTTAAATACTACCAGGATTTATATTTAAAAGAAGATAACCTGCGAAAATTGCCCGAAACCGAAATAAAAATAAAACGCAGGTTGGCTCAATACATACAACCTCAATTAAGGGTTAGCACCAAAGGAAATTATTTATCTTTTGTTACCAATAAAAATGGCAAATACAAAGTTTGGTTGCTAAATACCGAAACCAAAAAGTACAAGAAAATTCACAAAGGCGGACTAAAATACCATCAATTAGAAGTGGATAGAAGTTTTCCGTTAATGGCCTGGCAACCCGGTGGCGATAAGTTTGGAATAATTTACGAGAAAAAAGGTGTAGTGCATTTTAAATCGGTAGATTTGGTAAACAAACAAACCATAAATTTAAAATTTTTAAAGTTTGATAAAATTACCGGTTTTGATTTTAGCGATAATGGCAGAACGCTAGTTTTTAGTGCCATAAGACGCGGACAAAGCGATCTTTTTACCTACGATTTAAACACACGCAAAGAAAAACAACTTACCCGCGATGTGCACGATGACCTTAACCCAAGGTTTGTTGATTTTAGTACCAAAGTTGTATTTAGCAGTAACCGAAACGCCGATTCTACCAATGCGCCTATTGCATCAGATTCTAAAGCAAAAGATAATTTAGATGTATATGTGTATGACCTAGAAGCCGACGATAAAAAAATTAGCAGATTAAGTAAAACCCCAAATATTACCGAAACACAACCCATAGCCTATACTAATAATTATGTTGCTTACCTTTCAGATTATAATGGAATTGTAAACCGATACGTAGCACGTATAGAAGAACAATATGATTTTACCGCCTTATATGTGCATTACCACGATAGCTTAGAAATTCCATCTGATACTTTAATGTATATGGATGAACCATCTTGGAAAGGCAATACTATTGATTACTATGGCAAACAAGTTGTATTAGACAATAAGGTTAAACAAATAGATACCGTAGTTTATAACAAAGATGTGGTTTACACCTATCCATTAACCAACTACAAACGCAATATTTTGGCACACGATATTGCACGCCAAACCAAAATGGTTTACGAAATGGTGCTCGATAAAAACAAGTATTTTATAAAAGTTTCCCCATTGGTAAAACAAATAGAGCAAGAAGCAAAGAACATAGAAACCTATCCAACCATGTTTAGGTTAAAATCGGGGTATGTAGAAAAGCCATTTAAATCAGGGCCATGGGTAAGCTTAACTTACAAACCTTTTTTTGAACCTACTATTGCTTTATCTCAAGGCTCGGCAAGCGAAGTTGCTACAGAAAAGGTAGATACAGCTAAATACTTTTTTGTTACCGATTTTATAACACAAGATTACAGGCCTCCTGTTATTAAAACATCGCCAAAATTAGGTTCAGGGCTTAACGTGCCCAAAGCCATTAAGTTAGCACCACCCCGTTTTTACGACATTACTTTTTTTGCCGATCAAATTTATACCCAGTTAGATAATTCAATTATTAATACCTATTACCAGCCTATAAGTGGTGCGGCCGCACAAATGTTTAACCCCGGCTTAAATGGCATGTTTAAGCTTGGTATGGTAGATTTGTTTGAAGATTACAGAATGGTGGGTGGGGTTAGGTTTAATTTAGATTTTACCGGTTTTGATTATTTTGTAAGTTACGAAACGCTTAAGAAAAAACTCGACCATAAACTAATGTATTACCGCCAAACACGAGGTGGTGGCATCCCTGAATTTATAAGTGTTAGAAATATTTCTCAAGAAATTAGGTATGCATTAAAAATACCTTTTAATCCGGCCAGTAGTTTTAGAATTAATGCCTTTTACCGTCAAGACCGTGAAATTACCCGAGCAAGCAATCAACCAACTTTAGAAGTTCCTGATGTTTACACCAACTGGTATGGCGGAAAATTAGAATACGTTTACGACAACACGGTACCCCGTGGGTTAAACCTATTACAAGGTACGCGTTTAAAATTATTTTGGGATCATTACCGCAGTTGGGAAAATAAAGACTTACAGTTAAATGCAGTTGGTTTTGATATTAGGCATTACGAAAAAATTCACCGTCAGGTAATTTGGGCTACGCGTTTTACGGCCAATCACTCGTTTGGTTCGGGCAAAGTAATTTACTACTTAGGTGGTGTAGAAAATTGGATTGCACCACGGTTTAACAATAACTTTAGCATAAGTAGCGACGAAAACTATGTTTTTCAAGCATTGGCATGTAACCTACGCGGGTTCGAGCAAAATATAAGAAACGGAAATACATTTATGGTTGTAAATACAGAAATTCGTTTTCCGGTTTTTCAATATTTGTTGAACCAACCTTTGCGCAGCGAGTTTTTAAATAATTTTCAATTGGTACCATTTTTCGATGTTGGAAGTGCTTGGGTGGGTAATAATCCATACAGTGAAGAGAATACTTTTAACCAAAAAATTATCGAACAAGGGCCTGTTAAAGCGAAAGTAATTAATGTTAGAGACCCTCTTGTGGCCGGTTTTGGTGGCGGATTACGCAGTAAATTATTTGGTTATTTCTTAAAATTCGATGTAGCATGGGGCATACAAGACGCAGAAGTAAACAAAAAGCCGGTTTATTATTTATCTTTAGGTCTTGATTTTTAATGCGCTACGGATTTATGCCGTATTTTTGTGACATAAATTTTTAATCTAACTTAACAATTACTTAACATTGCAATGCAAAATATTACAAATACTTTTGCGCATATTTAATCATCCATGTTTGGCTTAGATACCAGTTTAACAATCCTGTTAATTGTTTGCTTATTAGCAGCAGCAGCTTTCGAATTTATTAATGGCTTTCACGATACAGCAAATGCAGTGGCAACTGTAATTTATACCAATAGCTTAAAGCCTTGGGTAGCAGTTGTGTGGAGTGCAATCTGGAATTCAATCGGCGTTTTTGCAGGAGGTATTTCGGTGGCTATGGGTATAACCTATTTATTACCCAACGAGGTATTGTTAGACACCAATGTCTATCATAATATTGCCCTTATAATGGCTTTATTGCTTACAGCAATTGCCTGGAATTTAGGCACTTGGTACTTTGGTATTCCGTGTTCAAGTTCTCATACGCTTATTGGTTCAATACTTGGTGTAGGCTTAGCTTATAGTTTTATTGCCCCCGATAACTCTATTAGTTATGTAAACTGGGGAAAAGCCAAAGATATTGGTTTGTCTTTGTTGTTATCGCCTATTTTGGGTTTTAGTTTGGCCATTTTACTTATGTATTTGCTTAGGCAAATGGTAAGAAAACGTACTATTTTTAAAGAACCCTCGGGTAATACGCCCCCACCTTTTTGGATTAGGTTAATACTTTTATTAACTTGTACGGGTGTTAGTTTTTCGCATGGCAGTAACGATGGCCAAAAAGGTGTTGGTTTAGTTATGCTTATATTAATTGCCATTGTGCCTGCATATTTTACCATAAATGTAGAAGACGATGCGTATAAGATTAAAGGTGAATTGGTTGTAATGCAAACCATTTTAAATCAAGTTGACTCTGCCGATTTAAAAGATGAAGATGCATTGAGCTATAACAAAAGCAAACACATTGTAGAAGATTTTCTTGCCCATATCGAAAAAGAATCTGATTTTTCTAAATACTCTCAAGAAGAAAAAGCTGAAATTAGGGCAGATGTGGTTTACCTTAACAAGTCTATTACCAAATTAATTGCCAGCAAAACCATAAATTTAAGCGAAGTAAATAAAGCACAATTAAAAAAATCATTAAAATCGGTTAAATCAGTTTCTGAATTTGCTCCATTTTGGGTGATTTTAATGATTAGTTTGGCATTAGGTACCGGAACTATGATTGGTTGGAAACGCATTGTGCGCACCATTGGCGAAAAAATAGGCAAACAACATTTAACTTATGCCCAAGGTGCTAGTGCCGAGTTGGTTGCTGCAAGTACAATTGGTTTTTCTACCTATTTAGGCTTACCGGTAAGTACTACACATATCTTAAGCAGTGGTATTGCCGGAAGTATGGTTGCTTCTAAAGGTGTAAAAAACTTAAATACCAAAACCATTAAAAGTATTGCCATTGCCTGGTTGTTAACTTTCCCGGTTTGTATGTTAATGTCGGGGTTGCTGTTTTATTTATTCAGACTAGTATTATAACCTTGCATTGGGTTGTTGCAAAATCTTTATGGCGCTGGTTTTGTTAAGTATTTGCAACAAATGAAACTTACTGTTACTAAATTAGCACATTTAAGTGGTCACCGGAATAGCATTTATGCCTTAGGTGCAAACAATCAAAACAAAATTTATACAGGTGCCACCGATGGGTTTATTGTAGTTTGGGATAAATTGTTGTCAGACACAGGTAAACTATTGGTTAAGGTTAACCGTCCGGTTTACAGCTTTTTATTTTGGCCCGAACGCAACTTATTATTAGCCGGAACTGCGCAAGGTAACCTGCATGTTATAGATTTGGCCATACAACAAGAAATTAAAAACATTGAAGCGCATGCAAATGGTGTTTTTGATATTCAATTTTTTAATCAGTTTATTATTACTTGTGGGGGAGATGGCGCTGTTTGCATTTGGGATGATTCATTTAAACTTCTGCATAAATTAAGTTATACCGACAAAAACGCGCGTGTTATTGCGGTTAATCCAGATAAAAATAGCTTTGCAGTTGGCTACAGCGATAATTTTATAAGGGTGTTTAATAACAGTTTTAGGCCAGTTGCAAGTTTACAACAGCATCAAAATTCTGTTTTTGCTTTGGCTTACAGCCACGATGGCAGCTTGTTGCTTAGCGGAAGCAGAGATGCGCATATTGCAGTATTTGATGCAAAAAACAATTATGAGTTAATTCAAAAAATTCCGGCACATACCTTGCATGTTAATGCCATTGCATTTAATACAGATGGTACTTTATTTGCATCGGTAAGTATGGATAAAACCATAAAAATATGGGATACACAAACCCAAACACTATTAAAGGTTATTGATTTTGCCAGAAACCAAAGCCATACCAATTCAGTTAACAAAGTTTTATGGTTAAGTAATAACCAGTTTGTTACCTGCAGCGACGATAAAACGGCAATGATTTGGGAAATAGCAGTAATCTAATCCAATATCATTTCAGGAATATTTCCGGTTACCAGTAAATTACCTTCTGTTTTTTCCTTAATATATTCTACGCTAATTCCGGGTGCACGTTCAATTAATTTAAAGCCTTCAGGTACTATATCAAATACACCTAAATCGGTAACTACTTTTTTTACACAGCCTAAACCTGTAATAGGCAAAGTGCATTGCTTTAATAATTTTGAATTTCCGGCTTTATCGGTGTGTTGCATGGCCACAATAATATTTTTAGCACTAGCCACTAAATCCATTGCTCCGCCCATGCCTTTAACCATTTTACCCGGAATTTTCCAATTGGCAATATCGCCATTTTGGGCTACTTCCATGGCACCTAAAACCGTTAAATCTACCCTGCCACTTCTAATCATGCCAAAGCTCATGGCACTATCAAAAAAGCTGCTTCCCGGAATGGTTGTTACTGTTTGTTTGCCGGCATTAATTAAGTCAGCATCAACTTCTTCAGCCAATGGAAATGGGCCAATACCCAACAATCCATTTTCTGATTGAAGCACTACTTCAATGCCATTAGGTACGTAATTTGCAACAAGTGTTGGTATACCAATACCTAAGTTTACATAATATCCGTCTTGCAATTCTTTTGCAATACGTTTTGCAATTCCAAATTTGTCTAACATAGCAGTAAGTTTATTTTATGCTTTACGGGTGGTTACTTGTTCAATGCGTTTTTCATAATTAACGCCTTTAAAAATGCGGTTAACATAAATACCAGGCGTATGAATCATATCGGGGTCTAATTCGCCCGGTTCAACCAACTCTTCTACTTCTGCAATGGTAATTTTACCGGCCATAGCCATTAATGGATTAAAATTACGAGATGTAGCTCTAAAAACTAAATTTCCGTGTCGGTCGCCTTTCCATGCTTTAACAATGGCAAAGTCAGCATCAAATGCATGTTCAAGCAAATATTGTTTGCCGTTAAAAGTTCTAACTTCTTTGCCAATGGCCACTTCTGTGCCAACACCGGCAGGAGTATAAATGGCCGGCATACCATAGCCGGCGGCCATGCAACGTGTGGCCAAGGTTCCTTGTGGAATTAGTTCTACTTCTAATTCGCCACTTAATAATTGCCTTTCAAATTCTGCATTTTCGCCCACATAACTCGAAATCATTTTTTTTACCTGACGCGTTTTTAGCATTAAGCCAATTCCAAAATCATCAACGCCGGCATTATTACTAATACAGGTTAAGTCTTTTACTCCTTTTTGAACCAACGCAGATATACAGTTTTCAGGAATTCCGCATAATCCAAACCCCCCTAAAAGTAGGGTGGCACCATTAAAAATATCATTAACCGCTTCGTTAGCGTTTGCTACAACTTTATTTAACATGGCTTATAATTAATTTAATTCTGCACTTAATCCTCGGTCTAATAAAGCACTGCATACAGGCGTTAAGTCTTCTATGCTTCCGGTTTTTACGGTTGCCTTGCCTTTGTAATGTACCAATAAGGTTAATTGTTCTGCCTGAACCAACTCGTGTTTGCAAACTTCAATCAATGATTCTATTACAAAATCAAAGGTGTTTACATCGTCGTTGTGCAAAATAACTTTATGTTCGTTGTCGATTTCGTCTAAAACGTCAACTTCCTCTTGTTTTTTAGTTACTTCTTTTAGCATATTTTTTATTCAGAAACAATGGGTTTTGGATTAAGGGTAAATTTACTTTCATTGCCGGCTTTTAATCTTTTTATATTGCTGCGGTGGGTATAAATAACCAACACGGCTGCAAAGCTACAAAAAGTAATGAGGCTTTGTTTTTGTGTGCCATATAAAAAATAGGTTATTACCGGACTGCTTGCTGCGGCAAGCATAGAACCAACGCTAATGTATTTGGTAACCCATACGGTAGTTACAAAAACGATAACGGCAATGCCTGCCATTGGCGGACTAAGAGAAACCGCCAAGCCAAGTAAAGTAGCTATTCCTTTGCCACCTTTAAATTGTGCAAATACAGGGTAAATATGTCCTATTACGGCTAATACACCATGCAAGATTTGCCAGTTAATAAGCAAATTGCTGTTTGGTTCAACCCAGCTAAACAGCCAAATGGGCAAACTGGCCGCTAAAAAGCCTTTTGTAAAGTCTAAAAAAAGTACAATAAATCCGGGTTTTTTACCCAATACTCTAAACGTATTGGTTGCACCTGCGTTGCCACTGCCATGTTCTCTAACATCTATGCCAAACATAGCTTTGCCTAGCCAAACACTGCTTGGAATTGAGCCTAACAAATAGGCCGTTAATAAAGAAACTGCTATTTTAATCTCCATTATTTTCCTTTCATTATTCTTACAAATTTGTTGCGTTCGGAAATGCCTGCCTGACGCAATTTGTAGTCTTCTTTTTGTTTAGAAACTTTGTCAATATTAGTTTTTATCAACTCATTAAACAAGGGGTCGGATGAAAGAACGCCCATTACACCGCGTGAATACTTAAAATAGTACCATCCACCGGCATTAGGCTCAATATAAAATGTAAAATCATCACCGCTACGTTTTTTAATAATTTCCATCTTTCCACCTACTTTTCGTTCAACCAGGTATTTGTCTATACTTCTTAACCCAATTTCGCCTACACTAACAAACGATCGGGTAGGCTGGCTCCATGCCATTACTATATCTGTAATAAAAAATGCTTTTTGCAATTGCTCTATGTTTTTGCCATACAATTCGTCTTCTATGTTTTCGCTTAACTTCTTTTCTGTTTTTTCATCTACCAATTCGTGTAAAGCTAATTTTAGTACACGTTTGTCGTAAAATTGATTAGATGCTTGTGCACTATTTTCGGCAATAGAGTCGTACATGAGTTTTAATGCTTGTGGCGGTAAAAGCATGTCTATAACCATACCTAAACGCATGCCATAGGTTGTGTCTTCTAAGCTAAAGCTCGCATAGCCACCCGATTTAATATTAAAACCTTGTGTGTTAAAACCAAGGTTAAAGGAGCCTTCGGCATATACTGTTTTTTTAGGTAAGCTAAGCGCCATAAAGTTTCCACGTAAGGTTGTATTATAAATTTTAGCAATCGATCCTAACTGAAACTCATCTAATTTATCATTATAGGTTAATACACCTTCTGCTTTTATTAACTCAGGGTCGCCGGTATTTCTTTTGCGCGAGAAAAATGCCGGATATACGTGCGATGAATCGTTACTAACATAAAAGCCATTGTATAAAGTTTGACGTGCTAAGTTTGTTAGCGGAGTGCCTACTTGAATGTAAATAGAATCGGGGTTAATAGGAGATGCTGCCCTAAACCAATCTGTACGTGGGTAAGCGCGCTCGTGTTCGGCTTTAAAGAAACCGTTGTATTCGAGATTTTTTTCCGGACTCTTAAAAATGGCATTACCTCTAAAACCTAGTTTGGGCCCAACATGGAAGTTAATAGAATCCGGAATAAGCGATTTGCCTTCTAAATGTTTTTTGTTGGCTACATAAATTTCTTCCATGTAAAAAACCTGTTGTTTTTTGTTTTTGTCGTAATAGTAGTAATTTCCGGCACCACGACAGTCGGTTCGGCCATTAATTTTAATGGTAACTTTATCTAGGGTATGGTAATTATTAATAGTATCGGCTTTTATGCCTGCGTTAAATAGCATATCCATTTCGGCATTTTCGCGAATAACGGCTTTTCCGCTATCGGGCAACACGCGCGAATCGGCTACTGTTATATAAGGAATGCCATCGCACCGCATTACGTAATCGCCCAATGCAAGGGTTACATTGGTGGTATTAAACTTTAGTTGTTCCTGCGATGGCCTTTTGCTTATTAAATAGCTGGCTGCGCCCGGTTGTTGTTTTTCTGATGGGCCTTTAAATTCGAGCGTGCGTGGAATCATGTTCCACCGCAGTTGTTTAAATTGCCCTGCGTAATTATTTAGTGCAAATTCATTGTTTAAGCTTGGATAGTTGTTGTATGTAAAATCGGCAATTTTGGTATCGAGGTTTACATAAGCTTTAACCTTATCGGTTTGAAATGCAATTTGAGTAGTGTCTTTCGGGTTTCTTTGGCGGAATATGGCATCTTCCGATAAAATTTCGGAAGGCTTTAATTCGTACAAATCTGCAATTAGTTCTCCATCTTCAATATCAAATTTTCCGCGTGCCTTCATAAATTTTGGTGTTAAAATAATGGTGCCACTAAGTTTTGCCCTATCGTACGATACTTTAATAGGTTCGCCCTTATTGGTAATAAACATGGTGTCTTGGTAAGGTATCCAATGGTTGTAAACATTGGCCGATTTAATAATGGTTGGAAACATAGATGTTCTGTCGTTTTCAAACATATAGCTATTAGAATTCATGCTATCCAGCAAGAAAATAAATTCGGTACTTTTGGTTCGAGAGGCCAGGTAAGACAGGGTACCATCTCCAATTAAGCCACGGTTACTTAAGCCTAATCCCATTTTGGCTGTTCCTTTACCACCATATAAAGTATAATCGTAAGTTGAGTCGTTTGGAATGTAAAAACCAAGCGACTTATCGGGTTGCATGTATATTTCGTGTCGGAATTCCGGTAAAATACCACCCGATACAAAATTTCCTTGAAGGTTTAGGGTGTACAAATTCAATTCGCTTAAGCTATCTAAGGTAAATGGGTCAACATCAAAATAAAAACGTTTTCTATCATATACGCATTTTTGGGTTGTTGGGTAATCGTAAAATACTTTTGAACCCACCTCTGATGTAAAAATTGGATAACCCGGATATTTTCTGCGACTGCTTTTGTTGTAAGGATAGTCAATTTCAAGCGTTCCGTAAATGTTTTGAATTACACTTTTTACATGCATAATTTGACGGGCGCTATCGTCAAAATATAAGAATTTCATAGAGTCGATATTGTTTAATCGAATCTTAAACGAATTGTAATCAAACGAAAATCCATTGCCATAAAAGTCGACCATACCGGCTTTAAGTTTACCGCTAAAATCCATACCACGGTTTTTCTTTACGGTAACTATTTGGTCTTTCGGAATAATTTTTACGTTTTGCGAGTCGCTAAAGTTAAAAACCGGTACCCCCTGAATAACCAAATCGTTATTAATTAAACTAATATGCGCATTGGGTAAGCCGCTAATTATCGAGTTAAACGAAATGGCATCATAATCGGTTCGGCCATGGTGTGCATTTACAAAATCAATAAGTTTTTGTTTAATCACTACAATTTCGGTTTCGGGGTTGTAAGTAACCAAGCCTTTGTCATTCAAATCTATCATTTGAATTTTAATATCGCTTTTGTTGCTTCTAAATGTTTTGGCATAGCTTTCTATATGAAAGCTTTTGGTTTTGTTATTCTCGCAATACTGTTTTATGCGTTGCAGAGGGTTGTAATCTAGCATACCACCAATGCGTTCGTATAAATAATCTCTAAAATAATTTATCGATTCAAATTTAGCGGGCCTATCGCCGGCAATATTGTCTAAAATCATTTTCGGACTGTTTAGGTCCCATTTAATTTCATCTACATAAAACTCTAAATTGTGAAAATAATCTACAAACGGAGCGCTAGAAATGCCCATTTTGTTATCGCGGTACAAGCTTACTTTATCTTCGTTTATAAAATATGTAAATTGCAATTGCGGGTGGTAAATACTGTCTTTGTCTAAAAAGATGGTTACTTCGGCTTTGTTAACCGAAATTTTGCTTTCACGCACAAAAAACTCAACCGATTTTACACGCAAAAAGGGTTTGTTTTTAAAGCTAAACCATAATTCGGCTTTGTTGGTAGAAGTTCCTTTGCCTTGAACCAACGCTCCGCGCATACCAAAGCCACCCATGAATTTGGCTTTGCCATAAGTAACACCTGTAAATGCATTAAAATAACTTTCGAATTGTGGAAATGTGCTTTTATCGCCTTGCGATTGTGCCATTGGCTTATCTATAAATTTACCAATTAATGGTTTTGCGCTTAACTCTTTATTGGTAAATATGGCGCTATCTGCTTGAACCAACCCATCTGTTAAATCTATTTGATAGTTTTTTAAAATGGCAAAAACCTTATTCGAATCAATACCAACACGGCTCCAATCTACTTTACCACCATTGCCCACCCAAAGGTTTTTGGCCGGATAATATTTTCCTGAGGTGTTAACAATATCAAAAGTATCGCCAGGGGTATAGCAATACAGGTTAAGTTTTTTAAATAAAAACAAGGGTTCGCGCTCAATAACTAAATCTACATCGTTGGCATTAGCAACCCAAGTAAAGCCACCCACTTTTAGCAAAATATTTTCGGCAAATACGTTTTTACTTACTACTAAAAATTTCTGAAAATCGTCTTTGCTTTTGCCCAATGCTGCCGATAGGTTTTTGTGCCAACCGTCAAATTTGCTCATGTAATTGTTGGTTACCAAAGCATTTATGGTTTTTAAATAACCTTCAAAATCGGGGTTTAGCTGACAATTGGCATTAAGCATTTGGTTGCAAAGCCTAATTATTTGTAGGCGTTGTGCGCTGTTAAAACGGCCTGCATTGTAGTGTCCGCTAAATTCTTCGGCCAGATTTTTAATTTCAGTGTTTCCACTGCGCATGTAGCGTTCAAACTCTTCAATAAAAACGTTTGGATCAAACGAAAAGCTATTTGGTCTTTGGGCAAATAAACCGGTGCTTAGCAGCAATAAAAAGCAAACAAAAATTTTCTTCATCATAAATGGTGTTCAATTAAACGAAATTACACGGGTAGTTTATATACATTTTATACCAATGGGCATAAAAAAAGTCGCTGCAAAATAGGTAATAAACCCATTACAGCGACTTTTAAGCGGCCAGATTTTTAATTTTATGGCATTGCTTTTACAATATCGGTAAAGCTGCGGCTTTGTAGAGCTGCACCTCCAACCAAAGCGCCATCAATATCCGGGGCTGCAAACAATTCGGCTGCATTTTCCGGTTTAACACTGCCACCGTACTGAATGGTAAGGTTATTAGCAGTTTCGGCACCAAATTTTGCAGCAATTAAATTTCTTATAAAGGCATGTACTTCTTGGGCTTGCGCAGTAGTGGCTGTTTTGCCTGTTCCTATTGCCCAAACCGGCTCGTAAGCAACTACCACGTTGGCCATTTTCGCAGCTGTTAAATGAAATAAGCCTTCGGTAATTTGCGATTTTAAAACATCAAAATGAGTGTTGCTTTCGCGCTCTTCAAGTGTTTCGCCAACGCAATAAATGGCAACTAAATCGTTTGCCAATGCGGCATCAATTTTTTGGGCAAGCCAAAGGTTGTGTTCAGCAAAATATTGCCTGCGCTCGCTGTGGCCTATAATTACATAATTAGCACCGCAACTTTTAATCATGGCAGCACTTACCTCGCCGGTGTAGGCACCGCTTGCGTGATTGCTACAATTTTGAGCACCACAAGCAATATTGGTGGTGGCGTTAACCATTCTGCTTACCGAATTAACATAAACAAATGGCGGTATTAATACCACTTTGGCCGAGCCATTGTATTCTGAACCCACCATGTTTACAATTTCTGACGTAAGCGCCATGGCTTCATCAAACGATTTGTGCATTTTCCAGTTGCCTGCAATAATTTTCTTTCTCATAATAGTTTGGTTTAAGGTTGTTTTTCCCAAAAGCGATTGGGAGCTGAAAGTTGAAAAATATGTTCTAAGATTTTTTTATCGGTATCGGTAAAGTTAATATTTCTGCGTTTACACATGGCTTCTGCGGTTTTGTAAAATTTGCTTAGCACAAATGTTTCAAACCCTTGAGCGCCCCCCCATGCAAAACTAGGAATAAAGTTACGCGGAAAACCGGCACCAAAAATATTAGCCCCAACACCCACCACAGTGCCGGTATTAAACATGGTGTTTATGCCGCATTTGGTATAATCGCCCATCATTAAACCACAAAAGGTTAATCCGGTTTTTTCAAAACGGTTGGTGCGGTAGTTCCAAAGTTTAACTTCGTCGTAGGTGTTTTTTAAGTTGCTGTTGTTGGTATCTGCACCCAGGTTGCACCATTCGCCAATAACAGCATTGCCAATAAAACCATCGTGCCCTTTGTTGCTGTAGCCAAAAAACACGGCATTGTTTATTTCGCCACCTGCTTTGCAATGCGGGCCAAGAGTAGTTGCGCCATAAATTTTGGCATCCATTTTTAAGCCGGCATCATTGCACATGGCAAATGGACCGCGTATTTTGCAGCCTTCCATAACTTCGCAGTTTTTACCTATGTAAATTGGTCCGGTAGAGGCATTTAATATACTAAAATTTACTACGGCACCCTCTTCTATAAAAATATTTTCGGGGTTTATAAACTGGTTGCCTTGCGGAATTGGAGCGCTTTTTCGTCCGTTTGTAATCAGCTTAAAATCGCTTGTTAGGGCATCGGCATTTTTACTAAAAATATCGTATGTGTAATTAACGCTAAGGTAAGATTGCCCGTTATAGGTTATTTTATCGTAATTAGCCGATTCTGAAAAATAGTTGGCCTCGCTTTGGTTTAAGCAAACTGCAATTAAATCGTTGTTGTAAACCAATGCTTGGTTGGGTTGTAATTGCTGCAAGGCATTTACCAAATCTGTATTTGGACAAATACTACCGTTAATAAACAGATTGGTTTGGCCAATTTGCAAAGGAAATTTTTCTTGCAGATAGCTTTGCGTATGGTAAGAAATAGGCGATTGAGGCAGGTAATGCTGCCATTTTTCGGTAATAGTAAGTATGCCAATTCTAATTTCGGCAACAGGGCGCGTAAAAGTAAAAGGCAATAAATTGCTTCTGGTTAGCTCCGGGTCGAATAAAATATAGTTCATCATGTTGCAATTGGGTTAAAAAAACAAAGCCTTCCATACAATGGAAGGCTTTGCAACATAAATAATTTTATGGTTATTTTTTAGCGTAGCGCCTTTTAAATTTATCAATACGTCCGGCAGTATCCACAAACATAGACTGACCGGTAAAAAATGGATGCGATTTGTGAGAAATCTCTAACTTGTAAATTGGATACTCGTTACCATCTTCCCATTTAACGGTTTCTTTGGTTTCTACAGTGCTGTGACATAGAAAAGCGTAATCGTTACTCATGTCTTTAAACACCACTTTTCTATACGTTTTTGGATGAATGCCTTCTTTCATTTCTTTCTAAAATTTAGGACGGCAAAAATAAGCCTTTTTTTAAAAATAGCAAGTTATATGCTAAAAAATTCATTTTCTGCTGTTTTTTACGGCAAAAATTGACTTAGAAAATAGCTTACAAGCCAATATTTTAGTGCAAATCTAGCCATTTTTTTAATGGTTAGGTAACTTTTCAAGATATTGCAGCAATATAAATCTTAAGTTTACTTTTTTTTTTGAACCGAATGCTTGATAATGAGCTGTTAAAATTATAAATAGTGGTATATGGATGACTGTAAATGTCCTTATTTTAATAAAATTAATGATATATATATACTACCGATTTAAAATTACTTATTCCACCCCATTTTCATCAAAGTATCAACATTTATTTATAAAATTTTTTTTTAAAAAAAGTCCAATGAAAAAATAAATAATTGATTGTTAGATATATATATGTTTGTTTTGATTTTTGTGAATTGAATTGAAAATTAAATCATAGATTGCGTTTTAAAATAAAAAAAATATGATAAATTTCAGGTCATTAAGTCTGAATTGGACTTGTTTTGAAGTAAGTTGTAATTTCGATTCTCAGAATGCAATGGTTACAAGAAATTTTGTAGAGCCAGATTCTAACGACACTAGTGTTTCTCTAGTCGAAGATGGTAATTGGGTAAATCAATTCAATTATGAAGTTAACTTACCAAATGATGGTTATATCTACTGGGTGATACCAATAGATCCCAAGTTTAGTGTATTTTCTCCAGTTGGGGGTAGTTCTCAAAATTATCACTGTTATTGTTCTAATGGAAAAGGTTGTAATGTTGTAAACTATGATGTTTCAACAAAAAAGTTTTCATGTGAACAAACAGGTGATTGTAAAGGATGCTGTCTTATGGAAGTAACTACAATAGATGATGATAATAATCCCATTGTTGTAAGTACTGGCGTTATAGTATTGCGATCAAATACTGTTACTGTTGATGGAATTACGTACAGCAAATAAATGTAAAATAATTATAAGTTATTTTCTAATTCTATTGGGTTACATCCAAGTACACTCCCAGAATTTAGATTCAGTTTTTAAGGATATTTCATCAAGTAACGCAAAATTAGGTACATTTTTTGCGTACAATACTAAGGTAACAAGCAAATTTCTGCTTTATGAAGATACATCTAGCTTTGAAACATTAGTAATTGCTAAATTTACCCATAATGATACCTTATTAATTAACTACAACAACGACAGTGATTTTTATTTGTTGCAAACTAGCAAGGCGCAAAGCTACAGGGTATTAGATGGTAAGCGATTTGATTATGAATCAAATTTTGGCGAACATGTGAAGTATTCTTTTTTTCTAACCCCTGTTTTTTTTAAGGATCATTTATTTCGGATTTTAAAAAGAAAGAATGTTGATAGCCTGTATATTGCATCTACAAAGCAGAAAATAAGCATTTTCGCAAAAGTTAAACTTCGCGAAAAAGATTCGTTGTTTGTAAATACGGAATACACAGCAAATCAAATCATGTATCAGACCATTTTTTATTTAGACACATTGGTTCAATATAAAAACACAGTTACAACTGGATTTATTTATGATACGCTTTATTTAAATGAAATTATTGACAGATGTTTTAAAAACATTCGCAATAATAAATTGAATGAACAGGAGGGTTTAAAAGATTTTGATACCATTGCGATAAATGATTTACTGGCTAAAAGTAAACTTCTTAATACTAATAAAGCTAAGTTGAATGCTGAATTTAAATTAGTTTATTTTTGGTTTTTAGGCTGTTTGCCATGCCGGCTTAGTACAAAAATTGTTGATGCAGTTGATAAAAAAAATGACTTAATAAACGTAATTACATTAAATCCTATTGATACTAATGAAGTTGCGGTAATTAAGTATTTAAAGAAATACGACTATGCTTTTAATGTATATCTGATACCAAAAGAATTGATTGAGAATAATGTTAATGCTTATCCCACTATTTTAATTTTAGACAAGCAAAATAATGTGATTAAAAAATTTGTTGGATTTGATAAGGATTTGGAATTAGAATTGCTAAATTACCTTAAATTATTAACTGAAGGCTCGAAATAACTTACAATGAATTTGTAGCTTAAGTATAAATACTACGGTTTATAATAAGCTAAATATTGGAATTTTAATCCAAGAAAACGAATGTTTTGATAGCAGGTTTTGTGTAGTTTAATGTTTTTTACTTTTAATTTTAAGCTAAATTTGCAAGTTAGGACACCAAATAGCTGTTCTATTAATTATAAATGTGTAAAATTGGTTCAACAATGGCCATACATTCATGCAAACATATGCTTAAAAAAACTACTTTTGCGCCTGAATGGAACATATTAGAAATTTTTGCATCATTGCGCACATAGATCATGGTAAAAGCACCTTGGCAGACCGTTTGCTTGAATACACCAATACCATAAGTAAACGTCAAATGCAAGACCAATTGCTTGATAACATGGATCTTGAACGCGAACGCGGTATTACCATTAAAAGCCACGCCATTCAAATGGATTACCAATTTGAAGGTAAAAATTATACCCTTAACTTAATTGATACACCCGGTCACGTGGATTTTAGCTACGAGGTTTCTCGCTCTATTGCTGCCTGCGATGGCGCTTTGTTAATTGTAGATTCATCGCAAGGCATACAGGCTCAAACCATTAGTAACCTGTATTTGGCAATTGACCAAGGTTTAGAAATTATTCCGATTTTAAATAAAATAGATTTACCACACAGTATGCCCGAAGAAGTTAGCGATCAAATTGTTGACTTAATTGGCTGTAAGCGCGAAGAAATTATTAGAGCCAGTGGCAAAACAGGTGCCGGTGTGCACGATATTTTACAGGCTGTGGTTAATCGCATTCCTGCGCCTAAAGGCAATACCGATAAACCTTTAAAAGCCTTAATCTTCGATTCGGTTTTTAACTCGTTTAGAGGCATTATTGCCTATTTTAGGGTGTACGATGGCGTAATTAAAAAAGGCGATAAGGTTAAATTTATTGCTACCGGCAGAGAATACCTTGCTGATGAGGTAGGCGTTTTACGTTTAGATATGGAACCTAGAAACGAGGTGCGTGCCGGCGATGTAGGTTATATTATTAGCGGTATTAAAGAAGCCCGAGAAGTAAAAGTAGGCGATACTATTACACATGTTAGCAACCCCTGCGAACCTATTAAAGGGTTTGAAGATGTAAAACCAATGGTTTTTGCCGGATTATATCCGGTTGATACAGAAGATTTTGAAGAGCTGCGCGAAAGCATGTACAAATTGCAATTAAACGATGCAAGCCTAACATTTGAGCCCGAAACATCGGCTGCTTTGGGCTTTGGTTTTCGTTGCGGATTTTTGGGCATGTTGCACATGGAAATTATTCAAGAACGCCTTGAACGCGAATTTGGCATGACCGTAATTACAACTGTGCCAAACGTAAGCTACCATTGCTATACCAATAAAGATGAAATGGTGGTGGTAAATAACCCAAGCGATTTGCCCGATCCAAACATCATTAATCGCGTGGAAGAACCTTTTATTTCTGCACAAATTATTACCAGCAGCGATTATGTGGGCGCCATTATGGGATTGTGTTTGGGTAAACGTGGCATATTAAAAAATCAAACCTATTTAACCCCAACACGTGTAGAGATGAGTTTCGACATGCCTTTGGCAGAAGTTGTATTTGATTTTTTTGATAAACTAAAAACCATTTCGCGTGGTTATGCCAGTTTCGATTATCATCCAATTGGTTATGTAGAAAGCGATTTGGTTAAACTAGATATTTTATTGAACAAAGATAAAGTAGATGCTTTATCGGCCATTATTCACCGCGACCGTGCATACGATTGGGGTAAGAAAATTTGCGAAAAGCTAAAAGAACTTATACCTCGCCATCAATTCGAAATACCGGTACAAGCTAGTATTGGCCAAAAAGTAATTGCCCGCGAAACCATTAAAGCGTTGCGTAAAGACGTAACTGCAAAGTGTTACGGTGGCGATATTAGCCGTAAACGTAAGTTATTAGAGCGCCAAAAAGAAGGTAAAAAACGCATGAAACAAGTTGGTAACGTAGAAATACCACAAAGCGCCTTTATGGCTGTTTTAAAGCTCGATTAAAATTTATATTTTTACTTTTTAAGCATATTTGCAGCTTATGTTAGCCGGTTTTTTAATGGTAAACACAAGCTGCATTTTTTTTATGTTTTGTTGAACCAAGCCTTAGCAATTGCAAGCTTTAACTCTCTTGGTTGTAATAAATTTTATAGTACTTGCGTCCGTCTTGGTCAACGCCTTGTTCTATCATATCTCTATTGCCATGAATGTAAATATGGAAGTTTTTGTCTAGTTTTAAAACGCTTTTAAACACCCTGGCTTGCTTTTTTACGGCTTGTGGCGAAATATCAAAACTGTCGGTAATTTCTATCTCATTCTCTTGTCGGAAATTATTATCAAAGTTTCTAAATGAGTTAATAACATTCGAATCCTGAAAAACCTCCTCTTCAAATTCTTTCTTATCAAAAGTTTCGTGAGTTTTAAAATACTCCACAGAACGGTTAAGCAAGTCGATTTTGTCTGCTTTGGTTACTTCAAATTCTTCTTCGAGTTGTTTGGTAACAAAGTTTTTTGCAATGCCTAAAAATTGGTTTGTTTGGTGGTATTCGTTTGCAATTGGTTTAAGTTGTAGAAATGTATCTTTCCAGTACTGTGCCTCTGTTGATTTGTTTGCATTGTCGACAATGCAAATATTGTAATTTTCGTTTAGTGAGTTTATAATTAAGCAACCTTTATCTAATTTGTTGGTATTTGTGCCTTCATCGCAGTTTACCAAAGATGTTTTTCCTTCAAAATTAACTTTAATAAAACTGTCTTTACTCTCAGACTTAAAAATTCCTATTGCGTCGGTTACCTCATCATTAAAAACAATATTGTTAAAGTAAGCAACATACATTTCGCCACTTTTTATTTTGGGATGTGTGCTGCAAGTGTAAAGATGTTGCGCAATGCTTTTGCTTTCTACCAGCAGTTGGTTTGGGTTGTTAAATATTCTCTTAGCAACTGTAAACATTTCGTTTTGCTCAATGCCAATATCGTTATGAAATTCAAAAAGCTCTGTATCTGAAAATGAAGTAAGAAAATAGTTTAAAAACACATTGGTAAGCTTTACATCGTCCAAATTAATTAATTCATCAGTAAGAATAAGTCCTTCCTCCAGCGACTTATTTCCCACTTGGTGGACAGCCAGGTTACGCAGTTTGCTGTTGTTAAAATTTATCATTACAAATTTCTGTTTTTTATTTTCCGGCAATTCTGCCAAAAGTAATAAAGTCTTTTTTACTCACCTCTTAAAATGGTAAAATGTTTTAAAAATTTTTTTCGCACTTCTAAAATCATTACTTTTGGTAGCCTAGCTGCTGCATGTTAGCCAGTTTTTTAATGTTAAATTTAAGTTGCAATTATTACTTCATGTTTTAATGGTTAGGGATTAACATTATCACTGCTTATATTTGATGTATATTCGGTTATGGATAAACGCAATTTTCTAAAAACAACAAGTATGGCCATATTATCTCCTTTTGTGGCTAAAGCAGCTAAGTGGAGCAGTTTTATGGTTGGTTCAAGCCAAGATAACAATAGCGATTACTGGACTACCATTGCCAACGATTACCAATCTAAAGCGGGTGTTATAAACTTAGAAAATGGTTATTACAGCATTATGTCCAAACCTGTTATGCAGGCCTATTTAAACGATATTACCAAGTTAAACGAAGCCGGAAGTTACTACATGCGCACCACTCAGTTTACCGATAAATGGCAAGTAGCCGAACGCTTGGCTAATTTGGTTGGCTGTGTAAAAGATGAGCTTATTATTACGCGCAATACCACCGAGTCGATGGGCATTGTTATTAATGGTTTAAATTGGAAAGTAGGTGATGAAGCGGTAATGGCCCATCAAGATTACGGCGCAATGTTGGATATGTTTAAACAGGTTGAACAACGCTTTGGTATTGCATGTAAAAAAGTATCGGTGCCTATGCTGCCTAAAACCGACGATGAAATTGTGGCTGTTTATAGCAATGCCATTACACCCAAAACCAAACTGTTAATGGTATGCCATGTAATTAATATTACCGGACAAATATTACCAATTAAAAAAATATGCGATATGGCACATGCCAAAGGTGTGCAAGTTTTGGTAGATGGCGCACATGCTGTTGCGCAAATTCCTGTAAATATTCAAGAGTTGGGCTGCGATTATTATGCATGCAGTTTGCATAAATGGCTTGGTGCACCTTTAGGCGCTGGTATTTTATTTGTTAAGAAAAATTTGGTTCAAAACTTATGGCCATTGTTTGCCGATTATGAGTTTGAACCCAACGATATTAGAAAATTAAACCATACCGGCACGCATCCGGTGGCAGTTACAATTGCCTTACACCATGCATTAAATTATCATTTAAAAATAGGCCAGCAACGCAAAACCGAGCGATTAAAGTTTTTGCAATTGTATTGGATTAATAAATTAATAGATACACCAAATGTATATTTTAATACACCGCTTGAACCTAACCGTAGCTGTGCCATTGCGAATGTTGGTATAAAACAAATTCCTGCATCTGTTTTAGCAAAAAAACTATTAGATGGTTATGGCATTTGGACTGTGGCCATTGAAAATGAAAAGGCAGGAGTTAATGGCATAAGAATTACACCACATGTGTACACTAAAACAGCTGATTTGGATAAGTTTGTAACGGCAATGAAGGAATTAGCTAAAGTTTAATTTAGATGAAGGATAAATTATTTAAAACAGGAAACGACTCAGCCATTATTTTAATACGTTTGGTTGTTGGGGCTGTGTTTTTATCGGAAGGCATACAAAAGTTTTTGTTTCCTGCCATTCGTGGAGCTGGCAGATTTGAAAAAATTGGCTTACCTCAACCTGAATTGTTAGGTGGTTTTGTAGGCTTTTTCGAAATAACCTGTGGCCTGCTTATTTTAGTAGGTTTTTTAACCCGTTTAGCTAGTGTACCATTAATGGTTATTATGTTGGTTGCATTTACTACCACCAAATCGCAGGTTTATTTAGAAAAAGGTTTTTGGGAGCTGTTGCATGGTAGTCGCACCGATTGGAGTATGCTGTTGGGTAGTTTGTTTTTGTTTATCAAAGGCGGTGGCAGATGGTCGGTAGATGTTTTAATTAACAAACAAAAATAATTATGGATATTACCATTATTAGCATTATAGCTTTTGTTGTTTCTATACTTACCTTTTTTTCGGGATTTGGTTTAGGAACCATTCTAACACCTGTATTTATGGTGTTTTTTCCGGTAGATTTAGCCATAGCCCTTACCGGTGTGGTGCATTTTTTTAATAATATTTTTAAGCTGCTTTTGGTTGGTAAGCATGCCAATAAAGAAGTATTCATTTATTTTGGTGTACCTGCAGTATTTGCAGCATTTGTTGGTTCATGGCTACTGCTGCAAATTACCGATTTACCACCATTATTTACCTATTCGGTATTTCAAAAATCAATAGCGGTTTATCCTGTAAAATTTATGGTTTCTGTACTATTGCTAATTTTTGCTACCATAGATCTAATTCCATATTTTAATAACCTTCAATTTGGTAAAGATAAACTGCCCATTGGTGGGGTTTTAAGCGGATTTTTTGGAGGTTTATCGGGCAATCAGGGGGCGTTAAGAAGTGCGTTTTTAATTAAAGCCGGATTAAGCAAGCAAGCATTTGTAGGCACAGCTGTTGTGGTTTCTACTTGTGTAGATTTTACGCGCCTGGGCATGTATGCCACACGTTTTTATGCGGTAGATTTAAGCAGTTATGCCTTGCATATAGTATGTGCAACTTTGGCTGCCATTGCAGGTGCATTTTTAGGCAACAAGTTGCTTAAAAAGGTAACTATTCGTTTTTTGCAGGTTACCGTTGCGGTAATGCTCATTATTTTATCGTTGGCATTGGGTTTAGGACTAATATAACTGGTTTGTATACGGCTCTTTTTGCGTTTTGAACCCACTTTTTTAGCCGGATTTTTAATGGTGAAATTTGATGTTGTATTTTTCTGCTTGTATCCTGCGCCAATGGATTGGCATTTTTTTTCGGATTTTTTAGTAAATATTTCTCGCTTGTAGCTATTTTCTTGTGTTTTACCCCAATTCGATTTGTAAATCATTACATTTAAATTCACCAAAAATATGGATAATTAGCGGATTCATTCACTAAAAACATGTATAATTGGTGCATTTATTCACTAAAAAAGTGTATATTTGGTGAATACATGCACTAAAAATATGTATAATTGGTGAATTTGTGTTTAAGGAATTATATATTTGTGGGCTAATTACAATAAGTGAGCAACGCAGAAATACATAGAATAGCTTACAAAGCCATAACGCAAAAGTGCTTTAAGGGTAAAATTATTTTACTTATTGGTCCGAGGCAAGTGGGTAAATCAACCTTGTTGCATAGCCTATGCAACGAATATGGCGATTATCTATTTTTAGATGGCGATGATCCTGCTGTAAGAAACCAATTAGATACGCCCAATTTTGAGCAAATAAAACTGCTTTTGGGCAATTATAAACTGGTATTTATAGACGAAGCGCAGCGAATTAAAAACATAGGTCTAACGCTAAAAATGATAAACGACCGCTTAAAAGGAGTGCAGCTTTTGGTAAGTGGTTCATCTTCATTAGACTTAGGCGATCGGCTTCAAGAATCGCTAACCGGCAGAAAGTGGGAGTATCATTTGTATCCTATAAGTTGGGAAGAGTGGTACCATCAAAACAACTATTTAACCGTTACCCAACAGTTAGAAAGCAGGGTGTTGTATGGCATGTACCCAGAGGTTTTAAATAACCCCGGCGAAGAAGAGGTAATTTTGAAAGAGCTTACAAAAAGTTATCTATACAAAGATATTTTTGCGCTTAGTGGCATTAAGAAACCCGATATACTTGAAAAGCTAGTAACCGCATTGGCTTACCAAATTGGCAGCGAAGTAAGCTATAACGAGTTGTCGCAACTATTGGGTATAGATAAAAACACAGTATCTTCTTATATCGAGTTGTTAGAAAAAGCTTATGTGGTTTATCGTTTAAATCCATACAGCGGTAACCAACGCAACGAAATTAAAACCCATCGTAAAATATATTTTTACGATACCGGCATTAGAAATGCTGTAATAAATAATTTTAATCCGTTGGCTTTGCGCCAAGACAAAGGGGCCTTATGGGAAAACTTTGTAATAAACGAGCGCATGAAACATTTAGAGTACCATCGCATACCTATGCAAAGTTATTTTTGGCGCGCTATACAAGGCGGAGAAGTAGATTTGTTGGAGCACAAAAATGGTAAACTTTATGCTTACGAAATTAAATGGCGCAAAAGTAAGAAAAGCAAATTACCCGTAACATTTGCAAAACATTATTCGGCAGATTTTACAACCATAGATACCGAAAACTTTTTGCCTTTTGTTGCTAAAGTAAAATAAACAAAGCTTAAATTAACTGTATTTCTGTTCTTGAACCCACTTTTGCAGCCAGATTTTTAATGGTAAAGTTGGTGGTGGAGGATGGGATAGCCAGAATTATTTATTGCACCTAAATCATGAATAAAACATTTTTAAAGCTTATTTAAAGATTGACCATTTTACTTATTTAGTTCTACTTTGTCACACACAAATATTTGGTATTTAGAAATATAAGTTCTATTTTTG
>VFQQ010000797.1_pt1 | contig 53713 bp, 96 predicted proteins | sample 3512341 | NCBI WGS metagenome assembly VFQQ01 (sample SAMN10412373, study PRJNA504923) | tailings metagenome | isolation source: Relicate 2 Philex TSF1 revegetated site | place: Philippines: Tuba, Benguet | collected 2017-08-29 | reverse complement strand
CCGCCGCGGGCGGCGGCTGCTCACCTGAGGGCGGGGGCATCCGCCAGTACCCCCTGCACGCGCACCGCGGTGCGCGGGCGAGCGCCCGATCGCAGGCGGGCAGCGGGCAGCTGCACGCGAGCAGCAGAGGCGGCAAGGAGCGGCATGGCAGGGCGGGCTGGGTTGTGTCTGTTGATCTGCGGGCTTTCTGACAGCGGATTTGCTCTCTTAGCACTTTTGGCTAGGGTTTGAGGCGGCTGAGCGGGCTTGCAAGCACTGGGCGACGTGCCTGTGCCAGCTTTGCCAGCAGGAATTGCAGTGCAAACGCGCCCGACATTGCCAAGCTCGGCAATTGCGTCAATTCTGTCGGATCAAAGTCTTATACAGCCCGCCACACGCCCTGCCCCCGCCTCTGCTCGCCATGGCACCCGGCGCACTTGTCGAGGCCCCGCCGCTGCCGGTCGACCTCAAGTCGGCTCAGGGTGAGCTTGCATGTGCAGGCAGCATGCTTCGTGTGTGATGCGTGGCAACAGCAGCTCGAACAGTTGGGTTTGGCACGCCGCAAGCCCCCTCCCGACTTGCCGGAACGAGCGGTAGCTGCAGTGCCGCCGCGGGCGGCGGCGGCAGCCATGCTGGGCGGCATGAGCCAGAAGGCTCTGATTTCGCCCTGGAGCACTTTGTCTGGGCGTTCGAAGCTGATACGAGGGGTTGCAAGTGGCCCTGAGCGCTTCCTGACCCCGCTTGCCAACCCTGCAGCACCCGTGGCTGTCTCGCCCTTCCCCGACACGCGGTCAGCTGCCACCGCTGGCACAGGAATCGCCAAGCATGTGGGCGACCTCGTTGGCGGGTAAGCGGGCCAGCTGTTGCTGCCGCCGCCGCCGCCGCCGCCGGCATGCGTGGCGCCTGCAAAACTTTGGACGGGTTGCCTGCAGGCCGGGCTGGTGGTGTGACAAACAGGCTTACAGTATCACAGTGCTACGAATGCCAGAGGCCCCACCGGATCAGCATCCCTCAAGCTTGCTCTACAGCCTGCTGTAGCTCCCGCGCCGCACCGCTGCCGGCTCCGCCCTTCCGCGCCCTTTCACACCATCGCTCGAAGTCCCTGCTCCCTTGCCCCTGTGTGCAGCACGCCCCACATCCTGCTCAAGGAGGGGGATGGCAAGAGCGCAACCATCATCGCAAAGCTGGAGGCCAACAACCCGCTGGCCAGCGTGAAGGTGCGATCACGATCAGCGTGCATGCTTGCATCTGCCCAATGATCCATTGTTGCCGTCCCGCCCTAAAGACGGGCAACGACCATCCTTTGTGCAGGACCGCATTGCCAAGGCGATGGTGGACGATGCTGAAGCAAAGGGCATCATCGTGCCCGGCAAGGTGGGCGGTGCTTACGTTGCATGTACTTGTTTGATGGCGGCCATTTGTTGCCACTTTCCTGGCGGCCATTTGTTGCAACTGGGGGCCCCTTGCCCGGCCACCTGCGTGGCCACAGGTCGTCTCCGGCGTGTGACATCACCCTTCCGCCTCGTGCGTCTTTCCCTTCTTCCCTGCAGACCACCCTGGTTGAGGCGACCAGCGGCAACACCGGTGTGGCGCTGGCCATGTGTGAGTGCCTGCCTACTCGTTTTGTTTAGTGCCATGCGCTCGTGGTGGGAGTCCCTGTCTAGTTTCCTGCCTTGTGCCCTTGCTATCTGGCGAGCTGCTGCCCACATGAGACGCTCCCCGCCCGTCTGCACCCTCGGCATTACCTGCAGACGCTGCCGTCAAGGGCCACCGCTTCATCCTGACCATGCCTTCTTTCTACTTGCTGTCCGCAGCTGCTTTGTGATTGCCGCCCTACCCCATCCCTCATCATTCGCAGATGCGGCCGCCAAGGGCTACCGCTTCATTGTCACCATGCCCGCCTTCTGCTCGGTGGAGCGGCGTGTGCTGCAAAAAGCGTTTGGAGCGGAGCTGATCCTGACCGACCCCGCCAAGGGTGCGTTGCTTTTCGATATCTATGGACTGCAACGTGCTGTTGCAAGGGCCACTAAAGTCGCAGCGGGCGCGTATTTTGCAGGCTGCACCAGCACGTGGCATTGGCAGTGGCTGGCCCCTGCATTGCACGCATGTGCATCATCTGCTGGCCAAAACCTGCGTTGACCTTCTGCTTGTGTTTTCCTTGCAGGCTGCATCGGTGCGTTTGAGAAGGCGCTGGAGGTGCTGGAGCGGGAGCCCAACACCCACATGCTCAACCAGGTGCGTTTTTTTTTTCCGGTACACTACACCTGCGTCCCTGCTGGTGGTTAATATAACAAGGTTGCAGAGCGTACCCAATCCACATGCCCAACCAGTTGCGTTCCAAAAGCAGCGGCGGAGGCGCAGCAGCAGCAGCAGCAGCAGGATTCGGTGCACTTGTGTGCCGGGGGCTGTACATGCTCCCCTACAGCTCTTCCTGTGCCAAGTCACATGCCCGGCGCATTCTCAGTCACCATTCCTGTTCCCACTCCCCCGCATGGCCACTGTCCGGTGCAGTTTGACAACAAGGTGAGGCTGCTTTCAACCGGGACTAGAAGCCCTTTGGCCCATGATCAGCTGTTGTTGCTGTGGTTCGACTGAGTTGGACTGTGCAGGGTGTGCCGGACTGCGCTGCAAGGCGCATCCGGCCGGCCGGCAGGCCTGCCTGCGTGCTGCATGCGACCCTTTAGCGTCTGGCCTGATGGTTGCCCCGTCTGCCCTGCCCGTTCGGTCCGCAGGCCAACCCTGATGTGCACTACCGCACCACCGGCCCCGAAATCTGGCGCGCCACTCAGGGCAAGGTACGGGGGGAAGTGCGCACAGCTGTGGCAGCCAATCGCAACAGACTTGCCCTGCCGCTGGCTGCGCTGAGCAAGCTTGCAGGCTGGCCGTGCGGCGAGCTGAGCTGCACCGCAGGATCAATATCTGCAAGCGCGCTGCCGCCGCCGTCACTTCCACCGCCGAACAGTCCCAGAAGATTCCACCCCGATCCGCCCACTGTGCCATGTGCAGGTGGACATTTTCATCAGCGGCGTTGGCACCGGCGGCACGGTGACTGGAGTGGGCCGCTTCCTCAAGGAGCAGAACCCCGACATCAAGGTGGGGCCGCCTGCTTTAGAGCGCATAAACAAAGGCATAGCGGCCAACTGCCTGACAGTCAGTGTGGGGTCCACCGCCTTCCAAGTTGTAAGCCTCAAGACAAGTGCCCCCACAGATCCTCACTGTCAAGCCCATGCATGCACCATGTCCCCTCGCGCTTCGCTTGTTTACTCACGTTCTCGCTCACACTTCGTTGAAAAACTGGCCCGCAGATCATTGCTGTGGAGCCCACAGAGTCGCCTGTGATTTCGGGCGGCAAGCACACGCCCCATCTGATCCAGGTGGGCAGGAAGGACCCTGCTCCAGGTCACCCTTCCGAAGCGGCAGTCTTGGCATTGCAGTCCACTGCAAATCAGGAGTGGGCTTGCAGTGAAATTTGTTGCTACCTGGGCAGGCGCCGCTGATACGGGGAGAGCAGCAACGGCGGCAGCAGTGCTGATCAGAGGCTGGGGCAGCCCCACATGCAAACTTCAGCTGAGAGATCGCCGTCGTCCCCGCCTATCTTTTTTCAGGGCATGGGCGCGGGATTCGTGCCCCCGGTTCTGGACACTTCCCTGCTGGATGAGGTCATCACGGTGGGTTGGATGTCTGTTCCTGTTTCTTCTGATGCTACGGCACAGCATGCCGTTGCGTAGCTGCTGCTGCTGTTGCATTTCCTGGTGTTGCATTTCACAGCTGTTGCATTTCCATGGCACTGCCTGCAGGTATCCAGCCAGGAGGCGCTGGAGGCCAGCCAGCGCTATGCGCGCGACAAGGTGAGAGCATGTCAACCAGGATGAGCAGCACGTATAGGCTGCTGGCATGGTGCCTGTGCATAGATGCTGGCACAGTGCCTGCTGGAGTATGCGGGCTGTAGCATGATGCATGGAATGGTGCCTGTGCAGCTGGAGCTCCATTACGTGTTGCATTTCATTTGCTGCCCTGCAGGGCATCTTTGTGGGCATTTCCTCCATCGACGCAGGCTCCTTGCACCCAGCTACTGAACATAGCTGTTCATTTACTGCTTTTGCTGCCAATGCAGGGCATCTTTGTGGGCATTTCATCGGGTGCCACCGGCACCGCCGCCGAGCGCGTGGCCGCCCGCCCCGAGAATGCCGGCAAGACAATCGGTGCGTTGTGCTGGCTGCCGTCAAGCCGGCTGTGGATGCCATAGCTGGCCTGCATTGTACTACGGCAGCAACTCGAAGTGCGGAGAGCGCCTGCAAGACAATCACTGCTCCAAAATGCTGAACCAAGCAGTGCTGCCCCTGCTTGCAACCTGCGCCCTGCCCCCTCACTGCCCCCCGCCGCCTCCCCGCTGTGCAGTGGTCATGTTCTCGTCCTTTGGCGAGCGCTACCTGTCCACCGCGCTGTTTGACGCGCTGAAGAAGGAGGCGGAGGAGCAGGCCTTCGAGCCGTGGGTGAGTGGAATGCACTGACTCATTGGAGACTGTTTGATGACGCCATGCATTGCATGCAGAGGCAGAAGATACGTCAGCAGCCCCCTTTCACAGGCAGGTTCTGGTTCGTTGCATGCTCATTCAGCCCCTGTCCTGCTGCCCGTTTGCGACCGCAGGTGGAGAAGGTGCCCTTCCACCTGTGAGGCGCACGCTGTGCTGCGCTTTGCTATGCTGCGGCTCACAACTCGGATGTCATGCCCATCATGCACGGCATGGCAGCGTGCTCCTGTCTTGCATCAAGGACGGCCCAAGCAGGGCGGCTTGCTGAGGCAGGCAGGCACGGTCCGTCACCGCTGCCGTGCCGCTTGAATGCGTTGGGCACTCATCGCCACACAGCCATGCAACATGCCACCACACACATACGTACATATTGCTCGCTATTGTATGCTCTTTGCCTCCCCACCAATTTGCACATTTAGAACTGCCCGACGCTGATGTGTTTTGGGTGCCGCTGGGCCCTCAGCTTCGCCAAGCCCCTTAGATGCCCCCAAATGACTGCGCAGTAACAGCGGTTGGTGTATTGTGCCCGCGCTGTGTCCCATGTGCCGTGCGTGGCCACCCCCGGTTGTTTCCATGTCCACCTGTAAACACGCCTTGGTGTACTGAATTGAATGGTAATGGAGGCAGCAGTCACTCACAAGTGGGCACTGCTGCCCGCATGCAGATGGAGATCATGAACAGCACCCGACAACTTGCAATTCGACACAAGGGCGGGTGGCAGCCGCTGCCGCTCTCACTGCGCCTCACGCTGCCCAGCAGGCTGCCCCGCGGGCGCCAGCAGGGCGTCAATCAGGCTCTGCCCAATGTGGCCCTTCAAATAGGCCACCAGCAGGCAGCGGGCTGTGCACCCCGCCTCATCTGATACGTCCAGATCCGCCCCGGCTGCAGCCCATCTGTTCGCTAGCCGGCCCACAGCGGGGCAAAACCCGGTGCCCAGCCCACAAAGCTCATCCCTCATGCGATCTTCATGGGCTGTCAGGTAGCGCAGTGCTAGCACCAGCGGCGTGGCTCCTGAGCTGTCCTGTGCATTTGGGTCAGCCCCGGCAGCCAGCAGCAACGCCTCGGCCTCTGCTTTGCCCGCTGCGCTGTGTTCTCCTGACAACCACAGCGCGGGGTCAGCGGCTGCAGCGTGCAGCGGCGTGCGGCGCCGGCTGTCCAGCGCCTGCGGGGTGGTTGGGCAGGGGAAGTCACTTCTAATGGCTGAGGGTGCACGGATCCTCTCAACTCACCCAGCAAATCCCAGGATTCCTCACAGCACTGACAGGCCTTGTTGCACCAGCGCATTTGGCGCTGCCCAACCAACCACAACCGCCCCCCATGGCCCCATTACCTTGCCTGCACATCCGCCCCCGCCTGCAGCAACGCCGCCACCGCCTTGGGCCAGCCGTTGTTGGCCACAATGTGCAGCGGCGTGCCGCCGTGGCTGGCGGTGGTGCCGCGGGGGCGGCGGGCGGATTCTGGCTCCTCGGCTGCCGCCAGGTCAGCGCCAGCGGCCAGCAGGGAGGGCAGGTTGCCGAGGAAGATTTCTTGGCAGCTGGAGGGGTTGGCCAGATCCAGCAGCTGCTCGGTCGGGCTGGGAGAGGCGGCCTGAAAGTTCAGAGGGGCAGCGTTGGGCGCGATTGGGCACGATTGGGCGGAGTGGGATCATGCTGGCAAGCCGTGCCGGCTTCTACTGATCGCATGTTCGGTGCCGTCCCAGCAGAGCTGCCGCACGACAGCAACTACCAGGCGCATTCTGTACCTGTGCCACAGCGGCCGGCTGCTCTGCTGTGGACGCAGCTGTGATGCGCCGCCGCGGGCGCCGTGCAGCCGGCTGGCGGCGAGGGACGGCTCGCATCAGGCTTGCGATCTGGTGGCTAGAGTGACGCTGGTTGGTGGCTGCTTGGCCAGACACATGCTGTCGGCCGATCGGTGCTGCAACCGCCAGCATTGGGGCTGTGGGAGGGCAAGGAAGCCGGGCAGTCACGGTCACGGCAATTGAGCGGCGGCGGTAGGCAGGCCAGGCACCGTGTCGGCTGGCCATCGTTACGTTCGAACCTTGCTGACGCACGGTTGCTGCACCTCAGGGCGAGAGGGCGAAGCGCGGTGGAGGCTGCTCGTTCAGTGGAGGCCAGTTGCAGTCTGCTGGTGCCTGGGCCGGCCTCAACTCGACCTCTCTGCAGTGCTGCACCCGCAATCTAGATGCACAGGGGAGCGGATGCAAAGCAGCTCTCAGCGCCCTGCAAATGCCCCGCCGATGCTGCCGCTGCACTCTTGGGATCGGCACGGCCTGCCCTCTCACAAGCATTCAATCTGCAATCGGCTTTGTTTACAATCTAGTGCCACATCAAATCGATGCTCTGAAACAGTACGAATCCAGTCCCACTGACACACACTCATCCTCAACAAACATCCTGCTCTCAGCGAATCTGCGCCAGCCGGCCAGCCAGCCAAACAGGCGCCCACACTACCGCCGCGTGGCTGCCGAGCCGTACACAATCAGGCGGGGCACCACATCTCGAAGCAGGTCTGCCGGCAGCGCAAAGTTGACGCCGCTGCTGCGTGCCACCCCCGGCTTGGCATAGCTGACCACAGGCATGCCGATGAGGCGGCCGCTCGAGTCCAGCAGTGCGCCTCCCAGGGACTGGGAGTTGACATCAGCGTCTGTTTGCAGCACGCCGGGGATGGGCTGGTTGTTGGAGGCGGGGATGGTTCGCCCGGTGGCGCTGATGATGCCTGCATGGGGCGAGGCAGGGGCGGGGAGCGGGCGGAGGGGGGTGGGGTGAGGGGCGGGGATCGTTCGCCCCTTGGCGCTGATGAATGGCCTGAACAATGAGGCACGAAGGCAGCGGCTGGGAGGTGAGGTGGCAAGGTTGTGCTGCTGGGCGCCTGGCTGGTGCAGTGTGTTCTTCCTCACCACCGCCGCCCTCCATCGGCCAAGCAGCTGCACACTGCCACGCCCTGAAACCTCTCCCCTGCTCCCACTGCCAGCAAGCACTTGCAAGCAGCAATTAACAAGCACCTGCCGCCAGTGTGGGCCCTCCGCCGCCTGGCAGCGCTCCAACAAGCAGCGCATCTTGGCCCACCCGCAGCGCGGCTGAGGATCCCAAAGCTACGGGGCTCAGGCCGGCTGGCGGCGGCTCCACTCGGAGCACAATGAGCTCATGGGAGGGGTCCCTAGACAAGACTGCTGCCGGCAGGCGGTGCAGCGAGCCGTCGGCGGCGGCCAGCGACACAAGCACCTACGGAAGGGTGGACATTTGCACTGGGGTTGTTTAAAGGCGAGGGCGGGTGCAGAGGGTGCTGCTGTCTGCCCAGCGCGCTTCCCACGAAGCGCAGCCTGCAGCTGCCAAGGCCAGCGCATCGGGCCGCTGCCTCAAACCGCCGCCACTGCTGCCCGGGCAAAGCGCGACCCAAGTCTGGCACACAGCACACATCACACCCCCACTGGCAACGGCATCCCAGCACGTGACTCACCCACCCCAATGCCGCACCTGCGCCTCCCCCGCCGGGCTCTGCCGCAGCACCCGAGTCAGCGGTGCATAGGCCGTCACAATGTGCTGCTGGTCCCACACAATCGCACTGCCAAGCTGCTGCTCCTCTGGCTGCCTTGTTTGGCCAGCTGGGATGGCCGAGACGGCTGCTACACTGGCCGCCGCCGCAGCAACCACCTGCTGCGCGCTTTCGGCAGCAGCGGCCGCCGCTGCGGCGGGCGACGGCTGCAGCGCCGGCCAGCCCGCCCCAAGTAGGAGAGAGCCGGCCGCCAGGCCGCGCAGCAGGCTGCTGCGAGCGACTCGCTGCCGCTGTTCAAGCTGCTGGCTGGTATAGGTGGGTGTGAGCTGCTGCAGCTGCTGCTGCGGCTGGCTAGGCGGCTGCTGGGGCTGCTGGCGGCAGGAACGCCGGCTGCTGGCGGCAGCGGCGGCGGCGGTAGAGACTGCGGCGGTGCCCATGGCGCTGCCTCTGCGCGCGTTGCACGCCTGTTGGCTGCATCGGGGTGATGTTGCCTGCTTGTAAGGCTGCAGGCCGGCCATGTTAGCGGCTGCCTGAGCAAGGGGAGGAGCGGCCCTGGCCCTGTGCGCTGGCCCTGGCTGCCGCTGCTGGACCGATCACGAGCTGGTGCGATGCTGCAGCCGATGCGAGGATGCCCAAACCCTTGAAGGCCTGAGATGGCGGTTCCATGCCGGAGGCCACCTGCCTGCTGCTCGGTGTTGGCCATCCCCCTGTGCACCGTCCAATTGGCTGCCTGCCGACATTGATAGCCCGTTCGTCGGCAAGCGTAGCACTGCGCTCGGGCGGAGCGTCGTCACGGCGGCGCCCCTACTGCTCTGCGGCGGCCGCCCTGCAAAGATCGCGCCCTGCACACCCTGCAGCCCGCGCCATGGCGGCCTGAGCGGGGCCAGCTCGCGCAGCAACCCCACCGGCAAGCCCTTGCAGCGCCTGCCGCGCCTTGGGGCGACGATGGGCAGCCTGGAGGAGCTGCTGCTCAATGAGCTGCAAGAGACGGTGCGCTCCTGGCGTGGGTCGGCTGCCGCTCTCGCCGGCAGCGCAGCCCTGCCCGGCTTGCCGCCCTGCACCAAAGTCATCTGCGTACCAGCATGCTACCGCTATTGGACGAGCGTCCCGGGGCAGTGCCTGCAAGCCCCGCCGACCCTGCTTGACCGGTACACACCTCCTCCCGGCCCCCTCAACCCCCCCGCAGGGCGTGTTCGATCTAGCAGCGTCGGTGGGCATCGTGCAGCACGGCCGGCTGCAGGGTGGCGGCCGCCCAGAGGGTGAGTGCGTTGAGCGCGGCCCACTGCCGCCCCGCGCTGCCAGCCACACCTGGCCTCTCTATTCTGGCGTTAGCGCTGCCCCAGCAGCTGCAAGCAGCCGCCGAGCTTGGCGACTGCAGGGGCTGAGCTGCGCCCCCTGATTCCCTACCACATTGGCCCCCGCAGAAGCCTGGCCGCCCCACCCGCAGCCGCCGCTGGGCGCTGCGGTGCCGCAGCAGATGCCGCAGCAGCAGCAGGTGCCCGACCATGGAATGGATGCCGAGGAGCTGCATGCAGGTGTGTGGAGTGAGATTGAGCACCTCGTGTGGGCAGCGGTTGGAGGGTTGGCGGTTGACTACGGATTGGGGTCGGCAGTATCCGGCAGGTGTGGCTGACACGGCGCACAACCAGCCGCCATTGGTTGGTTGGCGGGGTGCCGTGCACGGGCCCTGCGTGGCTTGCACCCTGTGTGGCTTGGGCCCTGCTTGCCTTGCAGGCCGTTCCACGCATGATTGGCTGCCTGAGCGGTCGGACCTACATGTCGCAACTGCCGCTGCCGCCCCACGCTGTGTCTCTTTGTGACCCCTTCTCGCCCTCTCTTCCCCCTCCCTCCCCCAATCAGCCAACGAGTCTGTGGCGGCGTGCCTGCGGGCTGCGGAAGCAGCCACCATCGCCCTGCGGCTCACAGACTTGCAGCTAGCTCAGTGGAGCGCCGGAGGGCCCCCCGAGGTTGCCAGCCCAGATGGCGCGCCGCTGCCCTCTCCTACCAGCGCAAACGGCGGCTTCGCCGCTTCAGCGGCGGCAGCGGCGGATGGGACGCCAGCTGACGCCGGCAGCGCGGAAACGCCGAGCGGCGCTGCGCCGCCGCCGCTGCTGCCGGCAGGCCTGCCAAAGCGCAAGCGGGCGACGCGCGGCGGCGCAGCTGCCGCCGCCGCTGCCGCAGGCGATGCGTCGGCAACTGCTGGGGGCCTGTCATCTATGGCTGGCGCCGGCGGTGGTGCAGCGGGGGCGGGGCGGAAGGAGCCGCTGGGCAAGGCCAGTGCGCTGCGCCACTTCAGCCTGAAAGTGTGCGAGAAGGTGGAAAGCAAGGTGAGCGGCCGGCTGCAGTTGGGTTGGGCTGTGTGGGTGGGTGGGTGAGCGGAGGCCGAAGCCGGTGGGGCATGTAGCTTGCGTGGAAGTTGCAGTGAAGCGGTGGCGACCAGCTGGTTGCAAGGGTTTCCAATGCAGTCTGAGCTAGTTGTGTCCCTCTCTCCTATCCTGCTCAATGCAGGTGGACCCCAGCTATGAAGAGGTGGCCCACGAGCTGATTGCAATGTCTTCCCACTGAACTGAGCGAATTGTTTCTTTCGATTCAATCTTTCGATCTGGTTCCTTCTTCGATACAGATTGACACCAGCTACGAGGAGGTGGCCAACGAGCTCATTGCAGACATCGCAGCCGAGGTGGCGGCAGGTGCGGCATCCCAGTTTGGCGTTGCTTTGCGGGGACTGCATTGCCATCGCGGCATCTAATCTAACCGTTCAGCTGTGCACATGATACCAGTATGCGCGACTGTCAAACACCTATTGCAGGCACGGCGGAGGCAGCGACCGATGAGAAGAACATCCGCCGCCGCTGCTACGATGCGCTGGTGAGCACTGGTGTGCCCTGGCGGCTGGGTGGGGGTGCTTGTGGAAGTTGTGGCAGCAAACTGCCAGCCCTGCAGCTTGGTTATGAGCTTTGGAGCTTCTCCATCCGTTTTGTGTATCACAGAACGTGCTGGAGGCCATCGGCATGATCACCAAGACCAAGAAGAGCATCCGCTGGAAGGGCTGGCCCACGGTGGGTGGATGTTGGGGTGGGTGGGTAGTAGGTGGATGAAGTGGGAAGCATACGGGGCCATGCGCATGTAAGGAGTGGGTGCAGTGGGCCCAACTGAGCAACCACACAGCCGTCAATCTCGTTCACTCCCTGCTGCACTGCCTACTGCTGCAGGGCCTGGGGCGCAGTGCCGAGGAGCGGCTGCGTTCAGAGCGGCTGCGGGCGATGGAGCGGCTGGATCAGAAGCGGCAGCTGCTGGAGGTGGGCTTGATTCTGTGTGCAGCCACTTTGTTGTTGACGTGGGAACTGCGCAACACAGCAGTGCAGGTGCCAGTTTAGGCATCCAACCTGTCATTGCCGGCACATCAGTACCAACCTGCAGCTGCATTCATATACCCGGCCATGCCTGCCCATTGTCCTGCCGCGCAGGACGCCATCCAAAAGTGCTACTGCCTGTCCAACCTGGTCAGCCGCAACCACGCGGTGCCGCTGCCCGTGCTGCTGCGCATGCAGGTCAGTCTGCTGCCCTTTCCTGTGCTGTGCAGCATATGGTCTGTTCGTGCGGGTGGGCAGTTCAGGGAGTGGTTGCAGCAGCTGCATTGCGTGCTGTGTTGTTCTGCTGACCTCCACCTGCCTGCCTGCCAATCCGGGCTTCGACTTGCTGGCTGCTTACACATTTGACTTTTCACTGTCCATTGTCCGCAGGAGTCGGGCCAGCGTGTGCCCAACCCGCTCAAGCTGCCCTTCATTCTCGTGCGGGTAAGTGCACAACAGCAGCCGGCCAGCCCTGCTTGCAGCACATGCCTGCAGCCGTGTGTCCTGCTGTAGGTAGAGCATCGCTGCACTGCCTATTTGATGGCCTTTGATCAAAGGGCACTTTGCAGAGGCTGCAGGTGGACAGCTGCCTGGGCAACTTGCAAGCCTGCTTGCAAGCCCAAAACTGTGCTTTGAGTGCTCGCCACACCCTCATTGTTGCTGCAGACCGACAAGGATGCGGAGCTGCACGTGGACATTTCCCCGGACAACCTGCAGGCCGACATTGACTTTGGCAGGCAAGCGGCATGCATGCGGAGCAGCTGCTGGGTGTCACAACACCTGTTCACGCACACGCGGGTCCCATTTGCAAGCGCTTGTTAGCATGATTGAATGTGACGGGATCTTCTGTGGCACACAAGTCTGTGGCCTGGCAACAGCATGTTGACAAGCGCCTTGCCACCCTGCCTGCCTCCTGCAGCTGGCCGTTTGCCATCCTAGACGACGACCAAGTGATGAAGCTGCTGGATCTGCAGCACCCCTCGCCGCTGCTGGACTCTGCGCTGCAGCAGCAGCAGCGCCAGGTGGAAAGCCAGGTGGCAGCACAGCGTGCGCAGCAGGCAGCGGCGGCACAGCAGGCTCAGCAGGCGGAGCAGCAGCGGCAGGCGGTGGCCGCCGCCGCGCTGCAGCAGGCGCAGCAGGCGCAGCGGCAGCAGCAGCAGCCGGTGGCCCGCCTGCTGCCGCAGCTAGTTGCCGGGGTGCCGCCTTCCCTGCAGCCTCAGCAGCAGGCAGGGCTGGCCCCAGCAGCCAGCACCCAGCAGGCGGCTGTCCCGCAGCTGATGCCTGCAGGACCACGCATGGCACCCGCACCTGCCGGACCGCAGGCACCGCAGGCAGGCCAGCCCAGCAGGCTGCAGCTGTCGCAGTCGATTGGGTCGCCAAGTGCAGCAGCTGCGGGGCTGGGCAGCATTGTCTCTGCCATGGAACTGGGCAGCCCGCCCGCCGGGGCGGCACGTGCAGCAGCTGCAGGCGGCGGCGGCACGAGCGCTGCATTTGGTGCCGCCGGCCCCCAACAGCAGCAGCAGCAGCAGCAGCAGCAGCAGCAGCAGCAGCAGCAGCGGCCGGCGGGTGGCCCGATGCTGGCACCGGCTGGCGGCATCAAACTGGAGCCGGGAGCTCCAACTGCAGCAGCAGCCGGCATGCCCTCTAGTGCGGCTGTGCCGCCTCAGCTGCAGCTTGCAGCTGGCTGGCCCGTCTTGGGCGGCTACCCTGGTGGGCCGGCGCTGCTTGCACAGCAACAAGAGCTGCCGCAGCTGCGGCCTGCGGCTGCAGCCACGCTGCAGCAGTTCCAGCAGCAGCAGCAGCAAGTGCAGCAGCAGCAGCAGCAACAGCACCAGCTGCTGCCGCCGCAGCCGTGGCCGCAGCAGCAGTCCGGGCAGCAGCAGCAGCCGGTGCTGCGGCCTGCGCTGCAGCCCGCCCCACCGCCACGTTGAGCCTTGGGTCCAAATTGGCACCCACCGCAATGTCGCATGCCTTGATACGCCACGAACGCTAGACACGGCAACGCACCCACCCATTCGGCAGCACTGCGCGCACTTTTCTCTTTTTCCGACCTGCCCCCTGCTTTCTGCTCTCTTCCCCTGTCCCTGCCGTAGCAGCCGCATTTGGCTGCAGGACCTCGTGCGCAACGCGCTCTCTTGTTCACCACCCAGCACCATCATGATAGTTGTGCAGTCGCTCCTGCTGACCCTGTCCTCCCCCTCCTCGCTCTCGCCCCTGTCCGTCCCCCTGCCACCCTCCTGTTTTTGGCGTCACAAAGTTCACCACCAGTACCTTTGCTGTCCATCTCACTTGAACCCATTTCAACCGCCGAGCAGCTGTCGCAGCGCAGCGGCCCCAGGCCGTGCGGTCATGCCCCCTTGCATACCACAGCGGCAGTTGTGACCTCGACACTCGCACCTTGCATGCTTGCTGCGCATCATTGGATGGCCCATGCAACAATGCAATGCACGTAGAACCTGCAGAGCAGTCACTGTCAATACTTGCCCGGAGCAGCATGTGTAGGCTTTACATGGTGGTCTGCCAGCAGGGGCCCAGAAGTGCAGCGCACCGTGCAAGGCCTGGCGTTTGTCGGCGTCAAGGATGCTCAGATGCCCCACCATGCCACATCATGCTTGCAGTCTGCCAGCGCTGAGCACTCGGAGACAACGTCCTGACGGCGTGCCAACTTCAGGGCCAGCACGCCACACGGCCAGCACCAAGGGGCGGGCAAGCCCACGACGAATGTCTGGCGGGGAGTGCGGTGCGGCAGGGGGGCGGTAGCGGCAGGCGGGCAGGCGGGCAGGCGGCAGCAAGCGCTGGGAAATCCGCTGCACGGCGCTGCTTCGTCTCACTCATGTTCGCAGCTCTCAGGGCCGCTTGCAAGTGTACTGCTGGGCACCAGCACTACATTCGCCACCTCTGCATGGGTGCCCAGCACTGCCAAACGTGGCTGGGCACGCCGATCGGCCCTGTTCCATCCCCGCAGCTTGCTCAAGATGCGGTCCCGCGTTCTGCTGAGCCTCCTGGTCGTGGGGCTGCTGGCCCTGGGCGCCGCGGCGGAGGGAGACGTCGACGAGAAGGATGTGGTGATTCTGACCGACAAGAACTTTGAGGACAAGCTCAAGAGCGCCAAATACGCCCTGGGTGAGCTTCGAGCATGATCGCGTCCCAGGGGGCGCCACCTCCCTGCCTGGCGCAAGATCGGGGGTCGCAGCCGGCATGGGGTGCGCGGGGTGGGGCCGCCGGCCCTCCTGCTGCTGTGGGCACCAAGCACCTCCGGCCATCTGGCGCACCAAGCACCCGAGCGGCAGCCAGCATGCGGCGATCGGCGCTGGGAACGCTGCCAGATGGGCAGCGGGCGATCGCCCGCAGGCCCGGGCGGCTGCCAGTGGCAGCTGCCGCCGCTCGCGGTGCCGCCAGCGGCTGCGTGCCAGGAACTGCAGCTCATTGGCAAGGGAGCCCTGCACCAGCGTGCAGCTCAGCTGTGCTGTCAGTAACTAGGGAGGCGCGCGCAGCAGTGCATCCGGTGCCAACCCATCAATGGCCGGCCTGCATGTCCCTGCGCTGCACCGCCGTCCTGCGCTCCCATACGGATGACGCCCGCCCGCCGCCCACCTCCTCGCTTGCCCCACTGCTCTGCCCCGCCCACAGTCGAGTTCTACGCACCCTGGTGCGGCCACTGCAAGGCGCTGGTGCCTGAGTACGCCAAGGCCGCCACCGCGCTCAAGGAGTACTCCACCGATGTGATCCTGGCTAAGGTGGGTGCTGGCCGCTTTTTCTGGGTGCTGGCTGCACTTTTGGGGGCCCTGGCTGCTGCTCGAGAGGAGCCGACTGGTAGCCTGCAGCAGCAGCAACCGGCACAGCCTGGCTAGCCCTCAATGGCGCAAGGCGCGGTTTCCTGCCGCCGCCGCAGCTGCCGGCATAATTCCCCGGCTTACCTCATCTTTTGTCAGCGATGTTCCATGCTGCTGTTTGGCCACGCACATTCCTGCTGCTGACCCGGGCGCCGTACATGCTACTTGCTGCTGACCCCGCTGCTGCGCATGCTGTCCTCCATTCTTGACCGCAGCTGGACGCAACGGAGGAGAAGGAGGTGGCGGGCAAGCACGAGATCCAGGGCTACCCCACCCTCAAGTGGTTTGTGGACGGCAAGGTCGCCATGGACTACTCGGGCGGCCGCACCGCGTGAGTCTCACAGCCAATTGTTGGACGTTCTGTTGGGTGGTTGTGCGTCACCCTCAAGTGGTGTGCAGACGGCAAGCGGCGGTTGACCGTACAGGCAGCCGCCAGCGATTTCCACCCACCCGCCCACAATAGCTTGGTCATATTTTGGCACGGTGCTTGTACAATTTTCCGCTAGGCTTGGCTCCTGCTGCGGTGGCTCATGGTGCGCTGCTCTGCCAACCCTGCTGCGCAGTGACGACATCGTGCGGTGGATCAAGAAGCGCACCGGCCCTGCCACCGTGGAGGTCGCCGATGTGGAGGCGCTGGAGAAGGCGCAGAAGGACAACAAGGTGGGTGCTGCATGTTGGAAACTGAACTGTGAGCTGTTTTTTGGTGCATGCTGACTTGTGTTGAGGCGCTGGAGAAGGTGCAGAAGGACAACCAGGCGCGCTTGCGAAGCGTCCTCTGTTTCAGGCTGCTAGGGTGTGATGTTTTCTATTGCTGTCTCGTGGTGCACGGCCTCTGGTTGCTGCATCGTGCGCGTTTTGCTTAATAAAGGCCTCGAAAATGTCCTATTTGCAGGTCGTGGTGCTGGGCTTCTTCGACAAGTACGACGCCGAGGACAAGAAGTACTCCGCCTTTGAGGCCGGTGAGAGTGCTTAAGTGATCAAGATATTTTGGGGGTTTGGTTAACTGCATCTAACGAGCACATGCTTTGAGCCGAGGACAAGAAGTACTCCGCCTTTGAGGCCGGTGCGTGGTGTGCATGAGGGGGCTGTTTCATTAGGGCTTGATGAAAAGCATTTGCGCCGAGGACAAGAAGTACTTCGCCTTTGAGGCTGGTGCGCATCAGTGTGTTGCTTGGTTGAGTGTATGATGGCTCGTGGGTCTCGCTTTGCCTGCCGTTCTTCGGTCAGTGCAGCGGCTGCCGGGGCCTGCTGGCATGTGTGCTCAGGACTTGGAGGGCATGCCTGGCTCTGGCCGAAGACCTGAGCATTTGCTTCCTGCCTTTGATGCGTGCAGCCGCCCAGAAGACCGATGATGCCACCTTCCTGAAGACCACCAGCAAGGAGGTCAGCTGGGAGGACGGGGCAGCGTACACGCACAGCTGCCACCTGCTGCCGGTGCTGCTGGGGTGCTGGCGCTGCTGGCGCAGTCCCTGGCATCGCTGCCTGCGAGCCGCCTGCCTGGCTTTGTCGCCATTCCCTGTGAAGATCAAACCGTGCACTCACCCTTTTTGCAGGTGGCCGCCAAGCTGGGCATCACCGGCGACGCCCCCGCCTTTGCGATCGGCCGCAACTACGACGACTTTGGCATCGAGGCGGTGCCTGGTGCCGGCCACAAGGCGTTCGAGGGTGCGCGCTGTGTGGCTGGGCTGCTGGGTTGAATCTATGAGAGTGCCTTGCGTGTGCCCAGCTGGTTGGCGGCTGGGCGGGTCACCCCTGCGGTTTGCTCTGTTCCATGATGAAATCGAATTTTTGTTCTGCTGCCGGGAAGGCCGCCTCAATCTTCAACCCTCAACCCCTTCACTTATTGTACCTTCTCCGACAGACAACACGGACCTGGGCGAGGCGATCGAGGCGTTCCTGAAGGCCGAGAAGGTGCCCGCCTTCCTGGAGTTCTCGCAGCAGACGAGCCAGGCCATCTTCGGCTCCGGCATCCCCCACCAGGTGCGATATTGGTTGGCTTATGTCAATTGGCGGTTGGGGTGAGACCTGAGCAGCAGACGAGCCAGGCCATCTTCGGCTCCGGCATCCCCCACCAGGTGCTTGGTTGGCTTTTTGTCAATTGGCGGTTGGGGTGAGACCTGAGCGGCAGACGAGCCAGGCCATCTTCGGCTCCGGCATCCCCCACCAGGTTTGTTGATTTTACTGCATATGCATCTGGCAAGCACTGCTGCTGCCTTCAAACTGCTGCCGCCGCCAGCATGGCTGCCGCCGCCGGCGCTGCTGCTATGTTGCTGGCGCATCAGCAGCAGCCAGCTCTCTCACCTGTCGACTCACAAGTCATAAGTTCTTCTCTGCCATATTTCTCACCCCAACTGGTCTTCTGGTTCTCTAATGTGCAGGTCATCGTGACCGCCCCCGGCGAGGCCTTCAAGAAGGACTCCAAGCTGTTCAAGGCCCTGGTCGGCGCCGCCAGCGAGCTGAAGGGCAAGATCATCTTTGTGAGTGGCAGCAATGAAGCACGCTTACTGGCACACTGGCGAGCGCGTTGGGCTGCTCATGAAATTGCGGCAGCTGGGGGAATGGCCCATGCGCTCAAGCGCGCCGCCCCCAACCTGCATGCTCACCGACCCTGTTCCCATTGCCATTCCTCAGGTGACCGCGAAGACTGAGAGGGAGAAAACCAGGCCCATCATCTGCTGCTTGCGTGTGTGCTCATGTTGCGCTCAACCTGTGCCTTGGTGTGCCTCCAGGTGACCGCCAAGACTGAGAGCGAGAACGCCAAGCCCATCATCGACTACTTCGGCCTGGACAAGAGCAAGAGCGAGCCCCAGGTGCACTTGATGATTGTCAGGCTGTGGTTGGGGTCGGTGACCTTGGTTGAACAACACAAGAGCTGCTGAGTGCAGCAGTGGCGAGCTCTGCGGTGCTGGCTGCTCTGTAATGTGCGGGGCTGCATGCATTGGCCTCTGCCAGCTGTCCTTCAAAGCGCACCCCTTTCCTGTGCTCCATTCCTCCCCTCGCCCACCAGATTGTGGGCTTTGACAGCGGCGCCGGCAAGAAGTTCCTGCTGGAGGGCAAGGCCACCGCCGAGGTGAGGGGGGGCTGCTGTGAATGAGGGTGCACTGAGCAATCGAAGCACGCAGGCAGCCATTGTCTTGTGAGGCTGAGCCTGGTCCCCGGCTGGCGCCAAGCTGCACAGCCTCACGTCTCCACCAATCACTCAACCTGCGCACATCTCTGCCGCCCCCTCCCGTCCGCAGGCCCTGACCCAGTTTGGCAAGGACGTGGTGGCGGGCACCGCCAAGAAGTTCTTCAAGTCCGGTGCGTAACACTCCCTGGCACGGCTGCGCCGGGTTGGGGTCGGTTATGTGAAACGATGCCAGCAACACGGTATGGCTTGGGCGCCGCCAAGAAGTTCTTCAAGTCCGGTGAGCCTGCTCTGATGCTGTCCAATGCACTTTTTGGACAGCACTGTGCGTGTTGGCCCTGGTTGCAGCGGATGCTGCCATGCCGGACATTGTGCGCCGCCCAGGGGAGCCGCCACATCAATGCGCAGTTCTCCTGTGCCTGCCTGTCATTGTGTGCATGCGACTCCTGCCTGTGCAATATTTTCCAGTAGCAGCAGAGCCTCCAAGCTGACACGGCTTCTTACCTTCGTGTTCAATTGCTTTGCGTGTTCAATTGCTTTGCTCATTCTAATAAACAGCCTTTAACCAATCTCCCACTGCAGCGGAGCCGCCCAAGGAGCCCCTGGACAAGGGTGTGGCCGTGATCACGGGCAACACCGTGGAGACGATCGTGAAGGACCCCACCAAGGCAAGCTGATGTGTCTGCCAGATTCACGTGCTCTGTTGCATTGTGTGGGGTGTAGCATTCTGGCAACACCGTGGAGACGATTGTGAAGGACCCCACCAAGGCGAGTTTGGTCGTTAATGTTGGAAACAAGTGCTGCTGTTGCATTGTGTGGGGTGTGGCATTCTGGCAACACCGTGGAGACCATCGTGAAGGACCCCTCCAAGGCGAGTTGAACTTGGGTTCCGATGCATTTCCCGGGGTGTCAACATTCCGCTGGTGTCTGCTCTGCTATCACACTTCAGGACCGGTTCGCGTGTCCCCTTGCAACTGCTGCCAACTTGTATCCCCTTTCACATCTTGCCCCTGCACATTTCTTCCTTTGCAGGACGTGCTGCTGGAGGTGTACGCCCCCTGGTGCGGCCACTGCAAGGTGAGGGCTGCAGACATTTCAGAGAGCTGCGCTGGCCCTGCTGCGCTGCGCTGCGCTGTGCTGCTGCACCCGACTATCTGCTTTGTGCCGCTCTGCCTTCTGCGTGCACTGCACAGCATATGCCCCAGCTCACCCGTGTGCTAAAACAGTGTGCTTCGCGATGTCGTGCTGCAGGCCCTGGCCCCCACCTACGAGAAGCTGGCCAAGCGCTTTGCCAAGATCGACTCGGTGGTGATTGCCAAGATGGATGGCACCGAGAACGAGCACCCCGAGGTGGAGGCACAGGTGAGCCCAGATTCCATGTTGGAACATAATGGATCTGTGCTGCTGCGATCTTTGCCCCTGTTCTGGTGGAGCCAAGAACGAGCACCCCGAGGTGGAGGCCCAGGTGCGTTGAGAAACAAATTGGCATTCGATCATTATTTCTGCTCCTGAAAGGTGGGATGGACGGCACCGAGGACGAGCACCCCGAGGTGGAGGCACAGGTCAGTGGCTGCATAATGGGAGGCCTTGCAGGCTTGGAGCGGATTCCACATGTGCATTTGAAGTCAAGAGGCATGCTGTGTGCTGCATACGAGATGTGTGCACCCGTGCTGAGACCCCATGCCCGTCTCATCCCCAACTGTGCGCCCATCCCCAACTCCGGCAGGGCTTCCCCACCCTCATCTTCTTCCCCGCCGAGAAGGACGCCAAGCCCATCCCCTACGAGGGCGGCCGCACGCTGGGGGTGAGAAACCTCACACTGGCTCCGCAGACAGTAGCTGCACTTCGTGGACAACAAGCGCAAATGCCTCGCCTGCTGACACCTGTTGGCGCTGGCAGCATGCGGGGAAGTTGCAAACCAGCTGTTGATCACTGTGTTGCCTTTTCCTTCCAACCGCTCTGCCGCAGGACATGACCAAGTTCATCAAGAAGCATGCCAAGGTGCCCTTCGAGCTGCCCAAGAAGAAGAAGAAGGGTGAGGCGGAGGGTGCTGTTGATTTTGCGATTGTTGCGCTCAAATGAAGTGGGCTGCCGCTGGGTTTGGCATTGAGCTGCCCAAGAAGAAGAAGAAGGGTGAGGCGCAGCTTGGCTGCTTGGGCTGCACAAATATGCTGTGATGCTGCTGTGAATCTGTGGTCCTGTTTTTGCCACTGGCTGCCACGCTCGCTCGAGAAGGATAAAACGTGCCTCAGGCCCCCCACCGCTGCAAGGCCCCCCACCGCTGCGGGCTCTTGATCGCTGCCGCTGTGGCAGATGACCAAAGTTACCGGCGATTCGCTGCTGCCGCAGATGCCGATAAGGATGCCTGCTACCGCCTTGCTTGTTGCAGATGCAGAGAAGAAGGAGGAGGAGAAGAAGGAGGAGAAGAAGGAGGAGGAGGAGGAGAAGCACGAGGTGAGCTGTGCATGTGTGGCAGCTGGCCATCTGTCGGTGTGGAGGCAATGTGTGCTCCACTGAAGCAGGGGGAAGGCCGGCGCTATTCCCTCGTAAACTTGAACGGCTCACTGCGGCTGATGCTTGGCCTGCTCTTGCTTGATCCGCAGCCGCCTGCCTGCTGACCTCCTCTCACTGCCTGCTCCCACGCCCGCAGGAGCTCTAAGCACCGGGAGGCCTGGTTGCCCCGCACCATGCTCACATGCTGAATGCTGGGCAGCAGCAGCAGTCGGCAGTAAGACGTAGAGTGTGGCATGCGGGCGCTTGCTCCCCCAGTCAAGACCCCCGCTGAACCTCCGTGGCAGCACAGCTTGGGGCGGGGCTGAGCCGCCGCTGCAGCGCATCACGCCCTGCCCTCATGGCGCCAGCTTCATTCCGCTGCGCGCCTAGCAGCAGCTTTTCTTTCCGCTTGCTTTTCCTCTTGGCGTGCTGCGCTGGCGCCTGGGTCGGGGGGCGCCCTCTTGCCCAGCAGCCAGCCTGCCGCCGCCTGTTCTTCAGCGTCCCCTCGTGTCTTTATTGATTGCTCTCTTCTCTGGAACTCCAATCATTGTGAAATGCATCATGCAGCGGCACAGTGGAGGGGTAGGAAGGGGCTAGCAGGCGTAATGCAGCGGTTGAAGGATTGGGAACTGCAGAGCATCGGAAATTCTAGAATGATGTGTTCAGGCTGGTTTCTCGCTGGTCAATGCCTTCAAGCCCCCTCCAGCAGCAATGCCGCCAGCACCGCGCCCCGCAGCTCTTCATCGCTGCCCCACCTGCCGCCCTTGCAGGGGCGCAGACCCAGCCGCTTGGCCTCGGCGGTGAGCTGCGAGTGAATGCATGGGTGGGGCGGCACGGCAGCCAGTGTTTGCAATGCCGTGCAAGCAAGCAACGCTGGTAACCTTAGATGCCAGGACTGCATTTCGTGCATGCCTAAATAAACCTATGCTGCAGCAATAAACCTATGCTGAGCATACCCTTGCCACCCACCCCACGCACCTCCTTGCTCCCCGTGGCGCGCACACGCTTGCGCAGCGCAGCAGTGCGGCCCTGATCGCCACCGCTGCTTGCTGCCGTCTCCCCGCCTGGCTCTGCTGCCTGGTGCGCTGCCGCCTGCTGTGCCTGCTGCGCCTGCTGCCCTGCTGTGCCGCCCAGCAGGCGCAGCACCAGGGGCGCATCCCCTCCCTCTAATGCCTGCAAGCTCAGCTGCTCAACCGCCGCTGCACCCAAGGCCTCCACAGCCCACTGCTCCAGCGCTGGCTGCTGCAGGAAAGCCTCGTACACCTCTTCACACAGACCAGTGCCCATCGGCTGCCCTGCCGCCGCCAGGCCCATCAGCAGCGACCGTCCACCTTCCAGCAATGCCTCGCTGCCACTGTCGCCGCCGGGCTGCGGATCCGCATCAGCCGCCGACGCCGACCGGCGCAGCAAGCACAGCGCAGCGGCGGCCAGCTCGCTGTCGAGGGGAGGCCAGCGGGGTTGAGTGCTGTCTGCCTGCTGCGCCTGCTGTGCTTGCTGCGCCTGCTGCTGCGCCTGCCGCTGCGCCTGCTGCTGCGCCTGCTGCCCCAGGTCTGCCGCTGCGCGTGCTGCAGCCTTCAGCACGCCGTGAGGCAGCTCGCCCTCCCCAAGCTGCTGCAGCAGCCCCTGCAGCGCGAGCGACACAGTGCCCGCTGCCGGCGGGCGGCCCCACTGCTCCCCGATTTCGCCCAGCTGCTTCCAGCCTGTATTCGGTTGATGGAGATGCAGCAGCCTGATATCTAACAAAGCACGGGCGGCCAGGCTTTGCTGTGCATGGAACAGGCCCCTGCTGCCGCCATGCATGGCCTGCATGTGCCACTCAGCAACCATGCACTGCGCATAAAGTTTCCTGTGCACCCTCGACAGCCCCCACCTACCAGCGCTGTACTGCCGCTGGCCGAGCAGCACAGTCACAGCCGCCGCCTCGGCGGCGTCAGCACTTGCAGGCTCTGCCCGGGCTTTGGCAGCCTGAAGCTGCAGCTGCCACCCCTCCCACAGGCGGGTGCAGAGGGCCAGGTCAGGGGTGACAGCCTGGCTGCTGCACTGCTGTGCTTTTTCAGCAGCAGAAACAAAGCAGTCCACCAGCAGCGCGCTGTAGCAGCGGGTCAAGGTTGGGGCGTCCGCCTGCATGGAGTGGTGGGTCAGCATGGCCCGAGTTAAATTCAGATGCGGCATGCCTCATTGTGTACAGGCCCACACAACTGCTGCCATGTCAAATCAAACAGGCGGTTGCCACAGAGACGCACGGCACATAACACACATCACATGCAGCCAGCTTGCCTGCGGGATACCGCTCTTGCCCTGCAGGGCCTCAAACGCTTCAATCATGAGGGCTGCGTCCCCCAGCTGCTCCCCAGCCAGCAGCACCGCCATCTGCAAGGTGCAGGTGATTGTACTGTGAGGCTGGCTCAGCATGGTTTCCATTCGACACGCAAACTTGCATCAACTCTGCTCATGTGCGTTGGATGCATGCCCCAGTGTGCACCGCACCGCAGCAGCTATGGACAGGGCGCCAGTCCAGTCATCTCCAGCCCGCTGCTGCAGCTCGCCACAAACGGCAGCCACCTGCTGCGCCACCAGGCTGGCACCCTTACTATCACCGCTGCCACTGGCGCCGTCCAGCTGTGGCCGCGTTGCAGCAAGTGCAAGGCTCCAGTCCTGGGGGCTGGGCTGGCAGGGCGGCACCCAAAGCGGCACCAAGCGCAGCAGTGCCCACAGCTGGCCGCCGCTGTGGCGTGCTGCACTTGCCATGGCGCTCAGAGCTTCCTGCAGACTTGTGCTGTCCTGGTTGCTAAGGCGGACTCCTGCTTTGAGCCGCAGCCCCCAAGCTGCAAGTTGGGCGGGCGGCTGAAGCGCGGCATACAGCTGCTGAGCCGCTTGCTCGCCACTGGCACCGCTGACCTGCACCGCTGTGGCTGCTTGGTAGCCAGCCAGTGAGGCGCTGATGCTACTCTCATACTGCAGAGCGTATGCAGCTGCCGCCAGCACTTGATCAGGCAGCCTGCCGTCGCCAAGCGCAGCTAGCTGTGCATGCCGCTGCTCTAGCAAGGCGACGGCAGCGGCTGCCGCTTCTGCTGCCACCTCTGCGTTCTCAGCTGTGTGGACAGCAGCCAACAAGCCTCGCAGTCCATCGGCGTGGGCTGATGCGGGCAGTGCAGCTCCGCTGGCCACCAGATGCTGATAGATTGAAACTGCGGTGCGGCCGTGGCCCTCGGTGGCAGCACAGGCTGCCAGCAACTGCTCAGCGGCCTGCAGCACAAGGGAAGCCAGATCGGCTTTGGGTGTAGTGTAGTGGGCAATGAGCTAGTCAGATCTTCATGCAAAGCGCAGCATGCAAAACCGCAGCAGGCTGCTGAGAGCGGCCGCATCACCCAAACAATACAGCAGACTACCTGCGGCGGCACTGCTGCACCGGACTGTAGCAGCGCCTCGGCCACGTAAGCAACCACTTCAGGAGGCAGGGCAGCCGCAACTTGAATGGCCTGCAACGAAACAGCAGCGTTTCAGCCACAACTGCTTTGCAGGATTCCTGTCGCACAGACGCTCGCATGAGCTGATGCGCAATTCTGTACAGCAACAGCCGCCCACCTTCTCCGCCCTGCCGCTGCGTGCGAGGGCCAGGGCCGCCAAACACTGCAGCTTGCCGCCGTCTGCCTCCCTAATCTGCTTGGATCCCGGGCCCAGCAACAGCTGCACCGTTTCGTCCAGTGCCTGCAGGGCAGAGCATAGTGCAGAGGGCAGCAGTTTTGAGTAGAGCCGTCAACTGCCAGGGCCAATGCCTGCACCGCCCCATTTGAGCGCAGTACACAAAAGCAGCCACACACCATCAACGACCAAGCTTACCGCTATGGAGACGTCGGGCTGGCCAAAGACAACCTCAGCAGCTGCATCCACAGCTGCCGGGTCAGCTCGCAACGCAGCTGGCAGGCAGGGCGTGAGCAGCTGCCATGCGGCAGAGGGCAGGCCCCTCCGCAGCTGCTCTCGGCTCAGCTCGCAGGCCGCAGCGCCCGCGACAGGGGTGTCCAGGCCATGTAAAACCTGCAGAGACAGCAGGAAGGGCAATCGCTGCAGTGGTAGACGGAATAGGCTCATGAGCTGATCAGCACGAAATCCTGGGGGAAACGCGTGTCACTTGCAAAGGGCCCAGCTGCTCAGAGGCTGTGTGCCCCATTCTAGTGCCCCACTCACCCCAGCCAGCCGCTCAGCGCCGCCTGGAAGGTGGTCCAGCAGGGCAGCCGCCAGTGCAGCAACCAGCGAGCTGCGCTTTTGAGCCGGTTGCTGCTGGGCCAGCTGCCCCAGCTGCTGCACCGCATTAGCCAGCAAGCCCGCATCCATCAGGGCTTGGAAGGCTGCCAACACATGCTCCTCCGGCCAGCCGGTGGCGGCCAGAGCTTGTGCCAAGGCAGGCAAGGATGCAGGAGCAGCAGCCCTGCAACTCTCCAGCGCCTGCCCAACGACCAGCTGCAGCGCCGAGGGGTGCACCGGAAGCCTGCGGCAGAAGGTGCAGAAAGCAGACACGCTGACCGGCAGCAGATGAAGTAAATTTTGCAGTTGGTGAGCTTGCGCTGACAAGGCGGCTGGCCTGCTCGAAGCGCAGAGGCATCCCTGCCCAAAGCCCAAGCTGACAATGTTGTTCAGATGGGCAGGCATTACCTTGCACGTCTTCCCGTGCTTGGCAGTTCCCTCAGAGTGCGCAGCATGGCCTGCACATTCGCAGCGTGCTGCTCGCCAGCTGCTGCCATGCCGGCGCACGCGTCGCCTAAAGCCAGCCAGGCTGCTGCCTCATGCAATGGCCACTCGTCTACGGGCTTCCTTCCTTTTTCTGCAAACCTTTCAAGCACACCGCTAGCGCTGCCCACCTGGCAAAAGAGTTGGGGAGGCAAATGCACAGGTGCAGGATGATGCATGGCTCTGCATGCATGGCAACTGGGACTAAGCGCACACCGCCATCTGCCTCTCGCCAGCTCTGTCAAGGCGAAGCCCAAACCAGCCTGGCCTCACCAGCGCCAAAACTGCATCCCACTCGCCGCCGGCAGTGAGGCACTCAACCATCTTCCGCCAGTGTGTGCTGTCCAGCAGCAAGGTGTTGCGTGGCATGCTGGTGAGTGCGGCCAGGACTTGAGGGGCTGGAGCTGCCAGCGCTGCCTTCAGCATCCGTGGGCCGTGGAGTTTTTGCCATGTCGGAGTGCCGCAGCTCGCCGTGACCAAAACAGGCTCCTGAACAGGGTGAGCAGACAGTAGTGGGTGGGTGTGGTGCATCAAGGCAGTCAGACAGCGGGCATTGCTTGGCAAGCAGCAGCCAGAAGAGCAGGTTCATAAGCAATGTGCAATACACTAGCTTGCCCATTCCACCAGGTGCCACGAATGCTTCAACGGGCAGCAACCCTGACCTGCAGCAGAGCTCCATGCTCCTCAAGCACCAACTCAGCGCCGCGGCTGTCACCTTGCTCCAGCAGCTTTGTCGCCCTGCATGCCAAGTTGCTGCCCAAACGGCGGCCACTTAGGCTCTACGGCACTGGGCACAGGCCCGACAGCACTGTGGCACAGGCCAGCTGCTAAATAAACGCAAGGCAAACAAACCGGCAATGCATGCTCGAGCCTGACAATGCATATGCACCATCAGACAGCACTGTTGCTGTTACCTTGAGAACACCGATTGGACCTCCCTTTCCCACTCCATTGGGGTGCGAAATTGGGATGCATCTATATACTTCTTTAACCTGCAGACACACCAGCAGCGGTGCCATTGTGTTTCAACCGGGAAATGCTGCTGCTTCAAGCTCCGACCATGGCTGCTGCATTGCGAATGTAGAGCCAGCAAGGCAACAGGAACTTGACAGGGCCCAGTAAACAGGGTGTGTGGCACTGAAGTGAGCTCGAGCATGCCTTTAGCAACGGACTATATCGTGGGCCAGCGTCCAGCAAATATTTGGCAAGGCCGAAGGCAACTCCCTTTTCGGCCGCAAGATGCATGGCTTGCGGTTTACCAATTGCCCGCAGCGCCCTTCAGGTGCGTAGGGGATGCGCGTCGATTTGCATCCGCACACTACCTGAGGAGTGCATATGCTGGGCATACTGCACAGATGCTGCTGTACACTTGGCCGCCACAACGCTGCATATGCCAGGCCAGGCCACACAGGTCAGGCATTTCACTGACCGGTATGCCAGTTGAAAATCATGTCGGCTCAGATCTAGATGCTGGTTCGAAGTGAGGAGCGGGTTTGGCAAGTGCAGCCGCAGTGCTTCAGAGAAGCTGGGCGTCACATCCGCCTGGCTGCCCCGCAATGCCAGCTCCCCTTGGAATTCGGCATAGCAGACCAATGGCACCATCGCGCATAATACCAGATCAGGAATGGCTAGTTGCAGCAGGCCTGCGACACGGGCAGAGTGCCACTTGAATTGAGGTTCTTGCCAAGACGGAGCAACCCGATTGACATGTCAACTGCGCAACTCAGGTCATGGCATCAAGAGTTGAGGCATGCACAGGAACTGCTGGCCGCCACACCTGGTCCTAGTGGATGCATGAGCTGGGGAGCTTGGCTTAGAAGCTGCTGCCCTCCATCATCCAAAGGCTGCATGTGTGCAAGCGGGCCAGCGGCGTCCACAGATACCTGGCCCTCGACTGCCGTGCAGCTCAGGAGAAAGCGAGCCACCACGCCCGCAAAACTGCGCAGTTCCTGCTGCCTGTCAGCCGTCATCTACGGGTGCACACAGGGGTTGGCGCTTGGTTGATGGGCTTGGTGGCCAGCCATGTCAGCATACAAGGGCAGGCTTGCAGCGGCGTGTCATGCACGTGCGCAGAGGCATGCTCGCATGTGCCAGCAAGGGAGGCCCACCTTAGGTACGCGGACCAGCGCTGCTGACGCCGCCTGCAGCCAGGCTCCGCATGAAATCATAGCGACCCATTTCAGAGGGCTGTCTGGTGCGGTGCTTGGACCGAATGCTTTCTGCAGTTATGCACGGACGCCGGTGGCAGAGGGCCAGGTGGTAAGAGGTAAGCAGCATAGGAAAGCAGCGCGCTAACTTCCATGTGTAGTGTGGTTTGACCACCGAACCCACCTTCAAAAGTTCCTTCAGGCCGCGCATGGGAACCTCCAGCTCAGCCATACATTCATTGATGAACGCTTCATCCCCATCTTCCGAGAATAACAGCGTCCCAACCTGGAAGGTTTGGAACATCATCTGCGAACAGTACAAATGTGTGGTCAGTTCAGCGGCCTTACAAGGACGTTTTGCGGTTGATAGCCTGCTGAGCATCCAAGGCAGGCAGGGCGGGCTGTTGCAGCGGGCAGCCCACCTCAGAGAGTACGCTGAAAACAATCGCATTCGCCACCTGCTCGTCCGGGTCGCCACCCTCGCCGTCTGGCATCCAAACGTGCCTGGTATGTAACAGTGCGGATAGCACTTGGTCGAGCTCCCGCGTCATGACGCCTTTAAGGAAGTGCGAGGCGAAAGTGGTCAACGGTGACGAGCTGCCAGGCGGCCGAGCCCGCAGACGCTGCAGCACGGCCTCCGCAGCGGCCTGTGCGGTCTTGCTGGCTGGATCCAAAGTCAGTGCAACATGGTTCATGCGGTGTTCCCAGCTGCGTGGCGGCAACCGGGCTTGCATGCCATCAATGGCTGCACCAAACATGATGTCAAGCTGCACCGTGCGGGCACCGCTGCTGCCGCTGCTGGTAGGGGCCGACTGGAAGCCGCGTGCTTCCCCGCCATCGCCCCTACGAGAGGCTTCGGTCGCTTGTGCCTTCACCCAGGCTCGTTGCCGGGCCTGCGGACGTGCCGCGCCGAGGGGGCCGAGCAACGCCGCCCGCCGAGCGTTGGAGAGCGTGGACGCCTGCATCTGGGCTGCTCGGTAGGACCCGGAGCAAGACTCACGTGCCGAAAACAGCGTGCGCGCAGCCCAGGTGAGGCGAGGCGAACACCAACCTGCTCACCGGGCCCTGTTGCCGGGCTGTACACGGCCGAGAGTGTTCGGGCGAGTGATCAGACAGCGAGCGCTGTGGAACGTGCAACCTTTCGAGCCAAACGAGCAACGGCAGCAGGCGCAGCGCATCGGCTGGTCCGAAGGTCTCCGCTGCTCCATTCCCACATAATTCAGGCCATTCTATGACTCTGCACACGGGTATGAGGAAGAAGGGCCGCCAAAGCTGGAAGCCATTTGAATAACCGTTTCTTCGCTGCCTGGTGTCCGGGAGTGGGTTGGTAGCCGAGCAGCCACTCTCGGGCGGCACACTTGAGCCAGCCGCCCTGCCGCAGTGATTGGGGTCTGGTCACTCACATTGGAATCAAATGTTTACGCTTTGGAACGGGAGAGGAGCGGGGAGATGGAGCGAAGGGAAAAGAACACGAGGGTTGGGGAGGGGAGACGCAGAGGTGGGCGGCTGGGGAGGGTTGCGCGTCCGCGCCGCTCGGCGCTATTGGAAACTACACCCAAAGGCGATTCCGCCGACCCCTTTGTTCCAGAACGCCAACAACGACCCATCTAGAGCTCTTCGTGAGCGCCCAGATCGTCGTCATCGTCGCCGCCGGCGCCGCCCTCGCCGCCCGCCGCCGCGTAGACCTTTGAGATGATGGGGCCGCACACGTCCTGCACCTCCTTCAGCTTCTCCTCGTAGTCCTCCTTCTCCGCGTCCTGCAGGTGGGAGTGGTGTGGAAGAGAGCGAAACGTGTGAGGTGGTGATGTGAGGAGAAGGGGTGGAGGTGGAGGGGAAGTGGGAGGGTGCAAGGTATCGGGCGAGCGGGGGCGGGCGGCGGGGCGCCACGCAGCACCACGGCATGCAATGCACACCGCATGCCAAGCCCGCGCACACAATGCGCTGCTCAGCCCCATGCATTCCAATCCCAGGAAGGCATACGTAGTTTACAAGCCAGAAGACCAGCACCCACCTGGTTCTCGTCCATCCAGTCCAGCGCCGCCTGCACCGCCTTCTCCACCTTGTCCTTCTCGTCGCCGCTCAGCTTCTCCTTCAGCTTGTCCGTCACCGACTGCACACAGGATTTGGAGGTTTGTTTGGCAGTTGGATGAAGTAGGGGCAAAACAAGTCTATGAAGGCACCAGCTTCTCTTTGCATGTCGGTCACTCACTGCTGCCGCCTCTCATGGCGGCACCAACCGCCTGTGCCACCCTTACCCGACCCCCGGCAGAGTGCTCTCAGCCACCGCCCACCTGCTTCATGTTGTAGCAGTAGGTCTCCAGCTGGTTACGCGCATCGATCCGCGCCTTGACCTTCTTGTCCTGCGTGGACAGAGGAGGTTGAGCGGCAGGCAAGCAGCAAGTTGGCATAAGAACTTGCGCCATCTGTACCCTCAGGCAACAAAGGAGGGAAAGCCGGGCGCAGGGCGCCGCACACTGTTCCATCACTTCCCGCATCCCAACTACCAACTGCCAAAAGTAAAAGCACCCACCTGCTCAGCAAACTCCTCAGCCTCGTTCACCATGCGGTCAATCTCCTCCTGGGACAGGCGGCCTGCGGGGCAAGGCAAATTGAAAGGCGCATCAGATGTGGACTATCAATTGGATTCTGCGACAGCCCGCCAGGTAGCTTGAGCGGCAGCCCACCATCTGCCCAACACCAGCCCTGCCACTATTTGCTCCGTGGCAGCCATCTCAAGCTTCCAAATCAGGCCTCACCCTTGTCGTTGGTGATGGTGATCTTCTCCGACTTGCCGGAGCCCTTGTCCACAGCAGCCACGTTCAGGATGCCTGCGGGGGCAAAATGAAGCACGCCACATTTAATTAATGGCAGTGATGCCAGTTAAAGACCTTGTCACGGCCGCCATGTTCAGGATGCCTGCGGGGCAGAACGAATTTAGCTCGTGCCAAGTAAGCAGACCGACGGAAAGATGGCGCGCCAGCTGCTTGGCTGCAACCATGCGTTGTGCCAAGGGCAGTCGGCTGGAAATTGGCAGGCACGCACCCTGAGCAGACGTTGCAGCAGCTTCGCAGGGTCAGCTCAGCTCAGAAGCACGTGAGCTCAGAAGCAAGCAAGCAAGCAAATCGCAATCCCCACTCTACACAGGGCCTCACCGTTGGCGTCGATCTCGAACGACACCTCGATCTGAGGCGTGCCGCGCGGCGCGGGCGGAATGCCTGCATGGGTGGGGTGCAGGCCGGTTTGTGAGGTTGGCTGCGAGGCTGGGCCGGCAGCCGAGCGCGCCCACAGCTGCACGTCAACGAAGTAGGGAAGAGCAATCGGCCCCTGCACCAGCACACCAGCGGCACGTCATGGAAAAGTCAGCAGCGTGCAGCACTCACCCGTGAGGTCGAACTGGCCCAGCTTGTGGTTGTCCTTGGTCATGGCGCGCTCGCCCTCGTACACCTGGGCAGGCAAGCAATCAGAGAAAATACTGGTCGGTAACCAAGCAGGCATGGAAGGAATGTGTAGCAGGGCAGCGATCGCGAGAGGCAGACGGCAAGAGCGCCTGTCACTGGCTGCACGCCTCCTTCAAGACGCACCTGGATGGACACGGTGGTCTGCTGGTCCTGGTAGGTGGTGAACACCTGCAGAGTAAAGGAAGGGAAGAAGGGTTGCTGGCATGATCAGCAAACTGGCTGCATGCAGCAGCAGTAGCCTAGTGCTGCAGGGCTGGGCAGGGCTGCCAAGCGGCACTGCAACATTGCGCAGTGCCCACAATGCAGACAGCCGGTCGGTTAATGCAGACAACCGGCGTGTACACGCCATGCAGCAAAAAGCACAGCTACGCGCCACCCGGCCTCCCACCTGGGACTTCTTGGTGGGGATAACGGTGTTGCGGTTGATCAGCTTGGTCATCACGCCGCCCACAGTCTCAATGCCCTGCAGAGGTGGTAAAGCGGGGAGGAGAGGGATTGGTGAGGTGGTGCATGGGTGGAAAGATGTGGGGCACAGCTGTGGCAGCATGTGCCGTCGCCGGCTCAACAGGACGCCCTTCCCTGCCCCCGGGTCTAGACCGTGCCAGCAAAGGAAACACTATGGATCAGTTGCCATGAGAGCTGCAGTCCCACAGCCAGCTCACCAGGGACAGGGGGCACACGTCCAGCAGCAGGATGTCCTTCACCTCGTCGCCGCCCTCGCCAGACAGGATGCCGCCCTGCAGCAACACAAGTCAATCAGCAGGGCAGACGTTATGGCTAAGCACTAGCACTGCAAGCCAGACACGATGCCGCCCTGCAGCAGCACAGCCAACGACAGAGCAGGCGGCACCGCTCAGTCGGCGAGCACAGTACAGCATACAATGGCGTCAAGTACCAGGCTGCAAAAGGCCAAGCAAACACAGGTGGCCGCCGAGCGATGCCCACCTGCACCGCTGCGCCGTAGGCCACTGCCTCGTCGGGGTTCACGCCCTTGTTGGGCTCCTGCGGGCGGTTGTGGGTGGGGGTATGGAGGGTGCAAATGAGCCGGCTGGACCAGGGGCGCAGTTGATATGATAGCTGACCGGCATGCATGCATGGCGCTTTGTTCTAACTCAACCTAGCCACACCGCCCTGCACGTGAGCAGCAAAGTGGAAAAATCACACTACGCACCTTGCCGTTGAAGTAGTCCTTGATGAGCTGCTGCACCTTGGGGATGCGGGTGGAGCCGCCCACCAGCACAATCTCGTCAATGTCCTCCTTCTTCAGGTTGGCGTCCTCCAGGGCCTGCGGGTTGAGTAACAAAGCGACAGGACATGAAAGTGAGTGCACGCACCAGTCCGTTGCACCGACAGTGCCGGCAACAACGCGGCATACCATTGGCCGCGTGTTATCCAACCTGAGGCAGTCAGCCCGGCCCCACCCACCTTGCGGACGGGGGTGAGCGTCTCTTCTCAAACAGGTCGTTGCGCGGCCATGCCCTCTCATTCAACAGCCGGTAAAAACCCAAAACAGTGCACAACCACCCACCTTGCGGACGGGGGTCAGCGTCTTCTTGAACAGGTCGTTGTTCAGCTCCTCAAAGCGGGCGCGGGTCAGCGGCTCCGACAGGTCCACGCCCTCAACCAGCGACTCAATCTCCACGCGGACCTGCATTAATTGAATCAGTCGAGCATTTGATGAAGGCAAGAACGGAACCAGTGGACCTGAGACAGGCCCATGCCTTCCACCACCAACTCAATCTCCACGCAGACCTGCAGCAATGCAACAATTGATTGACAAAGGCGACTCAGGCTGATGAGGCTTGGCTGCAGTGACATGGTTCGACGGTGACCGATCCAAGGCACAGCAAATGCATGCGTGGTCCGGCACGCAGCAGCAAAGCGTTGCAGGCCGCGGCCAGTTGTCCCCCCTGCACAATCCCCACCTGGTGCTGGGAGGACAGGGCACGCTTGGCACGCTCGGCCTCGCGGCGCAGCTTCTGCGGCAGCCAGGGTGGGCAGGGGGAAAGGGTGAGCACACAGGCATGGTGCGATGCTGGGCAGCCGCCGCAGCAGCAACAGCAATGAGGCAATGCTGCAGCTGCAGCCGCACCAACAACAGCATGTGTGTCAAACTACAGCAGGGCTGGTGCAGGAGCGCCACTCTGGAACTGCAACAAACAGCTGAGACAGGAGCGCATGCCTGCAGTGCGCGGATGTCGGTGGACACGTCCTTCTTGTACTTGCGCTTCACCAGCTTGATGAAGTACCTGGCGGGCAGGAAGGAGGGTGGGCAAAGGGAAAAGTGCGGCAGCATGAGTGAGTGGAGAGCATGCAGGCAGGTCGCACGGAAGCAGGCCGCAGGCATGCTGATCGTGGGCAACCTGTGCTCAGCGGCAGGCGCTTCTGCTCTGTTGCTCCCTCCTTCATTGCGCCAGCATGCCTTCCCAGCACTGTGGCCTCAACATAACCAGCCCAGCAAGACACTCACTCCATCACGCGCTGGTCAAAGTCCTCGCCGCCCAGGTGGGTGTCGCCGCTGGTGGAGATGACCTGGCAAGGCAGGCACAGCAGGCACAGCAGGAGCGCAGCAGGGTCAGCAAGGGCAGCATGACTGCAGCAGGGGCAGGGCGGGTGCAGCAAGCACAGCACACCCACAGCAAGGCAAGCATGTGGCTGCAGCAACATGCCAGCGCAGCAACTTGCAAGCAAGGCATGTGAGTAGTAACTACGGGCGCACCTCGAACACGCCCGAGTCGATGGTGAGGATGGACACGTCAAAGGTGCCGCCGCCCAGGTCAAACACCAGGATGTTCTGCGCAGGGAGCACAGCGGGTGGCAAACTTGCAAGTCAGGCACCCAGCAGAGCGGTTGCCCCCTGCTGACCTCAGAAGATCTGCCACCCAGTGGCGGCGCAAGCCAAAGCAACTTTGCCCCAGCCCTCCTGCCGCACCTGCTCCTTGCCCTTCTTGTCCAGGCCGTAGGCGATGGCGGCGGCGGTGGGCTCGTTGATGATGCGCACCACGTTCAGGCCCGCAATGACGCCCGCGTCCTGCGATAGGCAGCCGGCAAAGTGCAGCGATTGATTCGGCATGAAGGTCGGCACTACGGGCTGCAACCATAAACACATGTCGAGCATTGCAACCGGCGCTTGCCTCGCTGCATACTGCTCTGGGCAGCTGGGCAGATGTGCTCTTGGGCCAAGCCACGCAGCCCAAAGCTACGCTGGTTGCTAAAGTGCTGTAAAGCAGCCGCCGCACCTTGGTGGCCTGGCGCTGCGCGTCGTTGAAGTAGGCGGGGACGGTCACCACCGCGTGCTTCACGCTCTTGCCCAGGAAGGCCTGCAGGGTTAGAGCGATCAAGAGCGATTCGGTTGGCTACGTTGAGGGTGAGGCGAGGCAGGAACCCAGGAGCAAGCAGGAGGCTGTGCGAGCGGCGCTCAACACATGCATGCAGGCACAGAAACCAGCGGCAAAGAAACAATGAGCAAAACATCCATCTGCGCACCTCGGCGGTGTCCTTCATCTTGGTCAGGATCGTGCAGCCTCACAAACCAGCTGCTTATTTTGAGTGTGTTCAAAACTAACAAAGCAGATAATGACCCACCTCGGCGGTGTCCTTCATCTTGGTCAGGATCATGGCCGAGATCTCCTCGGGACTGAACGTCTTGGCCTCACCCTGCACATCCACTGCAGGCAGGGGAAGCGGGAGGGGGCAGCGGCCGGCAGAGGAGCTGTCAGGCAACTGGGGCAGCCAGCAACATCGCATAGCAAGAGCCGCATGCAGCTGCGGCGGTGCTCAAAATGCCAACCCCATCTTAGAGGGTTCGCTCTGCTTGTGCGTGCACCGTCCCTCTACTGAGCACCTACCCTGGATGTACGGCTTGGTCTGCTTGTCCACAATCTGGTAGGAGACCAGCTTGGCGTCGCGCTGCACCTCCGAGTCGGAGAACCTGGGGGGGGGCAGGCATAGATCGGAAGGGTCGGCACAGATCGGAAGGGTCGGCACAGATCGGAAGGGTCGGCACAGATCGGAAGGGTCAGCACAGATCGGAAGGGTCGGCATAGACGTGAGACTTGCGGCATGCCGCCGGTGTGCAAGGAATCGCGCCCCCAGAACACACATCAACATGCACCCCCACTCTGCCTGGCTCACTTGCGGCCGATGAGGCGCTTGACGTCGTAGATGGTGCGCCGCGGGTTGACGGTGGCCTGGTTCTTGGCGGCGTCGCCGATCAGGCGCTCGCTGTCGGTGAAGGCCACATAAGAGGGGGTGATGCGGTTGCCCTGGTCGTTTGCGATGATCTCCACCTTGCCGTTCTGCACAGGGTGGGGCAAGGAATGGCACAGAGATGGTGAGGGGCTGATGTGGTTTGGGCTCTGGGTCGTTGGCGATGATCTCAACCTTGCCGCTCTGTGGAGGGAGAGCGGGCGGAGGGAAGGGTGCAGATACGACACGTGTGCTGTGGCACAGGCAACCAAGATTTGCTCCATCCAGCAGCACATGTGTGCACAGCTCCGTGCAGCACAGCTGAGGCAGCTGCCTTGCTGCATTCGTTCTGCCCCGCGTGATGGAGCCCAGCAAAGCGCGCACCTTGTACACACCCACGCACGAGTAGGTGGTGCCCAGGTCAATGCCAATCACGGTGCCCAGCTTCTCCTGCGGCAGGCGCAATGTGGCAGGGTTGAGGGCAGAGCAAGCAAGGCATGACAGGGGCATCGGCGGTTGGGCGCACAGGCGGGCGGGCGGCGCTAAGCAGACACATGGAAGGGCTGCATTGTGAGAGAGTGCTCATGCAGGCCAAACTCTGACTGGCCATGGAAATCACAAGCCGAATGCAAGCTGGCCAGCTGCAGCAGCAGCTCTGCTGCTCTGCAGAGGCAGCAGCTCCCCACCTGCTTGCTGTCCTCCTTTGCATCCTTGGCAGCCACTGCCACAGCGAACAGCGCCACAGCTGCAGGCAGGCGGGCAGGGAACAGGCAGGTGTGAGTTGGATGAGGCGTTGTGTTGTGCAAGGGTCCGCGGGGCCTGGATGCAGCCGGAAAGCCGGCATGGCCCGCCGCAGTACGCCAGCGACACGGCGGCGGCAGCGGCGGCTGCGCGCCGGCGGCCCAGCGGCGGGCAGTGGCGCAGCAGCGCTGATCAATCGCAGATCGGCCCTGGCAGTTGGCCAGCGGCAGGCACCAGGCCGCGGACGTGTGTAGAAGGGCAGGCGGCCGTGGCGGCCGCTGGGTAGCCCGATCGCTCACCGAGCGTGAGGAGCCGCATGGTGCGCCTCATGTGTGCCACTGCTCAAGCTGGTTGAGCCACCGACCAGCGATTGATGGGGTGCCGCTGCTCAAAGCTTGCTGGCCAGCCTCTGGCGATCGTGTGACCGCTGCAATTTGTGGTGCAGCAGGGGGGGCGTGCTGAACAGTGGTGCTGCCCTCTTGCAAGTGCGCTCTTGCAGTGAAACCATGTGTACCTGTACTGCTGAAGTACACCCCATGCGGCGGCTGGGGAATGTGTTGTTTGAACAGGAGCGAGGCAGCGTTAGCATTGTGGCTGCCACCGTGCTTCCTGCCAGCCATCTTGCCTGTCGCAGCCTGTCGTTTGGCGCTGGCAGGGTGGCATGCTGGGCATCAGGTTGGCACACGGACGGTGTGGCCCCCAATGCCTCGCTGGTGGCGCAGGGTGTCGCCCTTTGGCGGGGCTGCATGGCTCACGTTAAAATAAAAGGAATATAATGGAGGAACAGCAGAGTGAGAATGCTAGAAAGAAATTGCAGTGCAGGCAGTACAGAAGGCAGGCAGTATAAACAGGCAGTGCAGAGGGCAAGAGTTTTGTGTAAGTTGCCTTGGTGGGATCAAGATACAAGCACACAGCGGGGGGCATTGAGGTACATGCACACAAGTTAGTGATGCGAATGCGCACAAAGAACGGTCACAGCTCCACAGCAGCAGCAGCAGCAGCAGCAGCACCCCAGACCCGCCACCGAATGGGCAGCAGGAAGCCCGAAATGCATATTTTGAAGTCCACCCGCTTGCCCTCTGTCCGAGGGTGCGCAGGGCAGCTGCCGACCGCCAGCGCCAGCGCGATCAGCGGCAGGCACACCGTGCCCCAGGGCGCGCCAAGGACCTGGACCACCCAGGACACCATGCCATCGCCATACGCGAAGCTCGGCTTGCCTGCCTCCTTCTCCGGCTGGGCCAGCCGCCGCACCGGCCCCAGGGGCCGCATGCGATGCTCCCCGGTCACCAGCGGGCGGAGCAGCTCCTGCATGACCACCGCCCGCTCACTGCCTGCCACGATGTTGTAGCCGTCAGCAGGCGCAACCGGCGTGCCGCCTTCGCCATCCAGCACAAAGATGGCCTCGGGGGAGTAGGGCCAGCTGCGGTGAAGGGCGGAAAGAAAACCAGGAGGGTGGTGTTGGAGAGGGGCATGACCGCAGCAAGCAAAGCAGGCGCGCTGCGCCCTGACAAGGCAGAGTGGTAAGCAATATGGATCAACGCCTCGTCCCAACGACTCCCTGCACCCCACCCCGCCCACGGTTTCACAACAAGCGCCGACTGGCCACCCTGAGACCGCCTCCCATGCCAGCCCCGCCCCAGCCCACCTGTCTCCTGGCGTGTCGCGCCGGCCCAGGGCAATGTATGCCACGCCGTATGGCATGCTGAGGACGACCGGCAGCAGCTCAGCGGCGATGGATTTGAGCGCGGGGGCCAGCTGAAACCAGCCCAGCAGCAGCGGCGCTGCCTGTGCCGGCCCTGCTTCAAAGGCCGCGTCAAACTCGCCGGCTGCGTACAGCACACGCTGCGGGCGATGCAGTGCCAGGAGCGCATTTAGCGAGGTGTCGCGGAGCGTCCGCAGGGCCTCTCGCAGCCCCGGCTGCGCCGCCTGCACCGCCTGCTCAGCCTCTCGCAGCCGCAGCTGCGCCGCCTGCGCCGCCTGCTGGACCTCTCGCAGCAGCTGCTGCTCCGCCTGCTCGGCCTCTCGCAGCTGCTGCTGCTGCGCCTGCTGGGCCTCTCGCATCCGCTGCTGCTGCGCCTGCTGGGCCTCTCGCAGCCGCTGCTGCATCACCTGCATAATCTGCGCCTCGAGCAGCCATGCCCGCCCCGGCTGCCGTGCGTGCAGCGCCTGTACCGCCTGCGCCTGCTGCTGCGCCCGCGCCCGCAGCCACGCTTGCGCCTGCGCCAGCTGCTGCGCCGTATCTGGCGGCGGCGCTGCAGCCTGCTGCTGGTCGGCAGCAGGGCCGGCGGTGGCAAGCGCCGCCAGTGGCTGCTGCTGCTGCTGCTGCTGCTGGTTGGCAGCAGGGCCGGCGGTGGCAAACGCCGCCAACACGAACGGTGGCGGCACCGGTGCCTCCTGCTGCTGCTGCTGCTGCTGCTGCTCCGCATCTGGCGCCGCCGCCTTGCGCTTGCGCAGGTTGCGCATCTGCGGCGACCTGCGAGCAGGGTTGGGATGCAGCAAAGGGCATGCAGGGACTTGGTGGGTGCTGGGGCAGCCGGGTGCTTGCGCTTGTGGGTGCTGCAACACAGGCGCAGCGACGGCCATCCAACAGCCGCCAGCCACAACCATGTTGACCAACCTGGGCACAGCTGCGGCCGAGGTCACACGAAGGCCGCTCCGGCTCTGCCAGGGGCAGGGGCGCAGACGGACGAGAACCTTTGACCGGTTTGACCGGGCACAACAGCGACGCTTGGTGCACCCGTACAGCCCACTGGCACCCTCGCACCTAGCTGCGCAGCGCCGATCCTCAATCGTTGCCCTCTGCGAAGCAAACGACACGGGAGAGAGGGCAGCGACTCTGGTGAAGGGCAGGCGGCGGCGGCTGTCAGGTGGGGCTGGCCGGCGGCACCGCCGCCGCTGCCTCTAATGCGCCTTGTCGGGCTGTCTATCGCGAGACGTTCATTACGCAATCCCCGGCCCACCTGATCGACGCGGCGGCCGGCGAGCGCGGGACGAAGAGGCCGGGCTCGCGTGCCGGTTGCCGCCGCCCGCTGCTGCCCGAGCTGCGATTTGGGGACAAGAAGAACGCAGGTGATCGCTTTCCGCCGGCGCCTGTGCCGGCGCTCAAGTGGTACAGGCGCCCTCCCCAGCACCACGCCATGCGGCCGCATTAAGCACCCACGTGCATTCGTGGTACTACACCCGCAGCACACCTTCGGTTCTCGGCATCGCGCCAGGCAAAGCTTGGTGGCGTACTGTACCAGCCCATGGTGCTGCCAGCGCCTCAGGGCCAAGGGCACTGGCGCGTGCTGCCGCCACGGGGTTGGGGAGGGAGGCGGGCGCTGGCCGCTGCCAGCGCTGGCCGCAGCAATGACATCAGGCGCCGTCTGCTGGTGGCCTTGCACCCTTCCTCGACAGTTTCAGGCACGCAGGTGCGCCCGCAGTGGGGCCACCAGCGTTGGCCATGCCGTGGAGGGTGGCCTGCAGAGAGCAGTCCCGTCGCAGCATGTGCGCCGCCTGTCAATACAGCAACTTGCACACGTTGCTGAGGAACCACTGCCCTCCCCCAACAGAAAACGTGCGGCAGCACCACATCCCACCTGCTTGCGTCTCCCACACGCTCATCTTGGCTGCCGCCCTTCCTGGGGTGCACAGCAGGTCCGTATGCACATGCTGCTGCCCTGCTCTACTGACGCTCCGCTGTTTTGCCTCTGCAAATGCGAAATGCTGCCTGGGTTGTACCGCAGGTGTGTGAGGAGCATCAGAAGGCGCCCTTCGTCATCATAGATGGCCAGCAGGTGCGGCCCTGGAATGGCCAGGCAGTATGAATGCACTGCCCAGCCGCAGCATTTGTGTGGGTCCAAGGCCGGTGCTTGCAGGATGCAATCTGCCTGCCGCAATCGGCTGCCAAACTGATCAGCCTCCCTGCCTGCCCTGCCAACCACCTGCAGTTCCTGCTCATCTGCCTGCCCCACCCTCTACCCACCCTCTGCTGCACCGCAGGTCCGATTCTGCCAGCAGTGCGGGTACTTCCTGCCGCTGGGCGAGTTTGACGGAGAGAAGCGCTCGTGCCGAGCGTGCCTGCAGGTGTGCACACTCGCCGCCGGCAGGATGATGATGGCTGGCTCTGCGCCTGCAAGCCTGCAGGGTGGCACGTATTCACCTGGGCTGAAATTGTCCACGTGTTTGATGGAGCAGGGATGCCGCACGACTGTTTCTCTGCTTCCTATATCCAGCTCGCTAAGTTCCCCGCCCGCTCCTGCCTCACTCCGCATCCCCGCAGCGCCACAACGCGCGGCGGCGCAAGCGGCAGCGTGATGGTGACGGCGGCGGCAGCAGCGAAGAGGCAGCCTTTGATGCAGCGGATGCCAGCGCGGCGGGGACGGCAATGGAGATGGCACAGCTGGTGGCACATGCGCCGCAGCCCATGCCCATCTCTGGTCAGGAAGCGCAGGCAAGCTGGGGAGGGGAGTGGAAAAGGTACAGCTGTGTGTTGGTCGACGTACAGCTGCGTGCTGGTGAGCAGGAACGCAATGAGTTCCCGGGGACGAGCGGCTTGCAAGGCCGCATCTCAACTTGCTCTTTTGCTGCGCCAATGCGATGTGCGCAGGCGATGCAAGATGCGCTGCAGTTTGCGAGCGCCACAGTGATGGACGAGGGACAGGTGCGCATGTCCTGCACCAGCGGTGCCCACGGGTTGCCTGATGGTGCTGGTAAGGCAGGCCACTGCGGCTGCCAACAATTGCTGCAACCCATCTGGGCAGAAGCAAGCAGGCCCCCCCCCCCCCCCCCCCCCCCCCCCCCCCCCCCCCCCCCCCCAACAAGCCGTCGCCCTTTATCTAATCCCAACTTGCAGCCTGCTGCCAAAGCCGGGGCAGCAGAGGGCGGTAGCAAGGGCGGCGGCGAAGCAGGGCAGGGCGGTGGCGAAGCAGGGCAGGGCGGCGGCGAGGGCGGCGGCGAGGGCGACCTGGGCGCAGGGTTCCTGGCCCCTAACAGCATGCCCTTTGTGCCGAGCGCGGATGTCATGCTGCTGCTGCTCAAGGGCTATGCAGGTGAGCAGTGTTGATGCCTGGTCGGCGGGGGGTTCCTGTGGCATTCGGTTGCACGCTGGCATTGCAAAAATATGGCACGTGGCATGGGGATCTTGAGTGTGCTTGCTACCCGCCCCACACGTGCCCTCCCACACCCTCCCCGGCTGCAGCCGCGTTCCACTGCGTGCTAGACGGCGCCACCATCCGGCCGATGGCGCCGCCCTCTGAGCTGCCTGACCAGCAGGTGAGTGAGGGTGCTGAGTATGGGCGCTGATGATGCTTCACCTCAGAGCTGCTGACCAGGCGAGCGTAGATGTGATGCCAAGCCAGTCGCAGCGGAGGCTGCCGTCAGGCCGCCATATGCCCCACTATGCTAACTGCCAACGCCTCGCATTGCCCCTGTATGCAGCCCTTGGCGGCGGCGGGGCTGGGCGGCATGGACCCGCTCCAAATGACGCAGCTCATGGGCTTCCTACCAGCCGCCGTGCCCTTCTCATTACCCAGCAGTGAGGTCGCAGCAGCCCTGCTGGGGGCGGGGGCGCATGATGCGGACGGGGCCGCCGTTGCGGAGGCCGCAGCGGACGCTGAGGAGCAGCAGCAGGAACAGCAGGAGGCGGCAGGGGAGGGGGCGGCTGGGCAGCGGGCTGAGCAGAGCGGCGCAGCAGCACATGGCCTGACTCCCGAGCAGGTGGCGGAGCCGTGGCGTGTCTTAGCTGCTGAGCATGCCTAGCTGCACATGCGATGCAATTCCTCTATGGGTCTGGCCTTTGATGGGCACATGCGCTGCACTTGCACAGAGGTAGCAAAGCCACTGGCAAGCAGGGCCTGGAAAGCTAAGAGCTGTGGCGAGACGGAAGCGCAAGAGAGAGGTAGGGCACAAAAGGGTGTCAGGTCATGCATGTGTAGGTTGAAGCAGGGAAGTGCGTTGCTCAATGCTGGTGACCCCAGAGCAGGTGAGCTGTCCTGTACCGCCGGCACTACAAGTTGGAGCCAGGCTCCCTCTAGAGCGCCAATGAGCCCCCTCGCTTCTCAGAGAGGCACTGCTTGGCATCCTCCCATCGAACAACCCTCTGTGGCATCGAGCAGAGGCGCCACCATGCGGGTCGCTGGCGCGGCTCTCTGCGTCTGCGCTCTGCTGCTGCTAGCAGGTGCCCAGCCGGCGTCCGGAGCATGCCTGCCGCGCCGATCGCCGCCGATCCACTTGAACCCGCTGCTGCCGCTGCCGCCGCTCCCTCCCGCTGCCTGCAGGCGCCGCCCGGGCTGAGGAGCCCGCCAAGGCCGAGGCGTGAGTTCGCCGCTGCATGGCTCCTGCCCCCCACGCCATATTGTGCGCAGTTCAAGCCCCCAACATGCCTCGCCGCAGCCATGCCTGTCACACTCCCTGCTCCACGGCCGCCGCTCATGCCGCCCGCCTGCCCCGCGCACATGCGTACCGCAGGAGCCTGTCTGCTGATGGCCCGCCGCCTGCAGTGGCCAGCCCGGCTGCCAAGGACCGCCAGTTCCGCGAGGGTGCCGAGACCCGCCCCTTCCAGGTGTGAATGATTGCAATGCTGTGCGCCAGTGCTGCAATTTTTGGCCGCTGCCATTTAAATGCGCGGCTTCCGGAGGCTTGGGCGCGATGGGACACATGTGTTGTCGCACAGCCTCGGCAGCCTGCTGGCGACTTGAATCACGCTTGCATCGCTTTCTACCGATCTGATACTCAATCCTGGTGCCATGTGGCTGCGTGATGCGCCTGTTCCTTTGTGTTCCCGTCCGTTCCGCTTGATTTTGCTTGGTTGGGGGCCTCAGACGGCCACTGGCAGATGCGTCGCATGTGCTTGCTGGACATGGCATGCTTTGCGCTGCTGTTGCAATTTAGCTGCCGCCGCACAATGTTGCCGCATGCCTCCATCCCCTTTCCACAACTGGGCGCCATCCCATCCCTTCAGGCTGAGGTGTCGCGCATGATGGACATCATCATCCACAGCCTCTACTCCAACAAGGTGTGCATGCAGGGGCTGGAAGCAAGGGCAGCCATGGCGGTGGCAGCAAGCAAGGGCGGCCATGGCGGTGGTGCTGTACCCTTGCACAGCATGGCACCGCGACCTGCTGATGCACCTGGGCCCTAGCTGCTGTTGCTGCCTTGCCTGCCCTGCACTGCCGCATCAGCAGCCTCCCCGTCCCATGCCCTGCTGCCCTTCTGCTCGCACTTTTCGCCTTGCACTGACTGCAACCATCTCCATCGCCTCCCTCTGGACACTACATCTTCCTGCGCGAGCTGAACTCCGGACTCATGTGAAATGAAATGCTGGGTTGTTCAATTTTCTCCTGCACAGGACATCTTCCTGCGCGAGCTGATCTCCAACGCTGCCGACGCCCTGGACAAGATTCGCTTCCTCAGCCTGACCGACAAGAAGCAGCTGGGTGGGTTGGCCCGAACCTTCCTGGCGTGGCTTTGCTGGCTGAGCAGTGGTTCCGCTGGGCTGAAAAGTCCCCCAAGGCCGCTGCCGCTGGGCTGCACAGGACAACCGCCGCCGCAGCATGCGCCTGATGCCTGCCTGCTCTGCGCATGTTCACACTTGGCAGGCGAGGGCGAGGACGCCAAGCTGGAGATCCGGCTGTCCATCGACAAGGACAGGAAGATGATTTCGCTGCGGGACCGAGGCGTGGGCATGACCAAGGACGAGCTGGTCAACAACCTGGGCACCATCGCCAAGTCTGGTACTAGTGGTGAGCATTTTGTTTAACCTGCTGTGCTCTGGTTTTTGGTTGGCAAAACCATGGGAGCGAGTGACCAAGGAGGAGCTGGTGAACAACCTGGGCACCAGCGCCAAGTCGGGCACCAGCGGTGAGCACCTGGCATAACGCGTGCCCACCGGCTTGTGACCCATGTGCCAACCGGTCACCACACCAGGCTGTGACACGGGCACTGCATGGCTTGGCGAGCTGTGCAGCGCACTGCGCCTGCTTCCTTGGCTTGGCTGCTGCATGCCCAACGCAGCAACCCCGGCAATGCCCAACCACCCACCCGCCCTTGCCGGGCGCTGCTGCAGTCTTCTGCAAACAGCACAGGCATTTGCTACAATAGAAATGGTGCCCCAGGGGCCCTTCCTGTCCGTCTTTACCAGTAACTGCGTATGCCCCTCTCCACTTCCTCCCTCACTGCAGCCTTCCTGGAGCAGATGCAGAAGGGCGGAGACCTGAACCTCATTGGCCAGTTTGGCGTGGGCTTCTACTCCGTCTACCTGGTGAGCAGCAAATGTGGTGAAGCACTGCCTGCTAAACGGGCAGTGTTGGCCTGTTGCAATGCACACGGCTCAGCCTGATGCTCCCTTGGCCACTGGCCCTGGGAGCCTGCGACTGCTGCTGCATCGGCTTGTGTTGGTGTGCTGCTGCCGGAGCATCAGCAGCCTGTAACAAGCCTACGCAACGCATTCACAGTTGGTGACTTGACGTGCGCTCTGTTTCTCTCTCGCAGGTGGCCGACTACGTGGAGGTTGTCACCAAGCACAACGACGACAAGCAGTGAGTGGTTCAGTAGTTGTGGACCGACTGCCGCCCTCCGGCTAGCCTACTTGGCGCCGTCCTGCGCAGCTCGCTGGCCCAGTCAGCCTGCTGCTTGTCTGCCAGCCGGCGCACTGCTGCTTAGCTGAGCAATGTGCCGCTGTAGGCACTGCCTGTGTCCAACTCTGCCACCTGCCATCTTATGCCTGATTAGATGATTCCCAACCATCTGATCCCTCTTCTCCTCCCGTCCCTTTCGTTGCCCAGGTATGTGTGGGAGTCCAAGGCGGATGGCAGCTATGCCGTGAGCGAGGACACCGAGGGCGAGCGGTTGGGGCGCGGCACCCAGATCAACATCTACCTCAAGGCAAGAACCGCTGTCCTGCAACTCACATCGGGCGCTCTGGGAGGACGGCTGCGCTGGGGTTCCTCCACCCCAGCAATCCCAGCCTTGCTTCCCCGACTCGCCGATCCTGCCCCAGGCAGAGCTGGGGCCCTCAGCCCATCAGCCCTTACTTGCAAGCTGCTCAATGGCGCGCTGCCGCAGTATCGCGCCATAAGCACTGCTGGTAGCCTGGTGCAGTGCAACTGACACATTCATTTTGTTCCCCTCACCTTATTTCCCGCAGGAGTCGTGCCAGGAGTACCTGCAGGAGGACAAGCTGCGTGGCCTGGTGCAGCGCTACTCCGAGTTCATCAACTTCCCCATCCTCATGCTGACCACCCGCACCGAGGAGAAGGAGGTGCGCACTACCGCCGCCTGTTGGCAAGTTAATTGGAAATACAGCAACTCCCCATCTTCACGTTGACTGCGTGCACCGAGGAAATGCAGGGTGCCAGTGATGGCAAGTCGGCTTGCAACTGCCTGCGCCACAACCTCTGCACTGCCCACCTTACCATTCCACTCTGTTTCCCCCGCAGGTGCCCATTGAGGAGGAGGAGAAGAAGGCCGACGAGGCCGCTAAGACCGAGGAGAAGGAGGCAGAGGAGGAGGAGGGCAAGAAGGCCGAGGATGCCAAGGAGGGGGAGACCGTCGAAGTTGAAGGTGAGCTGCGCTGCACTCAGAATTTGGGTGGGCTTGTATGTTGGCATACTGTGGGTGGGTCCCACCCAGCCTGCTGCCTGCCCTGCCTGCCCTGCTGCCCTCCCTGCTCGCTGCCACGCTCGCTCAATCCTTCCGCCTGCTTTCTCAACTAACTGCAGACGAGGATGAGGACGAGGAGAAGAAGCCCAAGACCAAGAAGGTGACTGAGACCATCACCGAGTGGAAGGCGCTGAACGACAACCAGGTGGGTGCGGGGGCTGGGGCAGGAGACAAGGGACCCCTCTGTCCTTGCCTGCCGTGCACAGCTGCAGCCACTTAAACCTGCCTCCATAGCTGCGGTTGCCATCTGTCTGCCTCCCCGCCTGCCAACCTAGCTTTGCCAGCAGACATCGCAACACCTGCCCTCACCCGCCTCGCCCTGCCCGCAGGCCCTCTGGCTGCGCCCGCCCGGCAATGTGTCTGACGATGAGTACGCCAAGTTCTACAAGGTGGGAGGAGTGATCAATCTGGAGATGCTTTGAACCATTTGGAGCCGTCAATGGCAGCCACCACACTGCTGCATTGCTCACCGCACCGGCCTGTTGAGTTTACTCTACGACACCGCGGCGGCTCACCCAGCTGACCTGGCCCATTTTTGCGTGACCGCGATTCTGCAGGCCCTGTCCAAGAACGAGTGGGACACCCCTCTTGCCCACACCCACTTCAAGGCGGAGGGCGACGTGGAGTTCAAGGCGGTGCTCTTCGTGCCCGGCTACGCCCCGCCTGGTGGGTGTGGCTGTGTACTGTCTGCTGCGCTTGCACCAGAGTGCTGTGGCGGGGGAAGGGCTGTTCTAGGTGGCGCTGGTGCTGTTTCTGCCTTATCAAAGGGCTCCCTCACGCCCCGGCTGCTGCCACACTGCCAGGCTGTACTTTCAATCAATCGATTCCCGATCGATCCGTTCCCTCTGCAGACCTGTACGACAACTACTACGCCAAGAAGCCGTCCATGAAGCTGTACGTGCGCCGCGTGTTCATCTCCGACTCCTTCGAGGAGCTGCTGCCCAAGGTGAGCTTTGGTTAGTAGCGTGGTGCACAGCGCTGTGGCCCGGCATGCAGTCTGCAGTACCTGTGCTGCGTGGCAGGCTGGGTCAGCCTGACTTCCGGCTTGGGCTCTCTTGCATGCCCCCTCCCAACACCGCTTCCGCACGTCATCCTCTCCCTAATTCGCAGTGGCTGTCCTTCCTGGTGGGGCTGGTCGACTCGGACACCATGCCCCTGAACGTGTCGCGCGAAATGCTGCAGCTGCACGAGGGTAAGCTGAACAAGCGCAAGCAAGGTTCAAATTCTGAGTTAGCAGTTTGCATTTGTGGGCGCGCCTGCCCTGGACAGTGCCCTGCAAGCTGCCGCAGCCAGTGATCTCTGATCCCACTGAAACCTCGATCTCTCTTCAGGCCTCAAGGTCATCCGCAAGAAGCTGGTTCGCAAGGCCATCGACATGATCAAGAAGCTGGCGGACGGCAGCGCCAAGGCAGCCGAGGAGCTGGAGGCGGCACAGAAGGAGGCGGGCGAGGGTGAGCAGATTTTTTGCTCTTAGAATCTTCTGCAGTTGCGTCGGCAAACCGAGCAGCACTGCTGCACATGAGGTGCTTTGTTGTTCACCTCACTTGCATGCTTTGACTGTGCTGCGGTCACTGATCTATGCGTTGCAGAGGAGGCCGCCGCCAAGAAGGAGGAGGGCGAGAAGAGCGAGGCTGAGAAGGCGGCGGAGGAGGAGAAGGCCAAGGCCAAGAAGGAGCGGGAGGAGAAGGCGGAGCAGGTGTGTTTGTTGCGAGTGGGCACAGAGGCGCGGGGGCAGGCACGCTGCAGCTGCTGGCCTGCTGTGCTGGCCAGCGCACGCAGCTTTCAGTTGCGCCCACCTGCTGGCCTGCCGCCCTTCCTGTTGTGCAGTTCAACAAGTTCTGGCGGGCGTTTGGCAAGAGTGTGAAGATGGGCATCATCGAGGACCCCTCCAACCGGTTAGTTCAGTTTTTCGTGACATCTGCACAGCGTGCCGGATGTTTTGTGTTGCGGTCGTCGAAAGTGAGCAGCAGCTGGCGTTACCGGCCTCTTCACTTCTGCCCCCTTACATGCAACTGCTGCCGCCGCCTGTTGCAGCGGCTGCGCCGCTCCGCCCCTTGCTGGCATTCAGCGCCTTTTTCCTCCTCCTCTTTGCTGCAGCCGCCGCCTGCTGCAGCTGCTGCGCTTCCACTCCAGCAAGTCGCCCGACAAGCTGACCTCCCTGTCCGAGTATGTGGCCCGCATGAAGGAGGGACAGAAGCACATCTACTACCTGGTTGGTGAGCCAAGTCCTCCTCTTTCTTTTGCGCCGGCTGCCGTGCTTGTTTGCGAGCACACCTGGCAGATTCACGCGGCCTGCTGAGCCATGTAGGCAAGAGCAGCTGCCCTGACCGAGCCCCATTTGTTACCTGCCCCTTTTACAGGCACGAGCCGGGAGGAGGTTGAGAAGTCGCCGTTTGTGGAGGCGCTGGTGGAGAAGGGCTACGAGGTGAGGAGGGCCTCTGCTTTTTGTTTTGCTGGCCTGCATGCATTGCCTGCACACGGCTGCTCACTAGGGTATGGCTAAAGTGTGGATGGCACCAGCCCTGGATGGTGGCGTGTTTGATTGCAGCCTCCCCCTCTGTGCACACACTCCGCACCGCAGGTGCTGTACATGACCGACCCGCTGGACGAGTACGTCATGCAGGTGCGGCATGTGCATGCTACCTCCTGTCTCCCTCTGCTGGGGCCCTGCTGCTTTGATTTGGGCACCTGCCTGCGCTACATGTGTGTAGGGCGCACATGCTGGACAAGCAGGTCATGGGATGCATGCCAGCCGGGCTTGCGGGGACAGGCGCACGAGACATGTCGCACCGCTACCTAACCACAGTCTTTATCCGTAAGGCCCTCCCTGCAGAATGTTCAAGAATTTGAGGACCGCGAGTTTGCCAACGTGTCCAAGGAGGACCTGAAGCTGGCGGACGACAAGGGCAGCAAGAAGCGGGAGAAGGCGCTCAAGGTGGGGGCAGCGTGGATACTTTCAATTCACTTGTGGGCGCCGATGCATGCAACAAGAAGAACAGGAGGCGCTGGGTGTGGGTGGCTGCGCTGAAATTGAGTGCCTGCTTTCCGTCTACACCACCAGCTGCCCTCACGCCACACAAGTAGTTGGCAAGGATCCACCGGGGCACCTCTGCTGTGCGGTATATGAATGAGCGATTGGCTTGATTTGCTGTGCCCCACAGGAGGAGTTCAAGCCGCTGGCCAAGTGGTGGAAGGAGGCGCTGGGTGCGGGCGCTGTGGAGAGCGTCAAGGTGTCGCGCCGCCTGTCCGCCACCCCCTGCGTGGTGGTGGCCTCCAAGGTGGGCTTCATTTGCCGTTTTGTAGTCAGCACAGCCTGTTAAATTGCTGGAAATGAGCTGCTGAGTGGAGTGGCAGTTGCTGCTCGGTCATCCCACCCTGCACCAATGCCTGCTGCTGCCCAGCACATGTGGGATGGATGGAAGAGCCCAGATCTGCCGCTCTGCTTGATATGGCATGCCCAGTGTTGCCCCTGCCTGCCCTGCAGTACGGCTGGTCCGCAACCATGGAGCGCATCGCCCGCACTCAGACGCTGGGAGACGCTGAGCGCGCCAAGTGAGTGTGGCTGGCCTGAAACAGCTGCATGAGTTGTGAGGTTAATCAGCGTGGAGGCCTGTGCTTGGGCAGCACCTGATCACGGTGCCTGATTGCCAGCCGCGTCGTGCTCAGCGCCAGTCTGAACCTCCTGTGACCCGCACTCCCACGGCTGCAGGTTCATGCGCGGCCAGCGGTCTTTGGAGATCAACCCGCTCGCTTCGCTCCCCACTCCAATGTTGACTGCTCTGCTATACCGCTGCCCCACGGCTGCAGGTTCATGCGGGGCCAGCGGTCGCTGGAGATCAACCCGCGCCACCCGCTGATCAAGGAGCTCAAGGCGCAGGTGCGTACAGTCAGCACAATTTTCGTCTTGGTACTTGAGCAGCAGCTGCCGGCTCGGAGAGCCGCTGATCAAGGAGCTCAAGGCGCAGGTACGGCTGCTACTTGCTCCCTGGGTTGACACTTGTTTCAACGAGCTGTCAAGTTGCGTTGCCCAGTGTGCGTCACACCGGCATCGCACGCTGTGCAAGGCGGCGGCCTGCTAGGAGCGGCAGGGCGCGAAGTGCAGCCACATCTGCACTGCACCTTTCTGCCGCACCCGGCATTCCAGCTGTGCGTGACTGCCCCTCTGCTTGCTGCCCTTATTTGCAGCACGAGGCGCAGCCCGAGTCGGCGGCGGTGAAGGACGCCGCGCAGCTGCTGTACCAGACCTGCCTGCTGGAGTCGGGTGCGTGTGGCTGCTTTGCAGGGGCACTGCTAATGATGCTGTGCGCTGCTGCTGGCGCAGCTGTGGGCTGCTCCACCTGTGGCTGCTTCCATGTGCTGCTGGCGTCCAAAGTTGAGAGTCCAACCAGCCTCGCCTCCGCTGCCATTGCTGCCTGCTGGCCCATTGAAACTAGCACGGCGTGCTCAGGTTCTGCCGTGCTTTTATGAACAGCTCCTTCCATGATGCTTGCAGGCTTCCTGCTGGACGACATGAAGGACTTCACTGCCCTCACTTCAACTTTGCATTGCGACCAATTTCAGTAGAGCATGTTCCTCTATCCTTCCTGTGCAGGCTTCCTGCTGGACGACATTAAGGACTTCAACGCTCGCGTCTTTTTCGCCACTTGCATGCAGTGCTTAACTGCGCTCACTGCTGTTGCCAACGGCTCTTTCCAACCATGCAGGCTTCCTGCTGGACGACATGAAGGACTTCAACGCCCGCGTCTTCCGCCTGCTGGCCAAGGAAATGAAGGTGGACGACCTCACCGTCCCCAAGGAGGAGCCCGGTGAGCTGCTGGTGATGCTGTGGAGGTGCTCAGCTGGGTGATACGGCTGGTCGGCCGGGATGAAAGCAGTGAGGGTGGACGATGTGACTGTCCCTAGGGAGGAGCCCGGTGACCTGACGAGGGGCATCACAGGCTCTTTTTTGCGTGGTTGCAATTCGTTGTTGGTTGGTTGGTGGCCAAGGGATCGCAGGTGTGACGGCCGGCATCACTTGGCCTGGGTTGTGTGGCTGGGAGTTGCATTTGCCTCAATCCAGCATAGGCGCCCTCACCTGCACGCATGGTGTCCCCGCCTCCCTGCCTGCAGCAGAAGACGAGGCGGAGGAGGCGGAGGAGGCAGCAGCAGCTGAGGGGGAGAAGAAGGAGGAGGGCGAGGAGAAGGAGGTGAAGGTGGGCTTGACATATTGATTCAACTCTAATGATCTGAACGGGGTTTGACTGGTCGAGCAGAATGATGGGGAGGAGAGGAGAGGAGGTGTTGCCGGCACTTGCGGCGGGGAAAGTCGAGGCGTGTTGCTTGTGTGGAATCGGACACAATTGCCGGCGCAGTGTGCTGCTGCCGACCTGGTTGTTTGAGGGTGGCGAGCTGGCATTCCTGTGACCTGTGGCCCCCGACGTTGCTTCCCTGCCTTCCCTGGCCATGCCTTGTGCCGATCCAGCTGGGTGCGGGCAGAGTGGACCCCATCCCCCACCACGTGAGGGGTTGAACAACACTCCACTGATGCCCTGCCACCCGTGCGCAGATCAAGCTGGAGGGTGCGGGCAGCGACGCGCTGAAGATTGAGGAGGTGACGGAGCAGCTCAAGGCGCAGCTGGAGAAGGAGGGAAAGGACGAGAAGGATGATGCCAAGGATGAGCTTTGAGGCTGATTAGCACTGTCGCTGCTGCTGATGCGCTCACGGCTTGTGAAGGCAGCCAGGCGCTGCGCAGCCGGGCGTCACAGCGGCGGCGGCGCGAGGCCCGGCATGCGTGCGCAAGCTGTTGCTAGCAGCGCTTGCGAGCAGCGCGTGCTGAGAGCGTTGGCCCGCCTCGCTGGCAGCTGAGCAAGCAGCAACCCAGTGACCCTGTTTGGTGAACGGCAGTGGCAGCTAACTGCGGCTAGCCGCTGCTGCGCCCATCCATGCGCGGGCCCTGCCGGGCCTGCCCACTTCCATAACATTTAATTGCCTGTTTTTTTTGCTCATTCCGTCCATGTTAAGCGATCTCACAGAATGGTTTGCAGGTCTCAGCAGGCAGGCAAGGGCAGTGCACGTTGCACACAACAGCCACTGCCCACTGCAGCGGGCCAGGGGCAGCTACCGGCACACACGTCTGCCTTTGCTGTCTCCTCAGCCCGTGTTTTTCCGTGCAACCGAACGGATCCCTCTTTCCTGCACGCAGTGGGGCTTCAAGTGTCAGGCACTCAGCACGCAAGGGCCCGCACCGGGTGCTTGCTGGGGCGTGCCGTGCAGGCAGCAAGGCAGCGCCCCCCACTGAAATTAACTGGGCGAGACATCCTTTCAGGCTGGATGGTTCGAATGAGCACCTTCACTTACAGGCACCAGGGGCAAGAGCGTGCAGGTTGCCCACAGGCGGTGCAGGCAATGCGGCGGGACGGCGGCGGATGCGGCGGCGGCCACCCAAACGCGCTGCAGCTGCGCCTCCAGCATTCTTCCCGCGCTGTACACCACGTTCCCACCGTCGCCTGCTGCGGCCCGCCGCTGTTCCTCCAAACTGCCCTCCGCGCCACACACCTTCGCAGCCGGCCCCTAACCACGTAGATCATTGTTTGTGAGCCGGTGGCAGGCCGTAGGAGCCAATGCAGGCCGGCGGCGTTGAAGCGCGCCAGCGCACCGCGGTCGCTGGCGGCGGCGCGTCTCGGCCCACGCTCCCACGAGGCGGCAGGCAGCGGCCGGTGCGTCCAGCATTGCGGCGAGCCGCGCCATGCAGGGCAGGGGCCAAAGACAGGGCGCCGCCGCCGTCACCGCCCGCCGCACAGCCTGCGCTCCAGCCGCCGCCCCGCAGCCGGCTGGCCCGCCTGCTCAGCTGGCGGTCGAGCGCACAGCCGCCTGCGGCAGAGCAGGCAAAGCCCACAGCAGCGGCGCCAGCGGCTGGCGGCAACAGCAGGCGGGCGGCGGCAGCGAACCCGCCGCAGCTGGAGCAGCAGCCACCGGCCGCCGAGCAGCAGGCCTCCTCCGGCCGCTTCAGCCTCTACAGCTGGCTGACCTGGGGCAGTGGCTCCACCACACCCACAGAGGCAGCAGATGCAGCCGGCAGCCAGGACGCAGCAGAGATCGGCGACGGCATGGCGGCCGTGCCGGCGGCCGCCTCTGCGCCGCGCCGCTCTTGGTACAGCCTGAGCCGCCGCTCCCTGGCCAGCTCCTTCAGCTCACTCAGCTCCCGGGACGACGCTGAAGCAGCGACAGCGGCGGCGGCAGAGGCGCAGCGGCAGGCGCAGCACGCGGCGCGGGCGGGCCACCCCGCCCTGCAGCTGCTTCGCTCCCGAGTGATGGAGGGCAGCCGGCCGGGCACTCGCCGCGACCCATTCAAGCTGGGGCTGGTGGTGGAGGGAGGCGGCATGCGCGGCTGCGTGTCGGGCGGCATGCTGCAGGTGCGCGAGTGGGCGTTTTGGTGCAGCGTTTTGGTGCAGGTCGCGGGGGAGGCATGCTTGCGTCTGGTTGGCTTGCCTGGTTTGGTACATCGCGGCTGGCCTGGTTAGGTGGCTCTGAAACCCCGTTCCGCTTGCACCCTCTGAGCCAAACTGCCCACTCCAACTTGCCTGCCGCAGGCGCTCACAGACCTGGGGCTGCAGGGCGCGTTTGACGCGGTGTACGGCTCCAGCGCGGGAGCCATCAACAGCACCTTCTTCCTGGCGGGTGGGGGGCAGCAAGCCAGCCGCTGCCTGTGTAGCTGCATTGCGTTACACTCGCCGCTGCTTAAACCTGCGTGTTGCAGTGACTTGTGGTTTCAGCACTCCTGCTCGTGCCACCAGCCCACCGGCACGCTGCTCATTCCCCTCTCTCCCACTCCACCAACCTGCAGGCCAGCGCACTGGAGTCCAGATCTACCACGACCACATCGCCTGCCCCGAATTCATCGACCTGCGCCGCCTGTGGTCCCGGCCCAGCGGGGACGGTCCTGTCAAGCCGGTGCTGGACCTCTCCTTCCTGATTGACCACGTCATGCACAGCGTGCACCCGCTGGACTGGGACGCCGTGCTGGCCT
>VFQQ010000796.1_pt1 | contig 53756 bp, 89 predicted proteins | sample 3512341 | NCBI WGS metagenome assembly VFQQ01 (sample SAMN10412373, study PRJNA504923) | tailings metagenome | isolation source: Relicate 2 Philex TSF1 revegetated site | place: Philippines: Tuba, Benguet | collected 2017-08-29 | reverse complement strand
CAGTGTACAACCGCACGGCTGGCGATGCCGGCCTGCCTAACCAGCACGACCGCACCAGCGTGATTGGCCTGTCGTGGGCATGCTTTGTCGGCATGCTGCTCATCTTCGGAGTGGCCTCCCACCTGTACCGGTGCGCTGGTCGGCAGGACAGAGCGGTGTGCCATAGTGTGCTGCAGATGGCTGTCCTGCTTACGTTGCCATCTAGTGCGCAACCAGGAATGATGCGACAGCTACCTAAGTGCTGCGTCTGGCAAAAGAGGCGTCACGTGTGTCGTCTGCCGGCCAGGCAGCTGCTCGCTGTTTCTCATCACTCGCACTGGCTGCCTACGCTCTGCTCGGCTGGCACTGCCAACCTGGCCCAAAACAGTTGCCTGCACCGGGCCTTTGCTTATGCAGGGCGAAATGGGAGCCCGAGGAGATGGGGCGGGGACCAATGGACGAGTATGGTGCATGTGAGTGTCTGTCTGCGCCTGTGCTATTGGATTGATGCGCAGCAGCTGGAGAACAGACAGCGTTGGATTGGGAACTGCAACTGGGTTGTGTTGATGTCTCAGTTCCAGTGCACCGCTGCTCCGCAGATGCTGAGTTCAAAGCGCGGGCAGAGGGCGCCCGTGTGGATGGGGGCAATGTGTAAGGATGGGCCTGGCGCTGGAGACTTTGATTATCACCCAAGTCCGCGACTATTGCATGCCACCAGCGGCGAGGGGCATGCCTTCTGCCACCTGCTCTCCGTCTCGAGCGCTGCTGCCCTAGCGGAGCTGCCAAATTATAGTTTTCTTTGTCATCGCGTTATTTCCCTGTTGTTCATCTTGCCAAGACTTTGATTGCCTCCTTTTGACCTGCACGTATGTTCTCTTGGGTTGTGTTGTAAACAAGCGATGAAGCCAAGCCGTCGCAAGCGTCGGCCGGCCAGCTCAGCGCCTGCATGGAGATCTCCCTCTCTTGTGTTGATTCTGCAAGCAGCTGCTGCCAAGTATTCACCGAGCAAAGCTGCAAAGCGTGGCTTGACGAGCCACCAGTCCACACGAAGCAGTCACTGCCGTGGACGCCGTCCAAGGCGCGGCCGGGCTGAGAGTTGCCACAACAGGGCCTAGGCACTGGCGTGCAGTCAGCAGCCGGGCGTCCAGCGCTGCTCTGGCGCCGCCGGCAGAGCCACCCCCACTCCGCCACTGCCAACGGCTCCAGGCAGGGCGGCTGCCCAGTGACCCCTGCACTTCCACATCCTCTGCCCTGCAGCCCGCACGCCATGGCCGAGTACCATCGGCGCACCCCCGCTGAGCAGGCGGCGCACCGCCGCGGCAACATGGTTGCCACCGCTGTGGTGGCGCTGGCGCTCGTCACTGTGAGAGCTACAATGCCGCTCAGGCCTGGACTGCTTTGCCCCTCCAGTCTCAGACTTCCTCCGGCCCCGCTGCAGCAGCTTGCATAGTTGGGTTGCCATGACTAGCTGGTCAGCTTCCTGCCTGCACCGGATGCCCTGAACTTCTGCTGCACCTCCTTGACGCCCCCTGCAGCTGACGCTGGCGATTGCCATCCTGGTCATCCTGACGGTGCACCTGATGCCCAGTGAGCAGCCATGGGTGGGAGATCCAGCAAGCCTTGACTGCCAGGGGCAGCTGCTTGGCGCGCCGGTGCAAATGACGGCCTTCTGCTTGCTGTGTGTGCAGGCGACGAGTGCCTGTTCACCACCGCCTCACAGTCTGTCAACGTGTGCCAGCTGAGTCGGGGCCGCAAGCACCGCTGCCGCCACTTGAGCCAACCCCTCCTCTTGAAAACTTGGAGCAAGAAGCTTGCTGTGCGCCGGACTGCTCGTGAGCGCCTTGATGGGCGGGATCCGATGTTACCTTCCCCTGGCCCTCCCTCCTGCTCTCTGCCCCGTGCAGCTACGGTCTGGCGGTCTGCATCGTCAGCTTCCTCTGCTCCATCATCATGGTCTTTGCGCTGGTGAGGGCTCAGGCTGGTGTGGGTTCAACCTCATTCGATCATGGCACGAATTGCAGCAGGATGCATTGCCTGTTTGATCCCTCACAAACTGCCCAACGTTCATGACTGGATTGCACCCTGCAGTGCCGCCCGCCAGTGGCTATTGGCGCGGTGTCGGGCTTTGGCGCTGTGTGGTGGCTTGGGTGAGTGAGGCACTGCCACTCCAAAGAAAGGGCGCTGGGGCGAAAAGGTACTAACAGTGTGCCGCCTGCTCACCCCCGCTCTGCAGATATTCCATCACAGTGTCAGGCAAGCGGGTGTATTTGGTTGAATTGCGATGCTCCAGTGGAGGGAAGGCCTCGCAGTAATCGGCAGACTGCCCTGCTGATTCGCACCCTCCTGCCTGCCCTCCAGTGTACAACCGCACGGCTGGCGATGCCGGCCTGCCTAACCAGCACGACCGCACCAGCGTGATTGGCCTGTCGTGGGCATGCTTTGTCGGCATGCTGCTCATCTTCGGAGTGGCCTCCCACCTGTACCGGTGCGCTGCTGCTGCCTCAGCGTGACCGCATGCTGGTACCACGGGCTGCTTGGCACCCGTCTGGATGTTGGTAAAGAGTACGAGGAGGAAGCACAAGTCAGTCGACCCTTCCTGGTTGCCCTTCACCTCGTGCAGCGTGAAGTGGGAGCCAGAGGAGATTGGCAGGGGGCCCGCCGACGAGTTTGACCGCTTTGTGCAGTTCAAGGCGCGCCAGGAGGCCGCCGCCAAGCCCCCGAGTGCAGTGTGATTGCGCTTGTGTTTTGATCGGCATGTAGCCTTGACGTCCCCCACAGCAGCATTTTTGACATGGCAGCATGCAAGCCTATTCAGCCGAGTGGAGAGGGCAACGCAAGGGCTGAGTGGCGCCGCCGCTGGTGGCGGCGGTCAACAGCATGCTCAGCATGTGCAGTCAGAACGAATTCATGCTTTGAACGCATGTCCTCACACTACATCCGATTCCAAAGGCGCGCTCGGTGCGTGAACAGACGGCGGCGCGGCGGCGGCGCGAACCACGAGCGCCTTTGACACCGCTGTGCAACAAATAAGCTCCAGAGAACTCAGGTGTGTCTGGCGTGGTATTGCAGGGCCCGCGGCTCACGGCCTTGCAAGTCGCTGTGCTCGCTGCCGCGCTCTTGCGCCGGCTTACTTTGAAGTGGCTGCGAGACTGCTGTATGTGTATGAGTATGCATGCATGCGCTGCTCCCGAGCAACTTGCCGCTGCCGCTGCCGCTGCCGCCTGCAGGCGGCTGGTAACGCAACGCGATGCGCCGGGCCAAGCAGATGAAGCAGCAACCGCAGCAGCGGCAGCAGCAGCAGCAGCGGCTGTCGCTGCTAGACCTAGACGATGCGTGCCTGAGCATCGTTGTGTCCAAGCTGGGCTTGACGCGGCGCACAGTGATGACAATGTGCAAGCGCCTCAAGTCGCTGGCCGAGGCAGCGGTGCACTCGTACCAGCAGGAGGGGCAGAGCGTGATGGATGCCGTGGAGCTCGCACAGCCGGGGGACACCCTGCACCTGCTGCCGGCGCGCTTTAAGGAGGCGCTGCTGCTGCGCAAGCCGCTGCACCTCACCTGCGACGGCGGGCGGGCCAGCATCCTGTCCCCCGCTCGCTTTGCCGTCATGGTCACCGCCGGCGGCTGCGTGCTGGAGAACCTGGTGATCAAGAGCCACCAGGTGGGGCCGTGGAAAGCGTTCGTACCTTTCTGCCCTGCTGCCTGGTGGCTGCTGGTGTGCTGACTCATCGTGCAAACCTGCGGTACAAACCCCCTCTGCCCAGCTGTGCCTGCTGCGAAATCTGACGCGCACAGCCCCATCCTTGGCACCCTGCAGATTGACGAGGGCAGCTTCTACTTGATTGAGCAGGGCCCAGCCTGCCGCTACATCCAGCTGCAGGACTGCGAGGTGCTGCAGGGCAGGTGCGGCACCCGTGCAAAGCGTGCTCGCGCCGGTTGAATTAGAGGCGCTGTCGTTCCGCAGCAGGGCTGGGACAGGGCAGCAACGCCGCGGGGCTACAATTCCAAACCTGAGGTTGCTTCCCTGTCCTGCTGGGCTACCCTCCTGTCCCGCAGCTTTGTTGGCATCAACGAAACCGCGTCAGAGCACACTCGCATGGTGTTGCGCCGCTGCCTGCTGCACGTGGGCCTGTCAGCCATGAAGGGCCGGCTGGAGGTTGAGGACACAAGCGTCAAGTGCAGCGGCGACTCACTGTTTGCCACGGCAGATGCCACGCTGGCGCTCCGCAGGTGGGCTGGGGTGTGGGTACAGGCAGTTGTCGCAGTGGGAGGGCGGCGGGATGCGGCGGGGCCTGAGGCTTGCTGTGGCATTGGGCAGAGATCGATTGGGCGCCGCTCAGGGCCGCAACATGCTGCTGTCGCACTTGGCTTGCAGTGCTGATGCCAGTTGGCATTGCAGGCCACATTTCACCGACATCACCATTTACTGGGTCCGTACTGCTGATGCCGTTGCTGTCTTGGCCCCCCCGGCTTCCCCGCTTGCAGGTGCTCCTTCATCGACTTCCAGGAGGCGGTGACCATTGAGAGCCGCACCGCTGTGGTGGAGCACTGCGACTTTGTGGCCTTTGACAGGTGGGCGGGCAGGCGGCATGGGCGCTGTGATGAAAGGAGCGTGAGTTTGGTTGGTCGGGCTGGTGCTTGCACAGCTTGCCATGGGCTGCAAAGAGCAGGGTTGTAGCTGCCGCTGTCAACCATAGCATGAGCAGGTCGTGGGCACATGTCATCATTGAGTGGTTTGCAACCACCCCGCTGCAAGCACCCCTCCCATGCAGGGGCCCGCTGGTGGTGAGCTGCGGCCACCACTCGGACGATGTGTTTCCAGATGACCACGAAGACATCAATAGCAAGCTGCTGTACCTTGAGGTGTGTTTTGCCAGAGAGGGCCAGAGATGCCACAGCGCCCAGCGCAGATCCAGAGGCCGCTTTTTTTGCTACTTTTTTTGCCCGGCCTGCCATCCTTGCCCAGGCCAGCCCACAGCCCGATTGATCACATCAATCTCGTTTGACAAACCTCTGCCTCCCATCCACATCCACACGCTGCTTCTGCTGCAGGACGCCCCCTTCGATTTCCCAGTGCTCATGTGCAATCATGCGCCGGATGCGGCCACTGGCACGTCGGCAAACGAAGAGCAGCGGGCGGCTGTGCAGGCGGGGGGCCTAGTGGAGGGGCACGTCGTGCTGTGGGGCAACACTGCCTTTGAGAGCCGCAGCAATGAGAACATCACGGCGCAGCAGGAGGAGGTCCGGAGAGAGGTGGGTGGGCGGGGGATGTAGCATTTTTGTGGCTGGGGTGGGTGGGTGTGAACACGGAGACGACCAGGGAGTTTGGTTATGTGCCTGTGCTGCCTCGAGCACTCGAAGCAGTTGGTTGTATTGTCAGCCCTGCTCAAGCAGTTTTGAGGAACAATGCGCAACGACCATATTCCCCGCCCCTCTGCGCCATGCAGGCACGGCAGATCATGCAGCAGATGCACAACGCGGTGGCGGCGGCGGAGTGGGGCGAGGGGGGTGACGAGCCAGACCTGTCCATCGGCAACAGTGTGGAGGACCCACTGTCCATGGATGAGGTGAGGGCTGGGGCTGCTGGCAGGGCTTGGTGACCAAGGGGGCTGCTTCTAGAATAGGATGCATATTCATGGTGTGTGGCAGGCGGCACGGCTGCAGGCTAAGAATCGGGGCAGGGGGCTGAATCCAGGGCGGGTGTAGGGGCAATGCGCTGCAGGCATGTGGCCAAGGAACGAAGACGCAAAGCTCTCTTCAGCAGTCTAACACCACCAACTTTTTGCCTCTCACGCATGCCCTTGCCTATCCCCCCCCGACCTGCGCAAAAGGGCGAGTTTGATGATGAAGACGGCGTCGACTGGGACGGTCAAGACGGCTGGGACGACTGGGGCTCGCAGAGCGACTCCGAGTGGGAGGAGCTGCCGCCGGGAGAGGCTGGGGACGTGGTGGATCTTGTATCGGACGACTCGTACACAACCAGCAGCAGCAGCGGCGGTAGCAGCGGCAGTGAGGGCAGCAGTGAGGGCGGCAGCCTGGGCGGCAGTGAAGGCGGCAGTGAGCCCTCCTCGTCCTCGGATGGAGGCGAGGGCGGTCAGCGGCAGGGCAGCGAGCAGGAGGAGAGCAGCAGCAGCGGCGGCAGCAGCCAGGGTTGAGACCGGCCGGCATGCTGGCCTAGCAAGCCACGACCCTGGCTGCTTGTTGATGCACTGCAAGTTATTTCTCGGACATCTCTTTACAACTATCTGACATTTCATGCCGGTTTGTTTGATCATGACGTGCAGATAGAAAGCACGCAGGTGCATGTGTCATGCTAAGCAACTGTTATTCTCAGCCTGGCCACCGGCTTGCACAGTCCGGCATGCTGGCCGCTAACCCGAACAGCCAGCTGGGCTGCCCCTGCCCGGTCACTTGCTGTTCACCGCCATCGTCACGCCGTTGGTGCTGCCGCAGTAGGCATAGCCAATGTTGGTGCTGCAAAGCAAGGCGCAGGGACAGAGTTTGATCTCACATGAGCAACCGATGCAGTGCTGTGGTGCCTTAGCCGCCTGCTGCGCTGGTGTCGCCTGCAGCACTGTTACGACACAGCCTGCATTATGAGGGCACACATCGCAGCGTTACTGTCGCCATACTCACCGCTTGTCGCCCATCACAATCTGGTTTATGCCGGACAGCATGACCTTTTGGTGCTCCGCGGGCACGCCCGTCACCGCCTCCAGCTTGGCGCGGATCTGGGGCATTGGGGGGAGGGGGATGGAGTGGGCTCTGTAGTGTGCTGTGGTGGGGCTCTGCTTGTGGGTTGAAACACATGTCTTCTGGTGCAGACCTGCACAAAGCATGCCCGACCAGCCAAGACCAGCCCCTCCGCCCCACCTGTGCCTTGGTGGCCGAGGGCTCCAGATCAATGGTCACCTCCTGGCCGCAGGGCAGGTGGTTGGTGATGATCTTCACCTGGAGCACAGCAAGTGGGGAAGGGCACCACCTTCAGTTCGCCACAACAGGGCGGCCACGATTCATATCCAAGCAGGCTGCTATACTAGAGTCAACGAAAAGAAGAGAGCCTCGGGCAGGATTGCATTGCAGTTCAAGCCTTAAACTGTCTGCATTTCGACAGCATGGGCTGGTGCTTGCCTTGACGGGCTTGCCGCCCCGCAGGCGCGACGTCTGGTGCACCGTGCTGCCGGCCGACAGGCCGCAGCTAGCCAGCAGCGTGGCATCGTCTAGAAGGCGGCCTGCATGCAGCAGCACCTGGTGCTCGACGGGCAGGCCGTTGCCGTGCTGCAGCCAACAAAGCCATGCAGAGCAGGGGTGAGTGGTGAGGCAGGCAACGACAGCAAAGCGGTGGGGAGATGGGTGGACGATCGCGGCGGCGGGTGCGCGGCGGCGGCGGCGGCGGCGGCGTGTACATCTGGGCCCACCTGCGCCAGCTGATGCTTGAGATCCGCCACCGTGTCGCCGGGCGCGGCCTGCACCACGGCCGTCCGGCCGCTCAGGGCCTGGCGAACCAGCAGCTGCATCGTGTCCCTCCGAATTCCCCGCTCGCGCGGCTGCTGCGAAGGGCTACAATCGCTTGACACAGCGAGTGATCGCTGATGCGGAACTTCGGCCCGCGGTCAGCGCTGCCGAGATGGCCGACCGAGATGGTCAACTCGGCTGGGCAGGCTGCAACTCCTGCAATATGGGCCGAAATGTCCCCACAAGCCCCTTCGAGACGAAAGCTGAGGCTTGCACGCTCCATGCAACCATGTCTGCGGCCGCGGCCCAGCTGCCGTCGCATCGCGTCGTCGCCCGCATCATGCCTTTGGCCTTGACCAGCGGGCCCCGTTCGTTTCAGGCAGTCACACTTCGTCAAAGAATACAGGCAGACGTGAATTCACAATGCATGCGTCAGAGTGCAAGCTCGGGAGCCAGAGCAGTGGCAATGCGCACTTCTGAAGGCAGGGCGCGGGCGTACAGGCGGTGCCCCGCCGCAACGCCTGGATCCCAGGCCGCTGGCCAGCCGCCGCTGCTGCTGCCTGGGCTGCTGGGCTTGCGAAGTGGCGGCTGTGGTTCAGCCCCCGCCGCCCCCGCTGCTGCTGCTGCTGCTGTGCTGTCCCCTGGCTCTGCCTCACGGCTGCCGCAGGAGAGCAGCCACTCCCTCTGGAAAGGGTCTGGCCAGCCCTCCTCGCCCGCGCTGCTGCCTGCACTGCTCGAGGCGGATGCCGAGCCATCTGTATCCCAGTCTGCACGCTGCGTGAGCAGGACCTCGGCTTCGGCCCAGCTGGCAGCTGGAAGACGGACAGCCGCCGCTCCCGCCACCTGCAGTGCCTCGCCCAGCGCCGCAGCGATCAGGCCATCCGCAACCTGCGCTGCAAACGTGCTGGGGACCCAGCTGTGGGCTGCCCCAGCAGGCTGCTGTGCCTGCTGCTGCTGCTCCTCTTCGTCAGAGGCCTGGTGCTGTCCTCGATGCTGCTGCTGCACTGCCTGCTGCTGGTCCAGGCGCAGCAGCAGGGAGTGCGCCGCCACAGCCACCTGCTCCGCCGAGCCCAGCAGCAGCAGCAGGCGGCGGAAGGCATCGCAGCTCAGGCCGCTGCCAAGGATGGCTCGCACCCAGGAGGGTTGCCGCTGAGGCATCCTGCCGCTGCTGCCGCCCCGTGACTTGCCGTCGGGTGAGGCATCCGGGCTCGCAGAGGCAGAGGCAGCAGCCGAGCCGCCGCCCGCCTCCTGCTCCCCCGCTGGTGCAGGCGCCGCCGCGTCGCCATCCCTCCCCTCGCCGCCTAGCACCGCCGCCACACCATGCTGCAGCTGCGGCCCAGCAGCTGCCACCAGGCACTCCAGCTGCCGCCGCACCGCCGGCAGCGATGCCGCTGGGGTGGCTGCCTGCAGCAGCTGCACGGCTGCTGAGAACCCCACAGCCAACAGCTCGGCAAACAGGGCCGGCGCCGGAAGCGTCTCCAAGAAGTGCAGCGCGCGCTCGCCCTCCAGGCGAGGGTCGAAGAGCAGGCGCTGCTGGGCTGCGGGCACTGCCTTGGCGGCATCCCACAGCTGCTGCCACGTGTTGCCCTGGGAAGGAGGGCAATGAGAGGAGTGCGGCAGCGTGGAGGGTGGGTGGTACTGAGAGAGTGTGATGGTGCCACAGACAGTGCACCTGAACAGCCCAAGAGCTGTGATACACGACCCGTCAATCCTGACACAACAGGCCCACGCACCTTGGCCGCCATGCGCTCCGACAGCTCCCAGGCGCCGCCCTCCGCCTGGCGGCAGTCCTTGGGGCTGTGCCAGCGCACAAAGTCTGCGGGGCAGGGTGCGATGGGGGGGACACTCGAGGCACCACAGAGAGCAGCTGGCTTGCCGGCAAGAGCGACCCATTTCGCATGGTCTGTTGCAAGGATGTGCGCTGCAAAAGTGTACGCACTGCCCTCACACCCAACCGTGTGCAGCCAGCCCACGCACCCAACAGACAGGAGCCAGGGTTGGCTGCCTTGAAGGCCTGCATGTCTGAGGACAGCAGCCGCCCCTGCAGCTGCGACCGCAGCGCTGCCGCGCCATGGTCTGCCGCCGGCAGAGACTGCAGCCGGAACAGGGGGCAGGCGTGCGGGCAGCTCAAACAGGAGTCTGCTGCCAAGTTGTACAGAGCTGCAACTCCAACTCCATGTGTCACTTCACACTTGTGTTACCCACAGCTCCAGCCCAACACACCCACCTGCAGCGCAGCCTGGCTCTCGGCAAGTGTGTCCTCTGTGTGCACAGGCGGCTCCTGCACAGCTGGAATCCACAGCGGTCGGCTCGTGTGCAAATGCAGCGTGGCACCAGGCAGCACGCCCACTGCGCCACGTGCCTCCGCAGCCGCTAGCCCGCCCGCCGAAGCGTCCCCATTGCTGCAAGGCTGGTCGCGTGCCACTGCATGCTGCATCTGCTTGCGCTGCTGCTGCCGCTCTCCCATTGGGCTGAGAGACGCTTCCGACCCAGCCCGGGCCGAGTGGTAGCTGCTGCTGCTGCTGGATGGGGAGGGCGGCTGCTGATCCCTGCCGCTGGCGCTGTCACCGTCGCCCCAGCTGGCCTCCCACTCCAGCGCTCCTTGGCTGCCCTGCTGGCCCCGCTGCTCACCCCCGTCCTCCTCCTCATCCCCCCAGCTGGCCTCCCACTCCAGAGCGGCTTGCCTGCCCGGCCGCCCGTGCTGCTGCTCATCGACATGCATGCCCCCGTCCTGCTGCCCCTGCTGCCGCTGTGCCTGCAGGTGGATGCACAGGTCCAGCAGCTGCAGCTTCTGGTGCAGCAGGCACAGCTCCAGGTTGGGCGCCTCCGGCCTGCTGCTGCTGCTGGCTCCGTTGGTGCCGCCCCCGCTGCCGCCATTGCCGCTGGCCCCGTTGCTGCCGCTGGCCTTGCTGCTGCCCTCCCGCTGCTGCTGCTGCTCCTGCCTCCCCAGGCGCATGCGGGGCAGCTGCTGCAGCTGCTCCCAGTAGGTGAGGCGCAGCGTGCTCACAAAGCGAGACCACAGCTCCGCAACCGCGCGGGGGCTGCCCAGCGCGAGCGCATGCAGTGTGAACCTGCAGCGCGGATAGGCATGGGTGTGTTGAAAGGCCTTGATAGCTGTCCTTGCTAACGACCAGGGGAAGCAGCCGCACTCCCAACAGTCTGGTAGTGGCTGCCCCAGCAGGAACAACTCATCAGGAAACGACAACAACACAAGGGCTCACACACCTGCTGATGAGGGACCCCAGTGGTGCGGCCTTGCCCAGGCAGCCTTGCTGTCCGTTGGTACCCAGCGGCCAGGCCACACTGGCTGAGGCCGAGCCTGGCCACACTGGCAGCACGGGCAGCTGCACACAGGTTGGGAGTGGGGCAACGCAACAGATCATGCAAGGTGTGAATATGCCACGTGGACATGACACACTGCTGCACGCACTCCTTCCTGGTTCACCACACAGGCAGGCATGACAGACCTGCCCATGCTCCCGCCCGCCCATCCTGCCTGGAAGATGTCCCTCAGTGCCTCACGCAGCACCCACTCGGGCGGCGCGGGCGGCAGGTAAGCGCCCTGCTGCGGCCACCAGTCTGCAGAGGCCAGGCTGCCCAGCGAGGGGGCGCGCGCCGCCCACCTGCACAAGCAAAGGGAAGGCAGGTGGGCAGACTGAACGTCAAGCTATTGACACACAACGGCCGAGACCTTGCCAGGACACGTCCGATGCCGACTGAGCCTGCTCCTACCCCTGTCGACTGTCAGTCCGGCCTCGCCCAATCAGCTCACTTGCAGCTCTCCAGCAGCTGCACCAGCATGCCATAGAAGGAGGAGTCCCCAGGCAGCGCAGCCGACGCCACATCAGCCGCGCCAGACAGCACGCGCTGCGCGCGCCGGCCCAGCAGCGACTGCAGGCGCAGGAAGCGCCGCTGCTTGTCCACTGCGGCAGGGGCAGGACAGGTGAGGGAAGGCGATGAGGATCGTGAACTCGGCGAGGCGACTGAATTTACGCTGGCTAGGGAAGCTTACAAGGATAAGCGCCATACTCTGGGGGAGCCGAAGGGAGCGCCGCATGCTCACCTGGGCGCAGCACAAAGCCTCGGTGCCCGGTGTCTCGCTCGTAGCTGTCGCTCAGCGCCAGCAGGTGCCACTCTGCTGCATGGGCCGGCGCCAGGCTGGCAGATGCTGCCTCTTCGCCCAATAGTTCGCCAGCCCCCACAGAGGCCTGCAGCGCGGCTGCCGCAGAGGGGAAGCGCCACACAACGTCCAGCTCCAAGCAGCCTGCAGAGGATGTTGGGACGTGCCTGAGGTTGGCCAGCAAGCCGGACAGGCTGAGCTGGTAAACGATGACAGGCAGGGAGGCCTCGAAATAGACACAGCACCTCGGTTCATATCTCATCGAGCGAAACACCCAATTTCCCCCCTGCAAGGCAAGCGCAGCAACGCACCAACTGGGTCTGTTTGGGCCGCCCATGGCCGCCAGGGCGCGTGCTCATCCCACTCCCCCCTGCCCGAGCTGCCGGCTGCATCGTCGCCCCATGCACTGCTGTCATCTGCAGGGATCGCACAGCGGGGTGGCAGGCAGAGCGAGGGTTTTGTGGCTTGCAAGAACCGCACAAGGCGCCAGCTGTGTGCTCAACATTCTGTTGGAAAGCAGCTGCGGTGCAACAGACGAGCATAAAAATCTGCCCTCCAGCCTACCCTGCTCTTCGCCAGGCGAGGGCAGAGCGTAGCAGTGCCGCACAGCCACCGCCACTGCCAGCGAGCCGCCCTGCTGCCGTGCAGGGCCGCCTCCCCGAGCAGCCGCAGCATCAGCCGCCATGCTGGCGGGCAGCGCTTCCAGCTCAGCAGCCACGGCAGCCCTGCACGCTGCTGCTGCTGCAGGCGCCCCCGCCGCCGCCAGCTGCTTGGCAAACAGCAGCAGCAGCTGGTCCAAGCGCAGGAGCCCCTCTGGCAGCCGGCTGCTGTGCAGGCTATCCGTGTCAAACTTGAGAGTCTGCCCCGCCACCGCCGCTGCTCCCCCTGCCCCAGCTGCCGCCTGCACGACTGCCACGCCACGGTAGCCGTCTCGCACCGCATCGTGCACCGGCAGCAGCAGCGGCCAGGGGCAGCCGGCATGGCTCAGGGCCACCGCTGCCGCCGACAGCAGCGTGTGCTCCTCCTGCAAGGCGGCGGAAGTCCTATATTTCATAACAATTGTACCAAGTCCACGGCAGCAGCCAGCAGCAGCCATTGCATGGAGGGCAACATGCTCCAGCCCAAATGAGTCCAGCAGCCCTTCAGCATCAAATCTCATGAGAAATTCGAAATAGGCACCACCCCTGCAGCACCCACCTCTGCCTCCAGCACCCGCCCCGAGTAGCTGTCTGGGGTGAGCAGCAGAAACGCTCCCAGCCCAAACCAGGTCTGCAAGCGGTGTGGCGCGTCCTGCAGGTCGGGGGCTGCCCCTGCTGCTGCTGCTGCCGCTGCCGGCGGTGCGGCGCCTGTGGCTGCGCCAGCCTCCGCTGGCTCGCTTGCAGATCTACTTGCAGGTGCAGCATGCTGCCGTGGGCTGAGCGGCTGCGCCTCTGCCTGGCGCTGCTGCGGCGGCAAGTGCAGCGTGAGCGTGTAGGGCTCGCTTCTGAACGGCAGGCGGTGCCGCAGCTGCGCCCGCCGCACAAGCAGCAACTCCTCACTGCTGCCCTGCTCATGCTGCTGCACATGACGCGACAGCGCCCGCCGTAACTCTGCAAGTGGACGTGGTGGGACGAGAGATGCAGGGAGGGTGACGGAGAGGCATCGCCCCGAGCAGCTGTGCGGCAGGCGGCGGCACCGGCGGCGGCGAGCGGCCAAGCGCCATGCCTCACCTTTCCCGCTTCTCCATGTCGTCAGGCAAGTCTCGATATCCGCCGCAAGCCTGAAAATGGGCAGGAGCCCAGGAACGCAACTGGTCACGGCGCTGGGGGCAGCGGGGATGCAAACGGCTGCAATCAACAGACTCCATCAATCTGTCTTTCTCACCTCTCAAACGCGCTGGCCACGCTGAAGTCTATGAACGACGACTGGCTCCCCGCCCCCGCCATTGCGACTCGTTTCAGCGCGTCGGGAGCATGATCATGGCCACATGCAAGCAAAGAAGTGATCCGAGCGAAGTCTGGGGCGCGCCGCAACGGCGGCTGGCGGTCGCCGTGCATGTCGTCGCCCGGCACCATCCTGTGCCTGCTGTCGCTTCGTACCTTCCTGTGTGTCCTATGCTGATTGATTTTGCAACGGATACGTTGAAATGAAAGCAGAAGAAGAAATGTACTGTAGTACTGCTGTGCGAGCCGTGCATGCACGATTGAGTTGTGTCGGAGAAACCAGGAGAGGAGGGCAGCACGCAGGCGAGCAGGCTGCGACTCAGGACTCTCACTTGCGAAAAGCAGGCGGCGGCAGGACTGCAGCCAGCTGCTGTGTGCGTTGCCGCACCGCTGCCAGCTCTTCGCCGCACGCCTGCTCTGTGCCCCGCCAGCTTGCCCGCCGCCGCTGCTGGGGTGCCTGCTCCTCTGCAGCCCCGCCGCCGCTCCCTGGGGCTTCCTTTACCCACGCAGCAGGCAGCATCTGCACGGGCAGCCCCAGCAGCTGCCTGAACTGGGACAGCAGGGCGGGGGGCCGCTTGCTAAGCTCGCTGGCAGAGGCGTTAGTAACCGCCGCCTCGTCGGCGCTGCCCAGCGCAGGGATGGGAGGCGGCGCCAGGGCGCCTTGCGGCGCCAGCGCCACAGCGGTCTGGCCAGCCTCCGGTGTGACGCGCCCCGCCTCTGTTTCCGTGCCCCGGCTGCTGCCGCTCAGGTTGGCAGCCATCTCCCCAGTCTCCACGCTGCTCAGGCTGCCAAACTGTGCACCTGTCATTGAGCTGGGGGAGTCAGGGCTGGATGAGGCCCGCCGTGCCTTGCCTGGCAGCACCAGGCCAGGCAACTCAACAGGGGCTGCTGTCGGCTGGAGTGGCAGCTGCTGCTGCTCGTGGTCGGGAGCAGCGGCCGCCATGCTGGCCAGGCCTGCTGCCTGCATGTACTCCCAAGCTGAAAAGGTGGTGCGCCGTGGTGGGCGGGCGGGCGGCCCAACAGCTGCTGCCTCAGCTGCAGGAAAGAATGCCGGCGGTGGCAGGTTGGCTGCCACTGTGGCATCACTTGGCTGCATGTCATCTGCTTGTGCAGCTGCCGCCTCCACCGCCGCAAGGGCACAAACCAGGTCGGGGCTGGGCACGGATGGCAGCGCGCCCTCGTGCCTAACCATGGTGTCTGCCGGCCCAACCGCCGCAGCTGCCGCCGGCGTGCTCCCAGCTGCCACGCTGAACCGACTGGCACCGCTGCTGACCTGGCGGTTGAAGGATGGCCCCACTGGCAACCCCTGCTGCGAGCGCTGGCGCAGCAGCTTGGCAGCCGCCACGCCCAGGGCCAGGGTGCCACCCATGGTGCTGCTGCGCAGACCATCCAGATCGTAGCCATCCAGCGAATGGAAGTAGCTTTGCTTGCGATGATCTACCTCACGAGCAACATAGTCTCGGTACCGCTTCATGTGCAGGCGCACATACGGCATGCTCAGTACCTGCAGGACTTGGCACCGCATTTGCAACGATGGAAGAGTGCATTGCACATCCCTTGGCTGGCCGGGGCAGGGCTTGCCAAGCGGGCCATGCCGGTTGTGCTGCAATGCTGCAACTAGAGGCCTGCTATCCACAGTCACGAGCCCTCCTGCCCTTCATGGCTCACCTCATCAATGCTGGGCCGCTGCTCCGGCTTGCGGCGCAGCAGAGTGGCCACCAGGGCGTGCAGCTCGGGGCTGTACTGCTCCGGCAGCGGTGCATACGTGCCTCGCAGGATCTGCAGTTGCAAGAGCCACGCAGGTACAGCAGGGCTGTAGACCGACCGTACCTGTGGGGGGCCATGATACTCTGGGCGGCATGCAGCACACCCCAGCCCAGCATTACGTGTAGTGGCATCCCAAACGTGCACTCACCTTGACGGCAATGGCTGACACCGAGCTTCCTCTGAAGGGCCGCTGCAGCGCGGCCAGCTCATACAGGATGCAGCCGGCAGCCCAGACATCCGCCTTCTTGGAGTAGGGCTTGTCCTCCACCAGCTCGGGGGCAAAGTAGTAGGGTGTGCCGACCATCGTGCTGGCGTGGCTCTTGCCTGGAGCCATGATCTTGGAGATGCCAAAATCTCCCAGCTTCACGATGCCGTGCCGCCCAATCAAAATGTTGCTGGTTTTGATGTCCCTGTGGATAATGCCCTGCGACCAATGGTGAGCAGCCGCAAGATTTGGGATCAGGGCGCTGCGCTGGACCGCAGGCAAAGGGCAGGAGTGCACTGGCGTGGTTCACTGCGCTGTGTTGGACAGCGGGGAGGCGATCCGAACTGGTTCACCCGCATGGTGCAGCCCCGCAGGCGCACCTTGGCGTGCACATGCTGCAGGCCCAGGCACAGCTGCACAAACTTCATCATCAGCTGGCCCTCAGGCAGCAGCTCGCCGGCCCGCGCTTTGAGCATCTTCTCGAGGTCGCCCTCCTGCCCAGGGTGGGGGGACATGATGTCAAGAGGCGGGGTGGTTTGCTGGGCAGAAGGAGCAGACTGCGTCTTTGTTGGCAGCAGACATGCAGGTGTTGCGCCAGCGCAGCTGTCACACGGGAGAATTACCCACCCTGCCAAGCTTAGTAACCAGCTCGGCAAGGGGCGCACCTCGGCATACTCCATGGCTATGTACTGCACGCCTCCGTCCGTGAAGCAGCTGTGGTACTGGATGACGTTGGGGTGCGCCAACGAGCGCAGCACGCGCACCTCATCGCGCGTCTGTTGCAGGGCGGGAGCCAGGGCGTGCACTGGTTGGCTTTGCAAGGGTGCGCAGGCACAGGCTCAGAGCGGTGTCCATGCTCTGCTGTGTTGACATAGCCATCACAACATGATGCCCAGGGAGGCCACACCCACACTCTCCTCAGCCCACAACCGCCTTACCATGCGCCGCTCCGATGCCCCCATGTTCTGCCAGTCCAGCGCCTTGAGGCACACCAGGCAGCCGTCGGCGCGGCGGCGCGCCTTGAGGGCGGACCCAAAGGCGCCCCTGCCCAGCTCCCCCAGCACCTCGTACTCCCGCTCCAGCCGGCTGATGTGCAGGAAGGATAGAAAGGGCATTTGGGAATCGGTGCAGAGTGGTCAGCTGTTGAAGAGCAGTGCTTGCAGTGGATCCTTGTAGCATGTCCCACATCAAGCTCCACAGGCAGCGCACCTGCCGAGGGCCTCGCCGCTACTTGCCGCCCCGGTGCTGCTGCCGCTGCTGGCGGCGCTGCCGTCTGCGGGCAGGTCGGTCATGGCGGCGTTGGCGCTGCTGCGCCGCTGGCCACTCATCTCCCAAGGCAGCGGCACTTCGGCTGCATCAGACGCCATGACAAGGTTGGCATCCACAGATGCCTGGCTGGAGCGATCTCGCATGCTGCGGCAACTCAACCGCCCGCCGTCAGACAGCTGAGACGTCCGTGCGCTGCCGCCCCCAGCCGCCGCTGCCGTCTCCATTTCCCGCTGGATGTCGGCCGCCAGCATCTGCCAGGCGGTCAGGCTCCCCAGGGTGCGGGACGGCCACTTGGCCAGCGGACGCCCAGACGCCCTGCCGGCGCCGGCGAGCGGCAGGATGGGCAGCGCCTCGCCGGTGTGGCTGCTGCGGCCGGGGCTGCCGCCAGACTGCGAGGAGCGGTGCTGGCTGCCACGCCCATTGATGGAGGGCAGCGGCTTCAGCACATCCCGTGCCTCGCCGGAGCAGCCGGGCTCGACCAGTGCGTCGGCGGTGTCAGCGGCGGGGCCCAGAGTTGCGACCGATGGTGCGGGCGGCGAGTGCGCCTGCCTCCTGAACCCTCCGATCCGCCACCAAGAACGCGCCTCGGCCTCTGCTCGAGGCGTGCCGCCGTCCATAGGGGCTTTGAGCCAGCCTCAGGGCTTTGGCGCGGCTTGCTGGGGGCCTCTCGGGCTGACCATCGAGCTTCAGAGAGTAACGAATGTCCAAGAACACGCGCTTTTGCTTCCAAGGGGCTGCAGGCTGCCGCCGCCAACAGTGTCCTACCGGCTCCCCTGAGCCTCGGGCGCATATGGCTGGCTGCCATTGCATCGCCCGTATTACAGGCCCTGATCAGAGCACCAGCACGGTGGCAGCTGCAAGCCCGCCCAGGCACAGCAGCAAGGCGGTGTCAGCCAGCGAGGGCAGCAGGCGAGGAGGCGCGGGCGGGGCGCCGTCTCGCAGGGCATGTGCGTCCGGCCCTTGGAAGCCCCGCGCCGTCATGGCCACCGCAATGTTGTCGCAGCGCGACATCAGGTTGGTGAACAGCTTGGCGGCGAGGGAGATGCAGATGCCGACCGTGCCGCGCAGGCCCTGCTGGCGCCAGTCAATGCCGCGTGCCGCCAGGCCCATGCACAGCGCTCGGCACTCCTCAAACACCTGCGGGTAGAGTGGGTGGCAGAGGGCAGTGAGAGTGTACAGAAGTGGCTGAAATGGTGCACCTGCGCGGCAAGTGTAAGCAGGTGTGGCAGATTGCATCAGGCACTGATGGCAGGATCAGGAACGCAGCACCCGCGACGACTCTTTAGAGCACCCAGCCGGTGCAGCGCACCAGGCACCCAACCTTTTGCAGGCAAATGCTGCCATCCACCCTCCTCCCAATTCACACCCTCCCTCCTTCCCTCCACCCACCATGGCCATGAAGCGCAGCGCCAGCAGCACGGTGAGCACCAGCTCGCGGACCGGCACGCCCAGCAGGCCCAACGGGCGCAGCGCACGCCCCACCGCCATCGCCATTGCCTCAGGCGGTGTGGTCACCAGGCACAGGCTGGCGGACTGCAGCGCCGCAAACGTCAGGCTGGTCAGCGCGATCGCCAGGCTCAGGCTGCGCTTGGTGATGGTGATCCAGCCAAAGTGGAAGAGCACGTAGCGGTAGGACGGTGCGCCTAGAGCTGCCATGCTGGCCGGCAGCTGGGCTGCTGCGGCTGAAGCTGCCGCCGAGCCCGCTGTTGCCGCTGCTGCCGCTCCAGAGGAGGTTGCCGCCGCTGCTGTGGCTGCTGCTGCAGGCACTGCACGGTCGCTGAGCACGGGAGGCACACCTTCCGCTCCTGCAGAGGGGCCACAGCAGGGCAGGCTTGGGGAGCTGAGGGGGAATGAAATGCACATGAGTCATCACGGCCTAACAGCTCTGCCAGGAAGCGGACCAGGCATGGCTGGTCTCAACAGAGAAAACACATCACAAACTCCCCTTCTGCTGCGTTGTTTGCACCACTTGCACACCGCTGGGGAGGTGCAGCCGATTTGCCACCCTTCTACCATGCTCCAGCGCCTCCCTCCTTGCTCACCAATGAGTGTAAAGAAGAACAGCACGCCGCAGAGGCCGCCCAGCCGCAGCAGCTGCGGCTCCCACAGCCGACGCGGCAGTGCCGCCATCGTGGCCAGAGCGAGCACACCCACAACGGCCAGCCGCACAGGCGCCGATGCTCGCGCCATCAGCAGCAGCACAGCCACCGTCCACAGCTGCTTGACCTCCGCGCTGGCATGGTGCAGGAAGGTCTTGGGCTCCGGCACGTACGAGCTGCGCATGTGTGGGATGCAGGATGTGGGTGGCAAGAGGAGGGCAGCAACTAATGTGCATCATGAAAGGCAGCCACTCTTCGCCCGGCGAGCATGCCACACCAGCGAGCGCTTGCCCACCTGTAGGGCGCCGACGAGAGGCTGAGCACTGACGATAGGATGCTGGCGCCCAGGCTCTTCTTCTCTTTCCTCGGGGCTGCTTTGCCTGCAGACAACGGGTGATGTTGGTTCCTTGCTGGGCTGGCGGCGGCAGCGGCAGGGGCGGCGGCGGCGGCCGTGCCGTGCAACTCGGCTTCCATGGCCTCTCACCTGCTGCTTGCGTCACGGTGCGCAATTGGTCACGGCGCCGAGGCCTGCGCCACTGCAAGGGGCCGGCGGGCGCGCCGTCCAGCAAGCGCCCGGCCCCCACGGGCTGGTCGGTCAGCGAGATGCGTGTCATCGCTCAGCACCGTTGCATCGGGCTTGCGATCGGAGGAAATGGGCGATCTGGAGGGCCGCCCATGCATCCTGCTGCTGGCGTCGCTGATGGCGAGCAGATGATGGGCGATCGCTGCTTGCAACCTTGTCCCACGAACGCGTTGTACGTTGGGACCGTGTTGGCAAGCCGGGATGTCGCTAGCTGCAACAACCCCGTGCGTCGCGCAGCTGCGGCCCTCTTCGCTGGGCTGCAGCGCCCCACAGCGGCATGGGCGGCTTGTAACAACACCCCAGGTGCTGCAGCAGCGGCGGGCAGCGCGCCTGGTGCCTCGCACAGCGGAGCCGGCTGCGCCGGCGCAGCCGGCGGACACGCGGTCTCCTGCCGAGCTGGTGGACTTTGTGCTGAGCAAGATCGAGGGCACTGGTGAGTGGGGAAGGTGGATTTGCAGCGTTGCTGTAGGAAGGACGTCGAGGGCAGTGCGGAAAGTGAGCGCTGTCGCCAACAGTTGTTCTGCCGGGACCATCACAGCTTGGGTGTTTCCACACACCAGCAGCCACCAACTGCCGACGTGTCACAGCCAACGTGCTTTGGGCCAGGCTGCTGCACTGCGCACGCTAGCCGTCATGCTGACCACCTGCTCCCCTGCACCGCCTGCTGTCTATGCCACAGATGGCGGCGACCGCATCACGCCAGCGGACAGGCAGGCAGTGGATGCAGCGCTGGCGCGACTGGACGAGATTGGCGAGGCAAAGGTGGGGGCTCACTGTGTAGAAACTAGCTTGTGGAGCTCCCAAGCTGGGCTGCTGTCGTTCCCATGCTGCTGCGCCAGTTCACCTACTGCAGTTGCCCAGAGCACTGCTCTGCACCTGCGTGCCCACCGCTGATGCTGTGTCCCGGTTGCAGGCAGAGCGCCCCCTGGAGGACCCCTTGGTGTTTGGCAACTACGTTGTGGACTATGTCAGCGCGGGACCCTCGCAGGTGGGGCACCCTCGCAGCCTGCAGGACCGTCAGCTGGTTGCTCGTCTTTGTAGCTGGTTGCCTGAGCATGGCAGTTGACGTTGGCAAGTGCGGAGAGGCAGTGGCAGCCACCTGTTGAGGCAGACAGGGCTGTTGACGGACTGGACTGCACTGTTGGCTCAACCCACGCTGCTGCCGTGCCCAAGCATGCCACCCCCCGTTGGCCACTCTGCCGCAGTATGGCGCCCCCGCCGGCGGCCGCTTCCGCTCCGGCCTCGGCAAGCTGCTCTTCCGCACAGTGCTGCTGGCGCAGGTGGGTGTGCATGCATGTGTTGTTGCACGGTCTGCCTGCAGCAGGGTCTGCACACTGCACATGGGCATGCAGCACCGTCCAGGCCGGGCTGCTAGCATGCAGACTTTAGAGCGTGATTGGCAGGGCACCACGGGGGTTGTTACTAAGGTCCGCCCTGCATGCCTTTGACACATACCCCGTCTTCGTCTCCTTTTCAGAGCGTCCTCAAGCCAGACATAGTCACAAACAAGGTGAAGACGGGATCCTGTTTGACCGCTTGCCATGCACGCTGGCTTGGCAGTCGCGGTTGCCTTGCCAGCAGTTCATCCTGCTTCCTTCCACCACCCTGCCCAGCCTGCCGTGCTTTGTTGCAGGAGGCCCCGCTGCACCACAGCACAGCACACCTTTCCACAGACAGACCAACTCACAAACTCTTCCGCGCACTCGCACAGGTGGAGTTCCGGCTGCTGGGCTTCATCCCCGGCAGCGTGGGCCTGCGCGGCCGCTTTGTGAGCATCCCGGAGAGCGAGGGTGGGCAGGACCGCAAGGACACGGTCAAGGTGCGGGGCGCTGGGGCGGCCCTGTTGGGGGCAGCCCCCTGTTTGGGGCACCCCTGTTTGGGCAGCCCTGTGGCTCCTGCCCCGGCTCAATGCTCTGCACGCTTCAGCTTGGGCATGCAAAGTGACTGTCACCTGCTTGGCGCTCTTTATCTGAGCGCCTGCTCAGTGCCTCGGTGCCAACTCATTGGCCACCGGCGCATTTCTGCCGCTGGGGTCCAGCCCTCCACCGCCCGCCTCCCGCCATCTGGCTGCAGGTGTTCTTTGAGCCCCCTGTGCTGTCGCTGGGCAAGGACATCCACGTCAGGTGCGGAGCGTGGGTGTGGAGCGCCTGTCAACCGACTGGCCTCTTCTGTGAGGCAGGCAACAGGCCAGAGATGTCCCAGCCTCAGTGCCTCGCCATTCTTTGCCCACACACCCAAACACACGCCCGTCACAATCACACCCCTGCAGGACCGGCCCCTCCTCCAGCGTGGTGCTCAAGACAACATATGTGGACGAGCGAGTGCGGCTGGGCAAGGGCAGCCGCGGATCACTCTTTGTGTTCACACGGGGCGGCGCAGCAGATGCAGCAGGTGAGAAAGCAGGGCGCGAGAGGGCTGGGGGGAGGGGAGTGCATTGCAGAGGCGGAAGTTTGCTGCTGGGCCGGGCTGCATTGGGGGTCAGGGCGCCAGGCAGTGGTGTTTGTCTTGCAAAGGCCGCACACCTGCTAGAAGGTGTGGCTGCCGCTGCCCTGCAGCCTGTTCTGAAAGCCTTCAAAGCCTGCCACCGACCTGTTTGCAGGCATGGACCAAGTGGGGCTGCAGCAGAATACGCCGCTGGGCAAGGTCATTCTGTGTGAGTGGGTGGGAGAGGCGCGGCAGCGCGCACCAGCCAGGCTTGGCGGCCTGCTGTTGATACCACACTGGGCGCACAGCTGCGCCCAACTTCAAGGATGATCTAGTTGCTTGGTTTAAATGCGGCATTTAACCTGTCCTGCCACCTGCCTGGGTGAGCAGGGGGCCTGGTGGTGGCGCTGATGGGCAATGGCGTGTGGCTGGCGTCGCGAGGCACGCTCCCACCCGTCATCCGCGCAGCAGGCATTGTGCAGGTGGGCCCTGCTGCACTGGCTGGCAGCCTACATGTCTGTTGGAGATGGGGGCTTTGCATCCAGGTCTTTTCTGCGCCCCGGGAAGCTGCCAGCAGCTGCACCGTACCGCTCTGAAAAACATGCGGGCCTGCCTGTGTACTCCACCCACCTGCCGCAGGTGGTCCTTGGGCTGGCGCTGGGCGGCGTTGTGCAGCGTGGCGGCATTGTGCAGGACAACGAGGACCGGCCGGAGGTGGCGCAGCCTGCAGCCAGCTCCTAACCAACGGTGTGGTCGGCCTGTGCGCTGGCCTACCCTTTGACCGTGGCCGCAGCGATGCTCGGCGGCTGAGCTGAACACTTACCCTCTGCTTGTGCGCTACGTGGTGAGCATGTGCGAGCGGCTTTGACCAGAACGAATGCGGAGCAGCGGCTGCATACAAACCTACTGTTGACCAAACCTTGTTGACCAGATCAATTTGAGAGTGTAACGAGACCCTGCCGGGTGGGAGGCTCCCTTAAGCGGTATGACCATGCCAGGCATTCGTGCATTAGGCCTGCCATGGCAGACGACAGCGCAACGTGAGTAACTACACCCGAGCCCGCCCTGCGGTGAAGGGCAGTCGGGCACCAAGCGGGGGCAGGACGGGATGCCCCCGAGAGATCTGGGGCAGCCACCGGCGCAGTCCTGGTGCGGCAGATCTGCCATGAACCCGCCTGCAGCTGTGTGCTCAGCTTGGGCTGCCCCGCCTCCCGACATGGGTGCCGTAGCAGCATGCCCATGCAGGAAGCCCCTGCCCCCGGGCTCTGAATCATCGCACAGTCAGTCCGCCGCCCACCGCCCGCCTGGCGCGGCGCTGGGTCTCTAGGCGCCGCTCCCGGCAGCCGCCGCAGCGATCGTCAGCCGCAGAGTGTGGTGGCCCTTCTTGCAGCTTTGAGCCGAGCCCAGGGCTCCTAGTGCAAACAGAGGGCGCTCGGTCGCCCGCCCGGGACCCCCTTTGAGTGCGGTGCGTTCTGGATTGCCTCTACGACACCCATGCAGCGTGCCCAGGGCCTGCGGCGGCCCCCCGGCGCGCTCGCGCAGAGGACCAGGCGCTGTGGGGTGCCTGTCGACCCGCAGCCCGCTGCTGACCAGCCTGTGGCCTCTGCCTGCGCAATTCCTGCACCCAGGCGCCGGCGCAGACCACCCCACCCTTGGCCGGCTGTGGGGCAGCGGAGCCCGCCTGGAGCTCGCTGCCAGGCACGCCAGGGTTGTGCGGCAACCACTGTGCCGGATTGGGCGCCGACCCTGCACAGCCGGCCGGGTGCTGGGGCGGCGGCGGCGTTGGCGGCGGCCAGCCGGGCACCGACCACTTGCTCGTCCTCTTCCCCGCCTCGCCTTGTAGGGCACCATGGCAACAGGCGGCCTGGCGACAACACGAAAGCCAGAGCCGCTGGACGGCCACCCAAAGTATCAAAAGGTAGGGCCCTGGGAGCGGGGGCGCAGCGACGGCAAGCCCCCTACTTGGCCTTTCCCTCAACCTGCCCCTGTCCCTCAACCTGCCCCTGCTGCTGCTCCGCCCGCCGGCGCAGATCAAGGACTTGAACTCGGGCACGTTCGGCTTTGTGCAGCTAGCGCTGGACAGGACCACCGGGCGCAACGTGGCGATCAAGGTGGGCAGCTGCGGGCGGGCGGCGCAGCGCAGTCGCAGGGGCTGGCAGGAGACTGCTGGGCTGCTGGTGTGCCCAGGCCACCGCGTGTGCCGTGCTATGTGTGGAGTTGGACGCCTGACGGCACAGCTTTCTCTGAGCGCAGAATGTAACTCCCATTCGTTACTAACCCCTGCAATGCAGTTCATTGAGCGCGGCGACAAGGTGCGCTTTGTGGGCCTCCTTGCCCTGGAAGCATGCCAGCCGCCGCACTCTTTAGCTCGCACTGGTCCCGGCTGCAGCCAGGCAGATTCTCAGTAGCTGGCTGAACCGCACGCTACAGCGGGAGGCGTTGCTGTCAATGGTGCCAATGCCGCTGCCTGCGCTAGGCCGCGCTGCGCGGTGCCCTGCCCCACGCTGTGCCACCCAGCGCTGCCGCAGGTCACCAAATATGTGGAGCGCGAAATCATCAACCACAGGCAGCTGGTGCACCCGCACATCGTGCAGTTCAAGGAGGTACGCCGCCAGCACAGCAGCCGGTAGTCAGGTTTCAGTTGCCGGCTGGGGTTGATGCGTGATCGGGGTGGCATTCTGGCGCCGGCACGCCGGCATGGCTGGCGGTGTGGCTCGCTTGGCCGGTGCCGCAGCAGCTACGGTTTTCAGCGCGTATTGTGCACCACCTGTTGGCGTGCTGCACTCGGTGCCCACGCCCCTGCTGCTGGCCCCCGCTGCCGCAGGTCTTCCTCACGCCGCAGCACCTGAGCATGTGAGGCAGCCCTTGGCGGCTGAAGCCGTACAGATGGGCGCTAGCGCAGACCTGCTGCAGCACACTTATTGCTTGGCAGCCTGGCGTGGGGCCTGCGTGATCGGATATCAAACATGCGCCCGCAGCTGACCTCTGCCCACTCGTGCCCACCTGCTTGCGTGCAGTGCGATGGAGTATGCGGCAGGCGGCGACATGTTTGAGTATGTGGTGCGCAAGGGCGGCCTGCGGGAGAGCGAGGCTCGCTGGTTCTTTCAGCAGCTCATCGTGGCAGTAGACTACATCCACCGCATGGTGAGGCTGCCGCAAGAGAGCATGCAGCCGCCGCCGCACCCGCCGCCACTGCGGCAGCAGTCTCTGGCCAACTGCTCAGCTTTGGATGCCGGGCGGTAACCCCAGTGCAAGATGGGCCGGTGCCAGCGGCTGTACAGCTTGCAAGTTGCACCCTTGCTGCGCTTGTGTGCACTTTGCATGCCGCTCACTCTTTGTGCCGCGCTGCCTGGCCGCCTACCCGGCAGGGTGTGGCCAACCGCGACATCAAGCTGGAGAACACGCTATTAGATGGCAGCCCGCGGCCGCTGATCAAGGTGTGGCGGCGGTTCGGCAGGCGTTGCCATGAAGCCTGCTGTACTGGGGCAGCCAATGCCTGCAGCAGTGCAAGCATGCACGCCGCTGTGCGTTGGCTTGCCAGCCGGCAGTAGCTCTGTGCTGTGGCTTTGCCTTCCTCACCTCCCTGCCCACGATCTCTCCTATCGGCAAACCCGTCCAACTGCCAGATCTGCGACTTTGGCTACTCCAAGCACGAGAAGTACCAGAGCGCGCCGGGCAGCCGGGTGGGCACGCCCGCCTACCTGGCGCCCGAGGTGATCATGACGACCAAGGGCAAGACGTACGACGGCAAGGTGCGCGGCGGCATCTGGATGTGGGGGCGGGCAGTTCCGTCAATCCTGGCTGGCACTGTGCATTGTGGCTGTGCTGGCTGGGGCAGCCCACTGTGGCTGCTTGGACCCAGCAGGGCCTCGTTGGTGGCTGCTCCTTGACGCCACATCCTGCAATCAACCCCAGGGCCTCACCCACCCACCCACATGCTCCCTCCACAACTCTGAACACAGGTGGCAGACATCTGGTCGTGCGGCGTGATGCTGTACGTCATGCTGGTGGGCGCCTACCCCTTTGAGCGGCCGGAGGACAAGCACGACAACCAGAAGCTGCAGAAGATGATCCAGGTGCGGCGGGAGGGGGGCGGAAGAGGCTGCTGTTGGAGCAGCTTGGTGCATGCATCCCCCTGGCTTGTAGTCAGGCTGCTGCGCCGCCTGTGCTTGCGCACGGGCACAAAGCGCATGCTCACTGCACACCTGCCCTCCCGCCCTCTGATCCCCCGGGTCGCAGCGGATATTGAAAGTGGAGTACGACTGGCCGCCGCATATAAAGCTGAGCCCCGAGTGCCGGGACCTCATGTCGCGCATCCTGGTGGCGGGTGAGCGCTGCGCCCCTGCTGCATGCCGGCTGCGGAAACCTGCGGCTCATTCGCTGGTGGCAGTTGCCCTGGATGCCTGCCATTGCATTGTGTGCGTGTCTGCTTGCGCTGTGTAGCTGGAGCTGTGCAATCGCATGCACTGCACCACCTGACGGGCATACCAACTGATGCCTTGCACTGGCCCCTGATAGCCATCCCTGCTGCCCCCCGCTCTGTTTGCGTGCAGACCCCGCCAAGCGCATCACGATCCATGAGATCCAGGACCACGCCTGGTACATGAAGGACCTGCCGCCGGGGGTGAAGGAGATGAACGACAACATGCGCATGCCGCCGGCGGGCAGCCAGGTGCGTGCTGGGCGCAGCCCATTTCGCCATTAACTTCCTGCAGCTGTGTCTCCAGGCCTTGCAACTGCCGCTGGTCTGCCGCAGCTGCCACCTGCCCTGCGGCTTCAGCAGCCCCAACACAACCACCACTTGGTGCTCCTGCCGTGCAGTCGGAGGCGGAGATCCGATCGGTTGTGCAGGAAGCGCAGAAGAGCAGCGCCGCCAACCCGGCAGGCTGGGAGGTGAGGCGGGCTGGGCGGTGCTTGGGAGCTCAGCACCTGGGACGCCCCTGAGCCACCCACGGTCTCTGCCATTGCATGGCATATGATCAGTTGCACAGCGAGATGGGGCGTCGCACCGATTGGTTGCCCCTCGCATCTTTGGGCGAGTTTGAAAGCAACCGTTATGTAGAGCATAAGAAGTGTGCCTGGCACTGCCCTCTGCTTGTGTGAATGTGCTCACTCAACTGCCACCCGCTGCATGCCTGCAGGACGACTACATCGACGACACGATGGATGCGGAGAACTATGAGTCGTCGTTTGATGAGTGGGGTGAGCGTGCTTCACAGATGTTCCGTGCTGCGGCCCAGCCCCCCCTGCATGACGTGCCTGCACCGGGCGTGCTTGCACATGTCTGATCCCAACACCCTTGCCATCCTTTGCACCTGCAGGGGCCAGCTAGCCGCTTGTGCGTGCGGCCCCGCCTCGATCACGCGCCGGCCCACGCTGCCTCCGCTCCTGACATTGACAGCCTGCTTGCAACCTCCCCTCCTGCTCTGCTGCTCCTCCGTTGCCGTTTTCTCTCAGTCCCTTGCCCCGCTGGGCCCTCAGCTCGCATTCTCTCGCCCCTAGGTCGGCGGCCCCTGCCCCATCAGGCCCGCGCCCCAGCGCCTGCCATCCCCGCCTTGCCTGCCCTGTACCCCCACCCTGCTCCGGCACACCCAGTCCTAACCGTGCATGCCTGCAACCTCTGCTACCTGTTGCCCTTCCACTGATTGTTTCCCAGCTTGCACAGACCTTTGGTGCACACGCCCTGCAAACCGAAGTGCACGAGCACACTGGGCCAAAGGGGAGCCCCGCAGTGCCGGTGGTGCGAGCATAGCCACCGCTCTCCCCCCACCTGCTTTTCCTTGCAGTTGTGGCCTGGCACATGCCAGCAAACGGCTCAAGTGCACAGTATCCTTAAGACTGCATGTCCTGCGGTAGCGAGGGGGCGCACCGCCCGCCAGGCAGGCAGCACTCCAGCGGAAGTGCTTCACCAGCGGCTCGCAGCTCGCCTGCGCTGTTTGTCGCGCGATCAAACGCACTCGTGGCTTGGTGGACCGCACAAACGGCACGGGAGAGCGGGTGGCGTGAGAGCAGCGTGGTTTGCCCTGGGCCGCGCAGACGGCCGCGGCAGCGACAGGCAGCAGAGGCATGCAGGGCGGGGCGCCGCCGCAGGGGCCGCCCCAGGGGCCGCCCTCGGGCGAACCAGCCAGCGGCGCGAGCGCTGATGGTGAAGACTTTTTGGCGGGCCACCCACGGTACACGCAGGTGTGTCGGCGGCGCCGCGGGGGCGGGCGCCGGGAGGACGGGCCTCACCCACCAGGCCGCTCCGCCGCCGGGGCGGCGCTCGCCACTCGAGAGCTGGCGGTGCCACTCACCGTTCTTGCCACGCCTTTGCCCCGCAGATCCGATACCTCAACCGAGGAGCCTACGGGTGGGTAGGGCATACCCTATCTGCGGCATGTGGCGGGAGTTTGGGCCGGCGGCGCAGCTGGGCCGGCTTTCCAGGCGTGGGGCCGTGGGCCTGGTCCCAACGGCACATGGTGCTCCTTGCGCCCCTCCATCGCGTGCAGGTTCGTCATCCTTGCGCACGATGCGGCCACCAACGAGCAGGTGGCACTCAAGGTAAAGATGCCAGCTGTCAACGCACCAGATGTGGAGCAGACGCGGCAGCATGAGCGGGTTTTAGCAGCGGGCTGTCGAGGGGGATGGGTGATGTGGGATCCGGCAGACCAGGCTGCTGGGCTCCTTGCACAGCCCTGCGGCTGCTATGCCAGATTTCTTCGTGCACAACTTCAATACTGCTGACGTCCACTTTCCCCTGCCCAACGCAACTGCTGCAGTTCATTAAGCGCGGGTCGCAGGTGCGGCGACTGCTGGGCGGGGAGGGAATGTGTGGCTTGCCATCGGCCGCTGGGCGCCCCCTGCACCCGTGTAGCTTTTGCTGAGCCACGTTACCTGCCCCCTTCTGCCCCTCCGACCTGTTTATGTGCAGCACATCACCAAGTATGTGGATAGAGAGGTGAGACGCACGGCTGGCGGGTATCAGCTGAAGATTCTCGTACCGACTGTTTGAGACCCCAGCTTTAACAGCAGCCACCCACCCGGCCGCACGCTGTTGCTCAGCCAGCCTCTGCTGCGGAGACCCCAGCTTTAACAGCAGCCACCCACCCGGCAGCGCGCTGTTGCTCAGCCAGCCTCTGCTGCGGCTCCCCTGCCTGCCTGCAGATAGCCAACCACATGCGGCTGCGGCACCCACACATCATCGCGCTGCACGAGGTGTGCTGTGGCAGACGGCCCTGCTGCGTGACCATGCCATGCTGCCTTGGGAACGAGGCAGCACAGCTGTAGGCAGGCCCCCACTAGCTCAGCAGCAATGTGAGCCATGCGTGCACCCCATTGGCTGTTGCTCACAGGTGTTCCTCACGCGGACGCACCTGGTGCTGGCGATGGAGTATGCGGCAGGCGGCGACCTCTTCCGATACGTGTCGGCGCGGCGGGGGCTGCCAGAGGACGAGGCGCGCTGGTTCTTCCAGCAGCTGATAGTTGCAGTGGACTACTGCCACCGCATGGTGAGGCTGCCGCGCAGAGCATGGCGTTTGGCACTACGCGTGAGAGGCTGCACCAGCTGCTTCCAAGCTGTGGCCATGCCAGCGGCACCATGGCCATCTTGGGTCTGTTTCGGCTCCTCTGATCGCTTGATTTTTGTCCTTGGGCACCCCTTTGCAAACGTGCAGGGTGTGACCAGCCGCGACATCAAGCTTGAAAACACGCTGCTGGACGGCGGGCAGTGGCCGCTCATCAAGGTAAGCAGTGCCTGGGCAGCTGCGGATGCTGTGGGGCCTTTGCCATGCTAAACTCCCGCGTACGCGGTGACACCACGCTTGCACTCCCCTTCCCATGTTGGCCGCCCACCCGTCCGCCTGCCGCAGCTGGCGGACTTCGGTTTCAGCAAGGACCCCAAGCAGCAGAGCGAGGCCAAGACGCGGGTGGGCACGCCCGCCTACCTGGCACCTGAAGTGATTGCAGCGCAGCCAGGCCGGAGCTATGATGCCCAGGTGAGACTGCTGGCCGGCAGTGTGTGTGTGCCACTGTCACGCACAGCGTGTTGCATTAGTGCTTGCCAGGCTGGTTGGGCTGAATCTGTTGAGGCAGCGCAGAGGCGTGTTGATCCGCTCTGCGCTCACCTGTAACCCCTGCTCCCGGCTGCAGAAAGTGGACATCTGGTCATGCGGCGTGCTGCTGTACGTGATGGTTGTGGGGCGGTACCCCTTCGGGTGAGCTAAGCCGGTATTGCCTGCGGATGCAGAGTGTGGTGGCATGGTCGACACGTTTGTCTCGTCTGGCGCCGCAGCGTTCGCTTAGGCACTCACTGATTTCTTGCTGCGTGCGCTTCTGCTGCCGCCCCCGCCTTGCAGCATGCCCAGCGACGCGCAGCTGGACCCCATGCGGCGGCTGTCGCGCATGATGGAGCGCACCATGAAGGCGGAGTTCTCCTTCCCGCCAGACAAGCCGCTGAGGTGAGTGGGCCGGGGCTGCTACAGCGCCAGGGCTGCCAGTCGCCAGGGCAGCCTACAGGGAATGCATCTGGGTGTTTGCAGAAGAGCATCACATGCGCCCCAGAGACTTCATGTGTGGCAGCTCCAGCAAGCAAGCCGCTGCGTCGCCGCCCTCCCTGCCCCCACCTGCAGCGATGGCCTCAAGGACTTGATCAGCCGCATCTTGGTGCGGGACCCCGCGCTGCGGCCCACCCTGCACGTGAGCACTTGCTAGGGGTGTTTCGGGCAGTGTGCACGCTTTTTGGGGGCAACTGTTCCGGTTCAACTGGGCGATTGTGCAACTGAGCAAATGTGTGGCCTCAGAATGGCTCCAGAAGCCACGCTGCAGGCGCTTTTCCTGAACCCCTCTGGTGTTTTTGGCTGCCGCGTCCCTGCCCGCAGGACATCCAGTCGCACCCCTGGTTCATGCAAGGCCTGGAGCCGGGCGCGCTCAACTTCAACGACGCCATCGTGCAGGAGAGCCTGGCCAACCAGCCAACCCCGGAGATGCTGGCCGAGGTGGGTGCTGCTGCATGCTGTGTGTGGGCCAGGAGCTGCCCTGCTGTGCCTGCTGCCGTGCAGCCAGCTCGGCGGCTGCACCCCCGCTGGGAAGGCAGCTCAAGACCATGCAAACATCGTGCTGCCGGCTGGCCTCGTGCCTCGTGCTGGCGTTTGTGCCTGTGCCACGCACGCAAGTGCTCGATCAGCCCCACCAGGGCGCACAGCGACGCCCACTGCTGACGCGTGTGCACCACCGCCCCCTCCCTGCTGCGCAGGTGCACTCAATTGTGGAGGAGGCGCTGCGGGAGGTGCCCAGCGACGCCAGCAGCGGCAGCTCCCCCGCCATCCGCCAGGCGCTGCTGTCCAACCAGCCGGGTGGGTGGCGCAGGGCTGGCTGGGTGCTAATGCTGGGCAGCCTGGGGCGTCATGCTGCTCAATGGCTGGCAGCATCGCTGCTGTGCTGGAGCCTGCTGGCTGCTCTCGGCACACGACGCGGCGCCCAAGCTGCGCATCTCGACTTGACTTGACATGCAAAGCGGGTTTGGAGCCAGCGAGGCTCACACTGTGCATCATGCGCGCTCCGCTGCTCCTGCAGGCATTGACGGCCCACAGATGATGAGCGGCATGGAGTCGGAGGAGCTGTCCAGTTACTTGACGTCAGGTGGGGGCCAGCGCAGCTTGTAGCCGTCCTGCTGTCCGTGGGTCGGCACTCCAAGCATGCTGTTTACTGCCTTCTGCTGCGGCGTGTTTGCCCCCGACCGCTCACCCACCCTATATGGCGCCATGCTCTCCTGATCCAAACAGGCACGCTGAGCCCCACGCACCGGACAGGCAACACGGGCGGCAACACGGGCGGCAACACAGGCGGCGGCATGTCTGGGTGAATTCGCTGGGATCCAGCCGGCTGCAACCTATCCCGCGGTGGCAAGCAGCTGCTGCCTGACACTGCTGTGCCCCCGCCATGTGATCTGCACATCTGCATCAGCTTGCCCTCCTGCTCCCGCCGCACCTGCCTCCTTTCTGCATTTTTTAATGAACTCTTCCCTGTTCCCTCTGCCTCGCTGTGATGCCCCCCACCGTCCTTGTGCGCCCGCCGCCGCACATCTCCTTTTCTTCAGCCTGCATCCGTGGCTCTTTCTGTTGTCATTACACTTGCATGCAACTGGTATGGCGTGAGCACTGGGTGCCGGTTCTTCCCAGACAGCGCACAAGGCAACGATCCTGGCAGTAGAGGGGCGGTCCAGGGGGAAGCGCCTGATCAGGGCGAGATTGCATTGATGACCTAGGGCGGCTCACCGTTGCGCCGGCTACAAGTGGCCTTCGTAGGTGCCTCAGCTCAGAGACATGTTGGGGCCCGCATGCACGCATAAAAATCAGCCTGCGTTGTGTCCAAAGATGCCGCCACACGAGATCCGACGTGAGGCGCCATGCCGGCTCCGGCGCAGCGCTCTGAATGGCAGGCCAAGGACCACCCCTGCTTCATTCCCCCCTCGATCGGCACTGAGCTCGCACCACAGCACGCTCTTGCGCGCCCCCTTCTTCAGCAGCACGCTCGGACGGCGGCAGCGCTGCGACGCTCGGGAGGTCCTTTCGCGGCTCGCGGAACGGCTTGATAGGCGACTGTAAGGGCCGTGGGCTGCCAAATGGAGCTGGACGTGCCGCCACTGCCCGACGGCAGTGGGAGCCCAAACCCGCAGGGCGACGCCGACTTGCTGGCGGGCAATCCTCGCTACGAGAAGGTGCGACGCCTGGGGTAGGCGGGGCGGGGCGACGCGGGCCCGCCCCTGACGCAGCCAAGGTCGGGGGCGGCCCTCGGCGCCCCTCCGCTCCTGGAACGCCCTCCCATGCGTGGGGGATCTCGGTTGGAGCGGCTCGGGGCGATGATCGGGCGAGGGCGGGGCGCCGGCAGGGGTGGCTACCGCACCTGCCGCCGCTCGCCGCTCCTGGCCCGACCGTCCCGTGCTGTCGCGTGCTAACCAGCCGCTCTGAGAACAGTTTAACATCAAGTTTCCGGCGGGGGTGCAGCGACAAAAGAGCTGGGCCTGCGCACCTTTTGCGATCGCAGCAGAGACTTCTGCTGCTGCCTGTCTCGCCAACCGACGGCACTGCAGGAACTCCAATTTGTCCATGACTTGACCTGACCCGCTTGCTTTCCAGCGGGTGCAACCAGTTTCGCAGCTGTCAACCAGTTGCGGGGCGGGCCTCCACAAGCACTTACCCCGTGTGGTCCGTCTCCCGTGTGGCAGATCCGCTACCTCAACCGAGGGGCCTTTGGCTTTGTGGTCCTGGCGCACGACAAGCAGTGCAACGACCGAGTGGCGCTCAAGTTCATTGAGCGGGGCCCAGAGGTGCGTGCACAGAGGCGTGGGGTGCGCTTGGCAACTTGAGTGGAGTAGGGTGTCGGCCTGGGATCCCATGCTGGCACCCAACCTTGCCGACCCCTTCCTCGCCCTGCCCCACCCTCTCCTCCCGGCTGTGCAGCACATCAACAAGTATGTGGAGCGCGAGGTGAGGCAGACAGTGTGCCGGTTGCTGAGTCCACTGCTGCAGTGATGGAACACAGCCCCTGCCAGTGCACCTGCACCGTTGCTGTCGGTGCAGCTGGCACCTTGCCGCTGCTGGGCCATCCCTCGCATGCGCTGGCTGGGCGGGCAGGCAGCAAGCTGCATGTGCAATGAGCAGTGCAGCCGTGCTGACGAGTAGACTCCTCCCAACCTTTCCAGATTGTGAACCACATGAAGCTGCGGCACCCACACATCATCGGCCTGCGGGAGGTGCGTGCAGCAGGCGCCCACAGTGCATCATGGCTGTCGGCCGGCAGTTGGATCCGTTACCAGTCTGCAGACGCTCGGAGCAGCAGATGTGGACGCTGCCGCGGCCCAGTTTGCCTGTCCAGCATGCATCCAGAGTTCGCCTGCCCTGCCTGGCCTGCCTGCAGGTGTTCCTGACCAGCACCCACCTGGTGCTGTCCATGGAGTATGCGCCTGGCGGCGACCTGTTCCGATATGTCGCAGCGCGGCGGGGGCTGCCAGAGGACGAGGCGCGCTGGTTCTTCCAGCAGCTCATGATTGCGGTGGATTACTGCCATCGCATGGTGAGGCTGCTGTGCAGCAGAGAAGGGTGGTTGGCGCGCACGCCAAGCGGCTGCACAGATGGTAATCGCCCGGCCCGCGGTGCATACTGCGTGCTTGCACGTTATTGATACTTTCTGCTGTGCGCTTTGCCGGTTGCAGGGCGTCAGCAGCCGCGACATTAAGCTGGAGAACACGCTGGTGGACGGCAGCCCGCGCCCGCTCATCAAGGTCAGTGCCCGGCGCTTGCAGGTGGCAATTGGTACCTTCGTTGCCTGTTGGCCATGGGCCTCTCCTGAGCAATTGCCAATGCCATTTCTAGTCTGCCCAGCTGCTCAATGCCTCATACCATGCTGGCTGGTTCTTCTGATGCCCCCCTGCAGCTGGCGGACTTTGGGTTCAGCAAGGATGCCAACCAGCACAGCGCGCCGACCAGCCGGGTGGGAACGCCCGCCTACCTGGCGCCCGAGGTGATCACGAATCAACCTGGGCAGGTGTACGACGGCAAGGTGCGAACTGCGACTGGCATGTGGCGGTCCAACGCTTGCAGGCAGCTGGCCATCGCTTGCTGAGCTGCTGGTTGTTTTGAACTGCCTTGACGGCATTAGCCTGCAGTGCCTCAGGACATGCTGCCAATCAGCCAGCCCCAGCCGCCCCACTGCCCGCCGTGCAGAAAGGCGACATCTGGTCATGCGGCGTGCTGCTGTACATCTTGGTGACGGATAGATACCCATTTAGGTGGGTGGGTGAAGGCAGTTGTTACGTGAGGCTGGAGCGCACTCCCTCTCCTTGCTATGTGCAATAGCCACCCGTCACCACGCACATCACCCCCTGCTCACTTGCGCCCGGCTGCTGTGTTTTGCCTCCCGCCTGCAGGCGGCCAGGCGACGACGCCATGAAGCCCAACCAGAAGCTGAACGTGATGCTGCAGCGCATCCTGCGCGCCGACTACTCTTTCCCAGCAGACAAGCCGCTGAGGTGGGCGGGGCACACCAGCTGTGCTGCTGGCAGTGCTGTTTCACCGAGCACATCATGGTGCGCTGCTCAGCGCGGTGCATGCTGGGTGCTGTCGCTAGGACTGCTGTGTCATGCATGCCAAGTGGTGTCGCAAGCTTGCATGCTGCTGGAGCCCTCTGCCATGTGACACTCCACGGCCAGCGTTGACTGCTGCTTCTCTGCCCCTCTGCTCCTGTGCCGCAGTGACGGAGTGCGCGACCTGATCAGCCGCATCCTGGTGCAGGACCCCGATGCGCGCCCCACGTTACAGGTAGGGGCATGGTGGCAGGCTGCTGACTGGTGCTGCCCCCTGCGCGGTAGCCGGAGAGCTGGGCGCAGCAGCCTCCCATAGGATGGCTGAAGAGCAGCTTGTGCCTGCCTGTATCCCAGCTGCCTGCCATGCCTGCGCCCTGCATCCACTTGCGGGCTGCTGCCGCTTGCGAGCCGTCGCACCCATGCCTGACTGGCCGTCTTGTCCGTGTTGCAGGGCATCTTCACGCACCCTTGGTTTGTGGAGGGCCTCAACCCGGCGGCGCTGCAGTTCAACGACTCAATCGTGCGGGAGAGCCTGGCCAACCAGCCGTCGCCTGAAGTGCTGAACGAGGTGCGACACCCTGGGGAATGCAGGGCAGTTGGTAGCAGGCAGGCAGGCCTGTGATGAATAGCAAGCGCCTGAGGCTGCAACACCTGCAGACCACCACACTGCCCCAATGCCATGCGCTGTGGTGTGTGCAGGTGCGCGCGATAGTGCAAGAGGCAGCCAAGCCAGTGGCAGCCCCCGCAGCACCACAGACGGCGCCGCAGCAGCCAGCGATTCCGCGGCCAGGTGCGCAACAGAGCACTTGTGGGGGGCACGGCATGCATGGGATTCCGTAGGGCTTTGTTCGTTTGCAGCGGCGCAGCATGGGGTGTGCTGACTGACATCAACCGCTCCCCCCTGCAATTGCATTCCCCCGTGCAGATGAGAGCAACCGCGGAGCGTACGACTCGCTCGATGAACTTGTCCGTGGGGCCGCCGCTGAGTCGGACTCATTTGACATGCGATAGCTGCGGCCGTGTCAGTCCGCCCGAGTGGCCCGGCTTGCTGCGGGAGCTGCTTGCCTGGGTGTTCCTCATGATTGTGCCATGCTGTGATCCTGTATGTCCCCACCTTCTCAAACCAAAACCCACCCTCTTCCTCTGCCCACGCCCACCTCATGGTTGCTCGTGTTGAGAGAACTGAGCCCACCTCTTCCTCCTCATCCCCCCTCCTCTCTGTCCCCCTCATCCGTCTTCCGGCTGTTTCTCCCACCCAATACCAATGCTGAAGCAGCCGCCATTCAGCCTCCTGGTTCCTCCTCTGCTGCTGTATTTGTCACAAATCCACAGTGTCCCAAGCGATTGTGCGATCAGGTTGTGCGTCCTGCCGAAAGCGGGGCTGCCTGGCGGCCTGCAGGCGCAAAAAGCCGCTAGGCAGATGGCTGCTCTTGAAACACAAAAGCACGGCAGCAGGAACCATGCTTTGAGTCGGGGTGGGGGTGGACATGCATGATTGCATGCGGCAAGGCACGCTGGGTGGGAGTGCATTGCACGGGGAGGGTGGGGGTGCATTGCACGGGGGCAAGGCAGTGTAGGGCGGGGGCTAGGCAGGGCCTCTCCTGGGGAACGAAAGCAAAGTTAGCTACCTGGAAGGGAGCAAGAAAAGTGCAAGCTGCCTAGAAAGCCAGACAAACAAATTCGGGCGAGGCGTGGGCGGGGGACATCCGCCGCCCGCGCGTGCGTGCCGCGGCGGCTTGGGTGTGCTGCGGGTCCGGTTGTCATGCCACAGCTGCCGCGGCAGGGGCGGCCCACGGCCGTGCGCTGCGAGGGGCAGAGCCCCAGGTGTCGGCGGCCGGGGCCACAAAACATGGTAAGGGGTTAAGGATGACGGGGCGTTATGTGGCGTGCGTGCACCGCGAACAAGGGGGGTGGGGGGCTGGCGGGTGGGCGGAGGCACGCGGCATACAGGCGCCCCGGCGAGTCAATAGGGCCAGAAGGGTGAAAAGGCAGTACAGGCTATGTGCGCTCAGCGGGGCAGGAAAAAGGAGTCAGATGCCCATGATTGACTGCTGACGGGTGGGGAGGGACAGAAAGCAGTAGCTGCCTAGGTCGAGGGGGCCACAGCGGGGCGGCGGCGCGCCGCCAGGCGCGACCGCCGCCCGCTGCCTGCAGCGCTGGTACAGTGCTGTATGAAGTTCGCCGGCTGCACGCCCGCCGACGGCTGGGCATGCTGCTAAAAGGAGGGGGGCGCGCCGCGGCTGCAGACAGGCTGCCCCCTTCAAGGCATGTGGGTTCAGGGGGGGGCGGCCTGCTGAGCCGCTGTCGCGCCAGCTGGTGCGGGGGAGTGGCTGCGCCGCCCGCTGCGTGCGCCCCCACTGCCACCGCGACGCCGGGCAAAGGCTGCCCGCGGGGGCTGGAGGGGCGCTGCATGGGAGTGGCAGGCGGGCGGGCCGGGGGCGGCGCGCCGCCGGGCGGGCCGCAGCTGCTGGGTGTGCTGCTGGTGGCGTGAGCCCGCCGGGGCGGTGACCCGCCCAGCCTGTGCCGCGCGCTCAGGCGCAGTACAGGCCCTTCTCGATGACGGGCGGGATGGGCTTGATTTCGGTGCCCAGCTCCTGCTCAATCTTGTACCTGTTGAGGTGGGTGCCGTGGCGGGAGACGGTGAGCTTGGGGTCAGAATGGGCTGCTGTGAGGGCGACCCCCGACATGCAGCAGCGCCATGCGACATGGCAGGCAGCACGCTATGCCACACTGGATGCCAGCCCCCATGCAAGCCCAGCCTCACAGGTTGAAGCGGTCCTCGTAGGTGATGAGGTTGATGGCGATGCCCAGGTGGCCAAAGCGGCCGGAGCGGCCCACGCGGTGCAGGTACGTCTCCGAGTTCTTGGGGAAGTCAAAGTTGATGACCACGTTGACGGCCTGGGGGGCGGCGGCGGGCGGAGGCAGAGGGGCGGGGTGAGGGTTGTCCTGCGCGCCACCCATTAATCCCTTGCGTCACCCTGCCGCTCATCCTGCACCCCAGGCCTCGCACCGCCACCAACCCTCAGGCCTCACCTGGATGTCGATACCGCGGGTGAAGAGGTCGGATGACACGAGGTTGCGGCAGTTGCCGTTGCGGAAGTCGTGGAAGACGCGGTTGCGGTGGCTCTGCGCGGCGCAGGGGGGCAGAGGGGCGGCGGCGGGTTTGGGTAAGCAAGGGGCCGGCGGTGCCAGCGGTGCGAGCGCACCGGGAAGCTTCCCTGTGTGGTCAACGTGTGCCTCTCAGCACCACCTGCGCTCCCCGCACACCCACCCACCTCCCACCCACCTGCAGCATCTTGGCGTGGATGTAGAAGCAGGAGTAGCCCAGCTCCGTGATCTTCTTGGCCAGCAGCTCCACGCGGTTCACTGCAGAGGTGCAGCGGAAGCAGGCAGGGCCGCGATGAGCAGCGAGGGAGGGTGCGGCGGCGGTGGGACGGGAGCGCCGTGCTGCGCTCCCTGATTCTGATTATTCAGAATAATCAGAAGGAGTCGCCCAGCCCACCAGAAAGCACAGCTGGCCAGCCACCCACTTGGCCATCAACCACCCATGCGCATGCACCCACCCGAGTTGCAGAAGATGATGGACTGGTTGATGGAGAGCTTGGCAAACAGGGTGTTGAGGCAGTGCACCTTCTGGCGCTCCTCCACAAACGCATAGTACTGTGGCCGGGAGGGGCGGGGCAGGGGGCGGCAGCGCGGTGAGCAGGGTCCCATGTGTTCAAGCCACAGGCGGTGGGCAGGAGGCAGGGTGCTTGGCCCACCCCAACCGGCCGCAGGCAACCTGTCACCCACCCGCGTTGCTACAAGTCACATACTGCCTTGCCCCTGGCCCAAATCGATCCCCAGCGGCGGCCCACCTGCGTCACGCCCTTGAGCGTCAGCTCCTCCATCAGGTTGATGATGTAGGGCTTGCGCAGGAACTTGTCCTTGAACTGCTTCACCGTCACCGGGAAGGTGGCGCTGCGGGTGGGAGGGGAGGGTGCGGCAGGAGGGGGGAGGGTGGCGCAGTGAGGGGTGGGGATCGGCAGGGAGCATGGGTGCAGGCCAAGCAGCCAACCGGCTGAGCAAAGGCATGCCCCAGTCGGGGCACGAGCAGCCCTGCTGCTTCAAGGTGAGCCGGGCGCGGCGCACCTGTAGAGGCAGATCTGGCGGTTCTGCGGCAGGAAGCTGATCAGCTGCTCCACCACCGGCTGGAACTCGGGGGACAGCAGCTTGTCCGCCTGTTGGGGCAGGGGCAGGGGCAGGGAGAAGCGAGTGTTTACGAGGGCAGGATGGAGAGCGCAGCGAGCGTCAAGAGCTGAGGCTGGGGTACTGGGCATGGGGGGAGCAGGCTGGCAGGGCAGGGCAAGGGGGAGCGGAGCAGAGCGGTGCACGGGAGCAGAATGCCCCCAGCGGCTGTGTGCCAACCTGCACAAGCCAAGTGCTCATCCGCCTGCCCCGTTGGTACAACTGAAAATGCGCACCTCGTCCATGACGCACACGCCGCACTTGTCCAGCTTGGCCACGCCCTTCTGGGCCAGGTCCAGGATGCGGCCTGCGGACAAGAAGGCGGGGTGAGGAGCAGGTCTCAGCTCTGGAGCGCCCGAGGCGCAGGCGGCATGGGGCAGGGGGCGCAGCAGTGCTGCAGCAGCGGTTGGCGGTGCTGTTCTGCACTACCCATTGCCTGGCCTTGTCCCAGGTGTTGCAACAGCCCCACCCATCCACCCCGGCAGAAGCGGCGCAGGCATCACTCACCGGGCGTGGCCACCACCACGTGCACGGTGGCGCCCAGGCGCACAATGTCGTCGCGCAGCGAGGTGCCGCCCGTGGACACCATCACCTCCACCTGGGGGAGGCGGGGTGTGGATGGGTGTTCAGGGTACGGTGAGGGGCTGCTGCACGTATCACAGCCTGACGAGCTGATACGCAGCGCCTACAGCGGTTGCGCACAGAAAAGACATCGCGCAAGCGGCTGGGCGCCTGCCCAACATGTGGCCGGCCTCCCTCCCAGCCGTGCCAGCTCTGACTCACCCCCATGTGCTTGCCCAGCTCCTTGGCCACCTGGCTCGTCTGCAGCGCCAGCTCGCGCGTGGGGACCAGCAGCAGCGCTGCAGGCGGGAGGGCGGCGGGGCAGCAGGTGGGGCGACGAGGGTCAACAAAAAGCGGCAGGGCAGCAGGGCAAGCAGCCAAGATGCACCACGCCAAAAGCTCACTCTACCCTACCCGCCCGCTCCACAGCTGCCGCTCACCCTGCACCTCGTTCTTGCTGGTGTCCACCTTCTCCAGGACGGGGATGCAGAAGGCGGCGGTCTTGCCGGTGCCGTTCTTGGCGCGCGCCTGCAGCCGGTCGGGGGAGGGGTGGCCAGGGCGGGGCACCGCACTGGTTGTTAACCCATGACTATTGGCTGCAGCGCCGATAGGCACAAGCATGGCAGGACGGCGCGTGCGGGCCAGCCCAGCAGCATGCACAGCAGCCCAGTGCATGCGATGATGAACAGGGTGCGGAACTAACTAAGCAGCAGGAGAGCGCTGCTGCCCCAGCTGACCCCCGAGCGCACCAGGATGTCGCGGCCCGTGAGGGCAATGGGGATGCTCTCCTCCTGGATGGGGCTGGGGTTCTCAAAGCCCTTCTCGTAGATGCCCATAAGCAGCTCGCTGCGGGTCCGAGGAGGACGAGCAGAGTTGGAGCGGGTGTGCATGGCTGGGCGCGTGATGCCATGGAGGCATGACCAGCCTCTGCCACATGCAAGCAGTGCGCCTTTGACTGGCGTGCCTCACCGCTTGAGGAAGTAGTCCTCGAAGCTGTTGCCCTTGGTTGCGGTCACATCCTGTGTGGGGCGCAGGGGGAGTGGATGGGCGGTGCAGCGGCGTGAACGGCTGAAAACCGCCCAGCGGCGGCGGCAGGGCGTGGCAGGGTGCCAGGCTCCCCAGCTGCCACCAATCACTTGCAGGCAGCAATCGCAGCGGCGACCAGGCAGCCACGGCGCGGGGGTTGGCCAGGCGGGGCGAGGGTGCCTCCGAGCGCGCACCTCCGTCTTGTAGCGGGGGTCCCTGGGGGGCAGAGCGAGCTGGCTCTTCCAATCCTCGCCGGGGGCAGCTCCTGGGGCTGCAACTGCAGACATAGCGCTAGGTGGCAGGGGATTGGGCGGGCTGCAGGCGACTGGGCGGGCTGGCAGGGGGCCACCAACGGGCTGGCTGGAGCGGGGAGGCGGCCGGATGGGCTGGGGAGGCGGGAGCGGCCCGGAGGCAGTGGAGCGTGGCGGTCGGGAGCGGTGGGGCTTCCTGTGGCGTGCGCGTGTTCCGAAATAGCTCGGGTAGGGCGTCTGTGATCTGTGATTTGCGACGCGCCCCTGCCCGGTCGCTGGTCTTGGGGCCAGGGCTCTGCTGCCGGGCTGCATGAGCGAGCAGGGGCGCCGGAGAGGCCCCGCACCCTGCACACTGCGCGATCAGAGCTGCAATTGTGCAGATGGGGCAAACCGCGGCCTGACCGGCCCTGCAGCAGCACCGCAGCAAGCGGCGGGCCGGTCAGCCGAGCGGGAGTCGCCACCGCCCGCATCCTGCCGCCTGCGCCCGCCTGCATGCGTGATGCCGTTCACCCTGCACTACACTGCAGACAAGCACCGATCATCTCCTGGCTGTCAAGGGCTGTGTGTGCCATTGATTGACACCTCCGAAGTTGGTCTTGGTCGCCCGACACTTTGGCACGTCAGCAGGCAAAGGAACATGCAGCAGCAGCGCGCTGCAGATGGCCGCACGCCACTGCCATGCTGTCTCCAGAGCGGTCACGCAAATTGCAATGCCGGGCTGGAGATGGCCACCTCTCGGTGCAGATGCCAAAGCAGGCCGCCGCCGCCAGGCGGCACACCCACAGCGGCGGCAGCGGGCGCCCATCCTGCTGGGGCTGGAGCGGCAAGCGGCGAGGCATTGCGATCACAGCCCACCAATTCCCAGGCATTACCACGCGCAGCTCGCCAGCCTGTAGCAGCCTCTGCAAGCGCCGCTCGGGACCCTACTCGCGCGCTAGCCTCAGAATGCAGGGCGTGCTGCTGCAGCAGCGCCTTGCATCGGCGTCTCTGGCGTCATGCAGCGGCCGGAGTGCCGTGCAGGCGCGGCCGGCAGCAGCACGGCTGCAGGCAGCGCGGCAGCGGCGTCTTGGCGGCACGGGCGCGGGCCGCGGGCCCACACAGCTACGGGCAGTCGATGACGACAAGTTCGACAGCCTCGTGGCGCCACCAGGTGGGCGGCGGCGGGTCGGCGGCGGCGCCGTGGGCTGCCCTCTTTCGCTCTCCAGCGCTGGCAAGCCCTCTGGCGCACCAGGCCTCTGTATTAGCAGACCGCTGGCTGCCTTGTGTGACGAATGCTACAATGCCTGTGCGTCATACCTGGAGCCGCTGCTGCTCAATGCGTGCAGAGGAGGGCGCCGTGGCCAGCAGCGTGCAGGCGTGGCTGAATCCCCCCGCCGAGGAGCTGCCAGACGACTTTGAGATGCCCATCTGGGACCACCTGGACGAGCTGCGGGAGCGGGTGGGTGCATGTGGAGCATGGCGGGCGGGAGGTAGTGGGCGGGCCTGCCCGCACTAGCAGCAGGGAGGGTCGTCAATGGTGGTCCTATGCTGCAAGGCTAGTGGCGCTGGCTCCTCTTGTTGTGGCTCCAAGGCAGCTGCCCACTCATTTGGCCGGCCTCTGTGCAGGTCCTGGTGGGTGCTCTTGCGGCGGCTGCAGCGGTGCTCACCTGCTTCGTCTTCTCCAAGGACCTGGTGGTGTTCCTCGAGGCGCCCGTGGCGGCCCAGGTGGGGGAGGGCACTCACGCTGCTTTGCAGCAGGACAGCTGCTGGACAAAATCCCCTGCATCCCTGCAGCACCACCATACCGCGTGGTCAGCCCAGCGTGCATGCCTTCCGCTCAACCGCTCGCTGAGCCCAGGATGCGCTATGCCCTGCCCTCCACCACCTGGCGCAGGGCGTGCGCTTCCTGCAGCTGTCCCCCGGAGAGTTCTTCTTCACCACCCTCAAGGTGCGTGGCTCTTGCGTTGCTGGACCCATGCAGTGGGCCCATGCAGCAGGTTGCCAGCAGAAAAGGACAGTGGCTCAGCCTGCTGCACCCTACCCATCCCTCTCATCCTGGCATCACAGCCTGCTGCGCTACTGCGGCCCCTGCCTCCCCATCGCGGCCCCTGCCTCCTCCCCCGCCTCCTCCCACAGGTGGGCGGCTACGCGGGCATCCTCATCTCCGTGCCCACCATCCTGTACGAGATTGCCGCTTACGTGGTGCCCGGGCTGACCAAGTCGGAGCGCCAGTTCCTGGCGCCCGTCATCCTGGGCTCATCAGTCCTGTTCTACGCGGGGTGAGGGCCGGGGTGGGCTGCGGCGCGGCACGGCCAGCAGAGGCGGCTGTGCACTGGGGGACATGGCGCTGCTGGAGTGAACCAAGCTGGACGTCACCTGCAGCCTAAGGCGCTTTGCTTGCAACTGACGTTGCCCGAGTCCGGCCTCACCTGAGTACGCCCTCCCGCTGCCTGCTCATAATCTTGCAGGCTGGTGTTTTCGTACGAGATCCTGACTCCTGCTGCCCTCAACTTCTTTGTCAACTACGCTGATGGAGCGGTGGGTGGCGACGTGCTGAGCGGCTGCGGGACTGCGACTGGCATCGCCTGCCCTGTTGCGCTGTGCAAGCTGCTGTTGCGCCTGCACACCACATGCTTGTTGTGCCGGGCAACACCCGCAACAGCTGGCTGCCTGCACAATCGTGAATGCTTTCTAACGGGTGTCTTGTGCCCTGCCTACCCTACCTTCTCCCGGCAGGTGGAGAGCCTGTGGTCCATCGACCAGTACTTTGAGTTTGTGCTGGTGCTCATGCTGTCCACGGGCCTGGCCTTCCAGGTGCGGCCTGGGTGCCATGGGTGCAGCTTGGTGGCAACCTGGCTGGCGCCGGCCAGCGGTGCATGAACTGAAGGCCCAGCGCTGGGCCTCCGCCCGTTGGCCATGGTGTCAACAAGCAGCCGGGGCGCTCTGCGGCGCTGCTCGCTGGGTGCTGAGTGGCGCTGCTTGCTGCACCCACCCACACACTCTGCCACTCTGCCACCCTTCCTGCCACTGCTTCAGGTGCCCGTCATCCAGGTCATGCTGGGCCAGCTGGGCCTGGTGACCAGCGAGATGATGTTCAGCCAGTGGCGGTGAGCGCAGGCCTGCCTAGTGTGCTTTTCATGAGGACCGAAATATGGTGCACCCAGACCTTCTTGCATGTGGCCTGAGTGGGCTCCGTCAGCTGTTTTGTGGGGTTGCCATCTGCATTTGTGCCGTTCTTGCCACCCTTAAGCTGCCTCCTGACCTGCTGCACTGCTCCCTGCCCCCCGCAGGTTTGTGGTTGTGGGAGCCACCATTGCGGCCGCGGTGCTGACGCCTAGCACAGACCCCTTCACCCAGGTGTGTGCCAAGCCGGCTGTGCTTGCATGGGCTGCATTGGCGTGTCTCTAGCTCGGGCGCCACGCGCTTGATGTGTGGCGATGCCATGTTTGCTGTTCACCACCCGACTGCACATAAACCACTGTTTTGCTGCTCCTGCCTACACACAGACGCTGCTGGCGGTGCCCCTTGTTGGGCTGTACATGGGAGGCGCAGCCTGCGTGAGGGCCCTGGAGGCACGGCGGGCGCAGAATGTCTGAGCAGGCGGAGCTGCCAAGCTGACCCCAGCACGTTGACGCCCCACAGCCCTGGGCAGGTTGAGGGCATTGGGTTGGCTGCCGCCCCGGGCGAGGCGCGATGCGCAGTTTACCCCTTGACAGTTCTCTAATTCTGCAGCTCGGGCCGACCCTCTTGTTCTGCACGTCTTTCACATTTACATCCACTTAATCCCTCTGTGTATTTCATGACGTGCATCAATCAGCCAAGCGGCAACCACGCCGCTGTCAGTAAGTCAACCCCAAAGCGTCAAGCGAGTGAAACATGCGTGATGGAAGGAGGCTGCGGCGGCAGTCATGTGCAGCCGCCGGTGCAATTCTGCGGCCTGGAGGCACCAAGCCAGCAGAGTGCCACAGGCGGCCGCTGCTCATGCCACACAGCACGGCCAGAAGCATTCGTTATGGTACACAAGGAGGGGTACAGGACGCTGCGGCCGCTCGGCAGCAGCCAGCACTGCGCGCGGCCCGGCAGGCTCAGCATCCACGGTGTGCCAGGGTATGGCATTTGACCGTGGCGCTTCATGAAGCCGGGTGGCGCTTGCCGCGCAGCACAGCCGCCGCTGCCCATGCCAGCAGAGGGGCTGGTGTGGGGCAGCAGCTGGGCTGTGCTGCCGGCGTGCAGGGTGGTGCTGCCGCGTGGTCGTCAGCATTCAGATGCGTGGGTCCGGCACTGAGAGCATTTCATGCTCCCAGTGCCTACCGTCCTCAGCCGCCCGCGCCGCATGCCGCAGCTGCGGTGGGGAGGGCAGGGGAGGGGGGCATGTGGGTGGCATGGCAGCCAGGAGAGTGTTACTGTTAACAGTGCAGCACAGGCATGCAGGTTGCCACAAGTCAATAACAAACCCCACAATTGCAGCCGTTTGCGCAGCGCTCACCGCCGCCGGCGTCTCGCATGTCTGCTAGCCCGGTGATGCGGGGGCCGCGTGGCCGCGGGGGGCCGCCGCCGCCGCCGCCACTGCCGCCGCCGCCCCGCCCGCCACGCTTGGTGTACTGTGGCAACATTAACACAGGGGCCACCGGAATGTCAGCAGCAAGAGCACTGACACCTGGCCCACAGAGCAAAGCTCAGCTGCTCAGACCCAGCGCCAATGTGCGGCGGCAGGCGACAGCCACAGGTGCCGCCCCGCTCACATCATCGGCGGCGCTGGGGTTCATGATCGTCTTGAAGAAGAAGATGAAGAAGTTGACGATGGCCTGCAGGAAGTTGAGGATGGCCTTCAGGCCAAAGGCCGTCTGCTGCTGCAGCACCTGGCCTGCACGATCCGAGGGGGCGCAGAGGAGGCGGCGAGTGCGGCGGACGGTCAGGCGGGTGGGCTCGGGACCCCAACGCGGGCCCTTCCGCAGCGGCTCAGGCTGCTGGCTGCCAGGCTCGACAGCCAGGTCCCGCGGCAGGCCCAGGGCGTCCGCCCTGCGCGCCAAAGAGACGGGCGCGTTGCGCGGTGCTCCTGCAAGTCCGCCCACGCCCTGCCCGCGGATCCAGCGACTTCTCACCATTCCTATCCACGTACGGCATAGCCGAACGGGGGCGCCTCTGGGGCGCCCGCTTCCTTCCAGCCCCTCTGAGCCCCCTCCAGCAGCCCCAGCGACGTTGAAGCGCCACAGCGTCACGGGCAAGTGCAGGCGCAGCGCCAGGGCGCCAGGACTAGTGCCACCGACCGGCGCCGTACCGCTGAGCAGCAGGCCGTCGCTTGCTGCCGCCTGGAAGGGCTGTTTATGTGTTGACAATGAACGTCCAGGGCTGTACACAAAATGTGCGAACTACTGTCGCAGAACTGTGCTGTCGCAAGGCAAAAGGGGCAGGCAACCCACGGCGCGGGCCCGCTGACTTCTAGTATACAACATGCCACGCAGTGCTTTGTCAAGCTGCCTAGAGCAGCTTGCTGCCATCGTCCACGGCGGTGGTCAGGAAGTAGGCGGTGGTGCGGCTGGGGGTGCGGCCGTGCCGGCGGGGCGTGCGGTTCAGGTCACCCACCAGCACCAGACCGCGCCCAGCGGGCAGCGGGCCCAGCGCGCTGCCCAGCAGCGTGAAGCTGTTGGACGCGGCATCCTTGGCAAACACACCCAGCCCCAGGGAGGTGTCTCCTGTGCAGCAGCGCGCCACCTCGCCAGCCAGGGCAGCGGAGCCGCGGGCGGTGGCTGGGCCGGCGCCGCGCCCACTGCCGCTGCTGCGGGCGGCGCCTGCCCACAGATGCTCGAAGCCGTTCTTCTCCAGCACTGGCAGGCCCGAGGCCAGCATGCCCCGCACCGCCTCCTGCAGGTCTGCCGGCGGCTGGGGCGTGGCGCCCGGCAGCTCCGACAGCGAGGTCGTGGCCTGCAGTGCAAGGCAGGGGGCAGGGAAGACGTGGGTGCTGATCAGGCCGGCAACGCACACATCACATCGCTCAAGGCTGATCACTGCTGTGGCAGACGCTCCTTTGTGTTGAAGACACACAATTGAACATGTGCACGCAGCTTTGCCCTTGCAACACATCACTCCTGTGCGCAGCCACCCTGCTGCACCCCACCTGCTGGACGGAGTGCCGCCCCAGCTCCACAGCCCGAGCGCTCACAAACGCCTTGGCCAGCATGCGGCCCAGCGAAGCGCCCCCAACCTGTGCGGCAGGAGGCAGGCAGGGAGGACGCTCACACATGACGCTCACAAACCACTGCGGCATGCCTGATGCGCTGTCGGTTACGTCTGCTCCTCCGGCTCGCATGCTTCTGCTGGCCAGAGCAGCGCAGGCAGCCATGCGGTGCAGAAGCCGCCAGCCAGCTCAAGCTTACCCTGGGGTCCTCGGCCAGGCCCTTGGCGCTGACAGCCAGATACAGCGCAGCCGCGGCCAGCGTGCGGCTGTAGTGCAGCGCGGCGGCCGCGGCGCGCTCCTGCTGCTCGGCGGTCTGTGCCGGCGGGGCGCTGGTGCTTGCCAAGCCAGCTGCAGGGCCGGGGTTGAGCGCCGCTGCGCTGCCCTCCGCAGCCGGCGCCCCCGCCCCTGCCTCCGGCTGTGGCGCCGGCAGCGCGGCCTGCTGCGAGCGCACTTGTGCCTGCGCAGACAGCGGCGGCGCGGGGCCGCAGCAGGCTGCCAGCACCGCCTGCTCCCGGTTGTAGCCCTGCATGCTGGTCAGCAGCTGAGCCAGGGAGTGGCGCTCCACAGCAGACTCGGGCACTCCCAACAGGCGGGGGCCCAGCGGGGTGGCCATCATCAGCCAGTCAGCTGCAGGACAGGAGGCGGCGGAGCAAGGGAAGGGAGGGGGGTCAAGAGCAGGGCAGATCCTAAGGCAGGGAAGGAGAGATCCTCAGGTGGCTAGGGGGGCACTAGAGCAGGCATAGACGAGACCACTGCAACGATTAGCAGCTGCCAGGCACAGCATGCCAGGCATGCAGCGCAGCACAACCCACCTGCGTCGCCAACAGCACACATTGCGCCTGCCACCACGCTCGTCACGCCGCATGCAAACATGGCCGCCAGCCCGGGCAGGCCGCTGCAGGAAGGTGACGTGGCGGCTGGGTCAGGCTGCTGTGCGTGCCAGGCAGCGGGGGAAGCGGGGAAAATGCATCCAGAGCGTTAGAGCCCTGCTGCAATGACAGCAGGGACTTCAATACAGCCTGCAGGCTCCCACCTGCCCTTGCCCGCACTGCCTTGCCCACACCTGGGTAGGGGGAGGCCGCTGGCGGGCGCCGCGCCCGCCTCCTGCGCCAGCGACCCGCCCAGCTCTCGAATGAAGTCGTTGATCTCTGGCGGGTCCTCCATGCCGCCATCCTCCTCCTCCTGTGCTCAACAGCGGAGCGAGGCGGGGCATGGAGTATGGACGCGCTGCACAGCTGTGCGCTGGGCCGCTGGTGGCGCATGCCGCAGGGCGTGCTGCATCCCGTTTGGCAAAGCAACCCCCGGATGCAATCCTTGCTGCGGCACCAACAACTGCACCCCTCACCTGCATGCTGCTGGCCGAGGCGCCGCCGGCGCCACCGCCGCTGGCGATCACGGCAGCCGCCGCCTCCAGGCGGCGCCGCATGGAGGCGCGCTCAAAGCGGCGGTACGCCAGCATGGCGCCCCCGCTCATCTCCTGCATCTGGCGCAGCAGCTCCTGGGCCTGCAAGGGGTGGCGACCAGGTGGCCGCATGTGTCTTAGCAGGGGTGGCAGCACATGGCAGGGGCTGCAGCTGCGGTGACTGAAGCCGAATGAATGGCTAGAGCAGGTGGCGATGGAGGGGCCAAAGGGAGCCAACACAGCATGCAGCAGCACAACTGGCATGTGCCCTGCTGCCACCCATCCACCCACCTGGGAGGCGGAGAGGAATGCGGGCACAAACTCAACACTGCTGCCCTCGGGGGTGAGCTGGCGTACGGTCAGGCCCTGCACTTGTGGAAGACCAGAGGCGGTGCGGTTTAAGAATGTCAAGTTCGCATAAGGCTAGTTTGCATCACTGCAAGCAGATGCCTGGTTGCTCACCCAGCAGCCTTCCACAGTGATGTGCAGCATCCCAGGCCTCACCGGCAGCACAAACACCTCCATGCCAGCCGGGGAGGTGACGGTGGCAAAGGCGGCGGGCTGCTGCGCGGCGCCCCCTGGCTGTGTGTGCTGTCCCGCGCGGCCCTGCTGCCGCCCCTCAGCCGCTGTGCCCGGCTGGTGCTGCCGATGCTTGGGCCGCGCCTGCTTGGGCGCCTGCAGCGCGCCTTGCAGCAGCATGAAGTGCTGCGGCAGGTCGTGAAGCATGGCCAGCGCGACGCGTAGCGGCACCCAGGCCAGCTGGGGCGGCGCCCCGCCCGCCAGCATGCGCCGCACCGGCACATCCTCTAAATAGTACTGCTGCTCAGCCTCTTCCGGCTGGTCGGCAGGGGCAGCATTGCTTGCTGATGAGCCAGCGCGGCCGCCAGGGCTTGTGGAAGTGGCGCTGGCGCTGGGCCCTCCCGTGCGGCTGGCTTGAGCCTCAGCGACAGGGCTGTTGCTGGTGCTGGCGCTGGTGCTGGCGCCTGCGTCCTTGTCTGCTGCCCGGCCGCCAGCTGCTCTGTCCAGAGCTGCCGCCCGCTCCTGCACACTCTTGGTCAGCCGCCGTCCGTCTGCCAGGCGTGACGCCAGGGTCAGCAGCGGTGCCAGGGGGTTCCACGAGCTGCCGCCCGGCCGCTGCCGGCGGTCGCATGGCACCATCTGTGGCAGGAGTGGGTGGGTGGGTGGGCGCAAACCCTTGGCAGGCAGTGACATACTGGAACGCAGCCGCACACAGTGCCCAGCCAGGTGCACGCCCCCTGCCAAATCATGCAAAATTCCTGACCGCCCACCTGGATGGTGCCTCGAGCCAGCCCCTCCGCCACGCCTCGCTCCGTCAGCAACAGCTTGCGCCCTGCCAGCTGCTGGGCCTGGCTGATGTTGAAGGCCGAGATGGGGTCTGCGAGGGGTGGTGAGCGGGCGCGGAGGGCGCACGGAGTGTGGGGTGATGAGCCAGGGCTGGCAAGGGTCATGGCCAAGGGCTGGAAGGCAGCAAGCAGCTGTGTCAAGGAAGCATTGCTTGAATGCCAGGACGGGCGATCCACACTGCACCTGTGATGCGCGAGGCAGCCCGCCACACGTCGCGGTCCGCTTCCGGCAGGCTGTCCGAGGGCAGCACGCCCTGCTGCAGCTGCTGCAGCAGGTTGGCGGCGTTGAGGGTGGGGCGGCCTGCAGGATGGGGTGGGGCCGAGAGTGGTTGAAACAGGGGTTTGGAAGAATGCGAGGTCGCGCGGTGCACCCCAACATGGCCATGCCAAAAGCAGTTGGCAGAGCATGGTTGGGAAGCCAACACAGCTGTGTTCAGACCGGGCTCACACCAAGCCCTGCTCACCGGCAGGGATGGGCGCCGGCAGCCCTCCCAAGTAAATGGTGGGCACGGGCACGTCTGCAAACGCCGGTTCGCCCACCATGCGGCTCGCATCCTGCAGAGCGGCCACCAGCCCTGAAAGAGGGCCGGCACTGCTGGGCTGGCTGCTGCCGCTGCCCCCATCCGGCTGGCCTCCCGGGCTGCCACCCGAGCTGGGCGGTGCAGCCGGGCCAGGCTGGCTGTTGCCTCCGTGTCCGCTGCTGCTCGGCTCCTCACTGCCGCTGCCTGGGCTGCCTGGGCTGCCGGCAGCACTGGCCGGGCAGGTGGTGGCACGGTCGGCGCAGGGCGCCGCCGCCGTCAACGCCGGCCGCTGCCCAAGCCATGCCCTTGGACGCAGCTGCTCGACATCCTGTTGCTCCTGGCTCTCGTCCAGGCTGTGCAGCAGCAGCCTGCCGGGCGTGTGCCGGCTGCAGAGCGAGTGGAAGAGGGCCATGGCGTGGGGGCCCCGAGCGGGCCCTACAACGCGGTCCTCAGGATGATCGCTGGTCAATTGGGTGCCTGCTGCCGAGCGGGGCTGCGCGTACACCGAGCACTGACTCGGATGGAAGGCCTTTGGCTTCTCGGCGGCCCAGTGCGCTGCTAGTGAGCATGCATAACTTGTGGTTGCATGGGGCGCTCCTGCTGCTCCGTTTTGCTGGCGACTGCCAGGTAGGCAGCCAATGCAGTGGAAGAACGAAGCAGCAGGGGCATTGCGCGTGCACATCGACATTGAGACTGCAAGCCCAAGCTCGTGGTCGATAGGGCGTTGCGCTAGAACGAGGTGAGGGCGCTCGGGCCTGTTGAAGCGCGGCTAGCTGCGGCTGGCGCCCCTGCAGCCTGGCTCACAAGCTCAGAAGCACGTTTGCATGCATTCCCATGTTCACGTCTATTGATGCAAGCCTGACAGCAGTGCCGCCCGCTGCCGCTGCCGCCAGCCGACTTGCCCGCCTGCTGCCCATCTCATGATCGCCCTTGCCTTCCTGGTTTTGTGCTCTGAGGCCAGTGGCCGCAGTTGTGAGCATCCCCAAGAACACACAGCAGAATGGGGCGCGCCAGCAAAGACAAGCGCGACATCTAGTAAGCCAGCCAGTTTGGCCGCCGACAGTCCTGCCATCAGCAGTTGGCGAATGCTTACGAGCTGCCCATCCATTGGCCCTTGCAACCACTCACCACCCTAAACTACTTCATGCAGCTACCGCAAGGCAAAAGAGGAGGGGTGGCGTGCACGCAGCGCCTTCAAGCTGCTGCAGATCGACGATGCGTTCAACATTTTTGAGGGTAACCCTGCCGCTGCTGCTGATGATGATGGGTGCAAGGGCTGCTCATCCCAGCTGCCCATGGCACATGATATGCAGCATCTGCCTGGCCCACTATGTTTGATAGAGCGCAATGTAGCACAGCAGTCACCGCACGTGCATGCGGAGCTGTGATGCACACGCGTACAGCCTCTGCCCCTCCACCTGTGTGTTGCAGGTGTGCGCCATGTGGTGGACCTCTGTGCAGCTCCCGGCTCGTGGTCCCAGGTGAGTGGTAAAAGGCTGGCCATCCTGCTAGCAAGTTCTTTGTTTGGGTCCAATGACCAGCATGAGGTTTATGCCGATGCAGCAGGCAGTCGCTGCTGTGGCACTCCACGTGTGCAGGTGCTGTCCCGGCGGCTCTACCTGCCAGCTGCAGCGGCAGGGAGGAGCGGAGCGGAGCTGCCCAAGATTGTGGCGGTGGACCTGCAGCCCATGGCCCCCATTGAGGGCGTGACGCAGCTGCAGGTGCGCGCATGCTTGCAGCTGGGCCACACCCTGTCTGCAGCTATCCGACTGCTTTGCAAGCCACAGCCTCCCCCCAACTCTGGTGCCGCAGGGAGACATCACCAGCGAGGCCACAGCAAGGGAGGTCATCTCCCATTTTGACGGCCAGCAGGCGGAGCTGGTGGTGTGCGACGGCGCGCCCGACGGTGCGCTGCGGCAGCCGGGGGGCTAAGCCAGGGGCGCAGTGGTTCACCAGTGCTGCCTGTCCTGCTGTTGCTGCACCTTGGAGCCAGGCTTCCGTGCATGCGCTCAAGTTCAATTCTCTGCGCCCCCATGTGGGAACGGCTTCCACCCACCCGCTGCACACGAACACTCGCTGCCGAGCCGTCCCCTCAACCTGCCCGGCTCGCGCTTGTTCACCCTCACCCGCTGCAGTCACGGGGCTGCATGACATGGACGAGTATGTGCAGGCGCAGCTCATCCTGGCGGCCCTCACCATTGTCACCCACGTGCTGGCACCGGGCGGCGTTTTTGTGGCAAAGGTGCGGCGCTGTGGGTGGCGGTGGACTGAGCAGCGCTCCGCCAGCCTGGCAGCTTGGATCATACTGGCCCTCACCCAGCCGCCAGCCCAAACAGGGATGAGTGCATGAGTGCGGTGGCCATGTACTGTTACATTGTGGCACCCCTTTTCAACACCAGCCATGCCACCATTCTCTTGCCGCCGCACCCGCTGCAGGTGTTCCGCGGCCGCGACGTCGCGCTGCTGTACTCGCAGCTCAAGATCTTCTTTCCAGACGTAGCTAGTGAGTCGGTGGGACCGGCTGGGATGCAGCCTGTGTAAGACAACCTACATGGCAGCCACATGCTCAGGCAGCTGCCCTGCTGCCCGGCGCCTCACTTGCTGACACTCCCACATGCACGTTGCCCTGCAGTCGTCAAGCCCAAGAGCAGCCGCAACAGTAGCATAGAGGCATTTGTGGTGTGCCGCCGGTATGCGCCGCCACCAGCCTTCCAGCCAGCGCAGCTGCGGGCATTGTTAGAGAGCGCAGCAGCGGCGTATGGCCCAGACGCGCAGCACAGGTGGGCGGCTAGGCAGGGCAGGCCGGCACCGACAGAGTGCTCAGTGTCATGCATATGCAGCAACTGCACAGGACATCAAAACATGCCGTGGCGCAGCTAACTTTTGTTTACGACAACCTCCAACTTCCTGCCCCCCATCCCTTTCCACAGCCCTCTAATGCGGCAGCTGGTTCCCTTCTTGGCATGCGGAGACCTGGATGGATGGGATGCCGACCAAAACTACAGCCTGCCATCAGAGGACTATGTCCACCTGCCGCCCGTGGCACCACCCACCGCACCAGTGCACCTGGCGGCGCAGCGGCAAGCAGCGGCAGCAGCAGGCGGCGAGGAGCCAGCAGCGGCAGCGGCAGCAGCAGATGGCAGGCGTTAGCCTGCAGCTATGTTTGCTTCATTTCCAACAGTGTCAGTGCCTGGCTGGTCCTTTGCAAAGCAAACTTACATTGCCGGTGCCGCCGCGCAGCATTGTGTTCAGCTGGACAAAAAGCGGATGCGTTAGCACTGGCAGAAAGAAAGGGAGAGCAGGTGCGGAGCAGGAATGCAGGCAGGCAGAACGACTGTCCACTGGAATGAGGGGCGCTCACAATGGGTAGAGA